>Ga0247839_1003081_pt1 | contig 23583 bp, 22 predicted proteins | sample LaCruzMarch2015__6_FD_192405 | JGI IMG/M metagenome (GOLD analysis project Ga0247839, IMG submission 192405) | Freshwater microbial communities from meromictic Lake La Cruz, Castile-La Mancha, Spain - LaCruzMarch2015_16m | ecosystem: Environmental > Aquatic > Freshwater > Lake | place: Spain... | reverse complement strand
TTGGATAGTTTACCCAATGATTTTGGCAAATTACATCAACTAAAAATTGCTTTTTTCTCCGATAATAACTTTACTGAATTGCCAAGTGTTTTAGGGCAATGCAAAAACTTGGAGATGGTAGGTTTTAAGTCGAATAAAATCACTAAAATTAACCATGATGCTTTCCCGGAAAAGTTACGATGGCTCATACTTACCAATAATTTTATTGAAGAAATTCCAGCCAGTTTTGGTAAATGTTACCGAATGCAAAAGTTAGCTTTGGCGGGTAATCAAATAAAACAATTGCCTGCTGAAATGGCCAATTTAAAAAACTTAGAATTGATTCGAATTTCTGCCAATTTATTAACTGAATTACCGAGTTGGATTTTAGAATTACCCAAACTTTCATGGATTGCTTTTGCTGGAAATCCGGTGAGTGAAGTGGAACAAGTAACGCATTCATTAAGTGGAATAGATTGGAATCATTTGGATATTCAAGATATTTTAGGACAAGGTGCTTCGGGAATTATTTCAAAAGCAATTTTACAAGATGAAGAAGTAGCAGTAAAAGTTTTTAAAGGCGATGTAACTAGTGATGGATTGCCTTTGAACGAAAAAAATGCAACCATGGCTGCAGGTGCTCATCCAAATTTAGTAAAGGTTTTGGGTAAAATTATCAATCATCCCGATGATAAAAAAGGATTGGTTTTGGGCTTGATTCCTCCCAATTTTAAAAACTTAGGAAATCCGCCAAATTACGAAACTTGTTCTCGAGATACATTTAACAAAAACACCGTTTTTACTTCTCAAGAAATATTGAAAATTGCAAAAGGAATTGCATCGGTTGCCAAACATTTACATGCTTTAGGAATCAATCATGGCGATTTATATGCGCATAATATTATGTACGATGAAGCAGCCAATAACTTGTTAGGCGATTTTGGTGCAGCCACTTTTTATAATCCAAAAGCAAAAGAAGCCGAAGCCATTGAGAAAATTGAAGTGCGAGCATTCGGCTGCTTACTCGATGATATGTTGATGCATACCAATGAAGTTGAAAGCAATTCAATTATTCAATTATTGGCGGAATTGCGAAATAATTGTATGCAAGAAAACATTTTGGCTCGCCCTAATTTTGAAAGTATTTGCCAGCAGTTGGAAAATATAATTCCATAAAAAAGCCATCAGTTTTTGCTGATGGCTTATTATAAATATTGAAAACTATTTGTTTCTTAACTCTTCAAAAACTTTTTCGCCTTTGTATTTTTTTACTAATTTACCAACACGTATAATTTTTACTTTTACAATATAATCGTCTTGAGCAACAGCATTTACAACATCTTGCCCAACTATTACTTTTCCAAAAATAGTATGTTTATTATTTAACCAAGTAGTTTGAACATGAGTAATAAAAAACTGGCTTCCATTGGTAGTTGGACCAGCATTTGCCATTGCCAAAATACCAGGACCAGTAAAACTTAAACTTGGGTCAAACTCATCTTTAAAAGCATAACCTGGTCCGCCTTGGCCATTTCCTTGTGGATCGCCACCTTGAATCATAAAGTTTGGAATTACTCTGTGAAATTTTAAGCTATCGTAATAAGGAACACCTATTGCTTTGGCATCATTTTTAATTTTTCCTTCTGCTAATCCCACAAAATTGGCTACTGTTAAAGGTGCTTTTTCAACTTCTAATTTCATTAAAATAACGCCTTTTGAGGTAGTCATTTCTGCATACAATCCATCGGCTAATTTTGGTTTTTTTGCTGCTATTGCAATGCTTGAAATTACCATTAAACTTAGTGCTACAACTATTTTTTTCATTTATGTTTTTGTGATTTTTTTGAGCCACTAAATAAAAGAAAAAGTAATATATAAAAAAGTACTTTTTGTTTTTGGGTAAAGGTTGAATTGTTGATTGGTTGAATTGTTGTATTGTTAAATTGTTGATTGGTTATTTCAATCTAGTAATTTTCCAATCTTTCAATCTTTGTAATCTTCCAATCTTTCAATTTCCCAATCTTTCAATTAAAAAATTAACTCCTATATTGCAACAAATTATGCAATCGGCTTCGTTATCGGAAATAAAAAAAGAGTTACAAACCCTCCATCCTGCGCAATTAGTGGAGCTTTGCACCAAACTAGCTAAGTATAAAAAAGATAATAAAGAGTTTTTGAATTACTTACTTTTTCAAACACATTATGAAACACAATTTATTGAAAATGTAAAAATTGAAATGACGGAATTGTTTGGCGATATGAATACTTCCAATTTATATTTTGCTAAAAAAACCATCAGGAAAATTCTTCGACTCGCCAATAAACATGCTAAATACTCAGGCTTAGCCACCACCAATATTGAATTATTGACACATTTTTGCAAAGCACTAAATAACACAAAAATTGAATTTAGGAAAAGTCCGGTTTTGTACAATTTATATAAAGCGCAATTGAAGCGAATCAATGATTCAATGAAAACTTTGCATGAAGATTTGCAATACGATTACCAAAAAGAAATAGATTTATTAAGTAAATAAAACACAAAAATATGTTAGGTCTTAAACTTCCAACCGACCCACGTTGGGTAAATATAGTAGAAAGTAATTTAGAAGAAATATTAACCGACCATGCTTGGTGCGAGCAAAAAGCCGCCAGCAACGCCATTACCATTATAACTTACAACCCCGAATTAACTGATTTGGTTGCCGATTTATTGGCATTGGTAAAAGAGGAAATTAGCCATTTTGAGCAAGTTTTTGAAATAATAAAAGCACGTGGTTATACATTAGGCCGTGAGCGAAAAGACAGTTATGTAAACGAATTGTATCAGTTTATGCAAAAAGGTGGAAGCCGCAGTGCCTCGTTTGTTGATAGAATGTTGTTTTCGGCCATGATTGAAGCCCGCAGTTGCGAACGTTTTAAAGTGCTTTCGGAAAATATTGACGATGAAGAACTAGCAAAATTCTACCACGAATTAATGGTAAGTGAAGCGGGTCATTACACCACTTTTTTAAGCTATGCCCGAAAGTATGGAAAAGAGGTAGATGTAGATAAACGTTGGAAAGAATGGCTGGAATACGAAGCAAAAGTAATTGCCAATTATGGCAAAAAAGAAACGGTGCATGGGTAAAGTTTTGTTTTTTTATTTATACAAAAACTTTCAAACTAATAAATTAGAGAAATATTTTACTTTTGAACCATGACAATAATTAAAATTAACGAAAATACCGAAAAGGGAAAAAATTTGATTCAAATTTTAGAGCAATTTAGGCATCAAAAAGATGTACTCGAATTTTTATCGATTGATGATTTAGAAACAATTTATTTGGTGAATGAAATTGATGAAGGCAGAAAATCAGGTTATGTAGCAGAGGAAGATATTTTGAAAATACTTGGTTCGTAAATGAAAGTACTTTTTACCAAAAATTTCGATAAAAATATTAAGGAGATAAAAGACATTAAAACAAAAAATGATTTGTTGGAAATTATCTCGAATGTTAAAAAAGCTGCCAACTTAAGTGAAATACCAAATCTTAAAAAACTAAAAGGTTATAAATTTCATTACAGAATAAGACTAAGAGATTATAGAATTGGTTTTTATATTGAGAATGAAGTTATTGAATTTGCATGTTTTGCCCATCGAAAAGAGATATATAGATTTTTTCCTTGAATTACAATTTAGCATTACTTCCTCATTGTCAACAATAATTTTTGCTGCTTTTAGTTTATTACCTGTCATGATAAAGAATTAAATCATCCTAATCAATTATTTAGTAGTTGTATAAAAAACGCAATCAAAAAGGCTCAATCAAAAATCCTAAATCCTAAATCACAATTCATCAAACAATTTCCACCAAATACCCAACCTCTGTTTTCCACTCATTATAAAGCAGTAACCTTTGGGCTGTGTCGGTAAAGCCTAAATCTTGGGCAATAAAATCTTGGGTTTGCCCTGCGGGCAATACGTTTGCTGTTTCGGGAGCTTCATCGGATGGATTTTGGCTAATGTACACCTTTATTGATTGCTGGCCAGTGTTTTGTAAATGGATGATATCGTTAGGATTATCTACGATTACACTTGGATTTACAATTGCACCAGCACCCACCGTTCCGCTAACTTGCTGCCTGCGAGGGCTTTTTTCGGTAATTACATAATCGTTGTACTGCGCTTGGCCAGTAGGTTCAAAAATGGCTTTTCCGGCATTGGCTATTTTTAAGCAAGTATTATACAAATTGTTTCCAGCTTTTACGCGCTCATCTACAGCAATATCTCGGTTACGGATGGCAGTATCTTGCGCATCAATGGCTGTATCGAAGTCATTTACCAAAATCAAAAAATCAGATAACATAAGCGGTGTAACTCCTTGGGTAGCCATTTGTGCATGGATATTGCTTAAAACTCGGTGAACACGCTTGCCAGTCCTAACCAACTCCTCATCCGCTTGGCGACTAAGGGTTTCAATGCCCAACATTTTATCTTGCGCACTTCCTTCGCCAAAAAAATTAATTACCCTAACTCGGTGTTGCCTAATTTGAACCCTCAAATTGGTGGCTTTTTGGTTTTTTGATTGCGTTGCAATCATCATATAACCAGATAATTCCTCATCGGTTTCTAAATTAGCAAACGCATTTTTATGTAATAAAAATTCAGCCAAAAAAGTATCATTTACCCCAAAAGTAATCATTTGCGTAGCATCGCGTTTTGCCGAATTATGCAATTTATCGCATAACTGACTTAACGAACCATCGCTCATTTTATAAATACGTTTAATATTATTCATGGTATTGCTATTATTTGTTTACAAATATAGCTATTATTTTATAATTCAAAAAAAATTTTAGCTATTTCATTAAATAATTTTACAAAATTATTGTTGCGAAAGCATCAAACAAAAAAAAATATTTACCGAATAATAAAATTTATTACACGGACAATGCTTTGAAGGCTATTTTGTATTGTTTTTGTAATTGTGAAGTATAAAGTAAAAATGATGAAGTATAAAGTATGAGGTATGAAGTATAAAGTATGAGAAATGAAGTATAAAGTATGAGATATGAAATATATTTTATAATAAAAAGTTATCAAACAGCGAAAACATCCTGCGAAGCAGGAAAAAATAAAAATAAAAAAATAAAAACGAAGTTTTGTTATTTTATAACTAAATTATTTTAGTTAATAAAATAACTATAAAAAATAATTGTATGATATTAGCCCATAAAAAAACGGCATTTACCCTAATAAAATTTGGGATAAATGCCGTTTTTGGATTTTATTATTGGTGTTATTTTACCTAATTGGTGAAGTAATTGAGATTATTTATTTGCTAATTATACCTTTTTGTTGGGTTACGTTTTATACTCCCAACTTACTTTCAATTTCTAAATATTGGTAAAATGTTTTATTTTTTCACGAACTTCTTGCACACTATACGTTTTAGCTTTACCACTTTCGTAAAGTTCTTTTCGTTCGTTTAAAAGTTGAATTTCATCATGATCAATTTGGTAAGTTATTTCATTATTATGTTTATTGATGATTACATAAATTGCTTCTAGAAACGATTCATCATCAATGCTGTTTACTGCTTTATTTATTTTGCTTTTTAAAAGTATTGTATCCATAAAAATACCTATTTATTTTGAAATGAAACTGAAAACTACCACTTAAACACCATTCAAATTACACTAATAAACATAAGTGCTAAAAACCATTCGGCTTCCGTTTGGCATAATTCCTTCCATTACTACTTGTCCTCGAAGTTGTTCAAAATCGGCAATTAAATCTTCGGGTTTTTCGTATTGTTTTTTGTTTAATGCTATTAATATAAAGCCTTCGCTTAAACCAATATTGGCTATTTTTCCATTTTTTATATTGTAAATTTTTATGCCGTTTTTTATACCTAATTTATCTTTTTCTAGCTTAGGTAATGTTTGGAAATCGGCTCCTAAAGTTTCGGATGTAATGGTTCCTTTGCGTAAAATGGCGGTGTTTCCTTCTTTATTTATTAAATTAAATGATGTTTCGGTGGATTTTCCATTTCTTAAAAAAGTAAATTTGGCTTTATCGCCAGGGCGCATATAGGCCATGTATTCATCGAAAATGGCTTTGCTGTCAATTTCTTTATCGTTAATTTTTACAATTACATCGCCAGTTCTAATGCCCGATTTATCGGCAGGACTTTCGGCCAAAACAGAACTAACATATACGCCTAAATTATTGCTAATATTAAGTTTTTGAGCCAAACGAGAATCAATATCGGCAATGTCCATTCCGGTATAACCACGTTGAACTTCTTTAAAATCAATCAAATCCTTTATAATTTTTGAAACAATATTGGAAGGAATTGCAAATCCGTATCCAATATAACTACCGGTTTGGCTTGAAATAGCGGTGTTAATTCCCACCAATCTTCCTTCTAAATCAACCAGCGCACCACCACTATTTCCAGGATTAATGGCGGCATCGGTTTGAATAAACGACTCGATTGGAAACTGATTATTTACTATATTAATGTTTCGGCCTTTGGCACTAACAATGCCCGCAGTTACTGTAGATGTAAGGTTAAACGGATTGCCAACAGCCAATACCCATTCGCCAATTTTTACATCATCGCTATTGCCAAAAACAATATGGGGCAATGCTTTGGCTTCAATTTTAAGAACAGCAATATCGGTAGAAGGATCGCTGCCAATTAACTTGGCTTGATACGATTGTTTTTTGTTATTTAAAATAACTTCAATGGTGTTTGCGCCTTTTATTACATGATAATTGGTTACTATATAGCCATTTTCGGTAATAATAACGCCACTTCCTGAGCTTGCAACGGGCCCACGCTGGCCAAAAAAATCGAATTGGCTAAAAAAATCGAATTGAGGATCGACATAATTTTGTTGATTGCTTAAAGTTTTAATAAACACCACACTTTGGGTAGATGATGCGGAAGCTTTAACAAAATCGGCACTGTTTACGGTGCTTCCTTTATAATTAACAGATTCAAAATTACTATCATTTTTTTTAGTAAAATCTTGAACTAAAACTGCCGGAGAATTTACTTTATAAAATACGTACGAACCGGCAATTCCACTAATAAAACTTACTGCTACAAATACTATTTTTTTTAACATATTTATTTATATTTTTATCGAACAATGTTTGCACTAATTGAAATGTTTATTTCCTGATTATTAGGGTCGTTTGTTATCAACTTTATTCCTCTTATATCAATTCCCACCACGTTAAACGAAGTGTAATCTACCTTCATTTTTACCTTCTTTTTGGGTTTAATAATCAAACTTTCCAAATCAACATTTACACAATTACACGAACGCTTTACTTTTCTAATAATTAAGTCTGATTTGCCTTTATTAGTAATGGTAAAATAGGTAATTGAACTGTCTTTGTAACTAATATCTCCAAAATGATGCGAAAGCTTATCAATGGTAAATTTTGGCGCTTTTTTAAGTTCTTTTGGCGTTAAATAGGAAAAATCTTCTTTAACACTTGAGTTTACATAAATCAATTTTACAGGAAATGAATCATCGTTGGTATATATTTTTACTTCTTGACTAAAATCGCCAAAATCCATTCTGTTTTTTGGCGTGTATTTTATCATTAATTCAATATCGGTATTGGGGCGCATTTCAGAATAAGCACTTTTAACTTGAATATTTGAAGGGGTTTCAATTCGAGTTATTTTTAAAACTTTATTGCTTAAATTATACATTTTCAAGTAATCGCTATCGCTTTTAGTGTTTAAAACATTAAAGTTAAAAGTATTATTGTTTACTGCAGTATAACCATATTGAAAAGTATAAGTTGAGCCAAATTGATATTTTGAAGGTGCTACATTTCCTTTAACAAAAACTTGCGATTTTTCTATTTCGGTGTTAGTTATTATGGTTATTGCTTTTCTAAATATGCCTGGTCTGCCTGCCGGATTAAATATGGCTTTTATATAGCCAACTGTTCCTGGGTTAATTGGTTGAGAAGTAAATTCAGTGCGAGTACAACCACATTCAGGCTGAATATCTTTAATAATTAATGGAATATTTCCTGTGTTTTTTATTGAAAAATTGTGAATTAACAAGCCTCCATTTTCGTTTACAACCCCAAAATCATATTCTTTTTCTTCTAATACAAATTTCGAAAATTTATCGGGTTGAATCGTTTCTAAAATTTCAGGAGTTGTTTTATTTTTTTTGTTTTTTTGTGCTAAAGCAATATTGCCCTGCAATAAAATGCAAAGTGTAAATACAATAATTTTATTCATTTGTTTGTTGTTTTTTATTTTTATGGTCTGATTGTTATTTTTATAAAAAGTTGCTTTGCAATTTTGATTGTAAGTTGCATTCTTCAATAAAATAAAGGCTTTTAGCTGATAACTAACTTACAGATTGCAATATATAAAATACTTAATTTATATATTTATTTCAAACTTATCATCGTCTAAGTAAACAGGAAAAGCTTTTCTGTAAGTTCTTAATTCGGGTAAATGAATGGTGTAAGTGTTTTCAAATTCATAGTGAGTAAGTTCATTTATTAACTTTCCTTGTGGATTGTATAAAGCCGATTGACCATTATAATTTATTTGGTTTCCATCCTCTCCTACCCTATTAACTGCTGCCACATAACATTGGTTTTCTATTGCTCTGGCTTGAGTTAATACTTGCCAATGAGTTACTCGTTTTTCGGGCCAGCTAGCCACCAAAATCATTAAGTCGTAATCATAAGCTTCAGTACGTTTTAGCCAAACCGGAAACCTTAAATCGTAACAAATAAAAGGTGCAATTTTCCAACCTTTAAAGTCAATCATTATCCTTTTATTTCCAGCCGAAAAATGTTTGTTTTCTTCACCCATTCTAAACAAATGTGCTTTGTTATAATACTGAAAATTTCCATTAGGTTCTACAAACAAAAAACGGTTATAAATTTCATTGTTTTCAGTAATAATAACGCTACCACAAACGGCTGCATTTTTTACCATAGCCACTTCTTTCATCCAAGTTACAGTAAAGCCGTCCATAGTTTCAGCTAGTTTTTGGCTATTCATAGTAAATGCAGTTGAAAACATTTCAGGTAAAATAAACAAGTTTGTTGATTCAGGTAAATCAAATATTCTATTGGTAAATTGCTTGATATTTGTAATTTTATCTTCCCAAAACAAATTGCTTTGTATCATTGTAATTTTTAACGAATCGCTAGTTACCATTTTGTGTTTTTATAAAATTTGTTACTTAAATTTTCATTAGTTTTTCTGCTGCTTTTTCCAAAGTTTCATTTTGCTTTGCAAAGCAAAAACGCAATAGTTGATTATCTACTTTTTTATTATAAAATACTGAAACAGGTATGCTTGCAATTTTGTTTTCTTTGGTTAGCCTAATAGCAAAATCAGTGTCTTTTTCTTGCGTAATTTTGGAGTAATTTAACAACTGAAAATAACTTCCTTGGCAAGGCGATAACTTAAAATTTGAGCCTTTTAAAAGTTTTCTAAAAAAATCTCTTTTTTCTTGATAAAAACCTGAAAGTTCAAGGTAAATACTTTTATCGTCTATGAACTCTGCCATGGCATATTGAATAGGAGTATTGGTACTAAAAGCCATAAATTGATGAACTTTGCGCAGCTCTACAGTTAAGTTAGCAGGTGCTAAAATATAGCCCATTTTCCAACCAGTAGTGCTATACGTTTTTCCAAATGATGAAATGATAAAACTACGTTCGGCCAAAGCCGGAAAACGAGCTACGCTTTGATGTTCTACTTTATCAAAAATCATGTGTTCATATACTTCATCGCTACAAATAATAACATCAGTACCTCGAACTATTTTTTCTAGTTTTTGCAAATCTTGAGCGTTTAAAATACTACCTGTAGGATTATGAGGTGTATTTATCAAAATCATTTTGGTTTTAAAATTCACCAATTTCTTCACTTCGTTCCAGTCTATTTTAAAATCGGGTAATTTTAGTTCTACATGAATAGCTCTTCCTCCATTTAATTCAATAGCAGGCACATAACTATCATAACAAGGTTCAATTACAATTACTTCGTCACCTTCTCTAATCATGGCACTCATTACTGCGTAAATTCCATGAGTAGCTCCTGGTACAATTGTTACCTCAGAATTGGCATCATATTGAGCTGAATATAAATCGAAAGTTTTTTGAGCTATTTTTTCGCGCAGATTTAATAAACCAGGCATAGGTGCATATTGGTTCATGCCTAGTTTCATGTATTTATTTACCAATTTAATTAGTTTTCGTGAAACCTCAAAATCAGGAAAACCTTGGGCTAAATTAATAGCATTGTGTTCGTTGGCCAAGGCAGTCATAACTGCAAAAATACTCGTGTTGGCTTTCGGTAATTTCGATTTTATAGAACCATTAAATTGCATAGGTGCAATATGCAATTATTGCCTTAACATCTCCAAACCATTCAAAACAATGTGAATAAAATGTTTTTTGGTTGTTGGTTGATAATAGTTCATAGGGCTACACCCTATGCTATGATATTTTGCCCATTCAGTGCTTTTTCATTTTTCGTATTTCATTTTTCGTATTTCGTTTTTTTGTATTTTACCCGTTATAAAATGCAACCAAAACTTTACACTATAGTCAATCTAAAATTACCAAATAGCTTTTTTAAATTCAAACAATCATTTATTATTGAGCAAAAATTTTAATTAAATAATGAGATATAAAACAAATAGTAAACTTCTATTTATAGTAATAAACCTTTTGGTTTTCAGCAATGTAAGTTTTGGTCAATTGCTTAAGCAGCCCGAAACAAAAGGTTTTATGCCAGTAGTACTAATTGAAAATTTTAGTTCTGAAGGTTGCAGCAGTTGTCCTGAAGCTGATAAATTTTTAGGCGAATTAATTCATATTGCCGACAGTGCATCTCAGCCTGTTTATGTTATCGATTTCCATGTAGATGTATGGAATAGAAGTGGTTGGGTAGATAAATATAGCGATACTTTACACACCATTAGACAAATAAATTATATAGGTAAAATGAAAGATATTCCAATGTACACTCCTCAAAGTTTTTTAAATGGAATTCTATCTGTTCCTGGTTCAGATAAAAAAAGTATTACCAGTTTTATTAAACAAACATTGGCCAAACCAAGTCCGAATTTTTTGAAAATAAATGCTTATCAAACCAATAAAGATACGGTAATAATTGATTATGAAATTTTGGGGAAAACTGATAGTTTAATTATCAATTTTACATTGGCCGAAAACGACATTTATACTAAAGTAACTGCTGGCGAAAATGCAGGAAAATTACTTCACCACCACAATGTAGTTAGGGCTTTTAGGTGGGACAAAGTAAAAGGAAACAAAGGAACTTCAAATGTTTTGGTACCAAAAGGATTTAGTTTAAAACAATCGAGAGTTACCAGTTATATTCAGCATGAAAGAACATGGTTTGTTACTGGTGCTGACCAGCTAGTTAATTAAAACAAAATATTTAAATATTACAATTACATTTGCAATCGAAAAAAACTGAAATAAAATAAATAAAATGACTCAAACTAAAAAAAATGTAATGCTTGTTCCCGTTGATTTTAGCCAAATTAGCTTAAATGCACTAGAACATGCAGCCCAAGCCGCTAAACATTTTGACAATGATTTAGTATTATTATCCATAGTAGAAGAATATTTACTTACATCGTTATTTAATTTTGGAAACAATGAAGAAAAAGAAGCTTTAGCACGAGAGGAAACAATGCCAAAACTTGAAAACCTGTCTAAAGAAATATTTGAAAAATATGGTATTCACTGTAAAACTGAAGTAAGAGTAGGCAGAATTTATAAAACAGTAATTGAAACCGCTGAGGAATTTAATTGCGATTGTATTATAATGGGAACTCATGGTGCTAGTGGATTTACTCGTATAATAGGAACAAATGCTAGTAAAGTTATAAACTACAGTAACGTGCCAGTTATAGTTGTTAAAAATGCAAGAGAAAACAACGCTTACAAAAACATTGTTTTCCCATTGGATTTAAGTTCAGAATCGAAGCAAAAAGTTAAAATGGCCATTCATTTAGCCAAATCATACCATTCAACTATTCATATTATATACAATAAAGTAAGCGATGAATTTTTGAACAATAAAATGATTGCAAACTTGCATCAGGTTGAAAATATTTTTATAGAAAATGGAATTGAGTTTACCGTAAAAGAAGTAGATGAATCGAGCAGTGATTTTGCTGAAGAAACTTTAAAATATGCCGAATATAGTCAAGCTGATTTGATTATGATTATGACTCAATCGGAAGACAAAGAATTTTCAGAATACATTATTGACACTTATGCTCAGCGCATAGTAAATGCCGATGGAACAGTTCCAGTTATGTGCGTTAATCCTAACAGAGAGTTATATAAAGCAGAATTTGTTATTTAAAAATTACAAGGTTGTAAAAATTGAAAGATTAGAATGATTGTATTAATTAAAACAAACTTCTAATCTTTCAATCTTGTAATTTTTCTAATAAAAATAAGAAATCAATCAACAGGGCTATTTACCCTGAAATGTTTTGAAAAAATGAGTAAAAAAGGAAAAATTTTAGTTGCCATGAGTGGCGGCTTAGACAGTACCGTGGCTGCAGTAATGCTCCGCGAAGAAGGTTACGAAGTTATTGGAGTAACCATGAAAACATGGGACTATCAAAACAGTGGAGGTTCAAAAAAAGAAACTGGATGCTGTAGCCTCGATAGTATTAACGATGCAAGAACCATTGCCGTTAAACATGGAATTCACCACATGATTTTAGATATTCGTGATGAGTTTGGCGATTTTGTAATTGATAATTTTGTAGAAGAATATTTGGCCGGACGAACACCAAATCCTTGTGTACTTTGCAATACGCATATAAAGTGGGAAGCACTTTTAAAACGTGCCAATATGCTCGATTGTGAGTTTATTGCCACGGGTCATTATGCGCAAGTGCGCAATGAAAATAACCGATTTGTTATAAGCAAAGGTTTAGACGATAACAAAGATCAATCGTATGTTTTATGGGGTTTAACACAACAAAGTTTAGCCAAAACTCAATTCCCTTTGGGTGGATTCAAAAAAACTGATATTAGGCAAATGGCTATAGATATGGGTTATGAAGAATTAGCCAATAAAAGTGAAAGTTATGAAATTTGTTTTGTTCCCGATAACGATTACCGTGGTTTTTTAAAGCGCAAAGTAGAAGGATTAGAAGCAAAAGTAGAAGGAGGAAACTTTACAAATTCTGAAGGAAAAGTTATTGGAAAACACAGAGGTTATCCGTTTTATACCATTGGCCAACGCAAAGGATTAGAAATAGCTTTTGGCGAACCTATGTTTGTATTAGCTATTTATCCTGAAACAAATACCGTAGTTTTAGGACGAGAAATAGAATTACAACAAAAAGGAATGTGGGTTCGAAATATTAATATGGGAAAGTTTGAATCTGTATTGGAACCAATGGAAGCCTTAACCAAAATTAGGTATAAAGATAGTGGAAGTATGGCCAATATTGTAAAAGAAGGCGATAAAATGAAAGTAATTTTCAATAACCATGTAAAGGCTATTGCGCCTGGTCAAAGTGCTGTTTTTTACGATGGTAACGATGTAATTGGTGGCGGTTGGATTGAAGGAAGTTTTGAAGTGTAAATTATAGTTTAAACATTCAAAAAATGATCGCAAATTATTGCGGTAGCAATAGCAGCGTTTAAACTTTCGGCTTCACCAAATCGTTTGATACTAATTTTTTGTGTAATAAATGGTTGTAAATTTTCATGTATTCCTTTGCCTTCATTGCCAATAACCAATATAGAAGGAGTCGTTAATAGTGCATTTTTTAAAGCAATACCTTCCATAAAAGCACCATAAACCGGTAACTTATTTATTTCAAAAAAATGAACCAAGTTTTCATAAAAAATATTTACTCGTGCAATGCTTCCCATGGTGGCTTGAATACATTTATTATTGTAACAATCGGCAGTATTTTCTGAACAAACGATGTTTTTTATTCCATACCAATCGGCTATTCTAATAATTGTTCCAAGATTTCCTGGGTCTTGAATTTCATCTAATACAATGGTGAAATTTGTTTTTAAATGATTGTATTTAAAGAATTTATCTTTCATGGCAACTTGTATTACCACATCTCTAGTACTTTTTAAAGAACTAATTTGTTCTATTTCATTTTGAGTGCACAAAAAAAGTTTTGCATGATTTTTATATTTTGGAAATATATTGCACCATTCGTTGGTAGCATAAATTGCTTCTATTTGCAAATTTGATGTAAGAATTTCAACGGCAGTTTTACTACCTTCGACCAAAAAAAAACCCTCCGCATGTCGGCTGGCTTTGTCTTTTAAACTTTTTAAAAACTGAATAGTACGTTTGCTTAGCATAAATAAAAATATAATTCCTTTACTAGTAATAGCTTTGGCTAGCATATTTAGTGCTTGCAATATAAGTAGATTTCATAAACGAGAAGGACCAAAATTAGTTAAAAACAAAATTGTAATATTTGAAAGAAGTAATAGTAGATTTTACGAATCTGATTTAGAAAGCCAAACCAAACAAAAACCAGGAGCAAAATTTTTAGGCTTAGTTAGGTTAAATGTTTTTTTTTATAGAATAGGCGATGCTTCAAAAAAAGATTCTAAAATAAAAAGATTTTTTAGAGATGAACTGGGTAGAGTGCCTGTAATTGTTGATACTACAATGATAGAAGTAAGTGTTAGGGCAATGAAAAACTACCTAAAATCGCAAGGGTATTATTATTCCGAAATTACCTACACAGTTACCGATACAAAACTTTTAAAAGAAAGGAAAATAGTTACTTATAACGTAAAACTAAACAACCAATTTAAGTATGGAAAACTGCATGTAAACTGTCCTGATAAAAAAATTTATGAAATTGTTCATACTTCTCTCTATGAAAGTTTTATAAAAATTGGTCATTCGTTTAAAAGAGAAGATTTACTAAACGAGCAAAACAGAATTTTAAATTTATTGAGGAATAAAGGTTATTATACTTTTGCTAAAGAATTTATTGATTTTAAATCAGATACCAACTATAAAAGCGACTATATAGCCATTGAAATTAACATAAAAAACCAAGAAGATTTTAAGCCATTCAAAATTTACAAAATAAGAAACATAACAATAGAAGTTGAACCTAGTATAAAATCGATAAAAGATAAAAAAGATACACTTTATACCCCAAATTTTAAATACCTAGAAAATGGAAGTAAAATTCATTCAACTATTTTGGAGAAAATGAATTTTTTAATGACTGGTGATTTATTCCAACAAAATAATTTGAGTAAAACTTATACTAGGATAAACGATTTGCAACTATTTAAACTAGTTACAATTACACCTACAGTAATTGAAAACGACAGTCAGAATTTTATAGATTTTTACGTAAATTTAAAACAACAAAAAAAATACGATGTATCAATAGAACCACAAGCCATTACAAGCGATCAAGCCAATTTGGTAAATGTTCCATCATACAGAAGTTATGGTTTAGCAGCTGTGCTTCAATTAACCGATAGAAATATTTTTCATAATGCCGAAATACTTCAATTGCGTTTCCGTTCAAGTTTTGAAGCACAAAGAGGTGAAAAAATTGAACCAGTTCCTTTTTTTAATAGCAGCGAACAATCTTTTTCAGCAAGTATTACCATTCCACAGTTACTATTTTTAAATAAAATAGATAGAAAAATAAACAATGCAAATACCAAAACCATTGTTAATTCATCGGTTATTTACGAAAAAAATGTGCAGTACGAAAGACGGGTTTTTACCATTGGTTCTTCTTATCAAATTAACAGAAAACTGATTAGTTATTTTGTAGCATTTCCTGAAATTAGTTTTATAAAAACTGATTTTACAAATTCGGAATTAGAAGCCAAAAGCAAAACAGATATTTTTTTACAAAATGTATTTGCCAATAATTTAATTATAAACGATATAAGGCTAGGTTTTACATATAATAGTCAGCTAAAAAGTAAAACCAAAAGTTATATATTTTTACGTTGGGATGCCTTAGAATTAGCAGGTAATTTGGTTTCGGCTATAAATATTTTACTGAATGAACCAAAAATTACCGATACCGCCCGTAACATAAAAAACCAGTACGAAGTTTTTGGTTTAAATTACTTTCAATATGTAAAAACTTTTGCCGATTTTAGGTTTAATCATTGGTTAGATCCTAACAATACCGTTGTTTATCGCATAGCTTTTGGTTATGCTTTGCCTTATGGCAATTCGCCCAATTTTATTCCTTTTGAAAAAAGATTTTTTACTGGCGGAGCCAATAGTTTAAGGGCTTTTAGACCTCGTTCTATTGGGCCAGGTGTTTACTCATCAACCAATCAAATTGATAAATCGGGCGATATAAAACTGGAGCTTAACATGGAGTTTAGGTTCAATATTTATAAAAAACTATTTGAAGGTGCAGTTTTTACCGATGCTGGAAATGTTTGGGCTGTTAGGCAAGACAGCAGAGTTGGAGCTGATTTTGACATGAGTAGTTTTTATAACGAATTAGCTGTTGGCTCTGGAGTTGGAGTTAGGTTAAACTTAAGTATTTTTATTTTTAGGTTAGATGCAGCAGTTCCTTTACACGATCCTTCAAAAACTTATGGCGGTAGATGGGTAATTAATAATGCCAACGATTTTGATTGGTATTGGAACAATAGTATTTTTAACTTTGGAATTGGTTATCCGTTTTAGTAGTTTTATAGTATGCTTTTTAACTCATTACATTTCCTAATTTTTTTTCCAATAGTAACTTTACTGTTCTATTTATTAAAGCATAAATATAGATGGATACTTTTATTTGCAGCTAGCACCTACTTTTATTCCGCGTTTTTTTTACCATATATTCTCATACTTTATTTCATTATTAAAATAGATTATGTAAGCGGTATTTTAATTGAAAAATTCCAAGGTAAAACAAAACTATTTTGGCTATTATTTAGCATAATTAGCAATATTGGTTTGTTGGCTTACTTTAAATATTACAACTTTTTTGTTGATATATTTATTGACTTTGTTCCTCAATTAAGGCATCTCGATATTATCCTCCCCATCGGACTTTCGTTCCATACTTTTCAGTCGCTAAACTATACCATTGAGGTTTATAAAGGAAATCAAAAAGCTGAAAAACATATTGGGTATTTTGCCAATTATGTGCTGTTTTTTCCTCAAATGGTTGCTGGTCCAATTGAACGATATGATTCATTAGGAAAAGAATTGCGAACCAAAAAACATTTTGATTATAATAACATCAGCAACGGATTGAGGTTAATACTTTATGGTTTGTTTGTAAAAATGTGTATTGCAGATAATTTTGCGCCTTTGGCAAATGAATTTTACAGTAACCCAACTTTATACTATTCAAGTTCGGCTTGGAAAGCTTTGGTGGCTTTTTCTATTCAAATTTATGCCGATTTTTATGGCTATTCAACCATTGCGGTTGGTGCTGCTCGCTTGCTTGGCATACATTTAATCAATAATTTTAAACAACCCTATTTTGCTACTAGCTTTTACCAATTTTGGCAACGTTGGCATATTTCGCTAACCACTTGGTTTCGTAATTATGTGTTTTTTCCAATGGGTGGAAGTTATGTAAATACTTTTCGTTGGATTATCAATATTTTATTTGTGTTTGCTTTAAGTGGCTTTTGGCATGGCGCAAATTATACTTTTATAATTTGGGGATTTTTACACGGTTTATTTTATATTATTGAAAAAGGTTTTGTAAAACTAATTCCTGAAACCATAAAAACCAATCAACTGTTTTTGGTAATTGGAGCCATTTCTACTTTTTTATTAGTAACCCTCATTTGGGTGTTTTTTAGGGCCGAAAATTTTGATAAAGCTTTGTTGGTTCTAAAGCAATGTTTTACATACACTTTTGAGGCAAAAAACTATTTACTAATAAACATTCAAACATTGGCTATGCTGGCTGTTTTTATTGTTTTTGAATTAGTTATTTATAAATCTCGTTTCGATTTGTTTTTACAAAACAAAAATACTTCAATTCGATGGATTGTATATGTTTTACTGGCATTTTGCTTGTTATTATTTAGCGGAATTCAAAGTTATCAATTTATATATTTTCAATTTTAAATATGAAAAAACTATTTTTTAAACTTTGTGTAGCTTTAATAATTGGAGCTATTTGTTTAGTGGTAACAAACGCCATTTACAAACGCTTTTTTTACTTAGCCGATTTAGCCACATTTGATGCACGACTTGGTGTAAAATTAGATAGTTTACAATATAAAAGCGATGTAATTTATTTTGCAGAATCAAGCAATGCAAGGAGAGCCGATACCGATACTTGCAAACTTTCCATATCGCAAATGATGGATACTTTGTCGCCTTTAAAAATAAATGCAATTGAAAATGGAGGAATACACGCTCATACTTTTTTGCAGTTAATAAAAACCATCAATCCCAATTCAAAAGTAAAAACCATTGTAGTAACCTTAAACTCACGTTCGTTTGGTTCACCTTGGATAAATTCAAAACATGAAACTAGTTTTTCACAGGCCAATATAATGTACGAAAATATACCTGCAATTTTTAAACGTATCAAACTAATTTTTAACGCTTACGACAATACTTCTGTTCAAATGCGTGATAAAATAAATGAACAAAACTGGTTGACTAACAAAATAAATGTACCCAAGGAATTTCCCTACAAAAACGTCCGAGAGTGGGACAATGGAATGGGAAATGGAACTTACCTATTACCCAATGGCGATTGGGATATGCCAAAAATTACCCTTGCTTGCCATTATATAAAAACTTATGCTTTTTCAATAGATACTTTAAACAATCCTCGTATCAAAGATTTTGATGAAATTGTGGAAGTTGCAAAACAAAAAAACTTGAAACTAATATTTCATTTATTAGCCGAAAATGTGCAATATGCCGATAGTCTTGTTGGCAAAGAATTGCACAACATTATGCAAGAAAACAAGCAACTTTTAATAAATAGATACACTAAAAAAGGAGTAATTGTTGTAAATAGTTTTGAACTGGTAAATGGCAAAGATTTTATTGACCAAGATTGGACAACAGAACATTATAACCAAACGGGAAGATGGCTTTTGGCTAAAAATGTTTTGAAAAATATAAAGTAAATTTTTTTAAATACTAAAATATACTATACATTCGTTCTACCTATAATTAATTATTTTATATGAAAAAAATTTACACTGAAGACGATTTACTCAATTACATTTATAAGGAAACACCCCAACAAGAATCCTTATTAATTGAAAATGCAATCAATCAAGACGATTCGCTGAAAACAGTTTATTTAGAGCTTTTAGAAGGTATTGATTTGCTCAATAAAACTTATTTTAGGCCAAGTGAAATTTCATTGGATAATATCCTTAAAAAAGCCAAAGAAGGTTTACAACAAAACGTAGATTAACAAACGTATTTGCAAAACATTTGCAATTCCAATCAAATGCAATCCAATATTTTATGTTCTTGAATTCACCCACCAGTCATTGCGAGCGATAATTTTTTCCAAAAAATCAATATAAAATGACGTTGGGTCATTCCGTAGTCCCGCTTAACGGGATTCCTTGACTTAAACCATCCATGATTTTTACAAAATTGTTTTATAAATTCAATGGTATTAGTTATCGAGGAATCCCGTTAAGCGGGACTACGGAATGACTGGATGTTTTGCTTTTGTCTTATAATTAATACTTTATATAAAAACGTCAATTGTAGCGAAGCGTGGCAATCTCAAATAAAACAGATTGCTTCGTGCCTCGCGTTGACGACAATTAATATTATCATTTAAATTCAGTATTGGTTTGTAATCAAGGTGATGCTTACAACATGACTATAGTAAGTCTTTAAAATTTTCGTCATTCAGAAGGAAACTCCTTTCCTTAGTAACCAATTTTGTAAATTCTGAGTTGGTTGCCATATTAAAGTTAACAATCGAGCAGAAATACTAAATGACAGATTGCTTTATTATTATTAGTTTACAAAATTATTACTGCAATTACCAAACTAGCTCCTGCTACCTTACATTATGCTATTGCTAACTTACATTATGCTATTGCTACCATACATTATGCTATTGCTACCATGCATTATGCTATTACTACCATACATTATGCTATTACTACCATACATTATGCTATTACTACCATACATTATGCTATTACTACCATACATTATGCTATTACTACCATACATTATGCTATTACTACCTTACATTATGCTATTGCTACCTTACATTATGCTATTGCTACCTTACATTATGCTATTGCTACCATACACTTAGCTACCGCAACCTTACACTTAGCTTCCGCAACCATAAACCTAGCTTCCGCAACCATACATTATGCTTCCGCAACCCTACACTTAGCTTCCGCAACCATAAACCTAGCTTCAGCAATTAGATACCTAGCTTTTGGAATTAAATACCTAGCTTATAAAATTACCAACTATGCTTTTTAAATTAAAAAAATAATTTTGGCAAAATCAAAAATCAAATCCTACTTAAACAAATTGAAAATATCGTTTCCAAAAATAAGTAACATTAAACTCAACAGGATAATTGTTCCAGCAGTTTGCACACGTTCTTGAATTTTTATGCTAATTGGTTTTTTAGTAATCATTTCTATAATTAACAAAACCACATGTCCACCATCTAAGGCTGGAATTGGAAGGAAATTCATAAACGCTAAACCCATTGAAATTAATGCAGTAAGCATCCAAAAGTTTAACCAATCCCAACGTGGACCAAAATACTGAGCAATTCCAATTGGACCTTGAACAGCTTTATTAACAGGAATATCACCTTTAAATATTTTGCCCCATCCAGCTATTTGGCTGGCAATGGTTTCATAAGCTTGGTTTACTCCAGCAGGAACTGAAGCCAATAAAGTATATGAAATGGTATCGAATTTCCAGTTTTTATCGGTTGGAATAAATCCTAATTTTCCATCAGTTCCTATATTTGAAACTAACTTTAAAGTATCGGTATTTCTTACTACTGTTATTGGTGTTTGTTTACCAGCATAAGCCATTAACAAAGGCTGAAACTCGTCAAAACAATCAAAACTTATGGTATCAACTCCTATAATTTTGTCGTTTGGTTTAAAACCCGCTTTTTCAGCAGCAGAACCAACAATTGTTTTTTCAACAAATAATTCCATTCTTGGCATAAAAAATCCACCTTTTGTTTTTTTAGTTAATCGTTTCAAAAAGTCGTTTGGTAATTTTAAATCCACCATCGAATCGTTTCTGTTTACAGTATAAACAGGATTATCGCTCATTATAATTTGAGTATTCAAGGCATCTTCTAAATGAATAATTTTATTGCCATTAACCGATTCAATTTTATCGCCCATTCTAAAGCCCATTTCTTGCGCTAATTCACTGGGTGCAATTCCTTTCGTTACCGAACTATTTAACAATAATTTTTCGCCATAATAGTATTTTATCCCAGCAAAAATAATGATACCTAAAATCACATTGAAAATAATACCACCAAGCATTACAATCATTCTTTGCCAAGCTGGTTTGCTTCTAAATTCCCACGGTTCAGCCGGTTTTGTTAAATCCTGGTTACCCATGTTTTCATCAACCATTCCGTTAATTTGAACATATCCGCCCATTGGAAACCAACCTAAACCATATTCTGTGTCGCCTTTTTTAAATTTGAACAATGCAAAATTTAAAACACTTGGCATTGGAAACAAGAAATCGAAGAATAAATAGAATTTATCTACTTTTATCTTAAATAATTTGGCTGCTAAAAAATGTCCTAATTCGTGAATTAATACTAAAATGGAAAGTGCCGCAATTACTTGCGCTATCATTATGAATGTTTGCATTTATTTTTTTCTGTTATTGTTTAATAAACTATATTTCTAATAGTTTAGAGGGCTGCAAAAATAAAAAACTAATTGACATTATTGAATCAAAGTTTTTGCAAATCTTCTGGTCTCATTATCAGTGTTTATATAATCATCTAAGTTAGGTTTTTGAATGAAAAAAACTTTATCCATACAAGCTTCATTTATTTCAGCTATTTGCAAAAACTTAATTTTATCTTGTAAAAATGCTTCAACAGCAATTTCGTTGGCAGCATTTAAAATACAAGCTTTATTCCCTCCTATTTTCATGGCTTCGTAAGCCAAAGCCAAGTTTCTAAAAGTTTCCAAATCAGGTTCTTCAAATGTTAGGTTATTTATTTCCTTAAACGACATTCGCTTAAACGATGATTTTGATCTTTCGGGATAAAAAAAAGCATAATGAATGGGTAATTTCATGTCAGGCAAACCCATTTGGGCTTTTATACTTCCATCGTTAAATTCTACCATGCTATGAATAATAGATTGCGGATGCACCACCACATCTATTTGATTATTTTCTACCCCAAAAAGCCATTTAGCCTCTATTACTTCCAAACCTTTATTCATTAAAGTTGCTGAGTCAATAGTAATTTTTGCACCCATACTCCAGTTTGGATGTTTCAAGGCTTTTTTCTTAGTTATTTCTAATAAATCAGCGCGCTTTTTTCCTCTAAATGGTCCGCCAGAAGCAGTCAAAATTATTTTATCTAAAGTGTTTAAATCTTCACCAACTAAACACTGAAAAATAGCTGAATGTTCCGAATCTACTGGAATAAGATTTACTTTATTTTCGGCACATATTTCAGTAATTAATTCGCCTGCTACTACCAAAGTTTCTTTGTTTGCTAAAGCAATTTTCTTTTTGTTTTCAATGGCTTTAATGGTAGGTAAAAGTCCACTGTAACCAACCATAGCAGTTAAAATTATATCTGCACTAGTAATTTCCATTAAATCGGCAATGGCTTTGCTTCCAGCAAATACTTTTATGCCTTCATTTTCAAGTGCTTCTTTTACATATAAATACTTTCTTTCATCAGCTATAACCACATGATTTGGTTTAAATTCAATGGCTTGTTTTATTAATAAATCAGCATTGCTGTTAGCAGTTAAAACCTCTATTTCTATTTTGTCTGATTGTTCTTTGGCTATTTCTAAAGCTTGTGTACCAATGCTTCCAGTGCTTCCTAAAATGGCAATTTTTTTTTTAATTATCTCGCTACTCATTACTTTTTATTGTATGCAATAATAATATACTATTTAGTAATATCTAAAAAACAAAATATTTCTAAGAGCTGTATAAATACTATTATTAATTAAGATATGCACTATTTTTCAATATTCGAATCTATTACTTTCAATAAATCTTCTTTGGTTATTAAGCCAATATTGGTATAAACTCTTTTGCCATTTTTATACAAAATGATGGTTGGTAATTCTTCTACAAACAGTGATTTTACAATTTCTTGGTTGTCATCATTATTTACTTTCAAAAAAGTTAAATTACTTTTCCTTTCAGTTGCAATTTCATCTAAATAGGGAGCCATTTTTTTGCAAGGCGCGCACCAAGGTGCATATACATCAACCAAAACCAAACCCTTTTTATTGATGGCTGAGTTAAAATCGTTCAAACTCATGCCTTTTTTGTCAGGAATAGCAATGTTTTCAGTTGTTTCAATTGGTAAAGAAGCGTTGCGCCAAGCATT
>Ga0247839_1003079_pt1 | contig 23588 bp, 22 predicted proteins | sample LaCruzMarch2015__6_FD_192405 | JGI IMG/M metagenome (GOLD analysis project Ga0247839, IMG submission 192405) | Freshwater microbial communities from meromictic Lake La Cruz, Castile-La Mancha, Spain - LaCruzMarch2015_16m | ecosystem: Environmental > Aquatic > Freshwater > Lake | place: Spain... | reverse complement strand
TCATCATCTTCAATTGAATGTAGTCTTTTAATTAAAGCATGCTCAGGATTTATCTCAAATATAGGCTTTGCTTCCGGCATTTTCTGCCCAGATGCTTGCAAAATTCTTTGCATTTCTAAACCCATATCATTTTCATCAGCAACTATACATGCTGGAGAATCAGTTAAACGATTTGTAACTTGAACATCTTTAACCTTTTCACCTAAAATGTCTTTAATTTGCTTTAACATAGGAGCATAAGTTTTTTCTTGCTCTTTAGTGTCTTCTAAATCATCAAGCTCAACTTTACCTTTAGATATTGATTGTAGTTTTTTACCTTCAAACTCAGATAAATATCCAACTAACCATTCATCAATACGATCAGATAATAATAAAACTTCTATTCCTTTTTTCTTAAATATTTCTAAATGAGGACTATTTTTTGCAGCATTAAAGCTTGAAGCTGCAACATAATAAATTTTATCTTGTCCTTCTTTCATTCTAGAAACATAATCTGCTAATGAAATAGTTTGTTTTTCAGAGCCATTTAAAGTTGAAGCAAAACGTAAAAGTTTAGCAATTGTTTCTCGATTTGCTAAATCTTCAACGGGTCCTTCTTTTAATACTAAACCAAACTCATCCCAGAATTTTTGGTAAGATTCAACATCATCTTTAGCCATTTTCTCAAGCATAGATAAAATACGTTTAGTACAAGCGCCTCGTATAGACTCTACTTGCTTATTATCTTGTAGTATTTCTCGCGACACATTAAGTGGTAAATCACTGGCATCAATAACACCTTTAACAAAACGCAAATATCGTGGCAAAAATTGTACAGCTTCATCCATAATAAATACACGCTTAACATATAATTTCAAACCATGCTTTGCTTCTTGTTGCCATAAATCAAAGGCAGCATGTGCTGGGATATATAAAAGACTAATGTAATCTTGTTTTCCTTCAACGTGATTATGTGACCAAGTCAATGGATCTTGAAAATCATGCGAAATATGTTTATATAAAGCTTTATATTCTTCGTCATTTATTTCAGATTTTTGTAATGTCCATAAAGCTGTAGCCTTATTAACTTTTTCAAACTCAACTTTCTTTTTACCTTCTTCTTCAGAAGACTCAGCCTTCATTACTATTGGCCAGCAGATATGGTCTGAATATTTTGAAATTATAGATTTTAAACGCCAATCAGATAAAAATTCATCGGCATCATCTTTCATATGCAAAATAACTTCAGTTCCTCGGTCTTTTTTCTTTTCATGACCAATGGTAAATTCACCTTCACCATTCGATTCCCAGACGATACCATCTTCAGGAGCTAATCCAGCTCGTCTTGATTTTACAGTTACTTTATTAGCAACAATATAAGCTGAATAGAAACCAACGCCAAATTGGCCGATTAATTGTGAATCTTTTGATTTTTCACCAGTTAAATTAGATAAAAAGGCTTTAGTGCCAGATTTGGCAATAGTGCCCAAATTTTCAACCGCCTCATCCCAATTTAAGCCAATACCATTATCAGAAATAGTTAGCGTTTTAGTTTTATCATTGAAATCTATTGAGATTTTTAAATCAGAGTCTTTTTCATAAAGTGAAGCATCGGCTAGAGCTAAAAATCTTAATTTATCTAGGGCATCTGATGCATTAGAAATTAACTCTCGTAAGAAAATTTCTTTATTAGAATAAAGTGAATGAATAACTAAATGTAGCATTTGCTTCACTTCAGTTTGAAATCCCATGGTTTGTTGCTTGCTAACCATTAATAATCTCCTAGGTAAATATTTAAAATATGGGTTTTATAAATCTTAAATTACAATTAATTTGTTAATCGATTGTTATATGAGGGCAATATTATAAATTTCAATGGGTATATTTAAATAGCTTTTGTAGATTGTTAAATATGATTAATAATTGTAGAGATCATAGCCTTGTAATATCCTAGTTAACTTTATGAACCATTCCTATTTTAGGAGGCATCATATAGACTTGGATAGTATGACTTGATTTGACAACTACTCCTTTATTATTAATAACTCGTGCTATTAATGTATGTAAGCCTCGAGCCAAACCTTTAATTGTAAAGTTATTAGAACTTATAATTTGCTCATATGGAGAACCGTCAACTAATAATTGAATTTCATCTCCATTTTTTAAATAAGGCTCTAAACCAATTTTAACTGAGAAACACCCTTCTGCATCACGAATTGTTTCATTAGCTTTTGGCTCAATAAAGTAAATTTGTTTATATTCAATCTTTTTTTTTAAAACTTTAGGAGTATCAATAGAAGTATTTTCTAGTGATACTTTAGGCGAAGAAACAACTTTAGATTCGTTTAGATCAAATTTAATAGCTCCTGGAGCTGATTTATCGCTAAAATGAACCGTTCCATTATCATCAGTCCATTTATAGATTTCTGCGTATAATGAACTAGAAGCTAATAAAATCAATGGAAATAAAGATTTAAACCCCATTATTTATCTCATTTAATTACTATAATAAAGCTCAAATTCTATTGGGTGAACTAAACTTCTAACATGCTGAATATCTAATTCGCGTAATTTAATATAACTTTTGATAAATTCTAAATTAAATACATCACCATGCAATAAAAATTCATGATCATTATGCAAGCTAATCACGGCTTGTTCTAAAGAATCCGCAACAGATGGTACGTCAATAAGTTCCTCTGGAGGTAAATCATATAAATCTTTATCCATGGGCTCACCTGGATGAATTTTATTTTGAATACCATCAAGACCTGCCATCATCATTGCGGCAAAGGCAATATATGGGTTAGCAGTAGGATCTGGAAAGCGAACTTCAATTCTTCGTGCTTTTGGATTAGCTACAAAAGGAATACGAATCGCCGCTGAACGATTACGCGCAGAATAAGCTAGTAAAACTGGAGCTTCAAATCCAGGAACTAGTCGTTTGTAACTATTAGTTGTTGGATTAGTAAATACATTTAAAGCTCTTGCATGCTTAATAATACCGCCAATATAATATAATGCTGTTTCAGAAAGACCTGCATATTCATCACCTGCAAATATATTAACCCCATCTTTTGCTAGTGATTGATGGCAATGCATACCAGATCCATTATCCCCCACCAAAGGCTTTGGCATAAATGTCGCTGTTTTACCATAATTATGTGCAACATTATGAACAATATACTTTAATATTTGCAATTCATCTGCTTTTTTAGTCAAGCTATTAAATCGAGTGGCTATCTCACATTGATTGGCAGTGGCTACCTCATGATGATGAGCTTCAACAGGGATACCTAAAGATTCAAGTGTTTGGCAAATTGCTGAACGAATATCTTGGGATGAATCTACTGGCGGAACTGGAAAATATCCACCTTTAATTGCAGGACGATGACCAATATTTCCACCAGCAATTTTTTTACCCGAATTCCAACTAGCCTCTTCTGAATCAATTTTATAAAAAGAGCCACTCATACTAGTATTCCATCTTACATCATCAAAGATGAAAAACTCAGGCTCAGGCCCAAAATATGCAACATCAGCAATCCCTGTTGATTTCAAATAGGCTTCAGCACGAATAGCAAGAGAACGGGGATCTCTGTCATAACCTAACATGGTTATTGGATCAACAATATTACATCGAATAACTAAAGTATTATCTTGATAGAATGGATCAAGAAAAATATTGTTAAGATCAGGCTTTAATGCCAAATCTGACTGATGAATTTTTTGCCACCCTTTAAAAGAGGAGCCATCAAACATTTTTCCATTTTCAATAAAATCATCATCAACAGCTGATACAGGGATAGTAATATGTTGCTCTTTGCCTAAGATATCAGTGAACCGCATATCAACAAATTTAGCTTCATGTTCCTTAATTGCGGCAAGAACGACATTTTTAGTCATTTTAATCTCCATATTAAATCGGGCATTAGATTATTATTCCAGGGCAAGATCATGAGTGATTATAAATTAACCGAAGATACGCGCTTTATGCGCGGTATCCAGAGATCTTGCTATAGTCCTGATCCTGCAGACAAGCTGCAGGACGTCGAAATATAGAGCAGATATAATCTATCATGACATTATTGTTTTTTTTACTCACACACGCTTTTACCCTGATTATTAGTCTACCTTAAGTGACTTATTAAACCCAATAGATTAAACTAGATCTCTGAGAAAATAATTTTAAAATTGGTAAAGTCTTCTTATGGGTGCATACCAATATCAAGCTATTAATAAATCTGGCAATAATGCTAAAGGAGTCATTGAAGCTGACTCTGAAAGACACGCACGTCAATTACTCAGAGAACAAAACTTAATACCTATCTTAGTACAAACCTTAAAAAAATCTAATATAACCAAAAATAAAGATAAAATATCAGTGCAAGATTTAGCTTTATTTACCCGTCAATTAGCTACATTACTTGCAGCAGGGATTCCTGTTGAAGAGTCGCTTCGTGGAGTTAGTGAACAAACAGAAAAAGACAAAATCAAAAAGTTAATTATCGGTGTCCGGGCAAAGGTTTTGGAAGGATATTCTTTAGCCCAAGCATTAGCAGAGTATCCTTCAGTTTTTCCAGAGCTTTATTGTGCAACGGTTGCAGCGGGTGATCAAACTGGCAAGCTTTTTGAAATATTACAAAAATTAGCTGACTATACCGAAGGACAACAACAAATAAGACAAAAAATTCAACAAGCATTAATTTACCCTGCATTAATGATTATTATTTCAACCACGATTATTTCATTTTTATTAACATTTGTAGTTCCTAAAATTATTGAGGTATTCACAACTAGTAATCAATCATTACCAGATATGACTCTTGTACTTATATCTATTAGTTCTTTTGTTAAATCATATGGTATTTATACCTTAATTATTTTTACACTAATTTTTTTAATATTCATAAAAAGTCTTAAAAAACCCAATATACGCTTAATTTGGCATCGTACACTTCTAAAAATTCCTATTATTTCTTATTTAATTATAACTATTAATGTATCGCGCTATATTCATACTTTTGCTATCCTTTTTGCAGCTGGTGTTAATGTATTAGAAACCATGAAAGTTTCAGCAAGTCTTGTTACTAATAATGTAATGAAATTAGCCTTTGAAACAGCTGCATCTCGCGTAAGAGAGGGAACATCGATTAGTATAGCCTTAAAAGAAACGGGCTATATAAATTCAATGGCAACTCATCTTATTGGAAGTGGGGAAAAATCTGGTGAAATAGCTATGATGATGGAGCGCGCGGCAATATATCTCGATAATGATCTTAAAAGATTAATTGATACAGCCTTAACTTTATTAGAGCCATTAGTAATTTTACTTATGGGTGGAGTTGTTCTATTTATTGTTTTAGCAACTTTACTACCAATTTTTTCAATGGAGCAACTTGTAACTTAATTTAAAAAGGGGTTTATAAAAATGAATAAACAAAGTGGATTTTCGCTTATCGAAATTATGGTGGTTGTAGTAATCCTTGGTATTTTAGCATCTATTGTAGTGCCAAAAATAATAAGTCGTCCTGATGAAGCACGCGTTGTAAAAGCTAAACAAGATGTTTTAGCTATTCAGAATGCACTTGATCTTTATAGATTAGATAATGGATTTTATCCTACTACTGATCAAGGTTTATTAGCATTAGTTGAAAAGCCATCAAGTACGCCATCTCCACAAAATTGGAAAACGTACTTAAAATCATTACCTAAAGATCCTTGGGGACGTGATTATTTATATTTAAATCCAGGTCAACATGGAGAAATTGATGTATTTACTCTTGGTGCTAGTGGTCATGAGGGTGGGTCGGGTATAAATGCCGAGATTGGTAATTGGGATGCAAAATAGCAATAATGCAGAAGGTTTTACACTAGTTGAAATTCTTGTGGTGGTACTTATAATTGGTATCACCATAGGTTTTGCCTTACTTGCATTTGGTGATTTTGGTGGTACACGCCGTATTATTATGTCTGCAGAGCAATTTGTAAATTATGTGAAATTTATCCAGCATGAAGCAATAATTGAGTCTAATACTTTAGGAATATCTGTAAATAATAATGGTTATCAAGTTTTACGATTTACTAATAAAAACAAATGGCAAAAATTACCCAATAGATCGGTATTTCAATTCCAAAAATTTCCAGCAAATTCGATTGTAGAATTTAATAAAAATAAAAAAATTTCTAATCCTGCAATTATTATTAATGCATCAGGTGATATGAACGAATTTAAATTAACTTTTTCATCGGCAAAAGATAAACCTATTGTTTATGTATACGGTACAAGAAATGGTAAAATCACTTTACATTACGCAAATAAACCATGAAAGTTAAAATAGCAGGCTTTACTTTAATCGAAGTTTTATTAGCCTTAGCAATTATAGCCATTGCCTTAACCGCCCTTTTACGCGCAACCTCGCAAACCATAACTAATACTACACATATTAAAGATAAATCTATTAGCCATTTAGTTGCCATGCAAGCGATAACTGCAATACAAATAGGTACTATAAATATAAACCTTAATCAAGAGATTACAGAAGTTACCACGATTCTAAATGATCGCTGGTACTGGCGTGCAGCTCTTTTTTCAACTCCAATTAAATCAATGCAACAAATTAATATTTTAGTAAGCAAAAATCAAAATGGTCCTTTTACAGATCTACTAATTGGCTATCGGTATTCAACATGAGAAATAATGGTTATACGTTAATTGAAATTATGATAGCACTTGCAGTTTTTGCCATATTGTCTGTAATAACGGCAACATCCATGTATCAATCATTTGATATTAGATCGCGGCTTAATTTACAATCAAACCAATTAAATGAAATATTAGAAGCAATTACTCTTATTAAACATGATACAGATCAAATTATAGATAGAGCGATTATTAACAATGAACTACTAATGTTTCCACCATTTACTGGATTTCCACAATATTTAGAATTTTCACATGGTGGTATTGTTAACCCGAATAATACAGAACCTCGCAGCACTCTTCAGCGAGTCGCTTATATTTGTGATAAATCTAAATTAATTAGACGAACCTGGGATAGTATTGATATACCAATCCGGGATAAAGGTTTAGATAAAGTAATTATTTCCAATTTAAACGAATGCAAATTTTCTTATATAAGCCATAGTAAACATATATTTGAAGAATGGCGTGATTATGCCGTACAACAAAATCAAAAGAAAGAATCTATTCCTTTAGCTATAAGATTTAATTTTAAGTTTGAAAAACTCGGCTCTATTGGCTTAGATTTTGCAATTTCTGGGACATTATATGCTGCCTAACCTAAAAGGATCCGCATTAATTTCTGCCTTATTTATTATGACTCTTATTGCAATTGCAGCAACTGCGATGAGCTCAAGGCTACAACTTGATATTTACCGCACAAGAATATCAATATCATCTGATAAGCTAAAGTTAGCTTCTAAAGCGGTTACATTTTGGGCTTTTTCAGAAGTGGCAAAAAATAAATCTATATTTTCTGCTAAAAATGATTATGGCAAAATTTTTGACTTCCCTGAAAGATTTTCTAAAATTTACCCCGGAGTTACAATTTCAGGTGAGCTTTATGATCTACAGGCATTATTTAATCTTAACAATTTAAAAGATTATAAATATCCTAAGCAATTTATTTTGCTTTTAGAAAATAGCATGCCTCGTTCTAACATTGCTCAACAGCGAGCCCTATTGGATAATTTAGTCTATTGGATTAGCCCTTATAAACCAGGAAGAGGTCATGATGAATATTTAAAATATTATTCAAGCCTAAAACCACCGCTAATACCAAGCTTTCAACCGATGCAATCAATTTCAGAGCTCCGCCTTGTAAGAGGATTTAGTAAAAAAGTATATGAAAAATTACAACCTTTAGTTACAGCACTACCTAAAACCACCCCTATAAATATTAATACAGCCCCTAAAATAATATTAAGTACTTTAGGTAATGGCTTAAATGAAATAGATATAAATAAAATTTATGATGCTAGAGGAAAATCTGGTATTAGTGATTTAAATGATTTAATTATTTTAATAAAAGAATTAAACATCCCAAATGATCAAGTCACTATAGAAAGTAATTATTATTTATCAATAGCAAATGCATCAACATCTGAGCTTAATCTTAAAGTTTATACAATTATTAGTAGATCTAAAGATGCAAAAGGAAATATGGCTGTTGGAATTGTTAGTGAATCTATTAATACTATGTAATGAAAAATAATATTAATTTCCAGAACGAAGCTTACGCCTAGATTTAAAAAAATCCTCTAAAAGCATCGCGCATTCTTTTTGTAATATACCTTCATCAATTTGTATTTTATGATTTAAAGGATATCCTTTTAAAAGATTATAAACAGAGCCTGCAGCCCCTGCCTTTAAATCACGCGTAGCAAATACTATTCGTTTAACCCGTGCATGCACTAAGGCACCAGCACACATGCAACATGGTTCAAGGGTAACATATAAGGTAGTATTATTTAGGCGATAATTATTTAGATTTTTAGAAGCTTCTCTTAGAGCTACAATCTCTGCATGAGCAGAAACATCTTGTGTTTTAATTACTTGATTATACCCTGTTCCTAAAAGGCGATTATCCTCATCAACTACTAAAGCCCCCACAGGAACTTCACCTTTATCCTTAGCAGTTAATGCCAACGAATAAGCTTGCTTCATCCAATCTAAATCTGACATTTTCTATGCTAGCCCAATATATATTATTCCCACTCAATAGTAGCTGGAGGCTTACCTGAAATATCATATGTTACTCTTGATATCCCTTCTACTTCATTAATAATACGATTTGAAACTTTAGCTAAAAAATCCCAAGGCAATCTTGCCCACTCAGCAGTCATAAAATCTATAGTTACCACTGCGCGTAAACAAATTACATAATCATACCGCCTTCCATCCCCCATAACCCCTACTGATTTTACCGGTAAAAACACCGCGAAGGCTTGGCTTACTTCATGATAAAGATTTTCAGCTCGTAATTCTTCAATAAAAATTGTATCAGCAAGACGCAATATATCTGCATATTGTTTTTTTACTTCACCAAGAATTCGAACTCCTAAACCAGGACCTGGAAATGGATGCCTATATACCATTTCATGCGGCAAACCTAACTCAACCCCTATCTTTCGGACTTCGTCTTTAAATAATTCTCTTATCGGCTCTAGTAATTTTAAATTCATGTTATCAGGTAAACCACCAACATTATGGTGTGATTTAATAACCTCAGAAGTACTATTGTGAGCAGATGATGATTCAATAACGTCAGGATAAATAGTACCTTGTGCTAACCACTTAATACCATCAATACCTGATGCTTCATCATCAAAAATCTCAATAAAAGTGCGCCCAATAATTTTTCGTTTTTCTTCAGGACAGGTAACACCTTCTAAAACATTTAAAAATTTAGCCTCAGCATTAACCGCAATAATATTAATACCCATATGCTGGCTAAACATTGCCATAACTTGTTCACTTTCATTTAAACGTAACAAACCCGTATCAACAAAAACACAAATTAACTGATCGCCAATTGCGTGATGTAATAACGCTGCAACTACTGATGAATCAACTCCTCCAGAAAGGCCAAGTAAAACTTTATCTTTTCCTACTTTATGTTTAATATTGATGATCGCCTGCTCTACAATATTTTCAGGCGTCCAATCAGTTTTTGCCCCGCATATATCAACTACAAAACGTTGTAATATTTTAAGCCCTTGTTTCGTATGAGTTACTTCAGGATGAAATTGTAAACCATACCAATGACGTGATTCATCAGCCATTCCAGCAATTGGTGTATTTGTAGTTTCACAAATTGATATAAATCCGGGTGGTAAAGAAGTCACTTTATCACCATGGCTCATCCACACATCAAGTAAAGCATTGCCTGAATTATCTTTATTGTCTTCTATATTTGCTAGTAACCTAGAATGGCCGTGTATATTAAGCTCAGCATAACCAAACTCTCGAGCTTTAGAGGATTGAACAGCCCCACCTAATTGGGCGGCCATTGTCTGCATGCCATAACAAATACCCAATATTGGTAAAGACGATTCAAAAATCCAATCATGGGCTTTAGGATTGCGATTATCTGTAACAGTTAAAGGCCCGCCTGATAAAATAAATCCACATGGATCTAAATTTTTAATATGCAAAATATCTGTATTAAAGGGATATATTTCACAATAAACGCCAAGCTCGCGTATTCTTCGCCCAATTAACTGAGTATATTGGGAGCCAAAATCAAAAATTATAATTGGTTTTTGTTTAATATTTTTCATAACGCCTTTAATTATCTATTTGATAATTAGGTGCTTGCTTCGTAATACTCACATCATGAACATGAGACTCACGAATTCCTGCGTTGGTTACCCTTACAAATTGAGCATTTGTATGCAGTGCACTTATAGTAGCGCAACCGGTGTAACCCATACATGAACGTAAACCACCTAAAATCTGATGAATAATAGTATGCAAATGACCTTTATAAGGAACTCGTCCTTCAATACCTTCAGGAACTAGCTTTTCAGAACCAAGGGATACTTCTTGAAAATATCTATCGCTAGAGCCTTGAACCTGAGCCATAGCGCCAATTGAACCCATACCACGGTAATTTTTATAAGTTCTACCCTGAAACAACTCAATCTCTCCCGGAGCTTCTTCAGATCCTGCGAACATCCCGCCAATCATCACGGTTGAAGCTCCTGCCGCTAATGCTTTACAAACATCACCAGAAAATCTAATGCCGCCATCAGCAATAATTGGCACTCTACCTTTAAGACCAGCAGCCACATTAGCAATAGCAGTTATTTGTGGAACACCAACTCCAGTTACAATTCTCGTGGTACATATTGAACCTGGACCAATACCAACTTTAACTGCATCAGCGCCTGCGGCTACCAAATCTTTTGCAGCATCAGCTGTTGCTATATTGCCACCAACTACTTGTAACTCAGGAAATATATTTTTAATCCATCTAACACGATCTAAGACCGCTTGCGAATGCCCATGAGCTGTATCAACAATAATTATATCAACTCCTGCATCAACTAAAGCCGCAACTCTTTCTTCAGTACCAATACCAACACCAACAGCGGCCCCCACTCGAAGCTGCTCAAAACTGTCCTTGCATGCATAAGGATTTTCTTTTGCCTTTTGAATATCTTTAACCGTTATTAAGCCTCTTAAACAAAAATCATCATTAACAACAAGTAGTTTTTCTAAGCGGTGTTTATGTAAAAGACTACGAACTTCTTCGCGACTCGCTCCTTCTTTAACTGTTATTAATCTTTCTTTAGGAGTCATTACTGCTGAAACTGGTAACGACATATTAGTTTCAAACCGAATATCGCGACTAGTTACAATGCCAATCAATTTTTCACCATCAACTACAGGGACGCCTGAAAAATTATGTCGCGCCATAACATCCAAAAGCTCTTGAACAGTTAAATTAGGTGATACTGATATTGGATCTTTTACCATTCCTGATTCGAATTTTTTAACTTTTCTAACCTCTTCCGCTTGTTCAGTAATACTCATATTTTTATGAATAATCCCAATCCCACCTTCTTGGGCCATAGAAATAGCTAAGCGCGCTTCAGTTACAGTATCCATTGCAGCTGATATAAGTGGTATATTTAGTTTTATTTCTTTAGTCAAGTAAGTTTCTAGAGCAACATCTCTTGGTAAGAAAGTAGAATGGGCTGGAAGCAATAGAACATCATCAAAAGTTAACGCCTGTTGTATATTAGAAAAAGGCATAGAATAATCCCATGATAATAATTTCTAAAATTATATAATAAATAATGTAAAAATTATACGTAAAAAATGGTTAATAATAGATAATAATAGTTGAATATACCAACAAATCACGTGTACACTAAAGGTAATAATAAATAAACTTTTAAAAAGGATGAGCTCAAAATTGGCCAAAATAATTGTTGTTACTTCAGGGAAAGGTGGCGTTGGTAAAACTACTTCGTCTGCTGCTATAGCTTCAGGCCTTGCAATGCGTGGCCATAAAACAGTTGTTATTGATTTCGATATTGGTCTTCGTAATCTAGATATAATAATGGGTTGTGAACGCCGTGTTGTTTATGACTTTATCAATGTTATTAATGGAGAGTCATCTTTAAAACAAACTTTAATTAAAGATAAACGGCTTCCACAGCTTTTTATCCTCCCAGCATCTCAAACCAGAGATAAAGATGCGCTTACCATTGAGGGTGTTGAGAAAGTATTAAATGAATTATCAAAAGAATTTGATTTTATTATCTGCGATTCTCCTGCAGGTATCGAATCTGGTGCACTAATGGCAATGCATTTTGCTGATGAAGCGATTATTGTTACAAACCCTGAAGTATCATCTGTAAGAGACTCTGATAGAATTTTAGGTATTCTTGCAAGTAAATCAAAACGAGCCATAGATGGTAAAGAGCCAATTAAAGAACATCTTTTATTAACTCGTTATGATCCTGAGAGAGTTGAGCGTGGCGAAATGCTTTCTGTACAAGATGTACAGGATATTCTTGCTATAAAATTAATTGGTATCATTCCTGAATCAAAAGCAGTTTTAAAAGCATCAAACACAGGTACTCCAGTAACTTTAGATGAAACGTCCGATGCAGGACATGCATATCAAGATGCGATTGCTAGATTTTTAGGTGAAGAAAAGCCAATGCGATTTGTTAATTTAGAGAGAAAAGGAATTTTAAGTCGCCTATTTGGAAAATCTAAGGAAGGAGTATCAGCATGAGCATATTTAATTACTTGCGCCGTCGTAAAGATACCGCATCTGTAGCCAAAGAAAGGTTACAAATTATCATTTCACATGAACGTTCACAACGTAATGCACCTGATTTTATACCGAAACTTCAAGAGGAAATACTGGCCGTTATCGCTAAATACGTGCCTATAAACCGCGAAAAAATCAGCGTAAATGTAGAGCGCTTAGATGACAGTTCAGTTCTTGAGCTTAATATAACCATGCCTGATGAGGCTGTTGCTTAACTTCGTATATGTTAGAACAAAGATAATCTAAAATTTTAATTAATAAAGAATTAAAGTGTAGCCTTATTTATTATAACCAGGCTACACTATTTTCTTATTAAAATTTTAATTTTAGCTTATTATCAAATTTTCTTCATTTTCTAAATTTTCAACATCATCTGGTTCTAATTTTTTCTTAATATCTTCTAACTTATATGTAAAAGGAGGCTTAAAAAAAGCCATCTTTGGGTAAGGATTTGCATTTGACATTAGATTTATAAATAAATTACAAATATCTATAATTATATTTAAACAATAAACATATGTATTATAAATTTTATAATCTATGGTATTTAAATTATTAATACCATTATCTATACAAATAATAAGATTATTTCTTAACTCATCATAATCTTCGTTTTGTTTAAAATCTATAACACATGATTTTATATCTTGATATAAGCTATTAATTACGTCAGTATTTTTATTTAATTTTCTATCTTTATCAATCTGTGTTTCCATTTCCATCAAAATTTTAGATAATAAACTTTGTAAATCAGAAGATTTATCATCTTCTAATAAAAATTCTTGAGAGGAACTAGCCTGACATGACAATGCCTGAATCCTACTTATTTGCACTTGAGAAGTAGGCACAGTTAAATTAGCAAGCCTATATCTAGTCGACCTTAAAGCTCTAAATGATAAGGACTGATAGCTACTTGCTTGTATTTGGGGCTCTGTCTTAGTTAATTTAGAATTAGTTAATTTAGAAATTGTGGATTTTGCAAAATTTAAATCTCTTAATATTGTTCTATTTCTTACTAATTCAGCTACTGAAGGTTCATTTAAAATTTGTTTAAGATCTAATAAGCTTTGATAAACTTCGCTGGCATTACGTCTATCAATGATAGCTTTTTCAATAGCAGCTCCTAAAGATACTCCTCCTACACCAGATCTCTCAAAGGCTCTTACAATTTTCTCAGATTTTTTTGCTTCCTTTTCCAATCTAGAATATTTGCCATGTAGAAAATTAAAATGAATTATTAATTCTTTTAAATTTGCTTCAACTATTCTGTGATCATCATTGCTGCCAAGATCAGATTGAGATAAAGAGGATGCATGACTTAATTGTTTTTTAAAATCAGTTACTATTGCTTCCATTTTCCTGAATTCTAATTTTGCCTCGCTTAGTTCTTCTTCAAGTGATTTTATATTTTGAAAAACTTGATTAGCAAGACTTCTATCATGAGTAGAACCTAATTTTGAAATAAAACTATTAGCTTCAGCTTGAACAATAGATAAATTATATTTTATTTCTTTATATTTTTGTTCAGCTATATAGCATTCTTCAATTAAAGACTTAAGATCTTCGTTCATTTAAATTTACCAAAATTACTAAATATAAACCATTACTTTAATCAAAGAACCTTAAGGAATTATTAATTATAAATTTTAACCAGCTGTTATTTTTTCTTTGATTTATTCATAAGCTCATTATTACTAAAATCATCAACTACCACCACCTTCTGCCTGAGAATTTCAGCCTCTTCTAATCTAATATAATCTTCTTTAGTGATTATTTCTTGCTCTAATGCTTCGATAATTTGATCTAATATTCTATCTTTTTTTATATTCCCTGATTTTACAGCCTTTGCAACTATCTTCTCTAACTCTTCAACATCACAAATTTTATTAAAGGCTTCTTCGAGGCGTCCTAAAGGACAATTTTCAATTGCTTCACTAAAGGTTAATCGTGTTAATCTGTTACGAACAGGGCTTGGGATAGTCAATAAAGATGCTAATTCATGCCCTAATTTATCAGATGGTTTATTACGCCTTCTTCCTAATGGTAGCAAAATAGTTCTTAAAATTAATCTTGAAATGCGACCGGGAAAATTTGAAATCACCCCAAATATTGCCTCTTCACAATTATAAAATAATTCCTGACAACACCAATTCAATAAAGGCAAATCAGATATAAGCTCACCATCTTCGTGAAATCTTTTTAAAACTGCTGAAGCTAGATATAAATAACTTAAAACATCACCTAAACGTGCTGAAATTTTTTCCTTACGTTTTAATTCCCCACCCAACTTAATCATAGAGAAATCAGCTAAAAAAGCCAAATTACTACTATATCGATTAATAAGTTGATAATAACGCCTGGTTACGCCACTTGGTGAACTACTAAAATGAGCATCAGTTATACTAAACAAAATTGATTTGGCTAAATTTGCAAAGACGTAACTACAATGCCCCCAAATCGCATTATCAAAAACAGTTAAATCATTATTTTTAATTGCTTCCATTTCTTTAAATACATATGGATGACAACGAATAGCCCCTTGACCAAAAATAATTAAACTACGTGATAAAATATTTGCCCCTTCAACTGTAATACCAATAGGACTTCCTTGATACCCTCTACCAATATAATTATTTGGCCCAAGACAAATACCCTTACCACCATGAATATCCATAGCATCAAGAGCAATAAGTCTCGCGTACTCAGTAGTATGGTATTTTAAAATTGCACCAGCAACCGCAGGCTTTTCACCTTGATCAATAGCGGCTGCAGCCATAGTAACTGCGGCATCTACAATGTAGGTATGACCTGCAATTCTTGCAAGTGGTTCTTCTATACCTTCAAATCTTGCTATAGATTGATTAAATTGTTTTCTTACCCGAGCATAAGCACCACTTGCTAATGCTGCGGCTTGTGCTCCTCCAGATGCACTTGATGGTAAACTAATAGCGCGGCCTGCAGACAAACACTCCATTAACATGCTCCATCCATGCCCCGCCATTTTAGCACCACCAATAAGAAAATCTATGGGAACAAATACGTTTTTACCTTGGGTAGGCCCATTCATAAAGGCCATATTTAATGGAAAATGACGTCTACCCTTAATCACTCCTTTAGTATCAGCTGGTATTAATGCGCAGCTTATTCCTATATCGATAGTGTCGCCTAATAAATTTTCAGGATCATATAATCTAAAAGCCAAACCTATCACTGTAGCTATTGGGCATAAAGTTATATATCTTTTGTTCCAAGTTAATTTTATACCTAGTACTTTATTTCCATTATAATTTTCGTAACAAACTATACCTTTATCTGGAATTGAGGCAGCATCAGATCCTGCAGTAGGTCCTGTTAATGCAAAACAAGGGATTTCGCGTCCATCAGCAAGTCTTGGTAGATAATATTCTTTTTGTTCATTGGTTCCATATTTTAATAATAATTCTGCGGGCCCCAATGAATTTGGTACAGCTACGGTAGTTGCCACTGATATTGAAACACCATAAAGCTTAATAATTACTGACATTTGTGCAGTTGCTGAAAACTCTAATCCACCATACTGTTTGGGGATAATCATCCCTAAGAAACCATTTTCTTTTATAAATTGCCAAATTTCTTCAGGTAAATCCATAAGATTATGTGTAATATCCCATTCATTAATCATTCGACACAAAGCTGTTGTAGGACCATCAATAAAGGCTTGCTCTTCTTTAGTTAATTTTGTTGTCGGCATTGATAGCAAAACATTAAAATCTGGTGATCCTCTAAATAAATCTCCCTCCCAAGTAACCGTACCTGCCTCTAACGCTTCACGCTCAGTCTTAGACATAACTGGCATAGCTTTTTTTGCTAAATTAAATATAAATTTTGTTAATAAATCTTTTCTTAATACTTTGATGGAACCTACAATAAAAAATGATGAAATTATTAATATACAAGTTTGTAAAATAGAACCCCAAATACCATATTTAAAAATAATGAGCGATAAAATAGCACAACTAATCAGCCAAACTAATCTAGATGCTTGTTTAATAATTAAGATAAAAAAAGTACCTAGTAAAACTAAAATGAAGAATCCATTAATCATAATTACTCCTGAAATTTTCTATTATTTATGTTTAATTTATTAAATTTATAAATAGGACTTACGAAAAACTAAAGTCACGTCATCCTGATAAAATTAAAAATCAACTATTACATCCATAATTAATTTTGCTGTAGTTTTAGGATCCTCCATTGGAAACATATGAGTACCTTTTATCTCAACACAATTAATGTCGTATTTTTTTTTCATATAACTTAAATCTAACCTATTAACAATATTAGATTTATCACCATATATTAGTACAGTAGGTACAGTTAATTTACCCTCATATTTAGTCATAATATGTGGGATAGTTCGATAGATTTGATATTCTATAGATGGATCAAATAGTAAAGAGTAACCTTCTTTTGTATATTGCATACCATAATCTATATAATCATTTAAACATATATCAGTAAAAGTTTTAAATAATTCTCTAGATTTTAGATAAGACACTACTTGTTCACGACTACTCCAATGTCTAGATCTATTTTTTGTCCTAAATGCCGGAGTTAACCGGTCTATAATCCCAACAGCTTTTGAAAACCTTATAAGATTTGATTTCATCCTCCCAATTAATGGAGAATCTAATAAAATAACCTGTTTAAATAAATCAGGCTCTAAAATTGCAGCAAATAGACTTAATACACCACCCAAAGAATGACCTAAACCTATAACAGGCCTTGATGATTGTGTTTTAATACTATAAATAACTTCATCAACTAATTCATACCAATTATCAGTTACTGGAAACTCTTCTGTATGACCTACTTTATCAATATAACAACAATCGACATTCTGATTAAGTTGCTTAAATAATTGTTGATAACATGGCGAAGGAAAGCCATTGCCATGAACAAAATGAACTATTTTTCTCACGCATGCACCATTTTTCCACTCATAGATCGAATAGAAATAATGGCTAAACTATAATAAACTGAAAGCAAAGCAACGTAAGAAATTACTCCTCCAGGAATTCTATAATTAACTATTAGTGATGCAAAAAATAAAAATATTGTCGGCGTAGAAGCAACTATAAATATTCGAAACGAATCCTTTAAATTTAAAGTGAATTTAAAAATAATAATAGATGCCAATTGACCAACAAAAACAAAAATTACAACGATGCCTGTAATTAAACCAAAAATAAAAAAGCCTAAAAATGGGTAAGTTAATATATTTACAAATAATTTTATTATAAAAATTCCATTTCCTTCGATAAATTTTTTTCCATCAAAAATCTCATTAGTTTTTTTGTCAAATTGGTAATTATAAATTTTATATTCGTTATTATAATCACTAATAATAGAAGATAAAAAACTTATTGGCTGACGGTTTAATACACTATTTTTAGTAAATAAATAAATTAAATCAGGGAATGAACTATCAAATTTCTTAACAACCCCTGTTGTATCAACAATAGCAGTAACTTCGTCAAATTTATTTTTTATATAATATGGCATTGGTTCATTTATTGTAATATTACCATTTTGTATATATAAAACTGGTAATTTCATCAAAGGCTCAACAACATCGGTAGCTACATAATTATTAAATTTAATGGCCAATTTAGCAGATAAGGGGATTGATACGATAAGAGATAATAACAAAAGATAAATAAAGCCATAACCACGCCAACGTTTAGAAATATCTACATACAAATTTCTAGAAAAAAAAGACAAATATAATGCTTGCCAGTAATTATATAAAGGACTATCAATAAGCTTAATATTTTGTTTTTTCTTATTCATTTTATGCTCCAACAAGATTTTTGACTTTACTAATTAATTTACAACGAAGTAGTTGCGTAAAAATAGGTTGATTGCCAGCTAATTGCACCACTGTAGTTGATGTTAAGCATGCGACCATAAGTTGCAAAATCATTGAGTAATTTTGTGTCATTTCAACAACCAATATAATTCCTGTAACAGATTCTCTAACTACTGATGCAAATAATGCACCCATTCCACCTGCTAATGGTGGATTAAAGGCAACAGCAAGACCTGCAGCGGCTCCTGCTGCAACTAATGAGTCTGTTCTTCTGCGTGACAGCTTAAACCATTCGCCAATCATCTCGCCAAGGCTACCGCTAATTTGAATGGTAGGCCCCTCACGTCCGACAACTAATTTCGCAGAAATTAGGCCTGCAGGTCCTTCAATTGACTTTACATAATCTAAACCATTATCCAATAAATTAGATGTCCATTTAATTAACAACATAAATAGCGATCCTATTATTCCTACAAAGATCCCTAATAATGCAGCAATTGAATAATACTTAAATATTTTTATATGCATTTAGTCAATCATTCCTATTAAATTACTAATTATGCGCAACCCTGCCTCATTTGATAGCGATAAAATTGTCTCTGGATGGAATTGTACAGCGTATATTGGTAGATTACGGTGTGAAATTGCCATAACGATACCATCATCACTTAAAGCAGTTACCTCTAATTCTTCTGGCATTTCACTAATACTTGCATAAAGAGAATGATAGCGACCAGCGGTAAATGATTTATCAAAATTTTTAAATAATGGCGAGTCGTTAATAATATTAATAGTTGAAGCCTTTCCATGGATAGGATATTCAAGAACATCAAGCATGCCACCAAAATATTCCGTAATACCTTGTAAACCTAAACAAACTCCAAATAAGGGTATATTTTTAGCAAGAACGACATCTATAGTTTTAGACAAATTAAAATCCTTTGGCCTGCCTGGTCCTGGAGAAAGTAGTACCAAATCATAGTTATCTTTTTGCAAATAGTTAATTGCAAGTTCAGATCTAACAGTAATAACTAAAGCACCAGTTTGTCGAATATAATTTGCTAAGGTATGAACAAAAGAATCTTGATGATCAATAAGTAAAACTTTTTTATTAACACCATTTTGTGGAATTATATAAGGAACTTTTAGAGTAATTGCTGGTTCACGCAATAAATCAAGAAAAGCTGAAGCTTTTAACCTGGTTTCTTCCTCTTCAGCTTCAGGAACTGAATCATAAAGCAAAGTAGCTCCAACTCTTACCTCAGCAATACCAGATTCAATGCGCATCGTTCTTAAAATAAGACCTGTATTAATGTTACCATTGAAATTAAACCAACCAACAGCACCTGCATACCATTTGCGTGGTGTTTTTTCATGAAGCTCAATAAAGTTCATAGCCCAAAGCTTAGGAGCTCCTGTTACTGTAACCACCCACATATGAGTTACAAAAGCATCAATTGCATCAAAACCATCGCGTAAAATTCCCTCTACATGATCAACTGTATGAATAAGCCTTGAATAAATTTCAATTTGTCGTCTACCAATAACTTTTACAGATCCTGCCTCACATATTCGTGATTTATCATTTCTATCTACATCGGTGCACATAGTTAACTCTGATTCTTCCTTAGGAGAATTAAGCAGCAGTTTTATATTACCAGCATCCTCAATAGCATCAACACCACGCTTTATCGTCCCAGAAATAGGACAAGTCTCTACACGCTTATCTTTAACTCGTACATACATTTCAGGAGATGCACCCACTAAATATTCATCATCTCCTAAATTAATAAAAAACCCATATGGTGATGGATTTTTAAGACGCATTTTTCTAAAAACTGTAGATGGTTTTTCTATACATGGCAAATAAAATGTTTGACTAGGAACTACCTCAAATAAATCTCCACAAGCAAATCTCTCTTTAGCTTTTTCTACAGTAGTTATATATTCACCATCTTTATGATCACAAGGCATAACCGGCGAGTTTTTAGGATTATATTCAACATAAGATCCATCTCGAGATAATGATTGGGTTGATTTACCTTGATATTGAAAATCATATCGACGAATAAATGCTTCCTCTTTTCTATGATTAACCACATAAATTTCATCTGGTAAATAAAGCACCATATCACGTTGATTTTCATTTCGTGGCTTGTTTATTTCCAGGTTTTCAAATTGAAAAATTAAGTCATAACCAAATGAACCATATAAACCAAGATATGGCTCTTTATCTGATTTAAAGAAAGTTATCAGGTGACGTAATACGTTAAAAACCGAGGGTTGACGGCTTCGTTCTTCTTCACTAAACACCCCTTGCAAAGTATTAATTGAAAGCGAAAAAGACATGTTGGTAGAATTTAAAATTTCAACTTCAGAAGATTTTAAAAATAAAGGAACAATCATGGTAAGCATTGCTTCACCACGTTGATTTAATGCATTAAAATTAATTAATTTTCCACTACATATAATAGCTAATGGTGGATTATAAAAACCAATATCCCAGCAGGTATAGCGACCAGGATATTCAAAACTAGAAGCAAATAATGCCCCTCGATGACAGTCTAATTTGTCAATTAATGGTTCTATCGCTTCTGAATACACAAGGTTAAACTCTTCAAACTGAATATCAACCCCACCATTAGTTTTAATTTGCTGCAACATCTTAAAAATTCTCTTATTAAAATCAGATTTAAACTTTATTCTACTGTAACATAGCTTTAGAATAATTTAACATGATATATTTTTAGGTATTTTATGACTACATCACATGAAGATTTAAAAAAAATTGCGTCTCTTGCCTATATTGAAACCAATGAAAAATCTGCCCATCAATTAGCTGAAGATGTAAATGCCATTATGAATTTTATGGAGAAGCTCCGTGAAGTTGATACAACAAACATTGAACCTCTACTTCACCCATTAAAATTAAATCAACGTTTAAGGATTGATGAAGTAAAGGAAACATCTGTAACTAATGCGCTTAAAAATATTGCACCCTTATTTAAAGATGATTTATATTTAGTGCCCAAAGTAATTGATACGCTAGGAAAATAATGCATACCCAATCGCTACTAGCCTTAACCAAGGCCTTGATGACAAAAAAAATATCGAGTACTGAGCTTACAAAGCATTATTTACTGAGAATAGAAAAAGCAAAATCATTAAATGCCTTTATTTCTGTAGATGAAGAACAAGCTTTAATTGAAGCAAAAAAAGCCGATGAAATACTTAAAAATGGCAATGGTTCTGTTCTTACAGGCATACCTTTAGCTCATAAAGATATATTTTGCACTAAATCCATGTTGACCACTTGCGGCTCAAAGATGCTTGCAAATTTCAAACCGCCTTATAATGCAACTATCGTAAGTCGCTTAAGAGATCAAGGAACTGTTCTTTTAGGTAAGACGAGCATGGATGAGTTTGCCATGGGTTCAACTAATGAAAATAGTTATTTTGGCCCTGTATTAAATCCATGGGATAAAGAGCGAGTGCCGGGTGGATCATCAGGAGGATCAGCGGCTGCTGTTGCTGCAGGATTAATTCCTTTTGCTACTGGTTCTGATACTGGAGGCTCTGTAAGGCAACCTGCTGCTTTTTGTGGTATATCAGGAATTAAACCAACTTATGGCCTTATTTCACGTTTTGGCATGATTGCCTATGCCTCAAGCCTTGATCAAGCAGGAATACTTGCTCATAGTGCTGAAGATTTAGCATTAACACTTAAAGCAATAGCCGGCTTTGACGAGCGTGATTCAACCTCTGTAGATAAAGAAATACCTAATTACATTGAACATCTGAATGAGCCACTTAAATCACTTCGCATTGGACTCCCATCTTGTTTTTTCCATAATGATATTTCACCAGAAATTAAAAAAGCAATAGATGAAGCTATTACTATTTTTAAAAATGCTGGTGCTAAAATCATTGATTTTGATTTAAACCTACAATCTTTATGGGTACCATGTTACTACGTTTTAGCCTGTGCTGAGGCATCTTCTAATTTATCAAGATATGATGGTATCCGTTTTGGTCATCGTGCTGAATCTGCTAAAAATTTACAAGAGTTAATTACAAGAACTCGCAGCGAAGGATTTGGCTTAGAAGTAAAACGCCGTATTCTTACAGGAACTCACGTTTTATCTTCAGGCTTTTTTGATGATTATTATGTTCAAGCACAAAAAGTACGCCGCATGATTCAAGATGAAATTATACAATTATTTACAAAAGTTGATGTAATTTTAGGCCCTACAACCCCAACTTGTGCATTTAAATTAAATGAAAAATTAACTAGTCCAACACAACGTTATTTAGCTGATATTTTTACAGTTGCAGCAAATCTTGCAGGACTTCCTGCGATATCAATTCCTGCAGGATTTAATAAAAATTTACCAATTGGGATGCAATTAATGGGACCACATTTTAGTGAAGCTAAATTACTAAATGTTTCACATTATTTCCAACAAGCTACTAACTGGCATAATATTCAACCCAATGGTGATTTATGACTTGGCAAACTGTAATCGGCCTTGAAATTCATGCGCAATTAAAAACAACTTCAAAATTATTCTCATCTGCTGATACGGCATATGGTGCATCACCTAATTCCCACACATGCTTTATTGATGCAGGTCTTCCAGGCGTACTTCCGGTTTTAAACCAGAAAGCGGTACATATGGCTATTCAGTTTGGCTTGGCAATTAATGCGGAAATTAATGATTTATCATATTTTGAACGCAAAAATTACTTTTATCCAGACTTGCCCAAAGGCTATCAAATTAGTCAATTTCAACGACCAATAGTTAGTAATGGTGAACTTGAAATTAATGTTGAAAATCAAGTCAAAAAAATAATAATTGAACGCGCGCATTTAGAAGAAGATGCAGGAAAATCAATACATGACATGCATGAACTTTATACTGCAATCGATTTAAATAGAG
>Ga0247839_1003076_pt1 | contig 23598 bp, 20 predicted proteins | sample LaCruzMarch2015__6_FD_192405 | JGI IMG/M metagenome (GOLD analysis project Ga0247839, IMG submission 192405) | Freshwater microbial communities from meromictic Lake La Cruz, Castile-La Mancha, Spain - LaCruzMarch2015_16m | ecosystem: Environmental > Aquatic > Freshwater > Lake | place: Spain... | reverse complement strand
GCCTGGGCTATGCCGGGCTGCTGGCAGTCATGCTGCTCTCCTTTGTCAAGGCCATCAACATCAGCGAGTCCATCGTGACCTTCCTCACCTACTTCACCGTCTTTGCCGCGGCCTATAACCTCTCCCTCATCCTGAAAAGCGACAAAGGCTACCTGCGCTTTCTGAGCATCATCCTGAGCGGCCTCCTCCTCATCGACTGCTTCACCGTATTCTATAACATCTTTCTGTATATCAGTCATGCGCTGCCTTCGATCTACGAGATAAAATCCGTTTATTCCAACAAGAACATCCTCACTGCCGCCATCTTCATCAAAATCCCCTTCGCCCTTTGGCTCATCACCTACGAGAAGGCCTGGCTCAGGACGCTGGGCTTTTTCGCTGTCTTTGCCGCCCTGCATGCCATCTTATACATGAGTGCCCGTAGTTTTTACATGGGGATGATCGTCCTTGTTGTTGCCTATACCACCTATCTGCTGCTCGTGTATCAGCGGGAGAAAACGAAAGAACACATCAAAACCCTTGTGGGCTTCCTGGGCACAGTCATGCTCGCCTTCCTGCTTTTCGGTTTTGTGCAGGCCTTTCTATATCCCCGCACCCAGGATGTCTACAACGAAAGCTTCGCAAAACGCCTGGCCACGGCCTATACAGGAGATGCCTCTACGGTCTACCGCCTCGACAGCTGGAAACATTCCGGCTTACTGCTAAAAGAAAACCCATTGCTGGGCGTAGGCGCCGGGAACTGGAAAGTCAGGGTATTGCAATACGAAAACCCTTCCGATGCGGATTTCATCTTCATGGGAAAAGCACATAACGATTTCATCGAAGTGACTACAGAAAGTGGGCTATTCGGAGGACTGCTCTTCCTGTCGATCTTTGTGTTCCTGATTTTGAATTTCCTGCGCGCATTCTTCAAAGCCGGGGCCACAGCGCCTTCCTGGCAATACCTCTTCCTTCCGGCCTTCGGCATCTTGTGTTACAGCTTCGATGCCTTTTTCAACTTCCCCGCCACAAGGCCCGAGATACAGTCGCTCTTTGTCATCTTCCTGGGCGGCGGCATCGCATATTCTCCTGCCTCACCGAAAGTTGCAGGCCTCAGCAAGCTTTGGCCCAAGCGGATATTTATTGTCTTGTTCATGGCGCTGATGCTGACCGCCACTTACGTCCTGGCCCTCAACTTCCAATCCCTGAGGTTACAGCGCATGGCGGCAGAAGACCTGCAAAACGGGACACCTGTACTACCCTCTTCGAAGTTTCTCGAAGGCTTTCCCGGTATCCCCAACCTGGGCACCGACATAGAGCCCATCTCCGTCATCAAATCCAGGTATCTCATCTATGAAAAGAAATATGCAGCAGCCATCGACATCCTGAAAAAAGATGTCTCCAACCCCTACCTCAGCAACCGCGAGGGATACCTGATGATCGCCTACGACGGCATGGGCAACAAAGACAGTGCCCTGGCCTATGCCTGGAAGACAGATGCCTTAAAACCCCGTCACTACAAAGCTTTGGCCTACATCTGCACGGCCCTGGTAGACAAAGGTGACATGAAAGGCGCGGAAGAGAAACTCCTGCATTTCCTCAGCCTGGAGAAGTCGAATGCCAGCGCCTGGTGGAGTCTCACGCGGCTCTACAGCAAAGAAGGACAGACGCAGAAGGCCCTGGCTACCATCGACTCTGCTGCGAAATACCTGCCCGGGGATTCTGCCATCCTGAACAACAGGGCCAAGATGCACCAGGAAAGTGAGGTTTTGCCTTACCAGGGTCTATTGAATACGGCGATGGCCTATTTCCAGAAGCAGAACTTCCCCATGGCACTGAAATACCTGGATGAATACCTCAGCAAGGTGCCCAATTCGGCCATCACCTATGTGAACAGGGCGTATTGTTACCATTCCATGGGGCAATATGCGAAATGTATCCTTGATGTGGAAAGGGCTATGGCAGGGGGCATCGCCGATCCCGGGTTGCTGAACCTCAGGGGCTTGTGTTATTATAAGCTTGGGAAGAGGGTGGAGGCTTGTGCGGATTTCCGGAGCGCCATAGAGAGGGGGAATAAGGAGGCTGTGGAGAACGCTGGGAGGTTATGCGGAGAGCGCGGAGGTTAAGATAAACACATAGGTCACAGAGAATAATATAGACACATAGGAATTGTTGAAATGTATGAGGGGCTATTGTGAACTATGTGGTAAAATTTTAGGGTTCAATTGAGAATACCGGCATATCAAAGATATTCCATAAATTAGCATGGATGAAAAAGCAAGTCCCCAAGCCAGCCCAAGTCACAGCCCCCAAACCGCGGACCAGCCAGTACGACCTACCCTTGCTCGGGATATTGCTGGCCTATGCCCTCATCACCGTCATCACCCCCCGCTTCGAGGCCTATGACGCCAGTGGCCCGAAATTCCTGGCCCTCGCCCTGCTCAACCTCGGCAGCTACCTCTACCTCCTCACACGCAAAGACATCCTCGGTAGCACTTCGACGGAGCCCGGCTTTTTCCACAACGCCATCGGACTGGCCTACACCCTGCTGCTGGGCCTGGTGTTGCTTTCCTTCGTCAAAGCCATCAACCTCACCGAATCTCTCTTCACCTTTGTGCGCTACATTACTGTCTTCGCTGCGGCTTACAACCTCTTCTACATCTTCAGAAAAGAGCGGCAATCCCTGCCACTGCTGAGCATCGTGATGAGCCTCGTCCTGCTAGCCGACAGCCTCACCGTATTTTATAACATCTTCCTGTATATCAGTAAGCAGCTGCCCTCGATTTACGAGATAAAATCAGTGTATTCCAACAAGAACATGCTGACCGCCGCCATCTTCGTCAAGATCCCCTTTGCGCTTTACCTCCTGAGCTTCGGGAAAGGCTGGCGCAGGGTGCTGGGCCTGGTAGCCGTCTTTTTCGCCCTGCATGCCATCCTGTATATGAGTGCCCGCAGCTTTTACCTGGGCATCCTCGTCCTCAGCCTCTTTTATTCCGCTTACCTGCTTATCCTTTACAGGCGCGAACGTCTGGCCCGCTCCCTGCACACCCTGGGCGCCTACCTGGGGGCATTGCTTCTGGCCTTCGTCCTGTTTAGCCTCGTGCAGCAATACCTCTATCCCCGTACCGCCGACGTCTACAACGAAAGTTTTGGCAAGCGCCTGGCGACGGCCTATACCGGCGATGTCTCCACTACCTACCGCCTCGACAGCTGGAAGCGTTCCGCCATCCTGGTCGGGGAGAACCCCTGGCTGGGCGTAGGGGCAGGCAACTGGAAAGTCAGGGTGCTGGAATACGAGATCCCGGCCAATGCCGACTTCGTGCTGATGGGCAAGGCCCACAACGACTTCATCGAAGTCACGGCCGAGAGCGGCATCCCTGGCGGACTGCTGTTCCTCTCCCTCTTCCTCATGCTTTTCCTAAACTTCGCCATCGCCTTCCTGCGACCCGGGGCCCGCGAAGCCGACTACTTCTCCCTCTTCCTGCCCGCCTTCGGCATCTTGTGTTACAGCGTCGATGCCTTCTTCAACTTCCCCGCCAGCAGACCCGAGATGCAGACCCTCTTCGCCCTCTTCCTGGCAGCCGGGATGGCCTTCTCGCCCCCCCTGCTGAAGCAGAAGCTGCCAATTCCTGCCTTGCTGAGCAGCTTCACCTCCAGGCTCTTCTTTGCCGTACTCGTAGTCTGTGCCTACATCTTCGTGCTCAACTACAACTCTTTGAAACTACAGCTGCTGGCGGCAGAAGACCTAAAAAACGAAACGCCACTGCTGCCTTCCTCGATGTTCACCGCAGGATTCCCCCGGATTCCGAACCTCGGGGCCAAGTCGGAGCCCATCGCCGTGACCAAGGCGCGTTACCTCATCGCAGAGAAGAAATACCCCGAAGCCATCAGCCTGTTGAAGCAGGACGAATCCAGCCCCTACCTCAGCGTAAAAGAAGGCTACCTGATGATGGCCTATGCCAGGATGGGCATGGACGACAGCGCCCTCGTCTATGCCTGGCAGGCCCTGGCCCTGAAGCCCCGCAACTTCAAGCCCCTGTCGACCATCTGCAGCACCTTAAAGAAAAAAGGACAGCAGGCCGAAGCCGAGAAACTGCTGCTGGGCTTTGTAGCCAAAGAAAAAAACAATGCCGATGCCTGGCGACAGCTCTCACTTTTGTATTCAGAGGCCGGACAGACAGCCAAGGCCCTGAGCACCATCGACTCCCTGTCGAAGTATTCCCCGGGCGACACCATCAATCTCGAAAGTTCGGCCAATGGCAATGCTGTGGCCGTCAGCGCCTCCTGCCAGGAGATCCTCAACACCGCCACCAATTACTTCGTGCGACAGAACTTCCCCATGGCCCTGAAGTACCTCAACGAATACATCGCCCTGAAACCCAATGAGGCCGTGACCTACGTCAACCGTGCCTATTGCTTTCACCACGAAAAAGAATATGAGAAGTGCATCAGCGACATCGAACAAGCCCTGAGGCTGGGCGTCGAAAACCCCGGCCTTTACAACCTGCGGGGCCTCTGCTACCTTAGCCTCGGCAAAACCGGACCCGCCTGCAAAGACTTCCAAACCGCCATCGACAAAGGCGACAGGGAAGCGGGGGAGAATTTGAGGAAGTTTTGTGGGAAGAAATAAGGAGGGGGGGATCAGCGACGAAGGAAAAACTGCCCCAGCTTCGAAGTATTTTTGAGGAAGAGGGTGAAGAAACCACCCACCTCATTTTTACGCATGGCACGCAAGTCCTCTTTCATCTTTCGGAGGACATTCTTCAGGCTACGGTTGCTGACACCGCCAAGCCGCATGCGGACAAAGACTTCCGGGACATAGACAGCTGAGATTCTGTGCTGACCCAGCAAACGCAACATCAGGTCATAATCAGCCGCAATGCGGAAGCTGGTGTCGAATAGTCCATGCTTCTGATAGCGTTCACGTTTTACAAAGAAAGTAGGGTGAGGAGGCATCCATCCCCTTTTCAGTTTGGCAGGATGAAAAGGACTGCTCTTCCAATACCGTATCACCTTGTCGGTATTGTCCTTGTGCACATAAACCAAATCTCCATAGACCGCATCTGCCCCGGTTTTCTCAAAGGCCTCGGCAACACTGGCAATTACATGTTCAGAAGCATAGAAATCATCTGCATGAATAAAGCCAACAACATCGCCGCTTGCCAGGCCAATCCCTTTGTTCAGGGCATCATACAGACCTTTATCGGGTTCACTGATGAAGGTGGTGATATGGTGCCGGTATTGGCTAATAATGTCCAATGAGCCATCCGAAGAAACCCCATCAACCACAATATATTCAATCTCCCCATACGTCTGCCCAAGCACTGAATCCAAAGTGGTTTTCAGTGTTTCGGCATTGTTAAGGACGACTGTGATGAGGGAAATCTTCATGATAACAGCAAATATATCTTAATCTTCAAACAACTACTGTCCAATCTCTTTGTAAACATCCTTTGTTTGCAGATAACACTTATCCCAGGAAAACCTTTGCGCATTAACAAAACCCGCTGATCTAAGGTTTCCAACAAGGGAGGAATCGGAATCAAGCTGGCTGATAGCCTCTGCAATCTTGAGCGCAGAAATGTTATTGATAAGGATTGCACCCTGACCTGCAACTTCAGGGATAGAAGAACAAAATGCAGAAATCACCGGGCATCCCGCTTTTTGAGCCTCGACTACAGGAATCCCAAAGCCCTCATACAAAGAAGGATAAACCATACAAAGGGCATGATTATAAATACGATTTAACAGATCATTGTCGATGCCACCCATTTGTTTAAAATGCAGATTCCCCAATGTCCTGACTAAAAACTCATTCTCCAGTTGCGATAGCTTACCGCCTCCCACCATCAGCAATGGCTTTTTTGAAATCTTACAAGCCTCTGTAAGTGCAGCGAAATTTTTATGGCGGCTCTTTCTGTCACCGATAAAAAGAACAAATTCCCCAGAGGAAAAAGGAATAATTTCTTTCAGTTTTGACTCATCTTTAACATCCAGAGGTGCATAAACCTCATCGACTCCATTGTATACTACACTTATACTTTTTTCAGAAATCTCAGGATAGAACTTTAGCAAATCCATTTTTGTGTTTTCAGAAACACAGATTATCCTTTTCGCTTTTTTAATTGCATTCCCTTTTTGCCATTGATGAACAGTTTTCGCCAGGCCACTCCTAAAATATTCATACGTAAAATCATGAACACTTGTAACGTTCATCATCCCGGGATTGCGATGAACCCGGTAATAACTAGAGTGAAATATCCCCTTAGCCTGCGTTGTGCCGGGATTAAGGTAACGCTGAATCTTTATGGGAAAGCTATCCGTGGGTGTTCTCAAAATCATTTCCGGAGTAATCTCTAAACGATTTCTGAACATATTATTTGAAGGACTCTCGATAAAAGAAGCTGCAAATTCAGGATCCTTCAAGATACGTTTTACCAATTCAAACCAGTAAACAGAAATTCCACCGGCGCTTTGTAAAGAGAAAATAATATTATCCAAGTAGATTTTCAAAATATATAAGGTTCAGTTGTCCGTGGGTAACAATGTGAAATAAAAATTGAACTACAAAAGCGCAGCAAGGGGTTCATACACCTTTACTAACTTCTTATAATCATCTACTCTATCTATTGTGAATATTTTAATATTTATACATGAGGTTGAAAAGCAGATTTAATCAGTTGTAGCGCTTTTATGAAATTCCCACGAAAAATATCCTGGCAAAACCGCATCAAAATAACCACAGGATAAATATACGGATAATTTAATATATAGAAATGCTTCATGCTTTTAAACACCACCTTATACATAGAATCTATGCTTTTCGTAGTCGCATTGCCCTCATGGGTAAAAAACGACACAGAACAAGTTTCAAGAAGATATCCCTCTTTGATCAGAATTTTCGAAAACTGAGCATCATCATAATACAGAAAATATGATTCATCCATCAAAGGAGTTTCAACAGGCAACAGTATACACGAACCAACAATATATCTGAAGTAAGGTGGAATTGGATATTTAAAAGCCAGGCCTGATAAGAGATTTATATAATGAAATCCTTTGTGCGTTCTCTCCCCTTCTGCATTATATTCAAAAGATCCAATGGCTATTGATTTTGTTCTATGTACATCCACAAAGCCATTGTATGATACGACCAAATCCTCAACAAAATTGCCTGCCATAATTACATCATTATTAACAATAAGCACATGCGAGAATGCTGAGAAAGATTTGGCGAACCTGATACCCAAATTATTTCCCCTGGAATATCCACCGTTTTGTTTGGATACAAGTAAGGAAACCGCAGAACAGGGCTTTTCCTGGTTTGTCCCAATGTCAAACTCATCAAGCAAAGTAAAATCATATGAATTTTTCGTTAGGAAATCTTGTAAAACAACCAAAGAATCATCTGAGGAGGCGTTATCGACAATGACAATGCCAATATTACCATATGTCTGGTTTAAAGCACTTTGCACCGCAGCAATTGTTTTGTGCGCATTGTTATAGTTTAAAATGCAAATGCAAACCCTGAACATGAAAATAAGTGATTATAGTTTTTTCAATACTTTCAATTCTGACATATGAGAATGTAATATATTATTTCCATTTATAAAATCCTCAGCAAAATTGCCATTGAAACACCAAATACGCCAATGAAAATTAGTCTTGTTGACAATGATAGTTTCCTTATTGAACGATTGCTCCAGCAATATACCAAGAATTATTGAAAGATGGCCAGTACTATAACAAGCCATTATGGTGTCAATGCACATTAATATTTAGCCTCCTTTTACGCAATATGCTAATAATAAATGTGTAAGACAATATGACAGCAGCAATAACTCCCATGAAAACTAAGGTCTGCGGCTTGTAACTTTGATATATGAAAGCAATTGCAATAATGAATACGTTCATACAAACCATAATTAAGCTGGCCTGCAAATGCGTTAATTTCAAATCTAGCAGCATGTGGTGCAAATGCCTTTTATCGCCATACAGTGGAGACTGTCCGGCGAGTATCCGAAGGGTGAACACCCTGAGTGTATCGAAAAGCGGAATGATCAAAATGGCAATGGAGACCGCAGGTGCTGCGTAAATGGCGAAAGCTTTGCTTTGGTCAATCGTCTGCTGGTTGAACTGAACGGTAAAGATGGCAATAACGACACCGGTTACAAGAGAACCGGTATCCCCCATAAAAATCTTATGCTTTTTGCTGAAGACATTGAAATAAAAGAAAACAAGGAGGGAACCAAGTGTGGCTGCTGCCATGACAGTGTGTTCAGTATAGCCCGCCAGCCAGAACCAGATGCCGTAAGTGGCACAGCACACAATCCCTATACCTGCAGCTAATCCATCGATGCCATCAATGAGGTTAAAGGCATTGATAATCAGTATGAACACAAAGAAAGTTAGACAAATACTACTTAAATAACTGATGTCGCTGATCCCGAAATATCCATGTAAATTGGTGATTCTTACCCCACCCAGCATGATGAGTACGAGGGTAGCAAGTATCTCACCTCCGAATTTCTTGAAAGGACTGATTTTGATCATGTCATCCAGCAATCCCAGGAGAAAGATAACCAGGATGCTAACGACTTTAAACTGAAAGCTGCCGATCATCTTCACGTCCCAGAATATCCAGGAAGCCAGCATGATGGCACTGAACAGGGCCACACCGCCCAGGTTTGGGATGCTACCTATATGCGAGGTCCGCTCAGTCTGATGCGCAACGAGGCCTTTCTTCTTCGCCAGGTTTACAAGGCTGGGGATGATCATCCCGGTGATTAGGGCAGCCAGAAGGAAGGCCAGCAATATCCTTAAGTCCGGAGATAGTATAAATTGATCCATATAATCGTCTAGGCGCTTGTGCAGTTTTATCACAGAACAGCTTGTCATGCCCATCCGGGGATATACATGCCGCAATTGATTAACAATCAGACATTAAAAAACAATTAATGCCTAACCTTATTGACTAGCGAATATAGGAAAATTTGATACAAATAAGATATCCTGCATACTTAAAAATATTGAGTCAAAATAAGTACAACAGATGGCTTATTCAGCCGGCAGTACAGCCTCCTATTGCTGCAAGAAATCCCTGTATGCCAGGCTGATCCCTTCTTCCAGGCTGAACTGAGGTTTCCAGCCCATTGCCCTGAGGCGGCTGCTGTCCATGAGTTTGCGGGGAGTACCATCGGGTTTGCCGGGATCCCATAGCAGTTGGCCGCTGAAACCAACAATGCCTTGTATGGTTTCGGCCAAGGCTTTGATGCTGATCTCGGTTTCGCTGCCGATGTTGATGTGTGAGATGCCACTGCCGTAGAGGCTTTCGGCTTCAAGCTGCTCCATCAGGAAGACACAGGCATCCGCCATGTCGTCGACATAAAGGAACTCCCGCAAAGGGCTGCCTGTGCCCCAAAGGGTAATCGTGGGTTGGACCGGGGCTTTTGAGCCATGCGGCAGAGCGGGCTCAACCGACTGCAGTTTTGCCAGATGGAAGCGGTGGATGAGTGCAGGCAGGACATGGGAGGTGACCAGATCATAATTGTCGTTGGGCCCATATAGGTTGGTGGGCATGACGCTGATAAAGTTGCTGCCATACTGCCGGAAATAGCTCTCGCACATTTTGATGCCTGCGATCTTGGCGATGGCATAAGGCTCATTGGTGGGCTCTAGTTCTCCGGTCAGGAGGTATTCTTCTTTCAGGGGTTGTGGTGCCAGTCTGGGGTAAATACAGGAACTGCCGAGAAACATAAGCTTCTTCACACCAAGGATATGGGCTGCATGGATGATGTTCGCCTGTATCATCAGGTTCTCATAGATGAATTGGGCCCGGTAAGTGTTGTTGGCCATAATGCCGCCAACCTTTGCAGCAGCCAGGAACACATATTCCGGCTTTTCTGCCTGGAAGAAAGCCGTGACGGCTGCCTGGTCTCTAAGGTCGAGTTCTGAAAAACTGCGACAGATGAAATTGGTATAACCCTTGGCTTTAAGCTTACGCAAAAGAGCGGAGCCTACCATACCCTGGTGACCTGCGACGTATATTTTGGATTCTTTTTTCATGTCATGAGCTGCAATAAAATATTGAATAAACTTCAGGAATTGTGTTCTGCGTGGCTTTCACGACTCTTCAATTTTCTCCACGCGTAAGAGGTCTATCAGTTTTTTTTGAGTAAATATAAAACAGATTCTAATCATGATTAAGCAAACGCTTCACATACCTCATAATTCTATATAAGTCAAAACGGTGTATGATTCTTATTACAGTAGGGAAGTTTTGCTGTACAATCTTAGGCCATTGCTCCCTAAATACCAAATCTGGATTGCTAAAACTGTACCCATCCTCACTATAATATGCAATTATTTGCGGTACATATTTAAACTTTATTGCTTTGTTGTTAAACCACCTCATATTGAAGTGCCAATCTGCCAGACCTTTGTATTCTGTGTTAAAAACACCTATTCGCTGAAAGACCGATTTTCGGGTAAATATCGCCTGGTGACAAATGTTGCTTCTAAGAAGTTTAAGCCTGGAGAATTTTCCATCATAAGTCCTGCCTGAAATCAAAAACGAAACATTGCCGTATACAACATCACAATCAGATTCAAGGCTTGGTGCAATTTCCTGAAACGTTTCTTTATCAAATAACTTATCATCGCATCCCAAAAAATACAGCCACTCACCGTGAGCCAATTGAATACCTTTATTCATGGCATCATATATCCCAGCATCTTTTTCTGAAACAATCCTGATTCTTGCATCCTGAAAGCTTCTCGCCTGCTCCACAGTGTTGTCACTGGATAACCCATCCATAATCAAAACCTCATAATCAGTAAATGATTGTCCCAAAATGCTCTCCAATGCATCTGAAAGAGTTTTGGATGCGTTAAAGGTTGGAATGATTATTGAAATTTTAGGTATATCACGCATATCGAACGAATCAAACTAGTTTGCTAATTTCATACCCATGAAGAGATTCTTGGGTCATTTGTGCATTACTATTCAAAATTATTATTCATAAATTCGGTGCTATCAGAAGGAATATAGAAAGTATCCATCTGCCAAAAAGAGTTATCCTTCTTACGCAACATCAGATCCACAATTTCAATCGAACTAAAGCCCAATCGCTCCATATATTCATTCATTTGATAGTATTTTAAACTGTCATTTGTCAGTTTATAATTGTAGGTTTCAATGATAACAAGGCTTGTATGCTTTAAAGTTTCCTGAGCCCCTTCCAAAATAGGAACTTCAAAACCGTGGGTATCCAATTTGATACAAAATGGAGGAGATAGATTACGCATTTTTACTTCATAATCAATAGTGGTTACTGGTACTTCAATGCAATTTGAAGCAAAAGGAACTTCAGATGCCAATCCTGAAAATAAGCCCCCATTATCAAAATAGATTTTCCCCTGTCTGTTACCTGCCGCAGCAATAATGAATTCCGCTGATTTATGAATAGAAACGAATTTTTCCAGATCCGCTCTATGTGGCTCTTGTGCCTCTATCAAAAGAAAATTAGCGTGGGGAAGTGTTTGCATGCATTGTTCTGACCAACAACCGTTTGATGCGCCTACATCGATTACTGTGCTAATGTTTACACCCCTGGATTTACAACGGGAAAGAGCACCCTCCATTGTCAATGGCATTTTGCCATATCCGGGAATATAATAAAGATTAAACTGCTTAAGCGCAACTTTTACAGCTCCTTTCAATATTTCAAATAGATATGTCATGGGTTACTTATTAGTTACAAATTCCTCTTTGGAAAAGTCATAGCGTACGAATCGGGACTCCCTTTTAGCAACAATAGCATGAATAATCTTGCTATAATAAGTTATTCTATTTACAAAATCGATAATTCTTAAACCAACGATTCTGATTTTAGCGAATACTGAAAGATTTTCATAATCTTTGTTTATTATCTCAATGCATTCCGCCAAATATTCTTTATAGAACACTTTTGAGATCTGACCTGACTTTCTGACTCTAAAAGAACCAATAATGGCATTGGTAATGTAAAGCTTATCGAAGTTGAAAAATCTTGTCCATAATTCAAAATCACCAGCATATTTATATTCTGTTGATACTTTTGCCCCTGCTAGTTCCCAAAGGGATCTTCTCCAATAGGTTGACTCTTGTTGTATAAAATTCCCATCTAAAAATGCCTTTGACAAAAATTGCTCTCGTTTATACCTATGTGGCCTTTGCAATACTATTCTGCTCAGTTCATCAATCACAGTTGGATATCCCTGGATCCAATTGATTTGCGTATTCCCGGCAAATATTTCAGCGAGTATAAACAGCGATTTCTCAATTAACTTATCATCCGAATTGATCCATCCCATTATCTCTCCGGTACTTTTCTCGAATCCCTTTTGAATAGCATAATACATTCCCTTATCAGGTTCACTGATCCAAAAAGCAAGTTTACTTTCGTATTTCCTAATAATATCGATACTCCCATCGGTACTTCCACCATCAATTACAATATATTCCAGATTGGGATAATTTTGATCAAGTACAGACAAAATGGTTTCTTCGAGAAATTGTGCTCCATTAAAATTTGGAGTGATAATGGAAATTTTGGTTACAAAGTTCATTAAATGCTAATTAATTTTTTCAAATTGAATTTATCAAGTTCACAAACACACATGTCATCAATTCTTTGATAAGAACAAAATTTACTTATTATACTGTCTAATCATCATGGCAAATAAAAATCCACCTAAACAATAATCCTAAACTCGAGTCAGCAAACTTTCTAATAATAATCATGTTAAAAAAACTCCAATAGCATATGTATTAATATTGGTTACTGCATTTTGTATTTATTGATAGCCATTTGAATAGCATAATTAACTGACTACGAATTATCACTAAAACAAATTTAATATTTCTATTACTCTACAAATTTCATCTTCAGTGTGCCCATAAGAAATAGGCAAACTCAATGTCGTACGATGTATTTCTTCAGCAATAGGATAACTACCGGAGAATAATCCATGCATGGCAGGCTGTCGATGTGGTGGTATCGGATAATGAATCTCAGTTTTAATCCCAGACTTTAAAAGAAAATCTTTCAATTCATCACGTTTAGGATGCCGGATATTAAAAATATGATATACATCAAAGTGATCCTCAGAAACTATTGGGCAAACAAAATCATCCTTTAGCTCTTTTAAATATATTGCAGCCAATTTACGTTTATGGCTCGTTATCTGATTTAGAAATTTCAACTTTACCGATAACAAAGCAGCTTGAACCTCATCTAATCTAGAATTATATCCAACGTAATCGTTTTGGTACTTTTTTTCAGATCCATAATTGCGCAATGCTCTGAACTTTTTTGCTAGATCATCATCGTTGGTTGTTATTGCACCGGAATCGCCTAATGCTCCTAAATTCTTAGTCGGATAAAAAGAAAAAGAACCTAACCCAAAAGTGCCCACATGCTTATTTTTGAACTTTGTGCCATGGGCTTGTGCGCAATCCTCAACAACAGAGAGATGGTATTCCTCCGCAATCTCCATTATTGCACGCATATTGCATGATTTCCCATAGAGATGCACTACCATAATCGCCCGTGTTTTGGAAGTAATATGTTCCCTAATTTTTAGCGGGTCGATATTATAAGTAGCTAATTCAGGCTCTACTAATACAGGTCTCAAATTGCAATGCAAAATGGAAAGAATCGTTGCAATATAGGTATTTGATGGTACAATAACCTCTGATCCCGCAGGCATATCCAATGCTTTTAACGCTAATATTAAAGCATCCAAGCCAGAAGCAACACCTATGCAATGCTTTGACCCACAGAATTCAGCAAACTCAGTCTCAAAAGCTTTGACCTTACCTCCCAAAATATACCATCCACTTTCAATAACTTCTTTGAAAGCACAAACAAAATCGTCATTAAACTCCCTATTGGAATTTAAAAGATTTTCGTATTCAATGATAGGGTTCATAAATATAATCTTGCTGATCAAAATACTCTGAAGCTACAACCATTAGGATTGCATTGTCTGTGAATTTAGACATTGTATGCCAATCCTCAGCATTAAGAATTAAACATTTATAGGGTTTGTCCAAAACAAATTCAGCAGTAGAATTACCATTATTAGTGAAAATATTGCAACTGCCTTGCAGACAAATTGCAGCCTGGGTTGTTTTGTGATGGCGGTGTCCACCTCTTATCGAATCATCAACGCCATAAATATAAAAAATACGCTTAATATCAAACGGAATAACCTTTTCAATAACAGTTAGATTCCCTCGAATGTCGGTGAATGTCGTTAAATCTATTAATTGCGGCATCTCTGTATGAGTTTTTTAACAAAATATAATGAATTACCTATCAATTCGCTAAGCCAGGCAGAATGAAACAAAATCCCACTAGTATAAAAATACCAATCTTTTTGCAATAAGGCAGTCAACAACAAAGACTTTGAGTAATAATTATTCCTTTTAATTTCAAAATCGTTTCTCATATCAAAGTTAAGTATGCTTTTAATATATGGTTTATAAATTTGTGTGGCGACTATACGTGTTGATTTAACATTGTAGGCACCTAGTCCATGATTAATAAAATTATGTCCAATAATACGTAAACCCTGGTAATGATAAAATATTAATTTTTCTTCATTAATGAAAACATCAATATCGTTATTTGTAATTGAAAATGAATTAAGATTCCATGGAGCCACTCCAGATTCAAAATATGGAATAGACAAAACGCCTTGGTAATTACTGATCCACTTATCAAGATACTTTTGATCGGCAAATTTATCGCCTTCCAATTTGTCATAACACCAATTAATGCATTGATTCCTCCAATCTTCAAGACATTTAATACCCAGAACATCATTCTTAAAAATTTGAAAACTCACATTGTATATTCCATATATCTCAAGCTTTATCAAATCAGACGAAAAATTGTGAGGTGTAATAAGTACTGAATAATTTTCCAAATGCGAAAATATTTTTGCAGGAGAACTAAAAAACATAATATCAGCATCTAATGAACAAATATGACTGACATTATATCGCTTTAGCACATACAAAGGTAAGCAAGGACTCAACGTGAAATAATACTCTATTACACTTCTGTTGGTCTTACAAGCCTTCAGTTCAAGATCGTATTCCTCAATTTCCGTCAACCGAATAGTGACAACTTCAGGAAACAATGTATTATTGAATTGAAAATAATCATATACTTCATTATCCAAACACAAAACATATAATGAAAATTTCTCGCAATGCCTTTTTAATGAATTATAAAGCACCAGCCCTCGTGAGAGGTAATTTTTATCGAAATATGTTGTAAAGTAATACATTTATTTAGTCGCTTCAATAAATAATGAATCCGGCTTACGCACAATTTTGTTATTCCCATCTAAACCAAAACCTTCCCAATTCTCAATATAGCTGGTAAAAGCATCTCTGATTTGAATGTTATTACCACCCTTAGACTGCAAAAGAAGTGTTAAAGAGTATCTATCGTACATCCATTGATGGATTTCGCCACTCAATCTAAATTTACCAATTCTATAAGCAATAAAAAATCTACCCGAAACAAATAATAATCGTTCATATACTTGGTGTTTAATCCAATTTACAATCTTTTTAATTCTATTTCGAAGAAATAAACTCTTTGTTAACAAAATGGTACTATTTCTAGCTTGCAAGAATATCTTCCGTAGTTCTCTTCCTTCCTCTCCAATTCTTTCATAAACAAAATCCTCATTAACAATAGATTTCTGAAAAAGATAATCACCCATTTTTCCAGCAGTCTGATTACGTACTGTTTGGTCATACATCTCAAGAAGAATCCACTCATAATTAGCGGCAAATATTTTGCTATCAGAATTTTCAATTCCATTCTCCAAACAAACCAGGTATTGCCTTACAATTCGCTCAAGATCTGGAACTGCGATTCTGATAATTCCTCCCGGCTTCAAAACTCTAAAGCATTCTTCGATAAGACTTTCACCATCTTCCTTTGAGAAATGCTCTAAGATATGTGAATGATAAACAAGGTCAAAGGAATCATTGGGAAACGGAATGCCCTTTAGCAAATTATGTGCCATAACCTCATTTCCTCTGGAAACAAAATCAAGGTTAGTCCACTCAACTCGGGTGGAAAAATGTTGGCCGCATCCAAGATTTAAATATCTCATTTTCTTAAAATTACTCCAACCCAGGCTGCTTCGAGACCGGCATTAATAACAACATTCGATGGAACCATACTATTAAATTCAATGATTAGTGATTTGTCCTTAAATAACAACCTTTTCATTTTATGTCCAAAAAACCACGCAGGATAACTTGCCTGGTATATAGCAGCGGGAACGTTTTGAATTGTTAAAAGGTCATCCTCCTCTTCAATAAATGCAGTTCGATCAAGAATGATATAAGGAATATTAAGCTTACGAAATTTATTGATCCACTCATACGGATTTTCCAAATATTGTAAAACGCTGCTAAGCAATAATACATTGGGTTGGAAATTTTCCAGACATTCCTCAATAGTGTTAAAAAATTTCAAATGCTCATCTTCGAAATTTTCCTTCCCACATTGTACAAAATGAGATTGCTCTACGATACACCATTTAAGTGCTTTGCAAGTACTCAGAAATTCTTTATTCTGGAAATATGTACTACCTAAGCTTCCCCCAAAATCCAAAACACATAATTCTCCTTCGTTTTCGCTTGCAGCTCTTTGCAAACCAGCCAACAAGCCCCAACTATATTGAATTTCATCAAATAGAAGGCTATCCCTTTCATAAACAGCTTCACGATTTTTTACCTTAAGCATAGCTGATTTAACCTTTTCGAGAATAATAGCAGAATCATAACCAGAACAATTTGCCCTCGCATCGTTCCAGCTAGCATAATCACCTGACCATATTTCAACATACTGATTTGGCATTATTAATCTCCTAATTGCAGAAAATATTATAGGTGGAGTAACCGCTTTAACAAAGTTCTTAATTTTTCCCATTGGGGTGTACTATTAGTTGAATTTTTAAAATACTTAGAAAAAGCCGAAAAAAACCATTCAGATTCTTCAATATTTATTTTAGTAAGGTCTATATAATCAACTGGATTCTGAACTGTTTCCCAAGTTCCACAGTGAACACCGGAATTATCAAGCCCAATGTTTTTTACAATTGGGTTTGTAGGTTGTAAGCAATACATATTTTTAATGAATAAGGAGGCATGCCACCTAATCGCCCACGAATTATTTATACCTTGAATTTGATTTGACAACATTTCCACGAATTGATGAGTATTGCGTCTATTAAAATCAAACTCTAGTTTATTATTTTCAATAATTTTCAAAAGCCTCTTACCATCAGGGACAAATTCATCCCATGCCCGTTTCCAAGTTGCCCATCCCCAGCAATCAGCGCCTCTAAGAAAAAAGGTTGTTTCATCATAATCTGTGCTATTCATATTATAATTCCATGCATGAATGCAGCCAACAGAGTTTTCATATTCATATAATGATAGCGCATTATTCATATACTTTAGAAACCCAACTGAAGTTACTATATCATCTTCCAACACAATGATTCTTCCATATTTATTAACTATCTCTGTTACTCCTGAAATTATAGACTCAGCTAAACCCAGATTTACTTCTCTTTCAATAATTGTAATCGATTTGAAGCCTAAAACACCCTTAATATACTCCCTAACCTCATTAACTTTTCCATTTTCACTCAGGGTTTTTGCTGCATCTGAAAAAATAAACAAATCACTCTCATTTGCTTGAGAATTCAATTGCAATGCTTCAATTGCTTTGCGCGTATGCCAAGGACGATTATAGACGAAAATGACAATCGGGGAATAATTCATAAAAAGCATCAATTTTCCTATTACAAAACCAAATTCATTTAATTTATATCTTCTTTTCTATGAAGAAGTCTCTCAATAGGCAACAAAACAACGTATGCCTTATACGCTTCTAATTGTAAAGTTGATTTCTCCCTAAATCCAATCATCTTCAAGGCACCACCAATTTTTCGTACCCGAAGCAGTCTATCAATAAGTCTATCAATCATGCTATTATAACTAGTCTGTATATTTCTATTAATCCATTCTACATAATCAGGGCTGAATATATCCTTCAAAAGGTTCACATCGAGTGGGTTGACCGGCATCCTGTGCAAAGCTTGTAAATCTAATGTATTTTCGACATTGGCCTGCAAGTTCATTGATGCCAAATCAAGACCAACCTTCCGAAAAAAAACATCTTGCCACAATCGGTTGTGTTTCCTGGCAGGAGGTAGATTAAGCATTGCCATGGCTATATCAATATCTATGAAGGGTGACCACCAATTAAAACCAATCCAGTGTGGAACGATCCTTAGATAGCACAAAAGAATAATTTTAAAGCGCATTGCTTCGATTACTCGAAAACGACTGTCTTTTAATCGATCTTTATTCGCTCCCCAATAATCTAAAATCAACTGCCGATCGTTTCCAAGTAGACTTTTTGTTGAATCTGCTTGCATCCCATGAGTATACCCAAGTCGCAATACATCTATATGGCTTTCCATCGTTGGAATGTTAACACTTCCTGCCCAAGCATCCCCAATAATGCCGCTTAAAAACGGATTTCCCTTTGGAGTTGATAATAAAATTTTTTTATAAAACTCAATATGGTACATCCCATGTGCATGAGTGGAGATACCAAATAATTGATCCCAGTCATCAAAATACTGATGAAAATCACCGAGTGAAATATGCTGCCAATTAAACCCCAATATTTCTGAAAGCTTTTGGGCGTTAACTACTTCAAAAGAATCGGATTGATTCTCAGATATACCATAAGTGTAAGCCCGTACTCTTGACTTATCTTTTATGCACCAAGCAAGAAGACGAGAGTCATACCCGCCACTAAGAGGAAGTACAATTTCGCCTTCAACTGACTGTTCCCAAGAGCGCACTCGATTTTTGATAAGATCAATAATTTCTTCCTCAGACAGCTTAAAATTAAGCCATTTTTCAACAGGATCTTCAAGATATTCAACTTCAAGTTTCCCCTTTTCATCCTGCCATAGTCTTGATGAATGCCGAAGAAATTTGACGTTAATAACCGGTGTTTGTTCAAGTACAGAATAACCAAAATCGAGAAAGTTATTAAACCCTTCTGGATGGAACTCAAGATTAGTGAAATCAATTACATCATTAATGCTTTTACTTGCCAGGTCAGTTTTTACGTTATAAAAGACCGGCTGAGAACCAAGCCAGTCCGTTTCAAATAGCAATTTCTTCATTTTAAAATCTCATTGAGTGACCATGGCATCATTTCATCTGCTAACCTTCTGGTCTCTTCTGTTCTTAGGTCATTGATTTCGCCTGCCAACACACCCAAGGCCGTTGCTAACATCTGGCGATGACTTTCGCATGCGAACATGTGATACCATAACAGAAAGTCGTTTTGACTGTGAAGCCTTGAAGTTTTACTGCTATTAAGAATAGCTCGCTTAAACATTGACAGCCCTAATCTTGCTTGTGCGCGGCGACTAACCTGTTGAGAATCAGAAAAGCGCATATATTCAGCGCCATAGTGGTAATAAGTCCGTAACGCTACCTCATGCCATAGTGCCTCAAACAACTTTGGAGAACTCAAAGGTATGTTGCATAAATTTAAATATTCTTTGTGAATTGCTTCTTCTTCTTTGGTGCTTTCTTCGATCATTATTGTTTCCAAACCAGGTATATGACGAATCTCAAGTGTCAGTAATCTCCAATTCAAAGGCTTTGAACTAAAGTCTATTTCCGCTGCCAATGACCACATCCCGTTAGGATATTCACACCACTTTTCTGGATCAATCGCGAAATTTCCCATGCCATAAAAAATCAAACCATCTCCATATTCTTCATACCCTTGTGGGACATGCGAATGGTGCCCATGAACAACAGTAGCACCTGCATCAATGAATGAATGATAGAGTTCCCTGATGTAAGGAGAGGGCCATGGGGAATCCTCAACAGCTGCATGACAAGTAACTATAATTGTATCAACTGTTTCACACAAATTACATATAGTCTGGTAAATCCAAGGCCCGAATTCAGCAACCCCAGGCTGACTATTATTTGCAACACCAAATTGAGCTTCGCAACAAGATATGATACCAATTTTAACTCCACTGTCCTCAACAATAATAGGTTTTCTGGCGTCTGTTAGATCCTTACCTGCACCACAATATTTGTACCCATTCTGATTGAGGGTTCCTTGTGTTGCAATCAAACCAGCGTGACCATAGTCCATTATATGATTGTTTGCAAGGGCAAAAACAAAATGGTTATTTGATTTTGGCAATACTTCTGAGAACAAATTTGGGCCTGCTTTTGGTCGTATTGAAAACGAATTTAATCGAGGCAAAACTGGACCTTCTAAGTTGCAAAGGATATTTTGCAATTCAATTGTCAATTTGACTTTACTTTTACCTGGAATGTAATCGCCTATAAGTATCATAGCATAGATTTGCTTTCTATACGAAATAGAAAATCGCTTGATTTTTCTTTCGGTACAAAAAAGTAATTGAAACCCGGACTATTTTTAAGGTTAAATTCATTTAGTGGCTCAACCCTATCTTCACTTTTAGTGATTACAAAGCCATTATAATCGTTAATGCTTAAAAACTTACATACATTTTCAAAATGGTCAGGATATACATATGGAAAGATTTCCATGAAAATTATCGGTCTATATTTTGGAATGCATATTATACCCCCTCCCTTAAGTACCTCCAATTCATGTCCTTCCACATCCACTTTAAGAAAATCAATCCTGTCTATAAGATTTGTTTCACAAAAGTGATCAAGGGTGGTTAATTGAATTGTTTCATGCAAAGACTTTTTGCTTTTAGCTCGTCTTTCATAACCTGTATAGTCATTAAACTTTGAATCGAGAGAGGCCTCAGTAGGGGAGATAGAGCCTTCAACTATTGGAATAAATAGCGTGGCATCACCCGTTGAACTCGAAAACCCCTTATTTATTGGAGTAACTGCTTTCATGTTCGTAGATACAGTACACAACATTCTGAAAGGTTTGGCTTGTGGCTCTATTGAATAAATGACGCCATCTGTAACTATTGTGGATAGAAAGAAGGTAAACTCTCCTATATTTGCTCCTATATCAAAAACAATATCATCTGAATTTATTATCAACCGCAATATTTTCATTTCTGGAATGCTTACAATTCCATGTTGCTGCCATTGTTTATAAAGCACTTTACCCTGGAAGAAAGTCCTTCGTTCTTGAAATAAATTATGTCTGTCAAGAAATTTATTCAATATTGCAAGAAATTGCTTTAGGTAGAATTTAAAATATTTTTTAAACATAATTATTTCCATTTCATATACTGATTATGCTATTTATCAAAATCTTGTTTAGGTAATTTAGCATTCCATCTAGCATTATATTATAAAACAAAGGCATAATAACTCAACAGGTAATTGAACACGGGGAACTATTACAAAGCACAAAAATGTTAAGTTAAATAGTCTGTATTATTCCCATCCGAGCCCCATTCAAACTTTGTACAAACAGTTCCGTATCCACCCCATGAAGCCCATGTCTCATAACCGTCTTGTGCTTCAACTGTAATTTGGGCAGCATGTTGAACTCTATCGAGCAGTTGTCCATTATTATATATATCATATGACATAAAATATTTGCCTACTGACAAAGGGAATTTCTCTATCTTGCAATAAATAATGCCAGAAGTACTTGTTACAGGTATTTGCTTTTTTTCGATTATTGTGTTAGCATAGATTAATATTCTCCCACCAGCATCTTCAATTGAAAGACCAATATCAACTTGGTCGAATTCGATGTTATTCACACATTGATACTTAAATCTAACTACGCATGTTTTCCCTGTTTGCCAATAGCCTGTATTCGGGTGTTTTTCTAAACCTGCAATAATCTCAATTATTCGAAGATAACCATTGCCAGAATGATCTTTTCGTGCCTGCAATTGTTTAATTACATTTGATTCTGAATTGATAAGATATTTTGAGATCGTTTCCTTTTGGTCACCATAAAATGTGATCATCCCATCTGCTATAAGTATACCACTATTGCAAAGGGCTTCAACTGCGCCCATATTATGACTCACAAATAGTACTGTCCTTCCTTCGGATTTGCTTACATCCTGCATTTTCCCTATTGCTTTTTTCTGGAATTCGGCATCGCCTACGGCTAGGACTTCATCTACAACTAAAATCTCAGGTTCTAGGTGGGCTGCAATTGCAAAACCCAAGCGTACTGTCATGCCGCTGGAATATCGCTTAACGGGTGTGTCGATATACCTTTCAACACCAGCAAAGGCAACTATTTCATCAAGCTTTCCCCTAATTTCTGCCCTGGTCATCCCCATTATAGAACCATTCATGAAAATGTTCTCCCTGCCTGTCATTTCCTGGTGGAAACCAGTTCCCACCTCCAACAAGGAAGCAATCCGTCCTTTGTATTCAATCGTCCCGGTTGTAGGCTTGGTCACCCGCGATAGTATTTTCAGAAGGGTGGATTTGCCGGCTCCGTTTTTGCCGATGATGCCCAGTACTTCGCCTTGTTTTACTTCGAGGTTAATGTCCCGCAAGGCCCATACGTAATCAGAACCTCCGGCTGTTCCCTGTACATTGGACTCACCAATTCTCAGGTAGGGGTCTTCTTTTCTGCGCACAGTGGTGGCCCACCAGCGATTCAGGTCGTGGGAAAGGGTGCCCATGCCGATTTTTCCAAGCCGGTATTGCTTGCTGAGGTTTTCTATTTTGATGGCGATGTCACTCATGATTTTCTATACTGTATCCATAAAGCCTTTTTCTACCTTGTTGAAGATCACGATCCCCAACAACAGCAAGACGACCATAAAGGTAAAACTGTAGGCGAGGTTCATCCATGAGAAAACGCCATGCCCGATGGCGGCATATTTGAAGGTTTCTATGACTGCGGTCATGGGATTCAATACGAGCATCCATTGTTTTCCGGCCGAGACGGTACTCAGGGGGTAAATGACGGGTGTGGCATACATCCACAACTGCACGGCAAACTGCAGGAGGAAGGTAAGGTCGCGGTACTTGGTGGTGAGGGAGGAAAAGATAATCCCGAAACCCAGGCTCAAACCTGCTGCCATCAAGACCAACAAAGGAAGCAAAAGGATGTGGAGGTTTGGATTGATGAGGGATCCGGGCTGGAAGTAATACCAGGCATAAAGCACAAGAAATATACTGAACTGTATGAGAAAGCTCACCAAATTGGAGATGGAGATGGAAATGGGCACTACCAGCCTGGGGAAATATACTTTCCCGAACACGGCCTGGTTGTCGATGAAGACTTTGCTGTTGCGTGTCAGGCATTCAGCAAAATAGTTCCACAGAATAATGCCGCTAAAATAAAAGAGGGGTCCCGGAATGCCATCTGTGGAGATGCCGGCCAGCCTGCCAAACACAAACATAAACATGATGGTGGTCATCACGGGTTGTATGGCAAACCACAAAGGTCCTAAAATGGTTTGTTTGTAAAAGGTAACGATGTCGCGTTTCACATACATCAGCAAAAGATCACGGTAATTCCACAACTCCCTGAGGTT
>Ga0247839_1003071_pt1 | contig 23624 bp, 22 predicted proteins | sample LaCruzMarch2015__6_FD_192405 | JGI IMG/M metagenome (GOLD analysis project Ga0247839, IMG submission 192405) | Freshwater microbial communities from meromictic Lake La Cruz, Castile-La Mancha, Spain - LaCruzMarch2015_16m | ecosystem: Environmental > Aquatic > Freshwater > Lake | place: Spain... | reverse complement strand
GCCGTCGGCAAAGGAGCGAGGGTAGATCTGGTAGATCACAGCGGTTCTCCACCACTGCGGAGACTTGATTGATTTATGCAAAACGCTAGAGTCCATGGGATCCAGCTTAGAACAATTGGTAACTGCCCCTTAGAAGCTTCAAGGCGCTTAGGTTGGCCCCAAGATAAGCATTAGCAGGCGGCGGCAAATCGTTTGCGAGCAATAAACCAAAGGTGGTAATCTCGTACGGTTGCTTGGAGATGTGCTTAGGCAACACCAATAACCGCCCCGATAGCTCAGTGGTAGAGCACTTCCATGGTAAGGAAGGGGTCGACAGTTCAATCCTGTCTCGGGGCTCGACTTATTTAAGTGCCACACATAAGTAAGTCCCCGGCGGGGTAGCTCAGGTGGTTAGAGCACACGACTCATAATCGTGGGGTCGCGGGTTCGAGTCCCGCCTCCGCTACCAGTTCAGCCATGGCCTAAAACCCTTACCTCTAAAGCGCCAACTCGGCTCTACAGTTAAACAATGGTCAATCCACAAATCGAGGGCAAAACCTATCCTCTGACAGCCTCCTACCTAGTCGGTCGCGAAAAAATTCGCGAGTTCGCAAAAGCTGTCTTCTCGAAAGACCCAGCCAACTTAGACCTGGATGCTGCCCAAGCCCTTGGCTATAAAGACCTAATTGCCCCGCCAACATTTGCTGTTGTGATTCAAGAGCGCTCGCTAACCACGGTGTTGGCGGATAAAGAAGCAGCCATCGATTTTTCCCGTGTTGTGCACGGCGACCAGAGATTCATCCACGTCAGGCCAATAGTTGCAGGCGATGAGCTAACCAGTGAGCTAAAGGTAGCAAGCGTAAAAACCCTTGCTGGAAACTCCATGGTCACCTTCGAAACCCAAATCTTTGATGCAGGCAACGCTCTGGTCTGCACCGCCATCTCAACACTTGTTGTTAGGGGTGAAGCGTGAACCTAACTGTTGGCCAAGATCTTCCGGCAAGAAGCTTCAAGATAACCCGTGACTCACTGGTGCGCTACGCCGGAGCCTCAGGGGACTTCAACCCAATTCACTACCGCGATGATTTCGCGCAGGCTGTTGGCCTTCCAGGGGTTTTAGCCCACGGCATGTTGACCATGGGACTAGCTGTTCAAACAGTGGTGGATTTTGTTGGCGACTCCGGCAAGATTCTGGACTACCAGGTTAGGTTCACAAAGCCCGTGCTAGTTGATGCCAAGACCGGTGCAACGGTAGAAGTATCTGCCAAGGTCGTCGAAATCGATGAAGATTCCAAGACCGCACGCATTGACCTAACTGCTGTTTGCGCCGAGCTAACAGTTCTAGGTAAGGCCCAAGTAAGGGTAAAGATTTGATTCAGCCGCTCAAAGAACTAACTTCAATGCGCGTTGGTGGAGTGCCAGCAAGCATCACGGTTTGTTCAACCCGCGAAGAATTAATTGCAAAGGCCCAAGAGATATGGTCCACCGGAGAAGACTGGATCGCACTAGGCGGCGGAACAAACTTGGTCTTTGCTGAAGACGTTTCTAACCTGCACGTGATTCAAGTAAAAACCAGCGGCATCGAAAAAACCAAACTCGATGGCAAACAGGTTTGGAAGATCCAAGCCGGTGTTGATTGGGATCAACTGGTAGCTGAAAGCGTAGCTGCAGGGCTAGCCGGCATTGAAGGCATGAGCGGAATTCCTGGAACCTGCGGTGCAGCACCGGTTCAAAACATCGGAGCCTACGGCCAAGAACTAAGTGATGTTTTCTTGCGAGCAGAGTTCCTGGATTACGAATCCGGAGAACTCGTAATTCTGGAACCGAGAGATCTGAAATTTGGTTATCGCGATAGCGCAATCAAGCGCGGAAGAAGTGGCATCATCACCTGGATCGAGCTTGAGCTAATTGACCTAGAAGGCCTATCCCGCCCGCTTTACTCAGGACAAATCGCAGGCGCACTGAATTCTGAAATGGGCAAGCACGTAAGCCTCAAAGATGTTAGAGATTCAGTTTTGAAGCTGCGTGCAGCTAAGGGAATGGTTTTGGATCCCCAGGATCCAAACTCAGTTAGCTGTGGCAGTTTCTTTACTAACCCGATTGTTAGCGACACCTTTGCAAGAACCATTTCTTCCGATGCACCGAAATGGGAAACCCAAGAAGACGACGGACTAACCGTGAAGCTATCTGCTGCATGGCTTATCGAGCAAGCTGGCATCGGCAAAGGATTTAGCTTGGCTGGCTCAAACGCAGCAATTTCTTCAAAGCACGCTCTGGCGATTGTGAATAAGGGTGGAGCAACCGGCGAGCAGATTGCCGAGCTCGCAAGATACATTCAAGAACGAGTGGCAGCGAAGTTTGGAATCAACTTGGTACCCGAGCCAAACCTGATTGGCTTTAGCGTTTAGTTGAAAAGCTTCTGAAGTCTCTGAATACCTTCAGTGATTTGTGCATCGCCTAGGGCGTAGCTCATACGAACATAACCCGAAGGACCAAAGGCCTCTCCAGGGACAAGTGCAACCTCGGCTGCATCAAGAATGTAATCGCAAAGCTCAAGAGAAGTGTTGATTTGCTTGCCGCCCCAGCTCTTTCCAAGAAGTCCTCGAACATCCGAGTAAACATAAAAAGCACCCTCGGGCATTGGAGCAAGCCAACCGTTGATTTTTGCAAGTTCGGCAACAGCCAAGTGTCGGCGACGATCAAATGCTTCGACCATTGCCTTGACCTCGTCCTGCGGACCGGTCAAGGCAGCAATCGCTGCGCGCTGGGCGATGTTATTCACATTCGATGAAAGGTGTGACTGGAGGTTTGCTGCTGCCTTCATGGCATCGACTGGTCCTGCCATCCAGCCAAGTCTCCAACCGGTCATGGCGTAGGACTTTGCAACACCGTTGACCATGATGGTTAGTTCCTTCATTTCAGGAACTACCTCGGTGATTGAGTAAGCCTTTTTGCCGTCATAGATCACGTTCTGGTAGATCTCGTCAGAGACCACCCAGATTTCGTTTGCTAGTGCCCATTCGCCAATGGCTTTGATCTGCTCTTTCGAGTAAACCGAACCAGTTGGGTTAGAAGGTGAGCAAAGCAGCATCGCTTTGGTCTTTGGTGTTCGAGCAGCCTCTAGCTGCTCGACGTTGACCATGTAGTTCTGATCGCTACCTGCAAAAACCTCTACTGCTTTACCTCCGGCGAGCGCGATAGCTTCCGGGTAAGTAGTCCAGTAAGGAGAAGGCAGGATTACTTCATCGCCTGGATCAAGTAGCACGGCAAAGGCTTGGTAAACAGCCTGCTTGCCACCGTTTGTGACAACTACCTGCGAGGCGGTGATTTCTGTGCCTGAGTCAGCTTTAGTCTTTATCGCAATGGCTTCACGAAGCTCTGGAAGGCCAACAGCTGGCGTATAGCGGTGGTTCTTAGGGTCTTTGGCTGCGGCTACGGCTGCCTCAACGATGTGAGCTGGAGTTGGGAAATCTGGCTCGCCTGCGGCGTAGCTAATGACAGCCTTACCTTCGGCCTGGAGGGCCTTGGCCTTGGCATCGACCTTTAGGGTCGCGGACTCGTATATCGCAGCAATACGCTTGGAGATTCTTGGCTTGGTCACATCCCTAGCCTATCGGGGGCCATATGGCCCTTTGCAATCTAGGGGCGGGCAGATTAGAGTAGAACTCAAGTAGTTGACAGCTGCGGGAAGCCTAATCTGGCAAATTATCCATATTTAGATTCAATCTATAAGTGTGTCTTTTGCCAGGTGGTCAACGGAAGCTGTTTAGCCCCTAAAGGGCGGTGGCTCAATTGGTAGAGCAGCGGTCTCCAAAACCGCAGGTTGCAGGTTCGAGTCCTGTCCGCCCTGCAAAACGAGAAGGAAAGAAGTAGAGACATGGCAGAAGAGCTTCAGCCAACGGATGACTTAGTTGAAAAAGCTAAGGCAGATCGTGCTGCAACTCGCAACATCTTCGGTCGCGTTGCCTTGTTCTTCAGACAGGTCTATGCAGAACTTCGTAAGGTCACAAGACCTACCTACAAAGAGCTTGTTAGCTATACCGGTGTTGTCCTTGCCTTCGTGGTTCTAGTAATGGTCATTCTTGCCGGCCTTGACTTCGTGTTTTTGAACGTCGTAACTTTCGTCTTCACCCCAACCGCATAGTTTTCAAAACCTAAAGAACAGGAACCTTCAATTGAGCGAGATTGAACAGAGCGAGCTAGAGACCGAAACCACTTCGGCTCCGCTAGATGCTGCCGATATTCCAGCCGCAGCGTTTTCAGCTGTTGAAGATGTTGTTGCTGTGGTTGCCCCTGAGTCAGCCGTTGTTGCTCCAACCTTCGGAGAATCAGCCGAGCAGCCTGTTATGGAAGAGCCTTACTCACCGCCAGTTGATATGGAAGTTTCCGAGTCATTCGAAACTACTTCTACCGAAACTGCTGCCGAACCAGCAACAGACGCTCCTGCCGCAGAAGGCACCGAAGAAGCAAAGGACGAAGACCCATACCGCGTCTTCCGAGCTGAGCTTCGCTCACAGCCAGGCAAGTGGTTTGTTGTTCACTCTTACGCCGGATACGAAAAGCGCGTAAAGCAGAACATCGAGAACAGAAAGCTCGCCATCGAAGGTGGCGACCAGATTTTCCAGATCGAAGTTCCAATGGAAGACACCATCGAGATCAAAAACGGTCAGAGAAAGCTTGTTTCGAAGGTTCGTATCCCAGGATATGTTCTGGTCCGCATGGACATGACCGAAGAGTCATGGTCACTTGTTCGGCACACCCCAGCCGTGACCGGTTTTGTTGGCAACTCTCAGAACCCAACACCACTTAGACCAGACGAGGCATTCGAGATGCTGAAGTCGCTCTATGTTCTTCCTGAGGAAGCTGCCGCAAAGACAGCTGCCAAGGGCAGCCAGATGGTCAAGGGCAAGGCTCGTGCAATTCCTGTCAACGTTGATTTCAAGGTTGGCGAGTCAATCATGATCAAGGACGGTTCGTTCGCAGGACTTCCTGGAACCATCTCCGAGATCAAGCCAGAATCAGGCAAGCTCACCGTACTTGTTTCTCTGTTCGAGCGTGAAACTCCTGTGGAGTTGGGCTTCGAGCAGGTCGGACCACTGAACTAAAGATTTACAAAACCTAAACAAAAAAAGGAAAAGAAGAAATGGCACCCAAGAAGAAAGTCACCGGATTAATCAAGCTACAGATCCAGGCCGGAGCTGCTAACCCAGCCCCACCGATTGGTCCTGCCTTGGGTCAGCACGGTGTAAACATCATGGAGTTCTGCACCGCGTATAACAACGCGACCTCAGATCAGAAGGGTAACGTAATCCCGGTTGAAATCACCGTTTACGAAGACCGTTCCTTCACTTTCATCCTGAAGACTCCTCCAGCAGCTGAGCTAATCAAGAAAGCCGCTGGAGTTGCGAAGGGTTCTTCAACCCCTCACACTGACAAGGTGGCTCACCTATCTAAGGATCAGCTAATGAAGATCGCTGAGACCAAGATGGCCGACCTAAACGCCAACGATGTCGAGGCAGCAGCCAAGATCATCGCAGGAACTGCTCGCTCAATGGGAATCACCGTAGACGCGTAAGCAAAAGCTTTACCACCAGCAGCACCGCTCCAAAAGCAACAAAAGAAACAAGGCACCAAATACAACTAAAGAAGTCGTGGGAGAACCAAGCGAGGTTCGTTTAACCACAACTGTGACCAGAAAAGGAATAACAGCTATGCCAAAACGCTCAAGGGCTTATCAAGAAGCCGCTGCAAAGATCACCGAGGGTAAGTACTACCTTCCAGCCGAGGCCGTAGCCTTGGTTCGCGAGACCGGATCAAAGAAGTTTGACTCAACTATCGAAGTTGCAGTCAAGCTAGGAGTTGACCCTCGCAAAGCAGACCAGATGATTCGTGGAACTGTATCGCTTCCTCACGGAACCGGTAAGACTGCCCGCGTAATCGTATTCGCAACCGGACCTGCAGCTGATGCTGCCCGTGCTGCCGGAGCCGACGAAGTCGGTGGCGATGAGCTAATCGAGAAGGTTGCTGCCGGATGGGTTGATTTCGACTCAGCAGTTTCCACACCAGAACTTATGGGTAAGGTCGGTCGTCTTGGAAAGGTACTGGGCCCAAGAAACCTAATGCCAAACCCAAAGACCGGAACTGTAACCCCAGATACCGCCAAGGCAGTATCTGACATCAAGGGCGGAAAGATCGAGTTCCGCATCGACAAGCAGTCCAACCTACACTTCATCATCGGCAAGGCTTCTTTCTCAGCTTCCCAGCTGGCAGAAAACCTAGCCGCAGCACTGGATGAAATCCAGCGTCTAAAGCCATCAAGCTCCAAGGGTAAGTACATGATCAAGGCTGCTGTTTCAACAACCTTCGGTCCTGGCATCTTGCTTGATACCTCAGTTGTCAAGGCCTAGTTCCTCTCATGAAACTAGAGAAACCACCCGCCTCGGCGGGTGGTTTTTTCTTTGAGGCGAACTTTGGTTGGCAAATCAACAATTCTTCAGGGCTTAGCAACCGGTTGAGAATCCAGCTGTAAGTGCAGGTATTACTGTTTACATCAGAAGCAAAGTCAAACAATGTCAGGAAAAAATGATTAAGAAGCTGCGTGCAACTTCCTGGCTTCACCTCTACATAGGACTGGGTCTTATCTGGGGCGCATCGTTTTCATTTGTCGAAGCAGCTCTAACAGTTACAACCCCAGCTGGTTCAACTTTCTGGAGAACCATGCTCGGTGCCCTGGCTCTGATTGGTTACCTGGTAGCCACGAAAGCTTGGCCTGAAAAGAGCCAAATTACATGGACTTTTGTTTGGCGTATTGGTTTGGTTGGACTTTTGTTTAGCGTTATCCCTGCACTTCTTTTTGCCTTCGCCCAAGAACGTGCCACGACTGTGGTTTCTAGCATCATCAATTCAGCAACTCCAATTGCAACCTTGATAGTGATGCTGATTGCATTTAGAGATGAGCTACCAACTCTTCGCCAAACTTCGGGAATTCTGGTGGGGCTGGCCGGAGCCCTAATTGCACTCGGGATTCAGCCAGGCTCAATCGGCGAGAACGATCCATTGGCGGTAGCAGCCTTGGTTGGAGCAATCTTTTGCTACGGAATCGGCATACCGTTTTCACACAAGTACATACTTCCGTTGGCGGTTCCAACCAAAACCGTGGCAACCTTTCAGGTTTCTATCGCAGCACTGTTTCTAGCCCCGATCTATTTCTTGCAGCCTGAGCCGCTATTTAGCGCGGTGCCCGATGCTTGGGTAATCACCCAGATTCTGTTGATGGGAATTATCGGAACAGGATTTGCATACATTTGGAACTTTGATCTGATTGACAGGGCCGGCAGCGCTCTAGCATCATCAGTTAGCTATCCAACTCTTTTGGTTTCACTTGTTATCGGTTGGTTGGTTCTTCAAGAACCATTTAGTTGGCAACTGCCCATTGGAGCGCTTCTGGTTGTTATTGGATCTGCAATTACGCAGTGGCGCCCAGCTGCTTCGAAAGCTCTCCGCTGATTTCAGCAACAATGCTTCCAACCTGCTCAAGGTGCTGACCGAGTCGAGTTTTTGGAGCAGAGATGTTTATCACTCCAACAATTCGATTAGACGAGTCTCGGATCGGAGCACTGGCTCCAACCAACCCAAGCTCGAACTCCTCGTCAACAATCGCGTAGCCGCGCTTACGGATCTGCTCGAGCTCTTTAAGCAGGTCCTCAACGGAATTTATCTTTGTGTTCTTTGTGACAGCCGAAGTTCTAACAAAGCTTTCTGGAATAGAAGTTGGAAGACCTAGCGTGGGTTGAACAACAAGAGCATCCTTAGCGTGCTCCAGATACCAATCCCGAACCTCTTCTTCGGACCAGTCAGACATAAGTGCGCGACCGGAAGAAGTTCTAAGTGCTCCAACAGAAACGCCTTCCCAGCCAACCCCTCGAAAAGCACTTGAAGAAAGTTCAGATTTCAGGGTCAGCACGTTGCCACCTCGAAGAACACAGAGGTGAGCAGTTTCGTGCAGACGGTTAACTACTTTTCGTAGATACTGCTCAGATTCAACTACGAGCCGGGCCTCTTTGGTTCTGGCAGCCATGGCATAGAGCTGAAAACCAAGACGGTATTTTGCAGTTGAGCGATCGCGCTCAACGAAACCGGCATCGGCGAGGGTAGAAAGAGTTCGGGAGATTTGACCTTTATCTCTGCCGGTGAGCTCAGCGACCTTATTAACCCCTAATCCGTGCTCCCGTATAGAGGTATGCGAACCCAAGACCTCTAAAACCTCCAGGTCTCGGCGCAAACCAGCGGCGTTGCGCCTGGTTGGGGTCCTGGGGGTGACTGTCATGGCCTGCCTTGGTTGGTTGGAGCTTTACCTGATTGTTATCAGGTTTAGATGACATACTACCAACTGAGTTTGCCCCTAGCGCAACCTAATCCTAGATTCAGTTCCAACCGAAGAATGTTCGGGAGTACCGGTTTGAAGTCAACGAAGACGGAAAGGGTTCCATGCTCGGCAAATACGATCTGTCAACAATTTGGCAGTTCATGTTGGACAGAGTTGAGGAAATCACCGAACTAACTCTTGAGCACATCGGAGTTGTCTTGCTTTCCCTGGCATTCGCTTCCATCATTGGCGTTGGAATTGGGTTATTGGTCTGGAACAAACCCATCAGTAGATCTTTCGCTGTTGCATCAACCGGTGTAATTCTCACTGTCCCTTCGATGGCACTGTTGGCCATGATGATTCCGGTATTCGGTCTAGGTTGGGTACCAACAGTTATCGCCCTTTCTCTGTATTCACTTCTTCCTATCGTTCGAAACACAGTGGTAGGACTTCGCGAAGTTTCTCCAGCCGTGATGGAATCGGCAACTGGCATGGGAATGTCAAAGTTCAGAGTGCTAATGCAAATCCAGTTCCCAATCGCCTGGCCAGTGATTCTCACTGGTCTTCGAGTTGCAACTCAACTCGCAGTTGGAATTGCAGCAATCGCCGCTTACGTTGCTGGACCTGGCTTAGGTGAATACATTTTCAAGGGCCTTTCAATGCTTGGAGCTATTCACGCTTTGAACTTCGCCCTGGTAGGAACACTCCTTATTGTGCTAATTGCGTTAACTTTTGATGCAATCTTTATTCTGATTACTCGCTACACAACATCGAAAGGTATCCGTGCCTAAGTCAAACAACACAAGTGGTGCAAGCATTGAGCTTCTCAATGTCACCAAACAGTATCCAAACCAGGATCAGGCTGCCGTTGAAAACTTCTCAATGAAGATCAACCCAGGCGAGCTAATCATGCTGGTTGGACCATCCGGTTGCGGTAAGACCACCACCATGAAGATGATCAACCGAATCATCGAACCAACCAGCGGTTCCATCACCATTGACGGTGAAGACGTCCTCTCTCTAGATCAGAACACTTTGCGCCGCCGCATCGGTTACGTCATCCAGCAGATCGGTCTGTTCCCTCACATGACCATCGCCGAGAACGTCTCTGTTGTTCCAAAGCTTTTGGGCTGGTCAAAAGAGAAGACCGCCGCCAGGGTTGAAGAACTTCTATCTGTAGTTGAACTGGACCCAAAGACTTTCCTAAACCGCTACCCGAAGCAGCTATCCGGTGGTCAGCAGCAGCGAGTCGGTGTTGCCAGAGCATTAGCAGCTGACCCACCGGTAATGCTCATGGACGAGCCATTTGGTGCCACCGACCCAATTACAAGAGAGAAGCTCCAAGCAGAGTTTCTAAGACTCCAAGAGTCAATCGGCAAGACCATCGTTTTCGTCACACACGACTTTGACGAAGCCATCAAGCTAGGTGACCGCATTGCGGTGCTTGGACCTAAATCCAAGATCGAGCAGTTTGATACCCCAGCACGGATTCTTGCCAACCCGGCAAGTGAGTACGTCAGCTCATTCATAGGCGAAGGAGCAGCGCTGAAGCGCCTAGCACTTCTTCTTGTTGGCAACACCAAGATGGGTGCGGCTTCAAAAGCAAATGCCAAGGCTGGATCAGTTTCGGTGTCCGACAACTTACGCGAAGCTCTAGATCGAATCGTCCTGGCTGGTGGAAACACAATCGGTGTTCAAGATGCAACTGGCGCGACGGTTGGCTCCTTGTCAATCGAGCAGATTTCTGAAGCACTCGGTGCTGACGTGAGCGCGCTAGGTAAATAGGAAAAGAAGATGAGCATCCAAGCAGCCCAGGACGTATCGACCTCTTACAGCCAGCCCTCTGGCCGCAAGGGTAAGTTCTTCACAGCAAAGAGAATCGGTACACCGATTCTTATCGTGGTTGCTCTTAGCGCACTCCTTCTTTTTCTATACACCCGTGGCGAGCCAGATTCCATCGAAGGATTTGCTCTGAACTGGGAGTATCAGCTTGCTCGAATCGATGAGCACATTCGCATTTCAATTACCGCTGCATTACTGGTCGCCGCAATCGCAATTCCTCTTGGAATCATTGCGTCGAGAACCAAGAGCCGATTCGTTCGTGGATTCATCACGTCTTTCGCAAACGTTGGTCAAGCTACCCCTGCCATCGGTGTCATCATCTTGCTTGCACTAATCATTGGAATCGGCTGGACCACAGCAATCATCGCCTTGGTTCTATATGGAATGCTTCCAGTTCTTAGAAACACCATGGCGGGACTAGCTCAGGTGGATCCATTCGTTGTGGAGTCTGCAAAGGGAATGGGAATGACCCCGCTCCAAATTCTTTTCCGAATTGAACTGCCTTTGGCAGTTCCCGTAATTTTGGCCGGGTTTAGAACAACCCTGGTCTTCAGTGTTGGTGTGGCAACCATTGCCACATTCATCAACGCCGGTGGTTTAGGCGAAACGATTGTCGTGGGGCTAAAGCTCTCACGGCCAGCCGTTTTGCTCACCGGTGCAGTCGTGGTCTCGTGCATCGCGCTTCTAATGGACTGGCTCGCCGGTCTGATTGAAGACGTGCTGAGACCTAAAGGAGTATGAGATGGGTACCCGCCTCAGACTAAACAACAACAATAAGGAGCAGTAATGAAGAGCAGTCTAAAGACCGCAGGAGTATCGGCAATTCTTGTCGCAACCCTTGCGCTAGCAGGTTGTGCACCTGCAGAAGAAACACCCTCAGATGACTCATCCGCAGCGCTAGCAGGTCTAACTGGCACCATTGGTGCCAAGGACTTCTCGGAGCAGTACATCCTAGGCAACATGGTTAGCATCCTGCTAAACGCAAACGGCGCTGACACTGACTACAGCACCATCGTAGGTTCAGCTAACGTGCGTACAGCACTTGAGGCCGACGAATTCCTAGGCTACTGGGAGTACACCGGAACCTCATGGCTTGCATACAACGAGCAGTCAGCACCAGTTGCTGGTGTTCAGGCTCAGTATGACGCTGTCAAGGAGCTAGACGCAGCTAAGGGAATTGCCTGGCTAAACGGTGCAAACGTAAACAACACTTATGCGTTTGCAATCCGCAGCGAGAAGGCAGCTGAACTGGGAGTGACCTCACTTTCCGACCTAGCAGCACTTCCAGCTGAAGAACTAACCTTCTGCATCGAGAGCGAGTTCGCTTCTCGTCCTGATGGTTGGGAAGGTGTTAAGGCAGCTTACGGCCTAGACGCAGCCACCACAGTAACCCTTGAGACCGGTGCCATCTACCAGGTAACCGACGAGGGTAAGGAATGTAACTTCGGTGAGGTCTTCGCAACTGACGGCCGTATCGCAGGTTTCGACCTTCTAGTACTAGCTGACGACAAGGAATTCTTCCCTGTCTACCAGGTAGGTTTCACCCTAAAGCAGTCAACCCTTGACGCTTACCCAGCACTTGCCGACATCATCAACGAGCTAACCGCTCTATTGACTGACCAGGTTATGCAGGGTCTAAACGCCAAGGCTGACATCGAGGGTATCGACCCAGCCAAGATCGCAGAGGACTTCCTTCGCGAAAACGGCTTGATCAGCTAAGCAACTAAGAAAGAATACATAAATGACTGAGTTGGCTCTTCAAATTGGTGAATCATTCATCGGTACCGGTGTAAACGCTGCGCACATAAACACAGTGTTTGGTCACCGTGAAGGGCCTGCGGGGGTGGCCTGGGCAACAGCCCTGGCCACCCCTTCTCAGGGTCACGTTCCATTCGTTGCGGTGCTCAAGCCATCGCTTCCGACCAAACCCATCACCTTGTTCGTGACCAAGGCAGCACCGGCCAGTGACAACCACGGCCTGATGATCTGGGGTGCGGCTCAGGCCGGCGTTGCCTCAGGAGTAGCCGACGCGGTAGCAGAAGGCTTTATCGCTAGAGAGCATCTTGACAACTCCTGCATCATCACAGCCGTCTGGGTAAACCCAGAAGCCAACGATGCCGACGAGGTTTATAGAAACAACAGACTTGCAACAAAGAATGCTTTGGCCAACGGTTCTAAGAACCTGCCAAGCATTGACGAGGTGCTCGAGAACCGAGCCCTTCCTCACAACCCCTATTACACAGCTAAGGAATAACGTGAAGATCACGGACATCAGCCTCACGAGAATGAGGCTGCCACTAGAACCTGCCTTCAACGCAGCCTGGGATCCAAACCCAAGAACTGAATTCACTGCAACCTTGGTGACCGTAACAACAGATCAGGGAGTCACCGGATACGGATCCGGTGACACCATGGATGGCTTCGAAGCTTACAAGCACATCTTCATCGGCACTAACCCAATGGAGATTTTGAACCAGGTCAAAAGAATTGAAACCATCAACTTTCACGGCGGTCGCTACTGGCCACTAGAAGCAGCCCTGTGGGACATCATTGGAAAAGTTGCCGGTCTACCGGTTGCAACAATGTTTGGTGGTTCAAAGACCAAGCTTCCCGCCTACGCATCTTTTGGTGAACTAAAAGCTCCGAAGCAAAGAGCAGAGGCAGCAGTTGCTGCCAAGAAGGTCGGCTTCAAAGCCGCAAAGATAAGAATCGCAAGAGACGATTTGGAAACCGGCATCGAGGCTGTCAAGCAAACTCGCAAGGCTGTTGGCGATGATTTCCAGATCATGGTGGATATGAACCAGATGTGGCGGATGTCAGGAGACATCGAACCAGCCCTTACGCTCTCAAAAGTTCACTCCGTTGCCGAAAGATTGCACGAGCTAGGTGTGCTCTGGATCGAAGAGCCACTACCTCAGGTGGACATCGAAGGCATCAAGCGAGTCAGATCACAAGTTGGCATCCAGCTCGCCGGCGGCGAGATGGTGCGCTCAATGCCTGAGCTTGCTCACCTAATCGAGCAGGACACTTTTGATATTTACCAGCCAGATGTTGTCCTAGCGGTTGGAATGCTTCGGGCTCGTCAGGTTGCAGAAGCTGCTGCGATCAAGCACCGCGGCTTTACTCCTCACTCATGGACCAACGGTCTTGGAGTGCTGGCTAACCTGCACGTATCTGCCGGTGTTGGCGGAGGCCCTTACTTCGAATTCCCATTTGACCCACCGGGTTGGACAATAGAGCGCAGAGACTTCTTCTTGAAGCCTCTGATGATTGATTCTGAGGGCTATCTCCATGTGCCAGACGCCCCCGGGCTAGGTGCTGAGATTGACTTCGATGCAGTCAAGAAATACACCGTTTAGTTTCAAACTTTTTTCATTGCAAGAACTATAGATAGGTTTTTAAAGTGGCAACTTCCTCGGCCTGGATCAAAAAAGCAGCTGCCCTAAAGCCCAAAAACAACATGTTTATTGACGGCAAGTTTGTGCCAGCGGCTTCAGGCAAGAGATTCGAAACACTCGCTCCAAGAGATGGTTCGGTAATCACCAAAGTCGCCAGGGGAGAAAAAGCCGATGTTGATCTAGCCGTAAAGGTTGCTGCCAAAGCTTTCGAGTCTGGTGTTTGGTCAAACGCCACCCCTAGACACCGCCAGCAAGTACTCACTCGTTTATCTGAGCTGATGCTAGAAAACCGTGAAGAGCTTGCTCTTCTGGAAGCCCTAGAAACCGGTCACCCAATTTCAGATTCTATGAACGTTGATGTTCCATCAGCTGCCCGAACCTATCGCTGGTACGCAGAGGCAATCGACAAGGTCTACGGCGAGATCGCTCCAACTGCTTCCAACACTTTGGCACTTGTAAGCCGCGAACCACTCGGAGTCATCGGAGCGGTAGTTCCTTGGAACTACCCGCTGATCATCTCTGCCTGGAAGGTAGCTCCAGCCCTTGCTGCTGGCAACTCTGTTGTTCTAAAGCCAGCAGAAGATGCAAGTCTTAGTGCGCTTCGGGTTGCCGAGCTTGCAGTTGAGGCGGGATTACCTAAGGGAGTATTCAACGTCGTCACCGGCTACGGCGCTGAAGCTGGAGAAGCTCTTGGTCGTCACCCAAAGGTTGACAAGATCACCTTTACCGGAAGCCCGATGGTTGGAAGACTGTTCCAGAAGTATGCGTCGGAATCAAATGGCAAGCAGGTTGCCCTTGAGCTTGGTGGAAAATCACCGCATATTGTTTTGAGTGATGTTGAAGACATCAAAGCTTGTGCTTCGGCGGTTGCCTGGGGAATTTTCTATAACGCTGGACAGACCTGTCACGGTGGATCAAGGCTTCTGGTTCATGAGAGCATTCACGATCAGCTACTAAAGGAAACCATCAAGGTCGCTAAGTCCCTTGTTTTAGGCGACCCATTGGATCCAGCAACCCAGGTAAGCGCTATTGTCAGCCAGAAGCAGCTTGATCGGGTTTGTGGCTATCTGGATCTAGCCAAGCAGGAAAAGGTCAAGATTGCCTTCGGAGGCAAAGCGGGATCTTCTATCAAGGCCCTGAAAAACGGCTACTTCGTTGAGCCAACCATCTTGGATAACGTCGATAACAAAAGCAGGCTCGGCCAGGAGGAGATCTTTGGCCCTGTGCTTTCTGTGACCACCTTTAAAACCGATGCTGAGGCTCTAAAGCTTGCCAACGACTCTGAATATGGACTTGCAGCAAGCGTTTGGACCAAGGACATCTCCAAGGCTCACAAGCTAGCTGCCAAGGTTCGAGCCGGAACAGTTTGGGTAAACACCTTCGATGTTGCCGACATCATCGTGCCATTCGGAGGATTCAAAAACTCAGGCTTTGGAAGAGATCGTTCTTTGCACGCCCTTGATTCTTACTCAGCCCTGAAGACCACCTGGATAAACCTAGGCGACAAGCCGCTCTAAGAAAAGAAAGCAATCAATGTTCACAAAAGAAAACGCAACAGTTGGTTTTATTGGCCTTGGCAACATGGGCTCGGGAATGACCAAGAACTTGCAGAAAAACGGCTTCAAGCTAGTTGTTAACGATGTCCGCAAGGAAGCAGCAGAAACGCTGATTGCAAACGGTGCCATCTGGGCCAACAGCCCTAAGGAGGTAGCTGAGCAAGCAGATGTTGTGATCACCATGCTTCCAACCCCTAAGCACGTGGATATCGTAAGCATGGGTGAAAACGGAATTCTTGCAGGACTAAAAGATGGCGGCTACTGGGTGGATATGTCCACCTCGGTTCCAGAAGTGACCGCAAGAGCCAGAGAAGTATCCAAGGGCAAAATCAACATCGTTGATGCACCGGTATCGGGAATGTCAGTTGGTGCCAACAACGGAACCCTTCAGATCTTTGTTGGCGGAGAAGCCGAGCAATTCAAGACCCTCAAAAACGTCTTCGAAGGCATGGGAGACCCTGAGCGCATCCTGCACGTGGGTGTCGCAGGAGCAGGCTACGCGGTCAAGCTAATGATCAACCAGCTCTGGTTTTCACACCTGGTAGCAACAGCAGAAGTTCTAGCCATTGGAGTAAAGGCAGGGGTGGACCTAGAGGTATTGCGCCAGTCGCTAATCAAATCCCCAGCTAACTCAAACTTCCTAGAAAACGATGTCCTGTCAGTTTTGAAAAACTCCGACTACGACGAAGGCTTTGCTATCGCCTTGGCGTGTAAGGACCTGGGGTTATCGGTTGACCTAGCAAGGTCGGTTGGAGTGCCAGTAGAGCTTTCATCTCTTGTGGAGCAGATCTATAGAAGAGCCAAGAGCCAGTACGGCGATAAGGCAGGGGAAATGACTCCTATGAAGCTCTACGAGGACCTAATTGGTCAGACCCTAAGGATCAGCTAGTAATGACAAACAAGAAATTGCTCAAGGACACCGAGCTAGTACTTGATCCCAAGCCCGCAGCTCACTTCGGCCTTGGAGCGGTATCCAAGGTAGGGCAGCTAGCGAAAGAACAAGGTGCCAAGAAGGCGCTGATTATTACCGATCCGTTTTTGGCCGGAAGCGATATCACAACCAAGGTCAAAGCCTCCTTGGAGGCAGCAGGCATTGAGGTTGAGATCTTTGGGGGAGTGACCCCAAACCCAACAACTGCTTGTGTTGACGAAGGTTCGGATGTTGCAACCAAGGCCAAGGCGGATATCTTGATTGCTTTAGGTGGAGGATCCTCCATGGATACCGCCAAGGGAGTTTCCCTAGGAGCCACCAACCCCGAGCGCGGTGTTGGTCTTGATTACACCACCAACTTCGCCAAAGCCGGTGTTCCGATCATCGCCATTCCAACTACCGCAGGAACCGGCTCTGAGGTAAACGCCTTTGGAGTAATCACCGATGAGGCAACTCACCGCAGGTTCTATGTTGGACACTCTTCCGCGCTCGCAAAAGCAGCGATTCTAGATCCTGAACTAACAGTTGGTCTTCCCCCGAAGGCAACTGCTGCTACCGGCATGGACGCTCTGGTTCACGCAACGGAATCTTATTTGTCCATCCGCCCAAACCCTTACTCCGATGCCATCGCACTGGGGGTCATCAAGATGGTTGTCGAAAACATTGAGACAGCTGTTACAAATGGTTCGGATTTGGAAGCAAGATCGCAGATGCTTCTTGCATCTCACATCGCAGGAGTTGGTTTTTCACACACCGGCCTGGGCCTAGTGCACGGAATTGGTCACGCCCTAGGCGGGGGATTCAACATCCCTCACGGCAATGCCCTGTGCATTGTTCTAGAAGAAGTTCTGAAATACAACCTGCCAGTAAGGCTCGAGCGCATGGCCGATGTGGCCTTTGCTCTGGGGGTTGGAAAGACTGAAAACAGCTCCTCGGCTAACGCCGAGGCAGCCATTGCAAAGATTGCCCAGCTGGTTGAATCGGTAGGCCTGAAGGCCACATTGTCGGATTACAAGATCACCGATTTAGACCTAGATGCCCTAGCGGAGACCACCCTGGCCGATGCTGTTACAATTAATAATCCCCAGAAACCAAGTCACCAAGACGTGGTTGCAATCATGAAGAAGGTCCTATAAATGGTCAGCCCTCAAGACGAACAGCGCGTTCTAGACATGGTCCCGAAGGGGATCTATATCGACGGCATATGGAAAGACGCCTCAGACGGCAAGACCCTGGATGTCATTGACCCAGCCACCGGCAAGGTCCTAGCCACCATCGCCGATGCCTCAGCAGAGGACGGCATGGCGGCTATGGATGCAGCCGATAGAGCACAGGCCGCCTGGGCCAAGACCGCCCCGCGCTACCGCGCTGAGCTGCTTCGAGCAGCTTTTGAGAAGGTAGCTGAAATGGCAGATGATTTTGCCCTTTTGATGTCCCTTGAGATGGGTAAGCCAGTAGCAGAGGCCAAGGGCGAGGTTGCCTACGGCAACGAATTCATTCGTTGGTTCTCTGAGGAAGCCCCAAGAATCACCGGTCGATACGGAACCGCACCTGATGGCAAGAACCGCATCATGGTTCTAAAAAAGCCAGTTGGACCATCACTTTTTATTACCCCGTGGAACTTCCCGCTGGCCATGGCAACTAGAAAGATCGGTCCTGCAATTGCTGCCGGTTGCACCATGATCCTAAAGCCAGCTGCCCTTACCCCACTGACTTCACTGCTGTTTGCCAAGGTCCTAGAAGACTGTGGCCTACCAGCTGGAGTCCTAAACGTTGTTCAGACCAGCCGCCCAGGCGATGTCACTGGACCGATCATCAAGGATGCAAGATTGCGCAAGCTTTCCTTTACCGGATCAACTGGAGTTGGTCGAAGACTGATTGCTGATTCAGCAGAGCGTGTTCTAAAGATCTCCATGGAGCTAGGCGGAAACGCACCGCTGATTGTTTTTGAAGATGCCAACATGGACAAGGCCGTTGAGGGTGCCATGCTAGCCAAGCTTCGCAACATGGGTGAGGCCTGCACCGCAGCCAATAGGTTCATCGTTCACGAATCAGTTGCTGCTGAGTTCTCAAAGAAAGTTGCCGAGAAGATGGCAGCTCTCAAGGTCTCCCGTGGCACCGAAGAGGGAGCCAACATCGGACCCCTAATCGACGAGAAGAGCAGAACCAGCGTTCACGCTCTGGTTGAAGATGCGGTTAGCAAGGGAGCTAAGGTTCTAACCGGTGGAGCAATTCCCTCCGGTGACGGATACTTCTACCCGCCAACTGTTTTGGCTAACGTGCCAGCTAACGCCAACATCCTGGGCGAAGAGATCTTTGGTCCAGTCGCACCGGTTGTCACATTCAAGACCGAGGATGAGGCCGTAGCAATTGCCAACAACACCGAATACGGCCTTGTTGCCTACGCCTTCACCGAGGATCTCAACCGTGGCCTACGCCTGGCTGAAAAGCTCGAGGTTGGCATGTTTGGTCTAAACACCGGAATCGTTTCTAACCCAGCAGCCCCCTTCGGAGGGGTCAAGTCCTCCGGACTTGGCCGCGAAGGCGGCTTCGAGGGTATCGAGGAATACCTAGAAACGGTCTATGTCGGCATTGCTGACCCAATGATTGGCTAATTCGGACAACAATAGAGCGGTGAAGACTAAATCCCTATCTGCCCTAGCCATCCTGTCCACCTCTGTTCTAGTTCTTGCCGGCTGTGCCGAACCAAGACCAGATGCTGCTGAGACCCCAACACCAGAAGCGAAGGTGTTCGTCACCGCACCTCTTACTGGGCTAACCCTCGAAGAAGGTGTCGCCGGATCGGAAAGCTTCTCTTACCCATCGGTAGCTTGCAAGGTCGACAACGTTGAGGCTGCAAGACCACAGTTCAACCTCAACAAAGCCGACATCGTCTTTGTTGAGATGGTCGAGTTTGGTCTAACAAGACTTATTGGAGTTTGGCAATCACAACCGGTTGACCAGGCAGGTCCAGTTAGATCGGTAAGACCGATGGATGCTGACATCACAGCACCGCTTGCTGGAATCTTCTGTTTCTCAGGTGGACAACTACCGTTCGTAAACGCTGTGAAAGACACCGGGCAGTACATGGCAAGTGAAACAACCGAGCAAGCAGACGATAAGGGAAGCTTCTCAAGACTTTCTTCACGTTCAGCACCGCACAACGTGATGGTTGATGTTGCACTGCTACAGTACCAGCACACCGACTTGAAGGCTCCTCAGTCAATGCTTCCAATGGTTGCCTTTGATCCTGAAACTGAAAGCTACGAAGTAGCTTCAACCGAAGCCGGCGAAGAAACAATCAGCTTTGTTATCAAGTACCCACAAGCAGAAAGCGGTTGGAAAGCCGAAGGTAGCTACTTCGTAAGAAGCCAAGATGGCGATCAGCACATCGATGGAGCCTCGAACGAAATCCTTAGAGCAACCAACGTGGTTGTTATGCAAACCAAGACCGACAACTCCTTCCGCGATCCTAAGTACGGACCAATTCCAAGAACCGTGATGATTGACTCTGGTATGGCATGGGTCTTTAGCAACGGAAAACGCGTCAAGGGAACCTGGACTAAGGCATCACAGAATGCACCGATTCAACTTTTCGATGCAGCGGGAGCTCCAATCAAACTTGCTGTTGGAAATACCTGGATTGAATTGATGGCGGAGCCATCAAAGATCACAATCAAATCTCCCGAAGCACCAGAGCCTGCACCATCAGAAGACGAATAGAACTTTTTATCTTTAGTCTTCGAACGGTTCTCGACCTGGAGTTAGCTCCCAAGCAACTTCTGTGATTTTTGATTTGTCGACAAGCGGCGAAGGACCATTTGGTCCTGCAAAATCTTCAAAAACTTGGTCAACAATCAGCTCGGCAGCCCTACCAGGGAAGGGCGCCGATGCCTCTACAAGCCTTGTAATTGCTGGGTTTTTGGCCGGTAGGCCGCTTTCTCTCGCCTCAAAAATGGCCTTTTCTAGTTCTTCGAATGTTTTCACTCGAACCGAAGCATCGGCTGCCAGTTCACCTGTCTTGGTGAACTGCCAGTGTCCTTCATTTTCAAAAAAGATAGTTGGCTTACCGGTCACGATTGGATATTCACCTAGGAATGAAATTCCATCGGTGACTAAAACATCGGTAGCTAGAAATAACTCAGCGTAAGAACCATCTTCGTCAACGTAAGTGTTGGCTAACTCATCCCACTCACTTCTCCAAAGACTCAGTTCATCTTCCGTGAGCACTTTTCTATCGGTAAGTGTTCCCCAAAGGAATGGATGTGGACGCAAAACAATCTGAATCTCTGGATTTGCTTTAGCAAACTCCAACATTTGATCTTTGATCTTCGAAAAAGTTCCAAAGTTTAGCCAGTGAGGCGAATAGGAGTGGTGCGGAGCCCACACAACCCTGAATCCATCTCCTGGAATAGGCCAGCTGGCGCTGCCTTCGAGGGCTTCCCTGCGCAAAGAATCGATTTTTGGTGAACCAAAGAAGTGAACGTGGGAATTTCCACGCTCTGTTGAGGCGTAAGCGTCCTTCACCAGCTTGTCTTGGGTAAAAACAAGTGAGGCAAGCTGGTGAAGACGCTGCCTATACAAGTGCGTTGCAACTAAAGATCCGACTTGACCACCACCTGGCTCATCATCTGGCTCATCAACCATCACCAGGGAGAAGTAAGGAACGTATGCAAGACGAGTAAATTCAACAAGTTTGTCGAAACGAAGTGCCGGTTGGTAGTTTCTTTGCCACGGATAGTTCACAAAAACATAATCCGGAGCTATTTCTTTCAAAATCTTCAAATCATCCTGGTTTGAACTATCCGTTCCACCGGTATTCAGTCGAATATGAGGGATTCCCCTGGCCTCAAAGAAGGCGTGAGCCTTCTCCTCCTGGGCGTAGGCCAATTGTCCGGTCAATTTCCTAGGTAAGGAAAGGACAATTGGCTCAAATCTGGGGTCGGAAGCCATCTTTTGGTGGATCTCGTCCAGAGCATCCCAAGCCTCGAAGTAAAGACCTAGAAAGGCGACCTTGATGGGCTTCATCCCCTAAACCTAGCAAACCCCTAGAAAATGGCCGATTTTGGGCAATTTCGAGGAAATTTGCCCAAAAGACACGATTTAGGGCCTCAAAATGTGGGGTTAGCTACCTGTTTCCAAAGTCCCTATATAAGAATGCAGTTATTCTTGGAAAGTCCCCAAAAACCAAGGAAATCCAAGGTTTTTCCTGACCCCAGGCACAGAAGGTTTGAGATGAATATCCGGGCATTCGGAAGGCTGCTGTTTAGCGGCTTTGCCCTACCCCAGCTCGCCTTCCGGGAGTCCAATTTCCTGCCTGAACCCAAGCCAAAAAGCCTGTTTGAGGCCCTGAGATCCAAGCGTTTTGTTAGGCGCATGGCGGTTGCCACGGTCCTGGTACTGGGCTCAACATTTGCAGCGTTGCAGGCGGTGTCAGTTGATACCGGAGCAACTTCTACCGTCGATAACTACTTGCTTCTAAATCAGGGTGTTACGAATCAAACTGCCTTACATCCAGACATTAATTTCACAAACGGGCAAACCAGTGGAACTTGGGAAGCATGGGTTTATCCAACCAAGACAACAGCGGCAGGAGAGGCGATATTTAGCAAAGAGGACAACTACGTCTTAGGGATATACGACGGAAAGCTTTGGGCTTATTTTCAGAACAATGGTTGGATTGGTGCCAATTATGAATACAGGCTGGAAAAAGACGCCTGGTCGCACGTTGCGTTCGTAAAGAATGGGACACAGGTTCTGATCTATGTAAACGGCCGCGAGGTTGTGAACAACGCTTCCGGGGCTCACAGCACACTCTCTACCTTAAACACCGCGGGCGATTACCATCGCTTCCGAATAGGAAATCGCCAAAACGGCGAAGCATTTTCGGGTCGAATTGACGAAGCAAGGATCTGGTCAGACGTTCGAACTGGCACAGAAATTCTCAACAACATGCACGGAAGGGTTTCCGGTGACTCCCAAGGTCTTCAGGGTTACTGGGATTTCAATGAGCCGAGCGGAAATTTGGTCTATGACCGCACGAGCGGGTACAACCAAACACTCACACTTCTAAACAACCCAACTCGGGTTGATGTAAAGCAAATCGCATCAGTGTCAGGAGGAGATACCGTAGTCACTTTTCCGCGAACCTACTTGCCAGGAGTTGGGGGTTGGCCAGTCCCAAGTAATGCAGGAAACTTCCGAACTCTAGTTGCGGCAGGTGGTGGAAGCTCAACTCGCGGCGTCTACGGTGCTTATTACGGCGGCGGTGGTGGTGGTGGAGAAGTTCTTACCCCAACACCATCCCTCACAGCAGGCTCGCTTCAAACTGTGCAGGTTGGTATGGGTGGCGTTGGAACCATAAAGGCCAACAACCAACCTGGAAACCCTGGGCAGTCTTCGATCTTCGGGTCAGTAGCCACGGCTAGAGGTGGATCACCTTACCCAAACACTATGTTCGGTGGCTCGTCAGGAAACGGAAATCTTGGTGGCAACAGCGGCGCCGATGGTGATCAGGATTGTGCCGATGACGGTTGCGCAGCCGGTGGTGGTGGTGGTGCAGCTAGTGCTGGATCTGGAATGAACGCCGGCCCGGGTGTGCTGTCCTCCATAACGGGCTCCTCCTTGATGTACGGGTCGGGAGGTGTTGGCTTGCGATTTATAGGGAATCTTCAAGTCGGCACTGCACAGTCAGGAGGTGCAACTCGGACCGCAACAACATTCACCGACGCCCTCGCTAACCGTGGTGGTGGCGGTGCGGACGCTACAAACATAACCACAAACGTTGGGCACATAGGTGGTGGTAGCAATGGTGGATCTGGTGTTGTGATTATTCGGTACACACCAATCAAGGATTTTGCTTGGCAAGGAGTCACTGGCCGTTCATCCAACAGCACCGCGCCAAACCTTTACACAAACTCCACCCCGATCCCAACCGGGAACAGCGCGGCGTTCTCTGTGGAAACTTGGCTATACCATGATGAACGAAGCAGCGAGCAAACAATTTTTGCGGGAGGAAATACTCTCGTTGATGAGGCCAATCGCTTCTCGGTAAGCGTCAACGCATCCGGTCAAGTGGGCGTTAACGTAAACGGTGCCTGGACAGACTTTCAAGCAGCAGCAACAATCCCCCTAGGTCAATGGACTCACGTGGCTGTCACGGTCACAAACTCAACAACTCCAACGATTACCATTTGGTTGAACGGCAGTTCTGTTTATAGCGCTGCAATTTCCGGTCGAAATGCACTGGGCCCCGTGTTCACAGTTGGCGATGGAGGGCAGTACCCAAGATATTGGCGAGGCCAAATAGATCAAGTCAAGGTTTGGTCCACAACTCTCAACGAAGCTCAAGTGCGCGAGAGCATGCACGCCTATCAAAAAGGGTCAATTGGAACTGGCTCGATAACTGATGCAAACCTGGTGGCCCACTACGACTTCAACGAATTCATTGAAGGAACGGTGCCGAACCGTGTGGGTGGTTCTGGGCAACTAATCTCCTCCTCGACGTCTTTGCAGTACTTGGAAAACAGAATCATCGAAACGAGTACTCCATT
>Ga0247839_1003066_pt1 | contig 23658 bp, 16 predicted proteins | sample LaCruzMarch2015__6_FD_192405 | JGI IMG/M metagenome (GOLD analysis project Ga0247839, IMG submission 192405) | Freshwater microbial communities from meromictic Lake La Cruz, Castile-La Mancha, Spain - LaCruzMarch2015_16m | ecosystem: Environmental > Aquatic > Freshwater > Lake | place: Spain... | reverse complement strand
CGCAAGGTTTGGACGGAAGGCAGACCGACCCCGCAACGCAGTCGGCCTACGACCCGGGGAGCCCCTACGCGATCCGTAATTTTTGGGAGATCAACCCGCTCTACACCCGCAACTACAACGGAAACTTGGCCAACCCCGCCGCAGCCCCGGAGAATTATGCGGCCGCCATGACCGCCTTTCAAAATTTCGCCGCGGCGGCGGATCAGGGCGGTATTCAGCTCATGCTGGATTTCCCCTTCAACCATACCTCGCCGGATGTGGTTCTCGGCCAGAAGGGCGTGGAGATTTTCGGGGGCGCCGGCAATCCGGGCGGCTGGCAACCCGGCGACGAAATCCGTAACCGGGTGGCCGGATTCTTTTCGACTGATGGCGGGGAGGGCCAGGCCGCTTACAGCACGCCGGCCCGGTCGGGTGCCCGTATCGCCACGGCTCCCGATCGCAACGACTTCGGAAAATGGAGCGATGTCCGGGATGTCTTTTTCGGCAACTACGCGACGTTGGTCACCGGATATCCGGATGCCGAGGCCAGCCGCGGCATCACGCGCAGCGAGGGCGATTGGATGGACTTCGGCGGCATGCCACCGGCCACCCGGGGGGTGTGGCGTTATTTCGGCGAGGTGCTGCCCCACTGGATCGTCCAGTCGGGCCATCGGGGCTACAATTCGACGGTCTCGGATGGTCCTTCCCGCGACATGCTTGATGCCGCCGGCATTGATGGACTGCGCAAGGATTTCGGCCAGGGGCTTCCGCCGCAGGCCATGGAATACATCATCAACCGCACGCATGAGGTGAAGTGGAACTTTGTCTTCATGACGGAAAGTCTCGACGGCGAACAGGTCACTTACCGTTCGAGCCGTCATTTTGCGGTGCTCAACGAGAACATCGTTTTCCCGCTGCAAGCCGCGACGACGACGTCGGGCTACCGCTCGATCATGGAGAACCGGCGCGCGGCTTACGGCCAGAGCCTCGTGTTGCTCAACAATACCTCGCATGATGAGGTGCCCTACAGCGATGCTTGGCAGGCGCTGATCCGCTATGCGACTGTGTCGGCCACCGACGGGGCGCCCATGATGATGTATGGTCAGGAAATCGGCACCGGGCAGAAGGTCCAAGATTCCCTCCCGCAGGGCGGCTTCGATTGGTACGAGTCGAACTTCGGAAAGTTCATTCCCCACTTCAAAAAATGGAATTCGATGCAACCGCAGTGGAATGCCTATGACAATAATGCTTTCGGTGTCCAATTTTTGAAACCGGTCTACGCCGCGATCGGCCACGCGCGCGCCTTCAGTCCGGCGCTGCGCAGCTCCAGCCGCTGGTTCCTCAACCCGCGGGGGAGCGACAACCCCGATCCGGACATTTTCGCGGTGGCCAAATACACCTCGGGCAACACCCCGCTAGCGCAGCAGGACGTGGTGCTTGCTTTCACCAGCCTCGACCGCAACAGCGCCCAGGAAAACACCTTCGGCTTGTCTGCTGCTTTGGCTGACATCCTCGGCCTGCAATCCGGCCGCCTTTACAACGCGAAGAATATTGCCGCCTACGCCGGTCGGGCCGACGAGCAAAGCAACCGGCGCGACCAGTGGCTCTGGGGGGCAGGCTTTACCCGTTCCCAGCTTGAAGCCAATGGCATTTACGTCGCGCTCAACCCCGTGCCGACATCCGACGCCAAGTGGGCGACCGCGCCTTATGAAGCCAAGTTTCTCAAAGTCTATGATGTGACTCCTCCGGCGGGTGCGCCGACCGGGTTGCAAGGTCCGAATGTCGCAGCTTTCGCCGTCGGCCGCAGCGTGCAGTTCTCCTGGTCGGCCCTTCCGGCTGATGCGGCGGGTGTTGTTCCCCGCTACGAAGTGATCGTGACGGTCAATGGCGAGGAACGCGCGGCGGAGATTGTTTCGGGCGCCAGTTGCACCCTTGATGGCGTCGATGCCGGCAATGAAGTGGGGATCAGCGTCCGTGCGGTCAATCCCGAAAACAACGAGAACAAATCCCCCATGGCGGCCTCCAGCCCCACGATCCGCATACTGGCTGCGGCCGGCGATGAGGACGGCGACGGGATGCGCAACGATGCCGAGCAGATCGCGGGGACCAACGCACTTGAGGCCGGTTCCCGTCTGCAGGCATCTGTTCTGCATTCCGGCCAAAGCGCGACCATCACCTGGGACACCGCCCCGGCACGCACCTACAAGGTCCAATACCGGGAAAGTCTGGATTTCGGGAACTGGGCTGATCTCGCCACCGGCCAAACCTCCGGAACGTTCACGCACGGCAACCTCGACGCCCCCACCGGATTTTACCGCGTGGTGGTGGAATAGCGGTTTCCCGGGGACTTCTTTTTCCCGCGGTCCGCGTCTTGACTCACGGGGTTCGTGGCGTTCTCTTGGGGCTTGTCCGCCGGCATAGCTCAGCTGGTAGAGCACCTGATTTGTAATCAGGCGGTCGTCGGTTCGAATCCGACTGCCGGCTTTTTTGCGGATTTCGTCGGGGGTTGATTGACGACCGCGCGCCCGCGCTCCTCTTCTTTCATCCTCCCATCCTCCCGGCGCGTCGGGGACGCCGCGCCCTCCCTTGGGACAAACGGGGGGTGCTCAGCGTTGCATGACGCGGCCGTCGGCTTTGAGGACGTTCATCCCCAGCTTTCCGTTGCCGGCATGGACGGGTTGATAATCGGTGCAAACCGTAAGCCGGCCGACATTGGGCACTTGGAAAATGCCGCGGCGGCCGTAGATGTTGACGTTGGAGGCCAGTTCATCCTGCAGGACGGGGGAAAAGTGGTAACTGGCGCCGTATTGGGCCACGGTGTCCGGTCCTGCCGCATCGCTGGGGCAAGTGAGCGTGTTCTGCGTCACGCCGTAGGGCCCGAGGGTTTCCAGCGCGGAGCGTCCTTCATTACCAAGACTGGGGGGCACGGTCTCGATGGGCGGAAAACGGAAGTCGTTCTCGCTGACGTATTGCTGCACGGCGATGCCGATCGAGCGGAGGTTGCCGGCGCATTTGGCCGAGCGGGCGCGCTCGATCATCGCGCCGACCGCCGGCATGGCGAAAGAGGCCAGAATCGCGATGATGGCGATGGCAACCAGCAGTTCGACGAGGGTGAAGGCCGGGGCTTTCATGGGTTGCGGGGTGACGGGGATTGGGCGGCCTGCTTGCGTTCAAAGTAACGTTTGGCGCGGTCGACGCGCTGCTGCGGCGTCATTTTGGCTTCGCGGGCGAGACGGCGGTCGTCCATACGCTCGGCGATTTCGGGACGGCTGAAAAATTCGCGGGCTTTGGCCCGGCGTTCCTCCTCCGGCAAGTCGCGGACTCCCTGCCAGAAGTCGCGCATGGTGCGGAAGTCTTCCCGCGCCTGGTCCTGCTCGTCGGCCGGGAGCAGCGCGATTTGCGCCTCGATGCGCTCGGCAACCTGTTGCGGGTCGCCCATGGCGCGCATCGAACCGCCGCCGCGTTGTCCGGATGCCGTGGCGGGAGCGCTGCCGATCCACGGCCCCCCGCGTCCGCCGCCCATGTCGTCGTCCTCGCGCGAGGGCCGGCCACGGAGGAGAAAAACTTCGCGGGCGACGCCGCCGGCGTTGCGGAAAAGTTGCGGAGCGGCTCGGGCTATGGGGCCGGGCTTGGGGGCCTTGGTGGCCGGTTTCCAGTCGGCGGGGGCAGCGAGGAACACGCCGGTTTTCTGCGAGGCTTCTTCGAGGAGCGCGGGGAGTTCGCCGACTGCGGATGGGGTCCAATTCACGCGACGCAAGTCGAGGGCGGCGCCCGATTGGGGTTCGACCATGGAGAAGCCACCGCCGCCGTAGGAGGTCCAACCGGGTGTTGTGCCGCCGACGCGGAAAGCGTCCAGCGCGCTATTGATGGCAGCCGGCGCGGGCGCCCCGAGGAAGGCGAGGAGCCAAGAGGCTTCGACGCGTGCGGCGACGAGGTCCAGGGCTTCGATCGGCGGCAGGCGTTTGACTTGGATTGTGACCGGGGTGGTCGGGTTTAGATTGGAGGCGATGTCGATTCCGCCTTGGCGGCTGATCGTGTTGAGGACTTTGGAGAGCGGGGTGTCGCGGACGTCCAAGGTGACCAGTCCCCAACCGGCATAAATCTGCCAAGTACCCCAAAGCAGCAAAAGAAGAACGAGCAGGCCGGGCAGAAAAAGGCGGTTTTGCAGCATAGTTTGTTCAAAGTAACCCCGCAGCGGGGGGCCTGGTTGCGTTTTTTCAGGGGAATACCCGCCCACGGTCGGACCGGGGCTTTCCCTTGCAGGTAGCTGGCAGGCTGATAGAGTAAGGCGGGCACTGGAAAAAAAGACATGACCGATCGCGACACAAACGCCGTGCAGGAAGCCAAGCTGCACTTCCTTGATTATTGGCGGGTGATCCGGCTGCGCCTGCCGATCATTATTCTGGCTTTCCTCCTCGTCGTGGTTACCGCGGGCGTGACGACCTATTTTCTTCCACGTCAATACGAGTCGAACGTCATCATCGAGGTCGAGCAAAACGAGCAGAAGATCCGCATCTTCACCGAAGGCTACCAAGGGGCAATGGGAATGGATCCTCGGTTTGCTACCACCCAGTTCCAGATCATTCAGCGCAAGGAGATGCTTTACCCCGTGATCGAAGCCCTGCAGCTGGTTGAGCGGTGGAGCGAAGAGTTCGGTGTCCGCACCCCCGAGCAGGCTTACTTTAAACTGCGCGGCATGATCAACGTGCGCGAGGTGCGGAACACAAACCTTCTGCAAATCGGCGTCGAGAGCACGGATCCGCAGGAGGCGTCCGACCTGGCCAACAGCATCGCACAAGAATACCAGAAAAAGCGGATCGAAGAGCAGCAAAAGATCATCGCCCGCTCGTTGGCTACGCTTGAGGACGAGGTTTCCAAACAACGCACCAAGGTGCAGCAGGCCAACGAGGAAATGAGCCGCATCCGCACGGAGCTGGGTATCACGGACCTCAACCCGGACAGCCTCGAGGATCCGATGCAGTCGCAGGAGACCGTGCTGCAACAACAAGAGGGGCTGGTCAACGAGTCCCGCATTCGAGCTTCGAATCTCCGCAGCAAATACATTGAAATTGAAAAACTCTCCGGCGACGAATTGATGCGTTCGCTCCCGACCCTTGAGATCGAAGACCAGACAGTTGCCACCATCCTGCCGCAGTATCAGGAGATCAGCTCGGAGTTGGCCCGTGCGCTGCAATCCGGCCTCGGTCCGCGGCATCCGACGATTCTCTCCCTCGCGGCCAAGAAATCGACCTACGAGCAGCAGCTTACCGAACAGATCAACAGCATCCGCCGCACGCTGGCCGCCAACCTGCAGATCACCGAGCGCTCCATGAGCAAGATGGAGGAGGAGTTGGAAGCGGCCCGACTCGAACAGCGCGAGGCCAAAACCCGCGGCTCGGAATACGGGCGCTCCAAGAACAGCTATATTCAAGCGAAAAAAGTCCTCGAAGCGGCGGAGTTGCGTCTCTCCACCGAGACCATGCAGCGCAGCATGCCGATGAGTCCGGCCCGCATCTGGGAAATCGCCGAGCCCTCCTCGGCACCTTCCAAGCCGAAGGTTCTGCTCAACATGGCCCTCGCCGTGGTGGTCGGCTTGATTGTCGGGGTCGGCCTCGCCTTCTTCCTCGAATACCTCGACACGAGCGTGAAGACGATGGAAGACGTGGAGAATTTCCTGCAGGTCCCGGTTCTCGCCGTCGTGCCGAAAAATATCAGCGTGCTCTACGCGCACCCCGAGGCCACGGCCGATGCCGAAGCCTACCGGATCCTGCGCACCAACCTCGAATTCAACCGGCAGTCGCCGGATGCCAACACCGTCACCTTTGTCAGCGGCGGCGCGGGCGAAGGCAAATCGACCACCCTGTCCAACCTTGCCTACACTTTCGCCCAGGGCGGCTACAACACGCTCATTGTCGACGCCGACCTGCGTCGTCCTTCGCAGCACCGCATGTACGGCCTGAGTGGCGATTTCGGCCTGACAGATTTTCTCACCACCGATGTCGATCTGGAGGATGTGGTGCAGGCCACCGATCTCCCGAATCTGTTCCTCCTGCCCAGCGGCAAGCTGCCTTATGATGCGGTCGGCGTGCTCAACTCGCAGCGCATGATGGACCTCATCGCACAGGTCAAGAACCGCTTCGACATTATCTTCTTCGATTCGCCTCCGATCCTCGGTGTGAGTGATGCCTCGGTGTTGGTGCGCGCCCTCGATCTCACCATCATCGTGGTGCAGCACCGTCGTTTCCCCCGCGCCATGCTCCAGCGGGTCAAGCAGGCCGTGGTCAATGTCGGAGGCAATATCCTCGGCGTCGTCCTCAACAACGTCGACGTGCGGCACGATCAGTATTACGAGTATTACACGAACTACTATAACTACTACTATACGCCGCGGAATGTGCAGGACGGGGTCAACGGTTCCCCGGCCAAGGAGACCAAAGCCGCGCCCCGCGCCCGGCGCCCGGCCAAGGTGGGTCCGCAGGACGACTATTGATTGATCATGCTCAGCCGCGCTCACATTCTGGCCTTATTCGTCGCCTTCCTTCCGTCCGCGAGCGGTCTGTTTGCCTCGGATGCCGCTTTTCGTGACGGTGACACCATCGAACTGCGCATCGGCGGAGTGCCAGCCGAGGAAACCCAACTTGTCACCGGATCCTACACGGTCGACGGCGAAGGTTTCATCAACTTGCCCCATGTCGGTAAGGTTCGTGCGGCCGGGTTGGGCCAAGCGGCCCTGCAACGCGCGATCGAAGCGGCCTACCGGGGAGGCGACATCTACACCAACCCGACCATCACGGTGACCGTTCCGCCCACCCAGCGCTTCGTCAACGTGAGTGGTGACGTGCGTCAACCCCGTCGTGTCGAATACACCTCCGACCTCACCGTGCTCAGCGCGATCAGTGCGGCCGGTGGGTTCACCGATTACGCCGACCAAGGCAAAGTCCGTCTCATGCGCGGTGGACGCGCGCAGATCGTCAACATCAAAGCCGTCCGCAATAACCCCTCGCTCGACATCATCTTGTTGCCCGGCGACCAGATCGAAGTCCCGCAGAGTTTTTGGTGAGCCGCTGTCGTTCTTGCCTTGGGCACGTTTGACCGTCGCGCTATCGGGTTGTAGGTTCTCTCTTCTTTATGCGCAGTGTCGGCCTCCTTGTCCTGATTTGTCTCGGCCTCGCCGTTGACGCCATCCGGGCCGAGCCGCTGCCCCTCGGCGCCACGGTGAACCGCAGTGGCACCAACGTCACTGGCGTGACCTTCCGGGTTTGGGCACCCAACGCGACAAGCGTTGTGCTGCGGGGCGATTTCAGCGCATGGAGCGACACCGCCATGACAAAGGACAACAGCACGGGTTATTGGACGGCCACGGTGGCCAATGCCCGGCCGAACCAAGAGTACAAATACTTTATCCGCTGGGCTGGCAACCCCACCGGCTTGTGGAAGCATGATCCCCGGGCGGTGTGGGTCCGTAATGGCAACTCTGTGGTCTACGATCACAGTGTCTTCGACTGGGGAACAAGCCCACGTCCCACCATCCCGGTGGACCGGCAGGTGATGTATGAGCTCCACGTCGGGAGCTTTTACGACCCCAATCCGCGTGACGGGCGCCCGGGCGCGTTCGACGACGTAATCATACGGCTCGATTATTTGCAGAGGCTGGGGGTGAACGTCATCGCTCTCATGCCGGTCAACGAATTCGGCGGGGACTACAGTTGGGGCTACAACCCGGAACACCTCTTCGCCATTGAGTCAGTTTACGGCGGGCCGGACGGCTTGAAGCGCTTGGTCAAAGCCGCCCATGAGCGAGGTATGAAAGTGCAACTCGATGTGGTCCACAATCACTGGAACCCGCCGCCGGGCGACGGGCTCTGGGAGTTCGATGGTCCGGCCAACATTTATTTTCCTGCCGACCCCATCCGCCGCTGGACCCCGTGGGGCGATCGCCCCGACTCCGCCAAGCCCGAAGTGCGGCGCTTCATCGAGGAAAATATCAAGACGCTCCTCGACGACTTCCGTATTGACGGTTTCCGTTGGGATTCGCCGCAGAATATCTTGGGCTATGACACAAGACAAAGTGGCGCCAATCCCGACACGGTGTCGCCCGAGGGGAAAAGCATGCTCATGGCGGTCAACCGGATGATCCACGAAGAGTATCCCGGTCGCTGGAGCATAGCCGAGGATGCGGATCTGCTCGCCGTCCGGCCCGATGGTAACTGGTATTCCGAGGGCTCGTTCTGGGACCAATTGCGGGTCGATGACGCGGCCGACAGTTTCGATGGCCATTGGCAGACCAGTTTCCACAACGAGATCACGCCGCAGATCGCGTCCGCGTCGCCCGACGTCGGCCGGATCCTCGGCAAGGTCAACGGCTGGTCGGAGCCCCCCGGTTACCGTGTCATTTTCACCGACAACCACGACAAATCGGGGGACCTCAACCAAAGCAAGCGTTTGGCCGACCGCATGGATCCCGGCGATCCGGGGAGCAAGACGGCGCGCCGGAAAACGCTGCTTAATGCGGTCCTCACACTGACCGCTCCGGGGACGCCGATGCTCTGGATGGGGCAGGAATTCCACGCCACGGGGACGTTCAGCGACGGCGCACCGCTGGATTGGCGCACCGCATTCGGGCAGCACTCTATCTTCCGCGCCCATCGTGATCTCCTGCATTTGCGTGAATCCCTTCCGGCCCTGCGGAATTCCGACCTTTCCACCGCACCGGGCGGCCTCAACGAGGACCTCGATCTGGTGGTCTACTGGCGCCAGTCCGGTGGAGACGCCGCTCAGGACGTCGTTGTCTTCGTTAATTTCTCCGGCCAGACACGCAACGATTTCAGCGTGCCTTTTCCTTCGTCCGGCACCTGGCATGTGCGGATGAACACGGATTGGCCGGTTTACGGTGCGGACTTCGGCAACGCCGGACCGGGCGGCGTGGTCACGGCCGCGGTCAGCAATGGGCAAGCGCGGGCCACCATGACCATCGCGCCGCACAGCGCGATCGTTCTCGCTCGCAGTCCCGGCGCGTCCGGGGCGGCGCTGGACGATGGCGACGGCAACGGTTTGCCCGACGGATGGGAAGCCATGGCGGGGGTGAGTGATCCGGGGGCGGATGCGGATAACGACGGCATTTCCAATGCGGCCGAGTTCCGTCGTTCGAGCGATCCGTTGCGCGCGGATCGCATGTTTTTGGTCGGTAGCCGGGCGCCACTCGCTTGGACTCCGGGTGAGGAACCGCTCCGGATGAACTGGTCCGATGCGCGCCAGCGCTGGGAGTGGACCGGGAGCTTCACCGCAGGAGTTCTGGCTTTCAAATTTGCCAGTGGCCCGGGCTGGGACGGGGCCAATTATGGCACGGGCGCCGGTATCACGGCCGGCACCGCCTCCACGATCGGTGGTGTCAATCTCTCTACCACCCTCGCGGCCGGTCGTTACCGCTTTGCTTTCACCGAAGCCAACGGCGCTTACACCGTGCAGAATTTCCCAGTGTCAGCCGAGTGGTGGGAAACCCGCGGGCTTCCTGCACCTTGGCCCGCCACCGCCGACGACCCGCGCTGGGCCAACGACACCGACGGCGACGGGTTCTCCCACCGTTTGGAATATGCCTTGGGAGGAAATCCGACCGACTTCGCGGACGGACGGACCCTTCAGACCATGGTGACGGCCAACTCAGGCGGCACCGACCACCTTGTTCTTCAGTGGCTGGAGCGGACCGACGGAGGATCATCCCTTGCCGTCATCCCGCAGATCTCGACGGATTTGTCCGGTGGCTGGGTACCGCTCCAAGCCGCCAATGTTGCGGCGCGTCTCGGCGACCCGCTCAACCACCAGCGCCGCGAAGTATCCGTGCCATTCGACGGGGCCGCGAAATTTCTGCGCTTGCACGTGACCGGACCCTGATTTGATTTCGTATGCGCCGGCTGCCGCGACCAAAGCCGGTCTACCGGCCTCTGCCGGATCCGGGCAAGAAGCCCCGTGGCGCGAAAGACGACTGGATCGGGGTGGTGGTGGAGCGCGATGACCCGGCCGACCGGCGTTCGCCCGGCACGATGTATCTCTACGGCCGGCAAGGTTACCTCGGGGATTTTCGGACCAACGAGAACGGGTTCATCGGCCAATCGCGGGGCATCCCGCTGGGCCACTACACGCTGCAGCCCAAGCGCAAGAGCGGGGCCAATTGGCCGGCGCAAACCCCCGCGATCACCGGTCCGGGCCAGCCGGTCGGCAAACCCGGCCCGAGTTACAAGGCGGATGCCATCCTGCTGCACCCGGAAGGCCGGCCCGGTGTGCCGGACTCGCTTTCCTGCATCACGGTGAACCACGAAGGCTTCCGACGCGTCATGCACATCATGCACCAAGCGCCGGATTCGATCGTGCCATTGATCGTCGCGTAGAGGCCCGTGCCACTTTTTCGCACCGCATGGTGCGCGCCGGATAACAGGCCGGGGTGGCCGTGCCCCCTGAACGGCCAACGGCAATGTGACAAGAAGAGCCCCCGCGCCATTGACACCGCCCGTCCCCGCAACCATAGTCCGCCCTCCTTTTCAGGTATCCGTATGGAAAATATTCGCAACATCGCTATCATCGCCCACGTCGACCACGGCAAAACCACCCTAGTCGACCAGCTGCTCCGTCAGTCGGGAACCTTTCAGGCCCACGAGAAGCTCGAGGAGCGGGTCATGGACTCGATGGACCTCGAGAAAGAGAAGGGGATCACCATCCGAGCCAAGAACGCCTCGCTCAAGTGGGACAAATACCACATCAACATCGTCGATACCCCGGGCCACGCCGACTTCGGCGGCGAGGTCGAACGCATCATGAAGATGGTCGACGGTGTGTTGCTCGTCGTCGACGCCTACGAGGGACCCCAGGCCCAGACCAAATTTGTCCTGCGCAAAGCGATGGAGAACGGTCTCAAGCCGGTCGTGGTGATCAACAAGATCGACCGCGAAAATGCCCGTCCCCACAAGGTCCTCGACATGGTCTTCGAGCTTTTCCTCGAATTGAACGCGACCGACGAGCAGCTTGATTTCCCGCACATTTACGCCAGCGCCAAAGCCGGCTTCGCCAAACGCGAACTGGTCGATCCGAGTGACACCCTCGTCCCGCTCTACGAAGCCATCGCGTGGCATATCCCGGCGCCGAAAAAGTCGGGCCTCGATTATTTCCAGATGCTCGTGTCGAACCTCGACTACAGCGATTACCTCGGCCGTATCGCCTACGGTCGCGTGATCAGCGGTGCGGTCAAGGTCGGACAATCCATCGTCTGCCTCCATGCCGACGGACGCAAAGAGCGGGCCAACGTGACCGCCATCTTCGGCCACCAAGGCCTCGAGAAAGTGAAGATCGAGTCGGCCTCCGAAGGTGACATCATCGGTCTGGCCGGTTTCGAGGATGTCTTCATCGGCGAGACGCTGGTCGACAACGAGGAGCGTGCGTCGCTTCCCTTTATCCAGATCGATCCGCCGACGATCAGCATGCGCATTTGCGTGAACGATTCGCCGCTGGCCGGACGCGATGGCAAGCTGCTCACCGCCCGCCAGATCAAAGACCGGCTCACCCGCGAGACCCGCACCAATGTTTCTTTGCTGGTCTCCGAGACGGAAGTTGCCGGACAATTCGAGGTCAAGGCCCGGGGCGAGATGCAAATTGCCATCCTCGTCGAGCAAATGCGCCGCGAAGGCTTCGAGTTGCTCGTTTCGCGTCCGGAGGTGATTTTCCAGCGCGGGGCCGACGGCTCCCTGCTCGAACCGATGGAGACCCTCTACGTCGACGTCCCACCCGAGAATCTCGGCGACATCCTGCAGGCCCTTGCCACGCGCAAGGCCGACATCGCCAACATGGAGCACCATCCGCACAGCGTGCTCGTGCAGGCCACCATCCCGACGCGCGGCATCATCGGGCTGGAGACCGATCTGGTCAACGCGACCAAGGGCCTCGGCACCATGAGCCATCTGTTCAAGGAATACGGCCCGCACAAAGGCGAGATCCCGAACCGCGGCAAAGGCGTGCTCATTTCCATGGAGGGCGGTATCAGCATGGCTTACGCGCTCGATACGATCCAGGAACGCGGACGTCTCTTCATTGGACCGCAGGAGGAAATCTACGAAGGCATGATTGTCGGCGAGAATGCGCGCCCGGATGACCTGCCGGTCAATCCGTGCAAAGCGAAAAAGCTGACCAACATGCGCAGTCAGGGCGACGGCAAAGGCATTCAGCTGGCTCCGCCCGTGCAGATGACCCTCGAGCGATCGCTCGAATACATCGCGCCCGACGAATACGTCGAGGTCACGCCGAAGAGTCTGCGCCTGCGCAAGAAGATCCTCGACGCGACCGGCCGCAAACGGGCGTCCTCCAAGACCGGGGGGTAAAGCGGCGGCTCAACGCCGCTTTGGGGATTGGTCCCGATTTTTTCACCAAGAGGGGGGTTGACACCCGGGCCAAGGCGTAGTTTGATACACGCAGTTCCGATTGTCCGCGCCGTTCGTCGCGCTCCCCTTGGAGGCGATTCCGGCAAGTGGTTGCCAAAGAGCGGCGCACAATCCTCCAAGAACAAAACGATAACGTATTTTTACTCGGTTCGAACCCCGGTTTGGACCATTCCGAAGACCGGTCACCACAAGTGATCCAAAGATAAGCGCACCCAGGGCGCGCTCGACGTCAGGCGGGGGAATTTTTCCCACGCCGGCGAAAGAGATCGCCCGCGACGACAACGACGTGTCCAACGTCCACTCCAAATTCACCTACTCCGCCGGCCTCTGCCAAGGCATATCCGGCCGCAACTGATTCCCCGATAATACTATGGAAGAGACCAACTCCCCTCAACCCCCGGCCTTGCCGGTTCACGAACGCGAAGCGGCTTTGCCCGCGCACCGGCCCGATCCGGCGCTGCCTGCCCCCGAGGGCGACGCACAGCGAGACGGCGGCGGTGCCCAGCGAGATGCCGGCCCGCGTCGCCCTCGCCAACGCACTTTCCGCCGGGGACGCGACCGGCGTTTTCGCGGCGGCGGTGAGCGGGACGACCGTGGACCGAGGGATGACCGTGGACCGCGAAACGACCGTGGTCCGGGTGATGATCGCGGCCCTCGCGGCGGCAGTCAGGATGGTCCGTCCGACGCCGGGGTGCCTCTCGAAGATGAACCGACGGGCGACCCGGTATTTGCCGAGGGCATTGTCGAGGTCAGCGGCAAGGGTTTCGGTTTCCTCCGTAACCCGAAGCGCAATTTCACCCAGTCGAACAACGACATCTTTGTCACCCCCGAGATCGTGCGCGCCTTCAACCTGCGCGACGGCGTCTGGATCAAAGGCGAGATCCGCAAGGGGAGCCGTGGTCCGCAACTCTTCCGCTGCACCGAGATCGAGGGCGAGGATCCGGCGAAGTATACCAACATTCCGTTTTTCGAAGAGCTGACCACGATCAACCCGAATTCCCGCATCAATCTCGAGACCGATCCGGCGCGCTACACCACGCGGGTCATGGATATCATGACCCCGATCGGCAAGGGCCAGCGCGGTCTCATCGTCGCGCCCCCACGCACCGGCAAGACCACGCTTCTGCAGCACATCGCCGAAGCCGTGGTGCGCAACCATCCGGAGATGAAGCTGATCATCCTGCTGGTCGATGAACGTCCGGAGGAAGTGACCGAAATCCGCCGCACCGTGCCGCAGGCCGAGTTGATGGCCAGTTCGAACGACAGCGACATCAAGAGCCACACGCGCATTGCCATTCTTGCCATCGAGCGCGCCAGGCGTCTGGTTGAAATGGGCAAGGATGTTTTTGTGCTCATGGACTCGCTGACCCGCATCGGACGCGCCTTCAACAACGCGACGGGCGGCGGCGGACGCACCATGAGCGGCGGCGTCGATTCGCGTGCGCTGGAAATTCCGCGCAAACTCTTCGCCGCGGCCCGCAATACGGAAGAAGCCGGTTCGCTCACCATCATGGCCACCGCGCTGATCGAAACCGGCAGCCGGATGGACGAACTGATTTTCCAGGAATTCAAAGGCACCGGCAATATGGAGCTCGTCCTTGACCGCAAGATCAGCGACCAGCGCATTTATCCGGCGGTCGACATCTTCCTCTCCGGCACCCGCCGTGAGGAACTGCTCCTGCCCGAAGAGCAGTTGCACAAGATCAACGTCATCCGCCGCGGCCTGGCCGGACACAAACCGATCGAAGCGATCGAGCGCCTGCTCCATTTCGTGCGTAAGTATCCGACCAATGCGGAAATGCTGAAAAGTCTTCCGGGGTGAGCAGGGGATTTGAACAGAAGGTAACGAAGGCAACAAAGGGGTTTCCTTCGGTGTGATCGTTCCGGTAGGGACACGCGGCCCGCGTGTCCGTCCGAAAGAAAGCGGACGAGTGGGCTGCTGCCTGTTTAACCGATCCAGGCCGTCGGCGGGTCCGGAGGCCCCGCCCTACCAGGGGATTTACAAGTCCTCGTCGTCTTCGGCGGCGCCTTTTTTGTAGGTCAGGCCGCGGAGTTTGCCATGGATGAAGGGATCGAGGTCGCCGTCCATCACACCCTGCACATCGCTGGTTTGCACGCCGGTGCGGAGGTCTTTGACCATCTGGTAAGGCTGGAAGACGTAGCTGCGGATCTGGCTGCCCCAGGCAATCTCCCCCTTTTCGCTGTATTGACGCTCCACTTCGGCGCGCTTTTTGTCCTGCTCGCGCTGGTAGAGCTTGGCCTTAAGCAGCTTCATCGCGAGGTTGCGGTTCTTCAGCTGGCTGCGCTCGGCTTGGCAGGCCACCACGATCCCGGAGGGCAGGTGGGTGAGGCGAACGGCCGTTTCCACTTTGTTGACGTTCTGTCCGCCTTTGCCGCCGCTGCGGTAGGTGTCGACGCGAAGGTCGCGATCGTCGACTTCGATCGGGGCGTCTTCGGGGATTTCCGGAGTCACATCCATGCTGGCGAAGGATGTGTGGCGGCGCTTGTTGCTGTCGAACGGGCTGATGCGGACCAGGCGGTGCACGCCACGTTCGGTCTGCAGGTAGCCATAAGCATAGTCGCCGGTGACTTTGAGGGTGACCCATTTGACTCCGGTCTCGTCACCGGGTTGGATGTCGAGGATTTCCGACTTCATGCCGTGCCGCTCGATCCAGCGCTGATACATGCGCATGAGCATGTCGGCCCAATCGCAGGCTTCGGTCCCGCCGGCCCCGGAATGGATGGTGAGGTAGGCCGCATTGCGGTCGAATTCGCCGGCGAGCAGACAGGTGACTTCAAAGGCATCGAGCGCTTTTTCGATGGCGTGGAATTCTTTGACCACCTCTTGCTCGGCCTGGCTGCGGGCCTCGCCCGCGGCCTCCTCGACGGCCATTTCGTGGAGGATGGAAAGATCGGCCGTGCGCGTTTCGAGTCCGCGGAAGGGTTCGATCAGCCCGCGCAGGCGGGAGACTTTTTCCACATCGGCCTGGGCCTTGTCCTTGTTGTCCCAGAAGCCGGGCTCGGACATGCGGCTCTCTACCGCGGTCAACTCGGAGGCAAGTTTGTCGTAGTCAAAGAAACCTCCGCAGCTGCGTCAGGCGTGACGCGAGCCCGGAGGTGTCGAGACTGTCGAATTCGGGAAGGGACATGATGGGTGAGGCGCGGAGGAATTTTTAACCACGGATGACACGGTTGGCACGGACAAATGACAGGGGCGAAAGTGGCGGCATAGCCCAACTTTTGACCCGGCCCAGAGGCAGCGGGATACCGCCACCACTTTAAGAGCGGGGCAGCTCGATCCGGAAAATGGTTTCTCCCGGCTTCATCAGGTTGAGGCGGTCGCGGGCGATGGTTTCGAGGTATTCTCGGTCGTTGCGCAGGAGGTCGAGTTCGCGCTGGGTCTTCTGCAGGACGGCGGTTTTCTCGGACTGCTCCCGCTCCAGGGTGAGGAGGTGCAGACGCATGCCGTTCTGCTTCTGCCAGACGGGATAGAACATCACGCCGACGGTGAGGAGGAAGCCGATGACGACGAGGAACTGGAGGACGCGGTTGAGACGGTGCCAGAAGTCCGGCTCGCTGCGCCGCCGGCGCTTCACCACAAAGTCGTCTTCCTCGTAGAGGTTCATGCGTGCATTTTCCCGCCATAGACCGCGTCCCGACCGAGCATTTCCTCGATGCGGAGAAGCTGGTTGTATTTGGCGATGCGGTCGGTGCGGGAGAGGGATCCGGTCTTGATTTGTCCGGCGTTGGTCGCGACGGCGAGGTCGGCAATGGTCGAATCTTCGGTCTCGCCCGAGCGGTGGCTGATCACCGCTGTGTAACGGTTCTCGCGGGCCAGCTCGATGGCGTCGAGCGTCTCGGTGAGCGAGCCAATCTGGTTGACCTTGACGAGGATGGAGTTGCCCACGCCTTGCTCGATGCCCTTGCGGAGGAAGTCGACATTGGTGACGAATAAATCGTCGCCGACCAGTTGCACTTTGTCGCCGAGGGCGTCGGTCAGTTTTTTCCAGCCGGCCCAATCATTCTCGGCGAAGCCGTCCTCGATCGAGATGATCGGGTATTTGGCGCAGAGCTTCTTGTAGTAAGCGACCATCTCGTCAGCCGAGCGGACTTTGCCGTCCGACTTTTTGAAGACATAAGCCTTCTTGGTCTTGTCGTAGAATTCGCTCGCGGCGCAATCGAGGGCGATGAAGACCTCTTTGCCGAATTTGTAGCCGGCCTTTTTGACCGCCGCGGCAATGGTATCGAGGGCGTCCTCGGCCGAGGCGAAATTCGGAGCGAAACCACCCTCGTCACCCACGCTGGTGGAAAGTCCGCGGCCTTTGAGCACGGACTTGAGGGCGTGGAAAATTTCGCAACCACAGCGCAAGGCTTCGCGGAAGGTGGGGAGCCCGCGCGGCATGACCATGAATTCCTGGAAGTCAATCGGGGCATCGGAGTGCGCGCCGCCGTTGACGATATTCATCATCGGCACGGGGAGAACTTTGGCGTTCGGTCCTCCGAGGTATTTGAAGAGGGGTTGGCCGAGTTGCGCCGCCGCGGCATGGGCGGTGGCCATGGAGGCGCCGAGGATGGCATTGGCGCCGAGCTTTTTCTTGTTCGCCGTGCCGTCGAGTTTGCGCATGGCGCGATCGACCCCGACCTGGTCGGTGGCTTCGCAGCCGATGATCGTGGCCGCGATGGCTTTGTTCACGTGGGCCACGGCTTTTTGCACGCCTTTGCCCAGGTAGCGGGCGGCTTCGCCGTCCCGCAGCTCCCAGGCCTCATGCTCGCCGGTGCTGGCGCCGCTCGGGACGATGGCGCGGCCGGTGGCGCCGCCCTGCAGGGTGATTTCGACTTCGACGGTGGGGTTGCCGCGCGAGTCGATCACTTCGCGGCCGCGGACGTTTTTGATGAGCGTGGATGACATACGAAAGAATCGGCGGGTGCGCCGCTAGCGGGAAAAAGTGTCCCGCTGGTCAGAGAATTTCAAGGCTTTTAAACGGTTCGATCGAGACGATGGTCATCTCGCGTTCGCCGTGTTCCGAGGGCATGCGCACCGTCTCGCCGGCTTGGTGGCCGATCAGTGCGGTGGCCGCAGCGGCGAGGTAGGAAACGACCTGCTTGGCCGAGTCGCCGTCCCACGCACCGAGAATGTGGAGATGTTCTTCCGTGCCGGCGGCCTGATCGCGCAGGTGCACGGTGGTGCCGAGGCCGACCCGCGAGGTTTCGGGATTTTCGAAATTGGTGCCGCGGCAGTTGGCCAACTGCTGCTCGATTTCCGCCTTCTGGCGCAGGAGGACGCCTTGCTGTTCCTTGGCGAATTTGAATCCGGCATTCTCGCGCAAGTCGCCTTGTTCGCGGGCCACTTGGATGTCGCGGCTATTGGCCGGGATGCGCACGTTGACCAGATCGTCATAGTCCTTCTTGCGCCGCTCGAGGCTGGCCCACGAGACCGTGAGCATTTTCGCGGCCGGAGCGGAGGTGGCGGACTTGTCTTCGTTGACTTCGAGAAGTTCCTGCAATTCGGGACGGGCCTTGATCGCGCGGGCGAGGAGGGCGCGTTTGTCCATTTCTTCAAATATGGCCGTGCGCATGATCTTGCGGACAAGGTCACGGGTGGCTTCGCCGTCGGCGGAGGCGAGGGCAACAGCCATGAGGGCCTTATCGTCGGACAGAACCTTGTGCAGTTTGGTTGCACGTTTGCTGTCCTTGATCGTCTCGCGCTCCACCACGGTGATGGCGGCCTCGAGGGTTTCCGGGGTGACGAGGGCGGCCAGTCCTTCGGGGCGCTTGGAAAGGAACCAGGCGAGAAGTTCGGGGTTGGTGTTGCGCTCCGAAATGCTGCGGCGCAGATGCTCGCGCAGGGGTTCGAGATGGCCCTGTTCGAGGAGCAGTCGGGTGGCTTCGATCACCACTTTGCTGTCGCCTTCCTGCAGGACGTCGAGCAGGAGGCGGTCGCCGGCCGTTCCGCCGAGGGCCACGCCGGCTTCGAGGGCGTGGCGGATGCGGGCGGGCGGGAGCGGGGCGAGCAAACCGGCCAGGTGCGCGGGCGGATGAGAGAGGAATGCGGTGAGGGTGAGGGCGCCCTCGGGCAAGGCTGTCTTGCGGCGCTCGAGGATTTCGTCGCGCACGCAGAGAAGGTGAATGGAGTGTGCCGGATTGCGGCGTTGGTGGTCGTCGGCCGCCTTGGCGAGCAGACCAAGGATGCGTTGGAGTTGGTCGGGCTGGCCTTCGAAAGTTTCCAAGCCTTTGAGGAGGGCTTCGGCCGCGGCGGCTTGTTCCTTGGGTTGGCGGGCTTTCTCGAAGGCGTCGACCATGTCAAGGTGAGGCGAGGCGGGACGTTCGCGCACCACGACGAATTCCGTCTTCTTCGGGGGCACAATGAAACGGCTGTCGTTTTTGAGTTTGCCGCGGAGGGAGGTCCACCAACGTTTGAAAGCTCCCGGCGCCGGTTTGGGGAAAGCGCTGTCGGGGAGGACGGCGGCCAGGTAATCGGAGAGCGCGTCGACGGTGAGGCGGGATTGGAAGTCGGAGATTACGCGATGAACAAACTCCACCGGACTATCCAAAGCCGCCTTCTGCACGGAGGCGTGGTCGGAGAGGCGCTGGGCCTCGACGTGCGATTCAGTAATGGGGGTCAGGGACGTCGCGGCAAAGGCCATTTGCATGGATTGTTTGCGTCCGCCCAGAAATTCGAGCTCGATTTGCCCGATGAGATAATCCGTGCCGGCTACCCGGGCGCAGCCCCAACTTTTATGCAGGGCAAAAGCCCCGGGGGCGAGTTGGTCCAGTATTTCCGCCTGCTGTTTGGTCAGTTTTCCTTCGTCGATCGCCGTCAGTAATTCCGAATGCATAGTGCGTCAGTTAAGTTATCGGGTCCGGGGTCGGGCGGCGATTGAAAATTTGCCGCGGGCCCCGCGCAGGGTAGAGTGCGGCCGCGATGAGCAGTTCCCCTCCGACGACCGAGACCGATCCTCCCCCGCAGGCCCGGCGCCTCAGCGAGGAACTGGAAAGCCTGTTGGAGATCGCTCCGGGGCAGCCGATGAAGTTGCGCACCGTGGTCGAGCACCTCCAATTCCGGGGCCTGCCCACCCTCATCGTGCTGCTCTGTGTGCCCTTTCTTTTTCCGCTGCCCTTGCCCGGTCTCTCCATTCCCTTCGGTGTGGCCATCGCGCTCTGCGGGTTGCGGCTCGGTCTGGGGCAGAGCTTGTGGATGCCCCAATTCATTCTGCGGCGCGAGGTGAGCTACGAGGTACTGAAAAAAATCGTCGGTTTCGCCGCCGCGTTCTACCGCAAGGTGGAAAAGTTGGTCCGGCCGCGCATGCACTTCCTGCAACGCTGGCCGGGGATGATCAATTTGATGGGGCTGATGATCATGATGGGGGGCGTCCTGCTTAGTCTGCCCTTCCCGCCCATTTTTCCGCTGACCAATACCATTCCCGGGCTGGCGGTCATTTTCATGGCCCTCGGCATCATGGAGCGCGACGGCATTTGCACCTTGATCGGCTACTTTTTCGCGCTTCTCGGACTCTGCTACGTGGGCCTGATCTTTTTCCTGGGTGCCGCGGGGAGCCAGCAGTTGTGGCAGTGGATGACGGGCTGAGGCAGTGCGATTTCCCCAAATGAGTCAGTAAAAGGGTGGCTGGATGCCCCGCTCTGGAGACAGTAGGGGATTTTTTCCGAACCGGAAAAAGGAACGGAATTTTCGGCTAAATATATATTGACTTAATCAGTCAAGTATTGCTTGATGACATCCTTCCTCGCACGGGAAACAGCACAAAGTACACAACAAGCATCCAATAACATGACTAATATGATAAACAAAAAGACCGTGCGTGGGAACTTTGGTTTTTTCCGGCGGGCGGCTTCACAAACCACGGCCCTGATGATTTCCAGCCTCGTCGCCGTCGGCTTAGCGAACCATGGCTGGGCTGGATTGACCACTGCGGGAGCGCTGGAAAAGCCACCGACCATGGAGGCCTTGGCCGGGTGGTGGAATGGCAAAAAAGTGACCGGAGATTGGTTCGGTCTGAGGGAGCCGGTGGCCGACAATGGCATAACATTAGGGGGCACCTGGCGCGGGCTTTACTACGGGATTGCCGACAGCGCGAACGGATCCGGCAATGCGTTCACCCAGGAACTTGTGTTCAGTGGACGCGTTGATTTCCTCAAGCTGACCAAGGCGCAAACACTCGATGGGCTGGCCGGCTTTGTCGAGGGGCGGTGGCGGGAGCCGGGTGATGCCGCTAACCCGAACAACATCATCGAGGGGAGCAACCTCTTTAATCCTTCGCGATTCTCCGGTGGTTTGGGTTGGCGCCTCGTCACCTTTGGTCTGACCTACACCACGCCCGAGTTATTCGGTGTCGAGGATTTGGTGACTTTAACCGGAGGATGGTTGCGTCCGCAGCGTGAATTCATCAACCAACCGTTGTCGGGGCTCTTTGCCAACAATGCGATGGCGGTAGCCAAAGGTTTGGGCGGCAATATTCCCTTCTCGGCTAGTTTCTCCTCATGGGGCGGCACGCTGCTCGTCGAGCCGGCCGATTGGCAATACACGAAGCTAGGGCTCTACATGTCCTTTCCGGAGGCGACGTCCTCCTCGAACAACGGTCTGATGTTCCAAGGCTATGCGCCAGACCCCTCGGAAAACGGGTTGTTCTTCATGGGTGAGACTGGCTTCACGCCGACGATCGGGCCCGACAAGTTGGCGGGGCGTTACGCGTTCGGCACTTACTTCTACGAGGAAGACAACGAGCAGTTCGGGACAAACAAATATGGCTTCTATTGGCAAGCCGACCAGATGCTCTATCGCGAGCCGACGGTGGGCGAAAAGCTCAACGAACAGGGATTGAGCTTGTTCAGTTTGGCGACGTTCGCGCCGAACGGGTACAACAACAACTATCCGTTCTATTTCCAGTCGGGTTTGGTTTACGAGGGTCTGATTCCGAGTCGCAACCGTGACCAACTGATGTTCGGGATCGCTTTCGGCGAATACAGCGAGAAAAACGTACAGGCGGCCCAGCGGAAGAAAAAGCCCGCGCCTTCCAACACCACGTTTCTCGAAGCCGGCTATCGCATCAAGGTGAATGGATGGTCCTACGTCCAGCCATTCGTCCAATACATTGTGCAACCCAACGGCACGACCGCCGTGGCCAACGCCATCATCCTCGGTCTCTTCGTCGGTGTTGAGTTCTAACTCATCATCAAAGCATCCGAAACAAACACCATGAATACCATCAACCACATACGTTCCATCTCCCGCCACATCGCAAGCGGTGTGCTCATCCTTCTATTCGTGCTGCTCATAGCGCGGGCCGGCGCGGCGCAGATCCTCAATGTCTCCTACGATCCGACGCGGGAGTTTTACACCGAGTTCAACCAGGCCTTCGCCAAGCATTGGAAGGAGAAGACCGGGCAGGACGTCTCGGTCAACCAATCGCACGGCGGTTCCTCGAAGCAGGCCCGCGCGGTCATCGATGGTCTCGATGCCGACGTGGTGACCCTCGCTTTGGCGGCCGATGTCGATGCCATCGCCAAGACCGGGCTCCTGCCGGAAGACTGGCAGAGCCGTCTGCCGGCCAACAGCGCGCCGTATCAATCCACGCTGGCCTTCCTTGTCCGCAAGGGCAACCCGAAGAACATTAAGGATTGGAACGATCTGGTGCGACCCGACGTGCAAGTTATCACCCCGAACCCGAAGACTTCCGGCGTGGCCCGCTGGAACTTCCTCGCGGCCTGGGGTTGGGCGCTCGACCACTTCCAAGGCGACGAGGCCAAGGTGCTGGACTTTATCAAGAAGCTCTACGCCAACGTGCCCGTGCTCGACACCGGTGCGCGCGGCTCCTCAACGACATTCACCGAGCGTGAGATCGGCGACGTGTTGATCAATTGGGAAAACGAGCTGCTCTTGGCGGTCAAGGAACAAGGTGATGAATACGAGATCGTCACCCCTTCGCTCAGCATTCTCGCCGAACCGACGGTCGCGCTGGTGGACGCCAACGTGGATAAAAAGAAAACCCGCGAAGTGGCGCAGGCTTATCTCGAATACCTCTATTCGGACGAGGGCCAGGAGATTGCCGGCAAACATTTCTACCGGCCGAGCAACCCCGCCATCCTCGCCAAGTTCCAATCGCAGTATCCGAACCTGAAACTTTTCACCATCGGCGAGGTCTTCGGTGGATGGGATCCGGCCACGAAGAAGTTCTTCGAGGACGGCGCCATCTTCGACCAGATCTATCTCAAGTAAAACCGACGGAGGACGGATGAAGAACCACGCACGCAAACGGTCCCGCGCTTCAAGGCGCGTCCTGCCGGGCTTTGGTTTGTCCATGGGCATCACCGTGACTTACCTCACGCTGCTCGTGCTCATTCCGCTGTCCGCGGTCTTCATCCGTTCCTCCGGCATGGGGTGGGAGGAATTTTGGTCCGCCGTGACCGGACGCCAAGTGATGGCGTCCTACAAGGTCACCTTCGGCATCTCGTTCCTCGCGGCGGCGACCAATGCCGTCTTCGGCTTTATCGTGGCCTGGATCCTCACGCGCTACCGGTTTCCGGGCCGGCGGATTTTCGATGCGTTGGTTGATTTGCCCTTTGCCCTGCCGACTGCGGTGGCCGGCATCGCGCTGACCGCGCTTTACGCACGCAACGGCTGGCTGGGGCAATTTTTCTACCCGCTGGGCATCGAGACCGCTTACTCGCAGGTCGGCATTTTCATCGCGCTCACCTTCATCGGTCTCCCGTTTGTCGTCCGCACCCTGCAACCTGTGTTGGAGGATCTCGACACCGAAGTCGAAGAAGCGGGCGCCTCGCTCGGGGCGGGCCGGGCTCAGGTTTTCCTGCAGATTATCCTGCCCGCCTTGCTGCCGGCCTTGTTAACCGGCTTTGCTTTGGCCTTTGCCCGGGCCATCGGGGAATACGGCTCGGTCATCTTCATCTCCGGCAACATCCCGCTGCGCACGGAGATCACACCGCTGGTCATTGTCAAATTCCTCGAGAACTACCAATACCCGCAGGCCACGGCGGTGGCTTGCGTCATGCTGGTGGCCAGTTTCGCCCTGCTCTTCGTCATCAACCTCCTCCAACGCTGGGCGGAGAAAAATTCCTGAGTCATGCCTGCCATCGCCTCCCGCACCCGCTCGTTTGTTCCTCCGAAGTCTTTCCGCACGATCACCGAAGCGGCGCCGGTGCGCTGGACCCTGATCGCCATCGGCGTCGGCTTTCTCGTGCTCTTCCTGCTCATGCCGTTGATCGCGATTTTTTACGAGGCCTTCAAAAA
>Ga0247839_1003054_pt1 | contig 23710 bp, 22 predicted proteins | sample LaCruzMarch2015__6_FD_192405 | JGI IMG/M metagenome (GOLD analysis project Ga0247839, IMG submission 192405) | Freshwater microbial communities from meromictic Lake La Cruz, Castile-La Mancha, Spain - LaCruzMarch2015_16m | ecosystem: Environmental > Aquatic > Freshwater > Lake | place: Spain... | reverse complement strand
GCATTTACTACTTCTGGATGTTCTTTGTACTTTTCGGCCAATTTCATACCTAACAAAGCATGTGGAGTTTCAGCATCATCATCTGGCACTTTTCCAATATCGTGCAATAATCCAGCACGTTTCGCAAGTTTTACATTTAAGCCTAATTCTGCGGCCATTGTAGCACATAAATTGGCAACTTCTCTGCTGTGCATCAATAAATTTTGACCATAACTACTTCTGTATTTCATGCGTCCAACCATTCGAATCAATTCAGGATGCAAACCATGAATTCCTAAGTCGATACAAGTACGTTCACCAATTTCTACAATTTCATCTTCAATTTGTTTTTTAGTTTTAGCAACTACCTCTTCAATTCTCGCTGGGTGAATTCTTCCATCTGTAACCAATCTATGAATTGCTAAACGAGCAATTTCTCTTCTAATTGGATCAAAACATGAAAGTATAATTGCTTCAGGAGTATCATCAACAATAAATTCAACTCCAGTTGCTGCTTCTAAAGCCCTAATATTTCTGCCTTCTCTTCCAATAATTCTGCCTTTTAATTCATCGCTTTCAATATTAAATACTGAAATAGCATTTTCAATGGCATGTTCAGCTGCAGTACGTTGAATAGTACCTAAAATAATTTTTTTTGCTTCTTTGTTGGCAGTTAATTTTGCTTCATCTACAATATCTTTTACTCTGCTTAAAGCCTCTGTTCTAGCTTGTTCTGTAAGTGTTTCAACCAATTGTTTTTTTGCTTCATCTGCTGTTAGACCAGCAATTTTTTCTAACTGTTTTTGTTGGTTTAATAATGCTTTATCTGCTTCTTGTTGTTTAACTTTTAAGTTTTCTTGTTGCTTTTCTAACGACTGTTTTATTTGATCTAACTCAGCATCTTTTTTAGTGGTAGCATCGGTTTTTTGTTTCAAATTGTTTTCAATTTGCTTCAACCTATTCTCGCTTTGAATTACAGCAATGTTTCGCTGATTTACTTCTTTTTCATGATCTGATTTTAACTGTAAAAACTTTTCTTTAGCTTCCAATTCTTTTTTCTTTTTGATAATTTCTGCTTGTGCTTCAGCATCTTTCAGTAATGTGTTTGCTTTGTTTTTTTGTAAATTGTTATTTACAATAAACATTACAATAGCACCACCACCAAATGTGAGCATAGCAATAATAACTACTAAATAAATTTCCATTTGTTTTTGGTTTAACTTTTTAACTTTTTAACTTTTAAATAATTAAGAAACTAGTTTTTGCTAGCTGTACTAAGTTAAACGAAAAAATATTTTTTACAGTTGAACTGAAGCAAGTAATTGTTTTAAATCAAGCAATTCCTTTCTTGTTTGCTCCAAGTTTGCCTCCAAAAGCAAACTTATTTTTTGATATTCAATAGCCAATTCTATTGCAAACATGGCCAAAGCATCTTGGTTATCTTTTAATGAAAATTGCTCGGCATAAGCTTGCGTTTTTTCATTTATCATTTTGCTAATTGCTCTTATATTTTGCTCCTCGTTTGCAGCGATGGTTAGCGGATATTTGCGCCCAGCTATACTGATATTTATTGATATTTCGTTCAATCTGTTAAGTTTTATTTTTTATTCGCTTAACATTTTTATACAATCATCTATTAGTTTCATTTTGTCAATTAATTCTGATTTTAACTGCTTTTTTTCTAAATTCGACAATTGCATTTCATTCGCAAGTTTAATAATTTTATTGTTATCTTCTAATTGTTCTATTATATTTTTTTTGTTTTCTAAATTCTTTCGCAACTCATCTACCTCATTTTGCAACTCCATATTGCTAATGGTCAATTTTTTATTTTGATTCAATAGCTTTAAAACTTTTAGTTTTATTTCTGAAATTATCAATGAATTTTGATGCATTTTTTCTTTAAAGTCAATTATCCTCTTAAAATTGCGCCAGTTTCTTTTTCGAAATTCTTAATTATTTTACTCATTACTGTTTCTATTTCTTCATCAGTTAAAGTTTTGTTTTCATCTTGAAGCATAAAACTTAAAGCATAACTCTTTTTTCCTTTTTCTATTTTATCGCCTTTGTAAACATCAAAAACATTCACTTTTTTTATTAAATTACTTTCGGTTTTTAAAGCTATTTTTTCTAATTGCGTATAATTTATTGCTTCATCAATTAATAAAGCCAAATCGCGCCTTACTGTTGGAAACACAGGTACTGACTTAATAACAATTTTTTCTGTTTTGTTAAGTTCTATCAATAAATCAATATTGATATCAGCAAAAAACACCGATGAATTTAAGTCAAAATTACTAGTTAAAGTTTTATTTATTTCTCCAATAATTGCTACTTGTTTTTTCTGGTAAATAACTCCAATTGCAAAATCAAATTGAGGATGTTCAATGTTTAAAAAATCTAATTTATTTATTTTGCTTTTAGCAAAAATATTTTGGACAAATCCTTTTAAAATAAAGTAACTCGAGAGTTTATTATTGTTTGTCCAGCTTTCATTTTCAATAGTTCCGGTCAAGGCTAAAATCAGATGCGATTGCTCCACATAATTTTCCAATAAATTAATTCCACCTGCTTCTGTTTTTGCACCTTTATAATAAGTTTTTCCAAACTCAAAAAACTTTAAATTACTTAGTTTTCTGTTGTTGTTGTATTGTAAAGCTTCCAATACATTTGGCAACATACTTAAACGCATAATGTCTAAATCGCTGCTTAAAGGATTCAAAATTTTTACAGCGTTTTGCAATTCTACTTCACTGTAATAAGCTGATTTTGTTAAGGTATTCGTTGCAATTTCATTGAATCCATTGGCACTTAAATAGTCTGCTATATTGTTTTTTAGTTTTACTTTATTTTCTGTTTCATTGAACGAAATGGTTGATTTTATATCGTTACCAATTTCAATATTATTTAACCCATAAATTCGTAAAATTTCTTCAGTTACATCAGCTTGTCTTGTTACATCTGAGCGATAAGGAGGAATGGAAATACTTAAAATTTCACCTTTATCTTCTAATATTTCAATATCTAAAGCTTGAAGAATTTCAATCACTCTTTTCTTTTCAATTTCTTTACCAATTAATTGATTTGATTTAGTCAATGAAAATTCAATAATTATATTTTCAATTTTAGTTGGATAAATATCAATAATTGCAGAACTAATATTGCCTCCAGCAATTTCAATAATCAAATTTGCTAAACGTTTAATTGCATCAACAGTAATATTTGGATCTGTTCCACGTTCGTATCTAAAACTTGCGTCAGTACTTAGACCGTGGCCTTTAGCAGCTTTTCTAATAGTGGCTGCATCAAAGTAAGCGCTTTCTATAAATATGTTTTTTGTATTTGTTGAAATTCCTGAATCTAATCCTCCAAAAACACCTGCTATTGCTAAAGGTTTTTCACCATCGCAAATCAAACATTCGTGTCCTTTTAAAGTTCGTTCTACTTTATCTAGTGTTGTAAATTTGTTACCTTCAACAGCTTTTTTTACAATAATTTTATTACCACTTATTTTATCAGCATCAAAAGCATGTAATGGTTGACCCAATTCGTGCAACACATAATTTGTTGCATCTACAATATTGTTTATTGGATTGATTCCAATGGCTTTCAACCTATTTTGCAACCATTCTGGCGATGTTTTTACTTCAATATTTGAAATGCTTAAACCAGTGTAACGTTTACAACCTTCAGAATATTCAATTGAAACTGCAACTGGCTGCTGGCTGCTGGCTGCTGGCAATTTATTAATAATAAATGGTATTTCTACCAATTTAAAATCTCTATCAATTTGCTCATTGCTTTTTGCCAATTGCCAATTACCAATCGCTCTCAAATCTCTCGCAGTTCCCAAATGACTTGCAGCATCTCCTCTGTTAGCTGTTAAGCCTATTTCAAACACATAATCGTTATAAACTTTAAAATATTCTGATGCTGGTTTTCCAACTTCAAATTCGTTTGGTAAAATCAAAATTCCATCATGACTTTCGCCTAAACCAATTTCATCTTCAGCGCAAATCATGCCTTCACTTACTTCACCTCTAATTTTTGATTTGCTAATTTTAAATGAATCGCCTTTTGATGGAAATAATGTAGCGCCAACTGTTGCAACTAAAACCTTTTGACCTGCAGCTACATTAGGTGCACCACAAACGATTTGCTTGTCTTCACCGGTACCAATATCCACTTTACAAACGCTGAGTTTATCAGCATTCGGGTGTTTTTCTCTTTCTTTTACAAAACCAATTACTATTCCTTCTAAACCACCTTTTATACTTTGATAATTTTCTAAATGTTCTATTTCCAATCCGCAACCAGTAAGCATTTCGCTTACTTCATTTGGAGTTGATGGGATATTTATGATGTCTTTTAGCCAGTTATAACTTATTTTCATTAATGAATTTTATTTTTAAAATGTTGCAATTTGTTGCAATAAATATATTGTACAAAAATAACAAAATGATGCTAAGGATTGCTATTTTTGAAAATGAAAAAAACTTTAATTATAGGAGCTTCTCCAAATTCAGATAGATACGCTTTTAAAGCTACAGAAATGTTAACTGAATACTATCACCCTGTTTATGCTTTTGGTTTAAAAGCAGGGAAAATTAATGATGTAGATATTCAAACAAATTGGCCCATAACTAATGATTTTGATACTGTAACTTTATATGTTGGACCACAAAATCAGGGTGATTATATGGATAAAATTATAGCTTTAAAACCTAAGAGAGTTATCTTTAATCCTGGAACCGAAAACAAGGAATTTGAAGAGTTATTGACAAAAAACAATATTGAAGCAAAAGAAGCTTGCACATTGGTAATGCTTAGAACAAACCAATATTGATTTGTGATTTATGATATAGGATTTTTGATTTAATAACTATGAACTGTGATTTTTAAATCAAAAATCACAGTTCACAGTTCAAAAATTTTATACGTTTTCCTTTTGGAATAATGCTGGAATGGTTCTTAAAATCAATTTGATATCATTCCAGAATGAATAAGATTTTGCATATTGATTATCTAATTCCATTCGTTCCTCCTCGCTCATTGCACCACCTTTTCCACGTTTTGTAACTTGCCATAATCCAGTTATTCCAGCAGGTGCAATAAAACGTAATGCAAACTGATCTGTAGTATTTTTCTCAGCTTCATACATTGGCAAAGGTCTGTTTCCAACTATACTCATATCGCCTTTAAGTACATTGTATAATTGAGGCAACTCATCAATACTTGTATTTCTTATAAATTTGCCAATACGAGTAATTCTAGGGTCGTTTTCAATTTTTATAAATGTTGTACCTGTTTTGTTTTTATTATCTTCTAAATACGATTTTTCACAAATTTGGTGACCATCTAAATAAAGTTGCGATTTACAATTGATACCACTCGATTTACATTCATCACATAAGTATTTTTTTAAATCATATTTACTAGATTTCTGTAATTCCTCAAACTCTTCTTTTACAGTTTCTGTATTTGCATATTGGTTCAAATGTTTTAAATCTTTCAGCATATTATCAGCACCTTGCCTCATGCTTCTGAACTTATAAAATTTAAAAACTTTGTATCCAGTTCCAACCCTTTTACTAAAATAAAATACAGGTCCTTTGCTTTCTAATCTTATTAATAATGATACAATTATAAAAACTGGTGATAAAGCTAAAATAGCAATTCCAGAAACCAATACATCAAATGCACGTTTTGCAAATGGCATAGAATAAGCTGAAAAATCGTTCTTAGTATTTTGAATAGAATGATGATAGCGAGGCGGATTTTCAACTATATACAATGCCCTGCTTAAAAATTCTTCTTTATTAATAGGTAGTTCAAAAATATCTGCAAAATGCTCATATAAAGCTACATTTTTATTACTATCATTTATTCTTTCAACAATTAGAAAGAAAGGAACATTTGCAGTTTTTGGAATATTCTTACAGTTTTTACGCAGAGTAATTCCGTTCACTCCTAATAAGTCAAAACCCGATACAATTAATTTTACTGGCTTGTTTTTATTAGTCCATTGTACAAATTGAAAAGCATTATCAAAATTGAATATTTCAAAATGTTCATTGAAAGTATGCGAAAATTCACTTATAAAATTTGCATCGTCTAGAATTAATGCAATACCAGGTTTATTTGAACTCATAATATTTTATTATAATTTTTTCATTCTACGTAAAATGTTGGTAATCCTTGCTTCTAATTCTTCAGGATTAAACGGCTTTACTAAATAGTCATCGGCACCGGCTTTTAAACATTTTATTTTATCGGCAGTACCTTCGTTTCCGCTTAGCATAATTAAAGGAATATCTTTAAAAAATCCACTTGTTCTTATTTGTGCTATAAACTCCATTCCGTTCATATCTGGCATATTTACATCAGCAATTATAACATCTGGTAATTGCCCTTGTTGCATCCACTCTAAAGCAGAATTACCGTCAGTTTTTGAAATTACATTATAAGTTTTTCCAAAATAAAAATCTAAGATTTTTAAAATACTCATTTCATCATCTAGTGCAAGTAATGTTTTCTTTGTCATAAGTTTATTAATTATTTATTTTTATCGTTTATTTCTGATTCCGATTTAAGCATTCTATAAATTGTAGATTTTCCAATATTCAATTTTTTGGCCACTGCCAAAACATTATTATCATATTTCTCTAAATAATTTTTGATAATCAAATTATTGTAATCATCTAAACTCATTTCTTGTAACAATAAATTATTTAATGATTTTTCACTATTAAAAGTCAAATCAGATTCATGAATAATACCATCATTACACATTACACAAGCTAACTCTACAATTGCTTTAAGTTCCCTTATATTCCCAGGAAAATGATAATTGAAAAGCTTCTTTTGAGCTTCACTGCTTAATGTTATTTTCTTTATTTTATTTTCTTTACAATACTCTTCTATAAAATGTTTGCAAAGCAAAATTATGTCATTTCCTCTTTCATTCAAAGGAGGTAATGCTATTTGTAATCCTAATAATCTATAATATAAGTCCTCTCTAAACCTGCCTTCTTTCACTTCAAGTGCTAAATTTCTATGTGTAGCCACAATTACTCTTACATCAAGCGGAATACTTTGGTTTCCACCTACTCTTGTTACTTCTTTTTCTTGTAAAACACGCAATAATTTTGCCTGCATGTTTATATCCATTTCACCTATTTCATCTAAAAAAATAGTTCCTTTATTGGCTTGTTCAAATTTGCCTATTCTTCTTGCATCAGCACCAGTAAATGCACCTTTTTCATGCCCAAATAATTCCGATTCTATTAGTTCGCGAGGAATAGCTGCTATATTTACCGAAACTAATGACATTTTTTTTCTATCGCTATGATAGTGAACTGCTTTTGCTACTAATTCTTTACCTGTTCCAGTTTCTCCAGTTACACTAACTACAATTTTACTAGCTGCTGCTTTTTCTATCAAAGTAAAACATTTTTTAATAGCATCGGAATTACCAATTATGGTACTACTAAAGTCATATTTCTTAGCAACTTCTTCTCTTAAATTTATTAGTTCTTCTTTTAAAGTAGTGTTGGAAAGTGCATTTTGAATAGAATTTAATAATCGGTTTTTGGTATCCTCATCTTTTATTATATAGTCAAATACGCCTAATTTAAGTAACTGAACAGCAGTTTGAACATCTTCTTGACCCGAAATTACAATTATTTGTGCTTCCGGTAATTGATCTTTTATTTTTTGAATTAATACATCTCCATTTATATCTGGCAAAGAATAATCTACGGTTATTAAATCAGGTTTTTTATGTAGGTTGGCTAAAGCGTCTTTTGAATTCAAAAAAGTTTCTACAACATATTCTGGATTCAATGAAATGGTGTATTGCAAAAAATTATTATACCACTTATCGTCCTCAACTACGAATATTTTATATGAATTGTTTTTGTAGGCCATTTTTTTAATTATTACTTTTCAAATATGGAACTATTATTCAAATTGGGAAAGTTGGTTTTCCACCGTTTTTTTAAAGTGTACTCTTTTTTAAATAATCTTGGTAAGCCAAGCTAATGCCTTGTTCTAATTCTATTTTTGGTTTCCAGCCAAGTGAATTAATTTTACTTACATCCATCAATTTTCGTGGAGTACCATCAGGTTTTGACGTATCAAATTCAATTTTACCATCATATTTCAAAATATTTTTTATGGTGTAAGCTAAATCTTTTATTGAAATATCAATTCCACTTCCAATGTTTAAAAATTGCAATTCATTGTAATTTTGCATGAGCATAAAAGCTGCTTCGGCTAAATCATCTACAAATAAAAATTCACGCAATGGATTTCCAGTTCCCCAAATAGAAACAATTTCCAAATTTTGTGTTTTTGCTTCATAAATTCTACGAATTAATGCAGGTAAAACATGGCTATTTTCAGGATGATAATTATCGTTATAACCATATAAATTAGTTGGCATTACCGATATAAAATTACAATTATATTGAATTCTATAAGCCTCACACATTTTTATTCCTGCTATTTTTGCAATGGCATAAGGTTCGTTGGTTTCTTCTAAAACACTGGTTAATAAATATTCTTCTTTTAAAGGTTGAGGTGCTAGTTTTGGGTAAATACAGCTTGAGCCAAAAAACATTAACTTCTTCACATTGTTCACGTAGCTTTGATGTATCACATTGTTTTGAATCATCAAGTTTTCGTATAAAAACTGTGCTCTGAAAGTATTATTTGCCAATATTCCACCCACTTTTGCAGCAGCCATAAATACATATTCTGGTTGCTCCGTTTCAAAAAAATTAGCTACTTCCAATTGATTGGTTAAGTTTAATTCTTTTGACGATTTGGTAATTAAATTGGTAAAACCTTCGGCTTGTAATTTTCTAACTACTGCCGAACCAACCATTCCATTTGAACCAGCTATGTATATTTTATCTGTTATATTCATTATATACCTTAAGGAATTTATGTTATTCAAAATTATTAAAAGTATGGTGACCAGCCTGCTTTAAAAAACGTTCTTTTTTCATCAATTTCAAATCGCTTTCCATCATGTCGGTAATCAATGCTTTTAAATCGTGTTTGGGTGTCCAACCTAATTTTGTTTGACTTTTAGTGGCATCACCAATTAATAATTCTACTTCTGTTGGTCTAAAATATCTTGGATCAACTGCTATTAACTCTTCGCCAATTTTTAAACTAAAATCTTTCTCAATTTCTTGTTCTTTTAGTTTGTTAAAGTCAATGGATTCAATGTATCCAATTTCATTTTCATTGCTCCCTTTAAATGCTATGGTAATTCCTAATTCGGCAAATGCTAGTTTTACAAAATCTCTAATTGATGTTGTTTTTCCTGTGGCAATTACATAATCTTCAGCTACATCTTGCTGCAAAATTAAGTACATAGCTTCTATATAATCTTTAGCATGTCCCCAATCTCTTTGCGCATTTAAGTTACCCAAATAAATTTTATCTTGCATTCCCAATACTATTTTACTGGCTGCTCTGGTAATTTTACGGGTAACAAAAGTTTCACCTCTTAATGGACTTTCATGGTTAAATAAAATACCGTTACAAGCAAACATATTATAAGCTTCGCGGTAATTTACAGTAATCCAATAAGCATAAAGTTTAGCAACTGCATAAGGCGAACGAGGATAAAAAGGAGTGGTTTCACTTTGAGGAACTGCCTGAACCAAACCATAAAGTTCAGAAGTAGATGCTTGGTAAATGCGTGTTTTATTAGTTAATCCACAAATTCTAATGGCTTCTAATATTCTTAAAGTTCCCAATCCATCAGCATTTGCAGTATATTCAGGTTCTTCAAAACTAACATGAACATGGCTCATTGCAGCCAAGTTGTATATTTCATCTGGTTGAGTTTCTTGAATAATTCTAATTAAATTGGAACTGTCGGTTAAATCGCCATAATGTAACTTAAGGTTTAAGTTTTTTTCGTGAGGATCTTGGTACAGATGATCAATTCTATCGGTGTTTAAAAGCGAACTTCTTCGCTTTATACCATGAACCATGTATCCTTTTTTCAATAAAAATTCGGCTAAATAAGCCCCATCTTGTCCCGTAATTCCTGTAATAAGCGCAGTTTTCAATGAAATAATTTTATTTATTTGTTATACTGCAATTGTAATAAAATACATGCAAACTAAAAAGAAACATTTTTTACTAAATTATCAATAAAAACACTTCAAATCTTAAAGCTTTTTCATTCTTTTTTTGAAAATAGCTACCATTTCCGACTTGGTATTTTCAGTAAATTTCGAATTGTAAATAAGTTTAAATTCTTTACCCATTTCTATGCTATCATATAATTTTGCAGTTACACTTCGGCTGTAAAATATAGCAATGAGCTCATTTTTATAAAAAATTATAATGATGCGAGGTTCTTTTTTTTGTAAAACAAAATTGGGTTCATTAATAATAAACGATAGGTATTTTTGACTAGAATCTTCAACTTCATAATTAAATTTTTCAAGGTGAATTCTAAAAGTATCCAATTTGGCATTTTGCTGCGCAACAGCCAAAATTTTATTTAAATCTATTTCAGGAACTGAACTAGGATTGATACAAGCTTGAGAAATTACTCCAGTTAAATCAAAAACATAAGCTGTATCTAATTCAGCAATAAATTTATAGGGTGTAAAATCTTGAATAACATTTCCTATATGTTTTCCTTGGCTATTATATAATTTGGCCTTAGTTAAAATTTGTTGATCATCGTAAACCCAAGCTTTTTTTACCCAAACCCTTAGTAATATTTGTTGAAAATTTTGATTGATTGGTTTGCAATCAAAATAAGTATTTCCCAACAATTGAAAAATATCTTTTCCTATTTTACTTTCTCTTACCGAGCAATAACCATAGGTAGTTTCGGCATTTACTATTATTACTAAATGCATAAAAATAAAAACGTAACTACACCAAAGCGCAATTACGTTTTTATTCAAATTTGTTTTAAAATATTTATTTTTTACCTCCAAGTTGGTTTTTTATTACACCTATTATTACTGGCAAAACAGAAACTAAAACTATGCCAAGTACTATTTTTTCAAAATTATGTTGCACCCAAGGAATGTTTCCTAAAAAATAACCAGCTAAAGTTATTACACTTACCCAAAGTATAGCTCCAATTATACAAAAGGTTATATAACGGCTGTATTTCATGCTTCCAACTCCAGCTACAAACGGTGCAAATGTGCGAACTATTGGTACAAAACGAGCTACAATAATGGCTAATGAACCATGCTTTTCGTAAAAAGTATGTGTTTTATCAATGTATTCTTTTTTAATAGTAAAAATACCAAACAACTTAGCGCCTTCGCCTTTTTTTGCTAAAAATTTCCCAATAAAATAATTGGTGTTATCACCTAATAATGCGGCCATTATTAACAAAATAATGATTAAACCAACATCTAAATTATTGTTTGCATTTCCAGCCAAAACTCCAGCTGTAAATAACAACGAATCGCCAGGTAGTAAAGGAAGAACAACCAAGCCTGTTTCGCAAAACACAATTAAAAACAACAAACCATAAATCCATGTTCCATGATTTTGAACAAATAACTCTAAAAAACCTTTGGTATTGGTCAATAACTCTTTAAAAATTTCTAGTATTTCCATGCTGCAATTTTATAACTTATCATTTAATAAGCACTAGTTTTGTTTTATTATTTTTCCACTTAAAAATCAAAATGTATAATATATGTTGTTATTACAAATTAAAATTTAATTTTGTGAAGCATCATTTTATAAAACAAAACGCTAAAAATGGAAATAAATGAACCTGATATGGCATATAGTAATTACTCCTATGCCGATTATTTAACCTTTAAAATGGAGGAAATGGTGGAATTGATTAAGGGTAAAGTTTTTAAAATGAATGCCCCTAAAAGAGTTCATCAAAAAATTTCAGTAACTGTTTGTAATAAAATTTACAATTATTTAGAAAATAAAAAATGCCAAGTTTATTCTGCTCCCTTCGATGTAAGATTGCCTGTTAAATCAAAACTGAACGAAGATATTTTCACTGTGGTTCAACCTGATATTTGTGTTATTTGTGATATAGAAAAATTAGATGATTATGGTTGCATAGGTGCTCCTGATATTGTAATTGAAATACTTTCGGATGGAAATAATAAAAAAGAACTAAAATATAAGTTTGATGTTTACGAAGAATCTGGGGTTTTGGAATATTGGATCATTAATCCAATGGGACAAACTGTGACTATTAATAAGCTTGTAAACGGAAACTACCAAACATCAAGATTATTAACAACTGGCGATGATATAATTACTCCAATTCTGCCTGAATTTATTTTAAAACTTGAAGATGTTTTTGATAATTTATCCTAAAAAATAAAACCAACAAATGGAAATAAATGAACCTGATATGACAAACACAAATTATTCGTATGCCGATTATTTAAACTTTAAGATGGAAGAAATGGTTGAATTGATTAAAGGTAAAATCTTTAAAATGACTTCCCCAAAAAGAATTCATCAATCAATTTCATTTGAAGTTTCCCGAAGAATTGGTAATTTTTTGGTTGATAAAAAATGTAAAGCATATTCAGCTCCATTCGATGTGCGATTACCTGTAAAATCGAGGAAAAACGAAGACATTTTTACTGTTGTTAAACCCGATATTTGTGTTATTTGTGATTTAGAAAAATTAGATGATTACGGCTGTATTGGTGCGCCAGATATAGTAATTGAAATACTTTCTGATGGTAATAACAAAAAAGAATTAAAGTTTAAATTTGATGTATATGAAGAATCTGGAATTAAGGAATATTGGATCATTAATCCAATGGGACAAACTGTGACTATTAATAAGCTTGTAAACGGAAACTACCAAACATCAAGATTATTAACAACTGGCGATGATATAATTACTCCAATTTTGCCAGAATTTATTTTAAAACTAGAAGATGTTTTTGATAATATAGCCTAGTAGTTGATTTAATAGTTTGTTGTAAAGTTTTTTTGTGTTCATGTTTAAGGGTGTTTATTTATCATTTTTTCAAAACAAAACGTTTAAAACAAGCTTATTCATAAACATATTAAGTATTTAGCCCAAATGTCAGTAAAAATAAATGGCATTTTGCTTGACAATAATAAACATCAATATATATTTGACCAAAACTAAAAAACAATTTTTAACAAATGGATGTAGGAAAAGAATTTAGAAAATATGCCATCAAACACCAAGGCATAAGTAGTTTAAAAGTAGATGCGTACATAGGAAATATGCCGCAAAACATGACAAGAACAGTAATTGAAGAACGCCCAATGAACTTTAGAGAAATTGACGTTTTTTCACGTTTAATGGCCGATAGAATTTTGTTTTTAGGAACTGCCATTGACGACTATATGGCCAATATTGTTCAAGCTCAACTTTTGTTTTTAGAATCGTTAGATGCACGCAGAGATATTCAAATGTATATAAATAGTCCAGGTGGATCGGTATATGCTGGTTTAGGAATTTACGATACCATGCAATGGATTCAACCCGATGTAGCAACAATTTGTACAGGTTTAGCAGCATCAATGGGTGCAGTGCTGCAATGTGCTGGTGCGAAAGGAAAACGTACAGCTTTGCGTCATGCACGTATTATGATTCACCAACCTTTAGGTGGCGCACAAGGACAAGCAAGTGATATAGAAATTACTGCGCGTGAAATTCAAAAATTGAAGAAAGAATTATACGATATTATTTCGCACCATAGCGGACAAACTTTTGAAAGAGTACAAGCCGATAGCGACCGTGATTACTGGATGATAGCCGAAGAAGCAAAAGCATACGGTATGCTTGACGATGTATTAATTAAACCTAAGAAAGAAGAAGCAAAGTAGAGTTTTGATCTGTGAATTTTGATTGAGGATTTTCGAAATTCTAATTTTTAAATTTTAGATGAGCTAACTTTAGTCTTTTATTTTATAACTCGAATGTCTGCATTTTATATAAAAGGCGGACATTTTTTTATGTTTAAACTTATAGTAATATAAACAAGTTTTAGAAAACAAAAAATAAGAGGGATGTTGAGTAACAAGTTTGTTTTTAAAAATATATTTTTGGTAAAACGAGTTCGTTTTACCCAACTTTAAAAATAAATATGGGTAAAAAATGTCATTCCGTCTTACTTTAAAAATATATTTTGGCAAAATGAGTTCATTTTGCCTTTCGGGAATTTCCGAATGTATAAAACAAGGTTGTTTTACCCTTTCGGTAATTTAAACATGCATCAAATATTTTTTTTTATTTACAGGAGCTGTTTTCAATTCTAATATATCAGTGTTTTACTTCTTAATTATTCTATTTCCTTCAAAATTATTGTTATTGTTTCCTTATTATTTACTCCCAAACCCTCTTGTTGATGAATTAATTCGCCTTCGGTATTAATTACACTGATGATGTTTGAATGTGAAAAATCCATTGGTGAAATTTGTTTAAATTTAACTGCCAAAACATTTGCAAATTCCTGCACACTGGTTTTTGTTCCTTGTAAGAAAGTCCAATGCGGTGCATTCATCAAATTGGCAATTGCAAAAGCTTTCAATCTTTTTGGGTTATCTGTTTCAGGGTCTATACTTACCAAAACAAAGTTTATTTTCTCCAATTTTTCTTTAGGAATTTTGCTTTCTATGTCTCTCATGTCGGCTAATAAACGAGGGCAAGCAGCTTTGCAACTGGTGTAAATCATTACTATTACCAATGTTTTTCCTTTTAGTACACTCAGTGCAATGGTTTCATTGTTTTGGGTATGCCAATTTCCTGTTAAATTAAATATTGATTCTCTCGAAAAAGCTGAATCATTTACAGTTTCTGATTCAGAAATGCCATTTGTATTTACATTATTTGAACAAGCCAAAATGCTTATGAATAATATGGCAAATACGCTGTATAAAATTGTTTTATTTATTGTTTTCATTATTAATCATCGAATCATTTACACACCTAAATCCAAGATTTTTCACATTGTAATTAGCCTTTAAACTTCCTCTAAAAGCATACCGCATAAATGTTGCATAATTCATTAAATCGGTAGCGTTTATGGAACCACTTCCACAAAATAAATCTTTATCTGTTTTTACATCATTCCGTGATTCGCCAGTTAAAAGTATAGAACCAAAATCGCTTGTCCATTCCCAAACCAAACCATGTAAATCATAAACTCCCCAATAATTTTTAAATGATTTTCCAATTGAGTTTATACTTGTATTTGGTTTTTCGTACCAATCTAAAATAGATTGATTATACGATTTGATTTTACGTGCGTCAGCTATATTTTCATTTGCCATTGCCACATATTCCCAATCGTCTACAGTCGGCAATCGTTTGCCTTGGCACTCGCAATAGGCTTTGGCAGCAAACCATGAAACATTAGTAATGGCACTATTTGGGTTCATATCATTACCAATGTTAGTGTCATTTTTCCAACTATATAAGTAATTTTCATCTGCAAATATCTTTTTGATTTTCGACTTTCTCCAGCGTTTATTTTTTTTTACAAAAGCCAAATAATTAACGTTAGAAACAGGAAACATATCCATTGAAAATGAATTTATTGTTACTAATTGAGAATCTCTTCCATAAAGCGGAATATACTTCCCACCTTTTATTTTTGCCATAATTGCAGTAACACCAAACATGGTATCTTTGGGAATTACTACTTCTGTTTGAACAGTTTTTTTATTCAATTTATCTTGATTGTTATTGTTTTTACAAGCTACAATCAAGATAATTAAACCATATAAAGGCAATATACTTTTCAAAATATTTTATAGTTTTACTAAATATAACCACCTTTTCAAGTAGTTACTTTTACTGAATATCATTTTAAAAATGTTTTTGAAAACTAGCTTTGAAAAACCAAATATTAATAAAAAACTTAACAGTATACTTTTAAATGTGATTAGGTTATTTGGCTTTTATCGTCACTATTGGTTTCCAAAACAAACAGCATATTAAATTTTTTAGGATTACAATAAATAGAAATTGGAATAATAAACAAAGTTGCAAAAGTTAAAAATTTGTAGTGTTGGGTGTATATGAATAAAAATTTACCTATAACATCAGAACCATATAATGGCGAATACAAAAGCATACTTATTATAAATATTATGAACGAAAAATAGTAACCAGTACTTTTCTTAAATATTATTAATTGGTATGTTGTTATGTAAAAATAAAGCAAATAACTAATCATTGGTAAGCATAATATAAATGCATACTTTTGTTGGTGGGGCAATAATAATGGAATTATTAATGCAAAAAACGATAACTCCCAAAAAGATTTCAGTTTATTATTTTCTTTTTTAAAAGGCAAAGTTCTTAAGTAAAACAACGATAAAGATAAAATAAATAACCTAGCCAAATTTACAATCATTCCTACTGTTTTATGTGATAAATTCAATATGTTTCTTTTAAAATCAATGTCGCCCACAGTTTCTGTAAGGTAAGCAGGAATTAATGAAACAATGCTATGCATTCCTGTTTCTATTAAATGTTCTTTTTTGGTTGGGTTTATTACTTTCCACCATTCAACAAGTAAAAAATTATTATAATCGTAACCAATAAAAATAGCTGGAACATATAATAAAACTATAAATGTAACTATTACTGCAAAAAGTGCTTTAAAATATCCTCTATAAAATAGAAAAGGTAGTATAAGAATAGGCATAAGTTTTACATTAATTGCAAAAGCAAGTAGCGAACCACCTAGAATATTTTTTCCTTTTGAAATTAAATTGATAGATTCAAATATAGCCCACAACAAAAAAAATGTTACCTGAATCATTGATACATTGTACAAAATAAATTGAACAGACAGTAATATAGTTGTAAATACCCAAATACGTTGTTGTTTAAAATTTAAAATCGAAAAATCGAAGTAGTTTTCGATTAATTTAAAAGTTCTATATAATAAAAAATAAGATAAAATACTCCAAAGGAACTCAACAACAAAAACCTGATAAGAGAAAGGCATGAGTAACAAAGCAAAGAAATTACTATAATAATATTGTAAGCCTTTTACAAATGGTGAAACATATATATTTCCACCTTTTCCTAGCTTTCTACCAGCATCAAGAAATACATCAAAATCTCCACCATACGTTGCAGCAATTACAGAGGTTACAATAGCATATACTATTAGTAAAATAATAAATACCTTTTTTGAAAAAAGTTGTTTTATAGTCATGCTATTTACATTACCAAAATAATTTAAACTGCTAAGTATTTTTGTTTATACCTTAAGTTTATTATTACAATAACTTGGTAAATAATCCAGGGAAAATACCAATGAATAAGCTTAACAACAAGCAAACTATTATAACTAGTTGGTAAGCAAAAGTAGGTTTTACTTCAAATTTATTAGCTGGTTTGCTATACATGGCTACAATAACTTTCATGTAATAAAACACGCCAATTATGGAACTAATTATGGCTAAGAAAACTAAATTTTCATAACCGTTTCTCATGGCTTCACTAAAAATAAAATATTTACCAAAGAAACCAGCAAATGGAGGAATTCCTGCTAAACTTAACATAGCCATTGTTAAACCTGCTGCCAATAATGGATTCTTTTTTGCTAATCCGTTAAAGCCACTAATGCTTTCTGTTTCTGTTGATTTAAATACAGTAATGGCAATGGCAAATGCAGCTAAACTTGCTACTGCATAACCAGCAGAATAAAGGAATAAAGCACTATCAGTGCTTCCTTGCAAACTAATAATGGCCAACATCATGTAACCAGCATGGCTAATTCCAGAGTAAGCTAAAAGTCGTTTGAAATTATCTTGTGTTAGTGCTATTAAATTACCAATTAGTAATGTGGCAGCACATGAAACAGTTAATATAATTTCCGCTTTGCCCATGGCAAAAACAAAACAAACTGAAAGTAATTTGTAAAATGCAGCAAATGCAGCAATTTTAACCAAAGTACTCATTAATGCTGTAATCAAACTTGGTGCGCCTTCATATACATCAGGTGCCCAAAAATGGAAAGGAGCAGCCGATACTTTAAATAACATGGCAAATATCATTAGCAACATACCAACAATAAATAATGGATCTAAATGGTCAGCATGATTACGCATATAAACACCAATTCCATCTATGCTAAACGTGCCAGTAACACCAAATATCAATGCAATTCCGAATAATAAAAAGGCACTTGCAAATGAACCCATCAAAAAATATTTGAAACCTGCTTCGTTCGATTTTACTTCAAACCTGCGACTGCCAGCCATTACATATAACGAAATTGATAATGTTTCGATTCCTAAAAACAACATGGACATATTAGCAAAACTAAACATCATTAGTGCGCCACAAAGTGTAAACACTAATATGGCCATATAATCAGTGATGTGTTTATCATCATCGGAAGTAGTATAAAAATCGCCAGAAAGAATAATAATAATGAGCATAATAAAAATAGCTAATCCACTAAAAGCAGTTGAAAAGTTACTATCAGTAAGCATTCCGTTAAAGTGTGTTTCTGGATGATTCCAAGTTTGTAAGTTTAAGCTGAAAATAACAGCTAAACCCAATACCACAATTGGAATTAAATATTTACGGAAATTAAATATTTCGGCTAATAAGCAAAGCAATCCTAAACATGCTGTATATATTAAAGTATTCATTTATAATATTATAATTATGAATTTATTTTACAAAACTAATTTTAAAAATTTCGGTAGCTATAGGTTCTACAAGTTCTAATATTGGCTTAGGAAATATTCCAAAAACAAATATCAAAATTGCTATTGTTGCTAAAACCAACTCTTCATTCCATTTTAAATCTTCAAAAATTGTTACATTTTCGTTTAAGTCGCCAAGCATTACTTTTTGATACATTCGTAACATATAAACCGCACCAAGAATAACTGTTAGTCCAGCTAATATTGCTGCCCAACTATTGTACTCAAATAACCCAAACAATAACATGAATTCACCTATAAAACTATTGGTTAATGGCAAAGCCACTGAACCTAAAACAATAATAATAAAATAAGTAGCAAAACGAGGAGCCAGTAACCTAATTCCACCTAAAGTATTGATGTTTGAATTTCCTGTTCTATTAATAATGATATCTGCACAATAAAACACACCAACTACGTTAATACCATGTGCCAACATTTGTACCAAACCACCTTGAATACCTTGCATGTTTAATGCAAATATACCTGCGGCAATTAATCCAACGTGGGCAATAGAAGAATATGCAAAAAGTTTTTTCAAATCGTTTTGCATAATGGCAATTACCGAGGCATAAACTACTCCAATAACACATAATGCAATGGCAATTGGTGTGTATTCAGCAACACCATTTGGTATAATTGGTAACAACCAACGTAACAAACTATACAATCCCATTTTAAGCATAATACCCGAAAGTAACATGGTTCCTTGAGAAGGTGCTGTGCTATAAGTATCGGGCTGCCAAGTATGGAAAGGTATTAAAGGTATTTTGATTGCATAAGCAATAAAAAACATCCAGAAAATGAAGCCTTGTTTACACGAACAAATATGATTTACTGTTAAATCGAACCAGCTTAGTGAATGCGAGTTGGTGTTCCAATATAAAAACAAGAAACCGAATAACATCAATAAACTTCCTGCAAGTGTATAAATAAAGAATTTTAAAGTTACTGTACTTCTGTTTACTCCACCCCAATTTAACGAAATAAAATAGATAGGAATTAACGCTAATTCCCAAAAAATATAATATAAAAAACCATCGAATGAAACAAAAACACCAATCAATGCAAAGTGCATCAATAGCATTAACGAATAAAAAATATGGCTGCGTTCTTGCTTACGATTTAAACCAGCCAACACAATCAATGGCATTAATAAATTGGTTAAGAAAACCATTAACAAACTCATACCATCTAAGGCAATATTGAAGTTTATTTTTGGAGAAGTAATCCAATCAATATTGATGGCTAAAAGACTTTTGGCAGCTTCTTTATTTTGAAAAACTGAATATACATAAAATGTAAAAATTAGTTGAAAAATGGAAGCAAAAAAGCTAAACCATTTTACCGATTCGCCTTTTAAAAATAGTACCAATAAACTTGCTACTAAAGGTATGAGTAATAATATAAGTGTTAACATTAAGTTTGAGTATTTGAATTAAATGACAACAAAAATTTGAACTGCTAATAAAATAATCATGCTAATAACCATAGCAAACATATAGAAACCAACATGTCCGGTTTGTAATAAGCGCAACACCCTTCCTATTTGTTGGGTAATAAATGCAATGGCATGAACCAATAAATCAACAATTAATTTATCGACAACAACTAAAAACAAATCACTTAATAACATAATTGGTTTTACAAAAACAGTATTGTAAATTTCGTCCACATAAAACTTGTTCGCAACCACTTTGCTTATTCCCTTTACATCTTCATCGGCAGCAGGTACATGTTTTTGCATAATATATTTTTGATAAGCAAAAGCAATACTAACTAAAGCTAAAGTAACTGCAGTTCCAATTAATATCCATTCCATTGAATGACTTATTTCGTGCCCTGCAGGCATAATAATTTTTGATTGAGCAAATACTTTTTCTAAATAATTTTTGAATAAATGGGTGTGACTCAAAACAGTTGGCAATCCAATAAATCCTGCAATAATTGAACAAGCTGCTAAAATAATTAACGGCAAAGTCATGGTTGAAGGGCTTTCGTGCAAATGATTTTTTACTTCTTCAGTTCCTCTAAATGAAGAAAAGAAAGTTAAATAAACCAACCTAAACATGTAAAATGCTGTTAGCATTGAACTGAATGAAAGTAAGCCCCAAATAATTTTATTATGTTCAAAAGCTGTTGCTAATATTTCATCTTTACTAAAGAAACCTGCAAAAGGCGGAATACCTGAAATGGCAACAGTTCCAATTAAGAAGGTAGCAAAAGTAATTTTAATGTATTTACCCAAACCTCCCATTCTACGCATGTCTTGTTCTCCACTCATGGCATGAATAACAGAACCTGCTCCCAAGAACAATAAGGCTTTAAAATATGCATGAGTTACTACATGGAACATCCCACTTTCATAAGCGCCCATACCTAAAGCAGCAAACATTAAACCTAATTGTGAAACAGTAGAATAAGCCAATACTTTCTTGATGTCGTTTTGTTTTAAACCAACAACAGCCGCAAATAACGAAGTAGCAGTTCCTATAATTAATATTACATCTAAGGTGTGTGGTGCTAATGAAAATAATACATTAGAACGAGCAATCATGTAAATACCTGCAGTTACCATAGTAGCAGCGTGAATTAATGCAGATACAGGAGTTGGACCTGCCATGGCATCGGGAAGCCAAGTATATAAAGGTAACTGAGCCGATTTACCCATTGCACCAATAAATAAAAATAGTGTAATATAAACAATAGTCATGTTGCCAATTCCTAATTTTAAAGCACCAATTGTTACTACATCAAAGTTCAATGAATTGAAATAAAATAACATCATGAACATTCCGATGATAAATCCTAAGTCACCAATGCGGTTCATGATAAATGCTTTTTTAGCAGCATAGTTAAAAGCTTGGTTTTTAAACCAAAATCCTATTAGTAAATAACTGCAAAGTCCAACGCCTTCCCAACCAATAAACATAATTAGGTAATTGTTTCCCATCACTAATAAAAGCATGAAGAAAATGAAAAGATTAAGGTAAGAAAAGAACCTTGAAAACCCTTCATCGTGGTGCATGTAGCCAATAGAATATAAATGTATTAAACTTCCAATTCCCGTTACTACTAATAACATGGTAATAGATAATGGATCGATAAGGAAAGCGAATGGAATAAATATATTTTTGAAATAAAACCAATTGCTCAAAGTAATGGTTTCTGAGCCACCCGCAGGTAAATTTAAAAACAAATACAAGGAACAAGCAAATGATCCAAATAAAACTGCAGTGGCAATCCAACCCGAGGCATGTCCTAATTTTTTGCCAAATAATGCATTTATAAAAAATCCTAATAAAGGCAACAATGGTATCAATAAAGTTGGCAAGTATAGATTTGATGTTTGTATAATTGTCTGTGTCATTTTTTTCTTAAGCTTCTTGCCACTGGCTGCTAGCTTCTGGCATTTTTATTAAATATTTAACTTAATAATTCAATTTTTTTTCGAATTTCTTATTTAGTATTTCGAATTTGATTTACTACCATTTCATTTTACTTAGTATATCAATATCGGTTGAAGCAACGTTACGGTATATACTTACCAATAAAGCCAAGCCAACTGCAACTTCAGCTGCTGCTACCACCATTATAAAAAACACAAAAACTTGTCCTTCGGCATTACCAGCATAACTGCTAAAACTTACTAAAAGTAAATTTACAGCATTTAGCATTAGCTCAATACACATCAAGATAATTATTGCATTTCTGCGTAATAAAACTCCCATAACACCTATGCAAAACATAAATGTACTTAATAATAAATACCAGTTTTGAGGAACTGCTTGCAATGTACTTTCCATATAATTTACGAACGTTCTTTTTTTGCTAAAACCACAGAACCAACCATGGCCGATAAAAATAAAATAGATGCTACTTCAAATGGTAAAGTATAATCTTTATAAAGTTTAATTCCTATATTTTTTACATAACCAATTTCTGATAATTGAGGAGCAACATAAGGAGCTGGCATGCTACTGCGCATGGCAGCAATTACAATTATAAACAATGCTCCACCAGCTATTACGGCACCAAATTTTAGTAAAGTTGGTTTATGTGGTTCTGTTTCTTTGTTTAAATTTAAAAGCATTACTGTAAATAAAAATAAAACCATAATAGCTCCTGAGTAAACAATGATATGAACCACAGCTAAAAATTGAGCGTTTAGCATAACAAAATGTCCTGCAATTGTAAAGAAACATACTATCAACCATAGCACGCTATATATTGGATTTTTACTAAAAACTACAAACAATGAACTTATCAATGTAAATGCAGCTAGTGTATAAAATATTAATTGACTAATCACCATATTGTTTATTAAGACTGCGCAATGATAACGTAATACTATTTAATTTTCAAAACTCTTTGTTCATGGTTTATGGTATGTGGAAAGATTTTTAGTTGATTTTGTTAATTATACAAAAATTACATGCTAAAAATTATATTGTATTATGTACAAAGTTTTAGAAAATTGATGATAAAAGAATCAAAATATTATAGCAATAAATTCATTAATTAATATTCTATTTGTAAAACATAAATTATTGATGTTTTATTGCTAATAAATTAAGTTAGATTTTTCGATTTTTATGGAAAAATATATGGATAAATCAAAATCATTAGAGCATAATATACTTTTAAAAGTCACATTTTACATTTCTATCATGTCAGTAGTTGCAACTATTGCAAACATACAAATTGAGATGTATCAAACTGCAATTGTTACTGCATTAGGTTCTTTTTTTTATTTTGTAATTTACCTTTTTTTTAAGTTACCAAAAAACCTTTTTTTTAGAAATAATTATGTTATTGTTTCATTTTATGCCTACTGTACTTTGCTTTGGTTTTTTAACGATGGTTCAAACGGAAGTACTATATTATTATTTGTTGTAACTTATATCATTTCTTCTTTTATTATTCAAATAAAAAAGCAAATTTACTTTACAATTGGTAGTGTTTTATTAGTAGTTTTCTTATTTATTTTCGAGTTTTTTTACCCTAATTCTGTTATACATGT
>Ga0247839_1003052_pt1 | contig 23713 bp, 4 predicted proteins | sample LaCruzMarch2015__6_FD_192405 | JGI IMG/M metagenome (GOLD analysis project Ga0247839, IMG submission 192405) | Freshwater microbial communities from meromictic Lake La Cruz, Castile-La Mancha, Spain - LaCruzMarch2015_16m | ecosystem: Environmental > Aquatic > Freshwater > Lake | place: Spain... | reverse complement strand
CTCCTTATGCTATTGATTTAGGAAAAGCTATGTTTGATAAAACATCAGTTCAAGATTTACAAACTCAAGGAAGTGCTATGAGATTACCAAATACAACTTATGCTAAAAATGGTGGTAAACTAAATGTCAAACCGTTGCCTAAATTTGAAAATGGTGGAGACCCAATTATTCCAAAAACTAGAACACCAGCCTCTTTTGGAAGTATTTGGGAATTTGGTCTAAGTCTTGATAAAAAACAATCTGAAGCAATAAAATATGACACTGAACAGTTTCACAAAGACATGTTAGCATGGAATAAACCAAAAGTTATTCCTACTACAACACCTACTACAACTCCTACTGTAATTCCTGCTGTACAACCATCTTTAACTCAAACAAAACCATTAAAGATTAAAACAAAACTTGAAGTAGATAAAAAATCATTAGCTGGTGATAGTAGTTATTTAGATAAAAAGTTTACTACTCCAAGTTATATAGATAGTTCTCAAGAAAAAGTTGATGAAATAAGTAGAACTAATGCTGGAGTAACTGATAAAATGTATAAGTCTTTAAGTAAATTCTTTAATACTCCTAGAGATTATAGACCAAATAGTATGGCTGCATCAATAGCTAGGTTTGAAAAAGATAATCTTGAAAGAGAAAAAGAATACGATGCTTTAGTAGGTAATGCTCTTAGTAAATTTAATTCAAAAGGAGTAACAACTCCTACTACAACACAAACTACAGAAAATACAGAAGTTCCTCAATCTGAATCAAGTAGATTATTTAAAGCTGGACAGAATAAACAAAAGTTATCAGAAGCATTAATGTATGGAATGGCAGCATTACCATCTGAACAAATAAAAACTATAACTCCTGATTATGGTAGAGGTGATGATGCTATGAGTAGAATGGGATTATCTACTGAACCAATTAGACAAGAAATGATGCAAGGTGCTAATAAAACATTAGAGTTAACTCGTAGTCAAGTTGGTACTGCTGGACAATTACAATCAAGAGGTCAAAGTATTATGAGTAATGTTGGAAGTCAACTATCACAATCTCAAATACAACAACAACAATATCTTAATCAACTAAGAGGTGCATTAGCACAAAGAGAAGATACTAAAGCTAATGTATTAGCTCAAAGTGAGTTAACTGCAAGAGAAGCTAAGTCTGCTGAAAGAGCTGCTAAACTAGACCAATTAAATAATGCTATATCTCAAACATCAGCTATAGGTGCTGGAACTATGGAACAAGCATCTAAGATGAGTACTATAGAAAATGAGAATGAAAGATTTAAAAAAAATCAAGATTTTATTAGAAGTTTAGCTAATCAAGGAATAGCGTTTAAAGTAGATGAACAAGGTAATATTGTATTTGATAATAAAACTGGTTCTTCAACTATACAAACTCCAAGTTTAGCTACAGTTCCTGCTGCAAATAATGCTGCAACTACTGGAACTAGTACAACTCAAGCTTCTAATGTTGTAGTTCCAGCTGCTACAACAACAGGAAGTACTTATACTATAAAAAAAGGTGATAATTTATATGCTATCGCAAAAGCTAATAACACAACTGTAAGTAATCTAGTAAAAGCTAATGGTTTTAAAAACGATAAAGCTTTAATACTTCCAGGACAAACTATAAAATTAAAATAATGTCTAGTAGATATCAGAAAGTATTACCACAATTAACACCAAGTACAAGTGTATTAGATACACGAAGTACTACTCCAGATGTAACTCCAGCATTACAATTTGCACAACAGTTACAAACTAACTTGGATGAATTGAGTGTTATTAAAACTCCAAATCATTTAGCTGGTGATGCTGAATTTGTTAAACGTGGATATTTAGACCCAATTAATGAAGCTAAGAATAAAGCTATTGAAGCATTTCAAAATAATAATATAGCTGAAGGAGTTCAAGGTCTTAGAGATATTAAATCATTCATGTTACAATCTCAACAACAAGGTGGTGTGTATTCACAGATAGAAAACAATTATAATAAAGCAGCTGAATATACTAAGCAATTAGAAGAAGGATATACTAAAGGTACTTATCAAGATTGGCAAGTTAATAACTATAAAGGATTAATAAGTAAAAGTAAGAGTTTTAATGATAAAGGAGAATATGTACCATTTGAATTATCTAATCCAGCACAAGCTCTTAACTTACCTACATACTTTAATGAATTAGCTGAAAATTGGGGTGAAACTACTCGTTCTAATTTAAGACTTGTTGAGGGTGGTATGTTTTATGATATGAGTACTCATAGTTATGTTACTGCATCTGAAGTTAAAGAAGGATTATTAAAGTTTATGGCTAGTGATACAAAAGCACAATCTTATTATAAAGAATTAGCTAGTGTATTTGGAAAAGATACTGCTGATTCTATGTTTAATAATGCTATAAATGCTGCTGCTGATAAAGCAGAATTTAATAAAATTAATCCTCATTATGTACAAAATCCATTATTAAAAGAAGCAATAAAAAATCAAGAGAATAATAGTAAAGTACCTACATTAGAACTTATACCTACATCAGTATCTGTTGATGGTAAAAAGGTTGATATAGGACAAATGAATACTCAAATATATCTTACTCCAGATGGTAAAGATATTGTTGTTAGAGATGAAAGTAGTGGTAAATATAGGTCTTTAATTAATACAGAAAAAATAAATGAAGTAAGAACTACTACAGGAACAGCATTACCTGTAGGTATAGGTGCAACAGCATCAGGTGTTAAAGTAACTGAAAGATATAAAATGTATCCAGTAGGAAAAGATTATATTTCAGTATCATTAACAGATGTAATAAATAATAAAGATAAAAAATATACTAAAGTAATAAAAGATTTAGAAACAAAAGCTCCAGGACTTAAAGAAACAATATTAAGTTATCCGTTTTCTAAATATAGAGCAGAATTAAAAGATGATGCTACTGTTAGTATTGATGATTATAATTCTAAAATATTAAGACAATATGCTGAACTTACTAAAACTAGAGACCTTACAGTAAATTATAGAGAAACAGGTAATAATGATTCAGGAGCAACTGTATTAGAAAAAGCTTCAGGTGGAATAATAAAACATGATGAATTTGTTGCAAATAATTTAAAAAACTATATTCGTGAAGTAGGAACTGGTGGTGTTGTAGAAGTAGATGCTTCAGGTAATAATATACCTAAAACTACTACTGATATAGATAATATACTAAAAAATTATGACCCTAAAAAGATTACTGTAATGGGAACTTTTTTACCTGGAGATGGTGCTAATCCATTTGCTGGTTGGTATAAAGTATCAATGGATAATAAAACTTATTATATTAGAGACCCTAAAACTTCAACAGTAAGTAAAAGTAGAAATCCTGTATCTCTATCTCTTTATAACTTACAAACATCTAATGGTAAAACTCAAAAGTTAGAACTTGATGGTAATACAGCTCCATTATTTACTAAACTTTTTATAGAACCTAATAAATCAACTGGTAAAGTAATACCTACAAATGGTACTATGGAAATTAGAATGAATCCTAGATTTAATAAATCAGATAAGTTATACGATTTTGATTATTCTAATCCAATAATAGATGCTGAAAAAACAAGTAATATTGATATTGTATATAGATATACTGATGCTAATGGTAAAGAACAAGTTGAAACAATTAATAAATTAATGCCAGATGGTAAATCTGAATTAAATTTAGCAAAAGTATTAAGAGAAATGGGTCTTGACTTTGATGATAATCTTAATAATAGAAGTCCTAATAGTTGGATGAATGGTTTTATGGAAAATCAACGTAACTTAGAAAAATTAGTAAACAACCAATAACATGCCTGCACCAAAAATAATTGATAACATAGATGGTAATCCTGTTCAAGTTAGTCCTGACTATAGTAAAATATTTGATAGACCAAATAAACCTAACTATGTAGATATTGGAGTATCTAGTACTACATCTCTTCCTAAGAATAAAGAATATTTACAAGGATATGCTGTTCAAAGATTAACACCAGAAGGTTTAGATGTTGCTAAATATCAATATCAAGCACAATCTGTAGGTGATGCGTTTAAGAATGGATTAATGCAACTTGGTGCTGAAGCTATTCTTGGTACAGTAAAGTCTGCTGCTACATTATTAGATTTACCGCAATATGTAAATATTGCAATGAATAAAGAAAAAGAATTTAATACAGTATTTGGTAGTTATATAGATGAGTTAGTTGAAGGAGTTAGAGAAAATAATCCTGTATTTGGTACTGAAGAAGTTGAACTAGCTAATCCTAAATTCTGGGCATCATTACTTCCTGATTTAGGAACTACTGTATCATTATTTGTTCCTACTGGAGCTGCTGTAAAAGGATTATCATTAATTACTAAAGGTATAATAGGTGCTAATAAAGCTGGAGGTTTAGCTGGTAAAGTAGCTAACCACATGTTAAAGAATAGAGAAACTTACAAAGGAGTTGGTGCTGCAATGATTTCAAGAACTATGGAATCAAGTCTTGAGGCTGAAGGAACACTAAAAGAATCTTATGAGAAATATCTATCTGAAGGATATGGTGATGAACAAGCTAAACAAATGGCTGGTGAAGATGCTAGAAATACTTATGTAGCTAACTTACCATTAGTATTACTAGATGCTGTACAATATACTTCATTGTATAAAGGAATGTTTAATCCATTAAGAGGTGCTAGAGCAGCAGAAAGAGCATTAGCAAATACTACAAGTAATGCTATACTTAAAGCTGCAAGAAGTGTATATAAAGCTGGTAAAGCTGTATCAGGAATTGCAATGGAATCTGGAGAAGAACTACTACAGTTTGGTATTCAGAAAGAAGCTGATAAATCAAATTCAGGTATTGATACATTACTTAATGCTATATCTAATCTTCCTAATTATGTATCAGACCCAGAAGCACAGAAAGCTATGATTAGTGGTGCATTTGGTGGTGGTGTATTTGAAGGATTAAGTTATGCACAACGTAAACTATTTAAACAAGATGCTGAAATAGATAATGATTTAGAAGCTGGAAGAGTTGCTGGAGCGCACTACAAGTCTATGAAAACATTCATGGATATTATAGATGAAGATAGATTAAAAGAAGAAAAGTTAATAAATGAAGGTAAATTAAATCAATACATACCTAAAGCTGATAGTTTCTTAGAAGCTGCTAAACTTGATACTGATTCTTTTACTCCAGAAGATATTGATAATTTAGTTAATTTAAAAGATAATTATTATACTAAATTAAAAGAGTATACTAATAAAGGATTTAGTGGTGATATGCTCAACAAAATAGTTGAGGAAGATATGAAAGCTACTATATTTAGTAACTTAGAAGAAAAGTTAAAAGCTACTAAACCAAACTCACCACAACTTACAGATAAAGAATTAAGACTTAAAGCATTAAATTTACTAGAAGAAATGGAATCTGGTAATACTAACTTAATGAAGTCTAGTAAATTAAAATCTGCTGAAATAATTAAAGAAATTAGAAAAGAAAAAGTATTATTGTTAGCAGAAATGCTAGCAGATTCTAATTTCGACCCAGTAAAATTAAATCGTAAGATTAAACCTGATTCTAAATATAGAGAAGCATTAACTGTACAATCTAATATTGAAACTGCTAAAATACTAGCTAATATTGCTAATAATAAACTAGAAGAATATAATAATCCTGATAAACTTATTGATGATATCGAGATTGATAAGATTATAGATAACTATGAAAATTTAGTTGACTATAAAGATAAGTTTACAAACTTTGATGATTATTTAGATTACTTAGATAAACTAAGTAATGAAGGTGATGAAGATTTAAATCTTGTAATTAATACTATCTATGATGATTTAATACAAGATGCTTTAGCAAATAAAGAAAAAATAAATGATAAGTTATTAGCTAAAGTAAAAGATACAGATTTACTTGAATTTAATAAAAATAATCTTGCTTCTGACCCTAATGCTGAATATAGTTCTGTAGTATCAACACCAATAAATGCTGAACAATCTAATATATATCTTACTGGTAAAAAAGATATGGCATCAGGTTTAGTACTAGAAGATAAAAATAGTAAAAAGAAAATCTTAGTTCTTAGTAAAGATAAAAATGGAGTAAAAATACTAAGAAATAATAAAGTTGAAACAGTAAGTGAAGATTCACTTAATAATACTACAATGCTGGGAACTTATAGAACAGCTGATGTTAGTAATAATAAATATATTGTAACACCAAAATCATTAATTAATGTTGCTGATGGAAGTGTAAAAACTAATTTCAATAACTTAATAGATGCTTTAGAATTTAGAAGAGCTACATTAGGTATATTTAGTACATCATCTATTGCTAAAATAGAAGAAGATAGAAAGAATGAATTACAAAATAGTGATTTAAAAATTAGAGATGCTGAAAAGTTATATCCTACAGGAGACCCTGTAGTTATTGCTAAAGATGAAAAAGTAACTATACATAAAAAGACATTAGGAATAAAACCATCAGAATTAAAAGAAGATGTATTATATTCTTTTAAGTTTATAAAGAATGGTAACGAAGTTGATAGAGTATTTAGATATTATGCTAAAGAAGGTTTAGTAAAACAAATTAAAACTAATGGTACATTAATTGATGACCCTAATTACAATAGAATAAATGATAGAGAGAATTATCTTCAATATCAAGAATTAGATTATGCTGATAAAAGTGAAAGAGATTTTAAAAATATAAGTCTTATAAATAAAAAGTATGATGAAAAGTATGTTGAAGAAGTTGCTAATGGTAATATAAGTATTGAAAGTGCTTTAGAGTTATTACCTAAATTTAATAGTAAACCTCATAATGCTGTAATTAAAGCATTAGAAGATAAAATAGATTTAAATGAAAACTATGATATTAGAACAGAATTAAATAAAAATTTAAAAGATATAGATAGTAATTCAAAAACAGTAAATACATTATTACTAGAAAGAGGAAGATTAAATGCTGAATTATTAGAACTATTAGAAAGTTTTACTTCAGAAGAATTAGAAAAAGAATTTAAAGATATTATATCAGATGATTATGAACCAATAGTAATTCCTGAAGGAAAAGCTATACCTATTACATTAAATGATGGAAGTAAACTACAACTTACAAGTGGTACTGGAATTGTATTCTTGAGAAATAAGAAAACTAATAAGATTAAATTAAGTGTATTAAGTTTTGAAAATGAAGATAATGAATTAATAAGATTATCTATAGGACAAGCATTTGTAGAAAAAGTATTAGGTATTCCAGTTTATGATGCTAGTGTAGTAGTAATGGATAATACTGGTACTACTGAAACAGATGTATCACTACTAAGTATATTTACTTATGATAATACTAAAATGCCTTACAATTCAGGATATGATTATATTAATTCAAATACTGGATTATCAGATAAAGATAGTAAAATAGAAGATTTAAAAAATAAGTATGAAACATTAAATAATGTTATTAAAGATTTAATAGATAAAGGACAAACTACTGTAGAACAATTAGCTAATGTAATTAAAACAGGATTAGATGATATTGATAAGAATACAGATACTAATCTTACTAATGAAAGAAATAAACTTAATGAACAATATAGATTACTTACATCAAATTCTAATATTAAAGATTTAGTTGTAGTAAATAAAAGTGATTTAACTAAAGCTAGACAAGTAAGTCTTGATTTTACAGATGATACTAAATCACAACTAAAAAATAAATATAAAAGTAAATTTATTTATGCTACTCCAGGTTCAGGTAAAACAACTATAGCAAAAGAGTTAGATGATATTATTGATACAGATGATTTAATGCTAGATGTAATGTCTGAATTACATCCTGAATTTGTTAAAGGAGAAAATGATACTGTACAAGAATTTATATTAGATTATGTAGAAAGATATAAAAATAAAGATGAAGTAAATGAATTAGTTTATATTAAAGTACAAGATTTACTTAGTCAAGGTAAAACAGTACTTACTGGTACAATAGCTTTTCTTAATAGAGTAGATATAGCTTTTAGTGTTAATAATAAATTTGTAAAAGATAGACTTAAAGACAGTTTACCTTATTTTAAACAAAAAGAAGCAGAATCAAAAGTTGTAAATATTACTAATTTAAAAAGTGAGTTATTTGATACAACAACTAAATCAAAAGAAAAAAGTGCAAGAGTAAAAGAAACTGATATAAATAAAAATTCATTCTTTGTAATGGATGGAAAAGTTAATCAGTATGCAGGATTTAATGTATTAATAGGACAAGCTGAAGTTCCAGCTAATGTTGATGCTAATAATAATGTTACTGTAGATGGTAAACTTCCAAAACAAAATAATAAAGTTAAAATATTAAATATATATAATGAAATAGATATTGATGATTATTACAGTAAACCTCCATTAGTATTAAATAATGAACTAAAAGGTTCTGTAATATACATGGATGAAGTAACAATGGATTTATTCTTTAATGGTAATAAAGAAGATGATATTGTTACAGATGTAGAAAATATAAAAAATAGTCTTAGAGATATAGGAGTATATTTTTATGATGATATATTAAATGCTAATCCTGATATAGTAGATACTGCTGTAAAAGAAATATTAGCTAATAATCAAGCTGTAATAAAAGTATTAAATACTGAGAATCCTGAACTAATAGATGGAGTTAAATCTAAAATGTTTAGAGTAAATCCTAAAACATTACTAGACTTTACACTAGATAAAAATAGTATAGATAATATAAAAGATGCTCAACCTTATGTTAAACAAGTTAATGATTTTACTACATCATTAAAAGAAGTTCAATCAAGTGAAGTATTTAATTATAATGATTTAGTAGGTAAATTATTTACTACTACACCTTTTACTGAAATATCAGATAGTTTTGCAAGATTAAAAGTATTATTAAATACAAAACTTCAAAACTATGTAAAAAATTATGAAAAGTTTTCATTAAAACCTGTAATTGAAGTTCCAGGAGATAATAGTGATAATATTATTGAAGAAGAAGATACTTATATGCAAAGTGATTTATATAAAACAGAATCACGTGACCCTAATAAAGCTTATTCTACTTTTGCTACTGAATTAAAAGTATCAGAAGAAGCAGAAAATTGGTTAAAATTATTTAATCAATATAAAGATACAAGTTATACTATTGAAGATTTATCTAAGAAATATCTTTCTGCTAAAGTAAAATCTATTGTAAAGTATTTATATGTAAATGCCAATACTGTAATAGGTTTTATTAATATAAATGGTGAAGATGTTCCTATTGGATTATTAGATACTATTGAAAGAGTTAAACAAAAGAAAATCATATATGGTACAAAAGATATTGTTCCAACATATCTTGAAAACTTATGGAATGATATAAATAAACAGAATTTAATTCCTGGAGGTATTGTAACAAGTGAAAAAGATTTTGTAGTAAATGATATTCACTATAATGGTTTACATTTACAAAGAACAAATATAGGTAACTTAATAAATCATCCTAAATTTTCAGACTTTGCAATAGTTAAATTAAGAAGTAATAATTTTGATGTTGTTTATGGTAATAAAGAAATAAAATCTAATGATATAACAAATTATAATGCGATTGTAAGTGATAATGATGGAAAAAGTCATTGGTATATTACTGTAAAAGTATCAGAAAATAAATATAGATTATATGAGATTAGAATTGATGATTTAAGTCATAATGAAAAATTTATAAAAGATAATCTCAAAAGATTTAAAACAGATGATAAATTTATTGATAATAATTTCTTTCATTTTACTGCTATAAAAAATGAAGTTAAGAAATTAAAAGATAGCGATAATTATCAAGAAGCAATGTTAGATTTTTTATTATCTGAAACTAATAGTTTAAAAAATGTAGTAACTCCAAATACAGGATTATGGTCAAATGGTGAAAATGTTAATGCAATAAATGTTAACATAGGAACTCATGGTTTTCTTAATACACAATTTATAGTTAATAGTGTACAAAAAAGTGACGTAAAAATAAAGCGTAGGACTAGAGGTATAATAGATAAACGTTCAAGAGCTAAAGGATTAGTAACAATAAAGTTATCAAGAGAGAATGCTTTAAATAATCTTAAAAGAATATTACCTGAAGGTTATGATGTTAGATTCTATGAGAATCTTATTAAAGAAGGTAATGATTATCTATGGGGTTATGTATTAAAGAATATAATAGGACTATCATACCAAGGTAGAATTGGTGAAGAATATCATGAAGCATTCCACATTATATTTGGTGCTTTTATTAATCAAACAGAAAGAGAAAGATTATTAGGTCATATAAAAAATTACTATAAGTCAAGATTAGATAATAATTATACAGAAGAACAACTAAATGACCCAGACTTTGCTGAAGAATTGTTAGCTGATTTATATAGAGATTTTGCATTAGCTTATGATGAACAAAATAATAAGAGTTTAGTAGACTGGATAAAAGATATTCCTAGTGCTATTATAAGATTCTTTAAAAGATTATTTAATCTTGAAACAAGTATTCAAAGAGATAAACAAAAGTTAGATAAATTCTTTAAGTCTATTAGTACTGGTAAATTTACTAATAGAAATGCAGAATTTATAAATTCTTTTAAAGCTAGTAAAGCTACAACTTATAAGAATGGAACTGAGAAACAACAGATAGTAAATATGCTTAGTGGTCTTGCAGCACAAAAAAATGTGTATGATTTAGCTAAACCTGAAACTATTATTAATGATAAATTTCTTAAACCTGAAGAAAGTATATTAACTAATCTAGCAAATCCTAAATCATTAATCAATGTATTTATTAATGAATTAAATAAAAAGTTACAGTTATCAGAAGATAAAGGTGGTTTTATAATGAATGATGAAAAGTTAGATGTAATTAGAAGAGTAGTAAGAGGATTAAGAACTGATTTAGATGTTGAAAATATTGATAATGTATTAACTATTACTAAATTAGAAATGACTCCCAAGTTTGGAGAAATACCATCTAGTATAATGGCAACATTTGCTGAACATGGTTATATAATTAATGATATCGATATAGAAAATGTATCAGAAATAGACTTTGATGATAGTGATGAAAATGAATTACAACAAGCTATTGAAGATGAAGACCTTATTAGTGAAGAAGAAGCTAATCAAAAAGAAAACTATCAAATAAAGAACTATATAAATCCACCACATCTTAAAATAAGAGGTGTAGCTAAATCATTTTTATCTCTAATACAAAAAGATGAAGTTGATATGTTTGGATTTAATATTAACTTTAACTATAGTCCTCAAGAAGCTGCTAATAAATTCTTATTAGCATTTGGAAATACTGATGACCCTATTCAATTAAAGAATAAAATTTACAATAGATATAAAACAGAAGAAAGTAAACCAGAAGAGTTTAGAGATAATTTCTATATGGATTTATATGACCTTATAGAAGAACAAGAAATAATGCCAAAAGAAAAAGTGTATAACTCATTATGGGATACACTTGGTAAATTAGCTAAAGCTGATTTCTTTAATATAGTTATAACTCCAACTGTAGACGATGTTAAGATTTCAAGAACAATGGCTAATCTTGATGATATAAAATATAAAGTTAGGAATAAACTATATAATATAGCTGATATAAAAGAAAAGTTTGCAGAACAACGTAGTAATCTTCCTAGTAATGCTAATCTTGTTATACAATTTACTAATACTATTAATGTTGAAGAATTAAATGCAGCAGAATTATTTGAAGATTTATCTAATACTAATAAGAAAGCTATTGTAGCATTAATAAATTATCTAGGATATAATGATTCATTTGAAACTGAAAATTATACTAATATATATTCATTAGATTTTAAAAGTGATTTAGTACCATTTGTAAAATTAGCTAGTAGTCTTAATTCTATAAATAAAAATGCTGAAATAACTAAATACAGACTTTTAACAGATAGAGTAGGTTCTAAATTACCATCTGATATATCTAGTACACATAAAACTATTGATGGTAAATTATATTACGAGTGGCAAGTTCCTAATGCTGTAAATAGAACTGTTAAAGAATTAAATAAACCTTTTGATAAAAGAGAATTAATATTAGATAGATTGTATGATGCTTTACCATTAATGAAATTAAAATCTAATTTTAAATATGAAGAAAGTAATGGTACAATAAATAAACTTAGTGGTGAAAACAAAGAAGTAGGAGATTATAAAGCTAAAGATTTATTAATTGAAATAATAATGGCTGCTCAAAATGGAAGTTTTGTAACTCCAGTATTATCAGATTCTGGCAGACAAGTATATATTGGAGGTATTAATTTTCTTAGTTATGATGATGCTTTAAATAATTTATTAAAAGTAGCACTTATAGAAAATAATAGAAGATTAACAGAAGGTGGTGAATCTTTTAAGAATTATAATCTTAATCAAAATAAGTTTTATAACTTTTCAACTATAGACCCTAAGTTTTTTCCAACAGAAATAACTAATTTTGATATAACTAATTTTGATATAAGTAATTATAGTGAGTTAAAAAATGAAATAGAAAAACTTATTAATCAAAGAACAAAAGAATTTGTTAAAACTTTAAATAAAGAATTTATTTCTTTATCGAATGATAATGTAATAACTAATAGTATATTAAAATCATTAGGTACTTTTGAAGAAAAAGCTAAAACACTATATACTAATCATATACTAAATCATATACAATTAACTTACATATTATTAGGAGACCCAGCTTACTATAAAAACTATGAAGATTTAGTTAAGAGAGCTAAACAAATGATATCTCCATCATCAATATCTAATATATATAATACATTTGATATAGAGATAAGTGATAGAAATTACTATGATACAGATTCAAGAATATCAGTATCTCAAGATATGACAGTATCTATTAAAGCTGATGTTATACGTAAGTCTTTAAATGATAAACAATTAAAAGCATTAGGATTAGAAAAAGAATATGAGCATAATAATCTTGGAGATGGTTTTAGTATTATAGATGATATAGCTTATAGAAATAGATTAATTGCTGAAAATACTTTTACACAATTACATCAGGATTATATGGATATGTCTATGAATGGATTTCCAGCATCAAAACTTACTATAGAAAAAGCAAAACAATCTGGTAAATCAATAGAGGATATAAAGAAGCAAAGTCCTGTAGAAGTTCTTAAACCTTTCTACTTTAGTATGATTAACTATGAAAAAAATGGAAGAAATTATTTAGTACCATTTCAAAAGAAAGATTCAGAGTTTAAAATATCACCATTCTACGGATTAAAGACTATCAATGGTATAAAAAATAGTATGTATAATTCTTATTACTATAAATTATTAACTGAAGAATTCGGTTATACTATAGAACAAGAAGTTATAGTAAATGGTAAAGTTACTAAAAAACATGTTATAGGATTTAATAGAGCAAATAGAAATGCTGATGTAGTATCATTTGAATCAGCTATTAAAGTATTTACTGATAAAGAACATATACAAAAAGTAGACCAACCTTTTGATAAAACTAAAGTAATAACAGTACCATTTAAACATTGGGGAAGACAAGTTGAAACTCCTAAAGGACACTTTAATAAAGATAACACATTTGGAACACAAATAAGAAAGTTAATTGTATCAAGAATTGCTGGAAAAGATGTAACAATTAAAAGACAAGATGGAACTACAAATACACCTGATGAATTACTAAAAAAATATAATCAACTTTTAATAGAAGATATTAAAAGAGGTGAAAAAAGATTTAGAAAATCTATTGAAACTAATGGAGCTATTGATGGTAAAAAGATATTAAATCTTATTAAAACTGAATTTTTAAGTAGAAAGAAACCATTACAGTATTTAGAAGCATTAGAGTTGTTAAATAGTGGTGATACTTATGATGAACTAATTACTAGAATACCTATATCGCATCCATTTCATACATTACAAATACAAACTATATTAAATAGTTTACATCGTAATAAAGTTAATAAATTAAAATTTAAAAATGGATTTAAGTTAGTTAACGCATCTAGTGTAGGATTTAAAAGACAACCAAAAATAGTATTTAATAATCCTGCTAATCCTAAAGAAGGTATTAAACATTTTGAAGTCTATGCTCCAATACATGATACTAGATTGTATGAGTTTGTAGATGAAGGAAGTGGATTAATTCCTAAAGAAAGAATGAGTGAAATAGAAGCTAAATATTCAGGAATCTTAGATGGAGTAATATATCGTATTCCTACGGAAGAAAAATATTCTATGTATAAAATCAAGATAATAGGATTTGTAGTAGATGAAGTAGGTGCAATATTTATGCCTGATGTAGTAACAACTCGTTCAGGATTAGATTTTGATATAGATAAAATGTTTGGTTTTTTTAAAGATGGTACAGAAACAACAATAGATGGTAAGAAATATATAGGACTTACTCCAAAACAATATGCTAAAAGAAGTAAGTATGATATAAATTCTTTTGAATTTAATGAGGATTATAATGATTATCAAGCTCAAGTTATATCTGATAATGCTAAACTTGATATTATGATGGATGTATTATCATCAGAACATACTGTAATATCACAAATGAAACCTGGTTCATTTGAAGCAATGGAACAACATGCTTTAGAATTAGAATATATAACTATACTAAAAGAAGGTCATACAAATAATTTAGGTGTAAAAGTGCCGTATAAATATAAAGAATTTAAAGAAGAGTTAGATAAATTTAAACTATTAAGTAAATCAGTTAAAAGTGATAAAGTAAAATCAAAAACAGAATTTTGGAATATAGTAAATATATCTAATACTATAAACAGAATGAATCTTGGTAAACAAGTATTATTTCTTGCAGCTAATTATAATGCGATGTCTGCTATTGTTGAAAACAAAACTATATATGAAACACCTGTAGAAGTTGTAGTAAAAGATAAAGAAGGAGATTTATTTTACCCTATAACATATAATAAAAAGAATTTATCACTAAATCCAACATCATTATTTGATTTAGATAATAACTTAAAATATGAAAATACTTCTATGCTTGTTGCTGGTTCTGTTGATAATGGTAAAACTCCAACACTAGAACCATTAGGATTTGATTTAAAATCTTTTAACTTATATATGGCATTAACTGGATATGGATTTCCTAGAAGAATGATTGAAAAGTTATTAGCTATAAATAATATACCTGATGTTATGACTGATGTAAAAATACCTAAAGTATTAGATACTGATATTACAGAAGATAAACTAGAGTTTGTTTTATTTAATCATAAAGCTCCTGAAGTACAACCTATATTATATACACTAAATCAATTATTAAAATCAAAAAGAACTAGAATTATTGGTTCAAATATGTCACAGTTGTTAAAACATTTAAAGATTGGTGATAGTGGACTACAGAGTAATACTTTTGAAAACATGATGACTTCATTAGATTATAATGATTATGTTAAAAAATTAGAAAAGGAAAACAGAATTAACTATCGTAGTATTATAAAAGATGTAGAATCATTTAGCTATGAATCAACAAAGAAAATGTTTGAAGGATTAGATATTGTTACAGATATAACTAAAATTCCTATAGAATTTGGTGCTATACTTAAAAAGTATAAAATAAAACCTGAATACTATCTTGATTTTTATAGTGCTGTATATGCTTATATTACTAGAAATGAATATGAAGCATTTATGTCACCACAACAAGTAACAGACCCTAAACTTAAAGATAAAAAAGTACAATCTATATTAAATACTGTTAATCATTTAAAGGATTTTAAAGAAAGTTTTCCAGATAATCTATTTCTTAAACAATTAAGTCTTAATGATAATAACAAAATTATATTTACTGAACAAAGAAAGAAAGATGATTCATTAATTAATACTACAATGAATGATTTTGAAAACTTATTAAACTCTGATGAAGTAGTTGATGTAAAAGATAAGTATGATGGTAAATTTGTAAGTATTAAAGTATCTGATTTTGCTAATGATTTAGCATATTATTCTATACAGGCTTATGGATTTGGTTATAACTATGAATCATTCTCTTATGTTATACCTCCAGCATATTATGATAATCATAGAGGTTATGTAGAAAATGTAGATAAAAAGATGAAAGAGTATATTGCTAATAACAATATGTTTAATAATATATTCATCGAGTATGCTTTAAATAATCCTAAGAATATAGAAGATGTAGGAACTCTACCTTTAGATTTAAGTCAAATGGTAAATAATTTAGTTGAATTTGGTTCTTTTGCTTACCAGCCTATAGATAATGGTAAATCATCTTTTAATAATATATTTTTGTTTAATAATGAAAGTTTTATAAAACTTGAAAATGAAATATTTGAAAATAAAACTCCTGATTTAATATATAGAGTAGGTGATGAAACTATTGTAAAAGTATTTGAAAAGAATAATGAAAGTTTTTTTATTATAGCTAATATTAACAATCCAGATAATATTGATTATATAACTTTAAATAATACTTTAGAAGGAAAAATTAAATTACATTATCCTAATGAAACTAGAAGTAAACAAAATAAACTAAAAGACTATGGATTGTTTACACAAGAGTTTTATTTAAAATCATTTAATAAAGAAGGTATAGAGTTTGAACCAAAAGCAACTAAAGAAATAGTTGAAAAAGGTACTGATACTCCAGAACTAACTACTGTATTAAACACAGAAGTTTTATCTATAACTAATATATCAAAAGGTAAATCAGAGATAATTAGATTATTATCTGATATAAGTAATAAGTCTAGTATAAACATGACTTTACAAGAATATGCAAATAAAACTTCTACAAGATTTGCAGATGTAAAAGAAGTTTTAAGAAAAGATGATATAGAATATTATAATGATAGAGTTAATGATTTAATAGCAGATAGATTAAAATATGCAATATTTGCTGAAGAAAATTTAAATAATAGACAATATTTACCATTTATTAATAAACTTAAAGAAAATGGATTTGAGCAAATTAAAGGAATGGAATATATTTTGTCAAAAGGTGGAATTAATCCAAAAGAAGAATACGATAAACTTATTACTCAAACACCTATTAGTATTGAAGATGTAATTAATGGTAATATTACTTACGATAATAAATTTTTAGATAACTTTACTAATGTTACATTTGATAAAACAACTAATAACATAACTATTACTGAAAGAAATTATTTAGAACAAGAAGACCAACAAACATTATCAGATGTTATTCCAATGTTAAAGGAAGTCTTAAATGATTATAATAAGAATAAACAAGTTGAAGTAGAACCTTCTACTCAACAAATATATTCTCAATTAGGTAATAAAACACAATCTGAAAATATAGTTATTGTAAACATCAAAACTAAAGATGGTAAATATGATAGAGAAGCTAATTTTAAAGAAGCTAAAACAAATAATAGAATTTATTCTATGGAAATAAATTCTGATTTAAGTTTTTCTAATCCTTGGGCTTCTTTTGAAAGAAAAGGAACAATTAAAACAAATACTACAAAAGAAGCTGTTATAAATTATATCGATTGGTTGACTACTGACAAATTTAAAAATGTTAAACCTGAAAGAAGAAAATGGATACTTGATATATTAAAATCAGGACAACTTAAAAATAGACCAATACAATATTATGCAGAATTAAAAGAACCTTCTCACACTACAGCTTTAGATTATTTAATTAATAAATATGATTGGAACAAACAATCTGAAGTAGAAACTCCTATTCAACAATCTGAAGTTAATCAAAATATAACTTATACTAAATTATTAGATAGAAATATAAAATTAGGTATTTCTGAAAAAACTAATAACTCAGGTGGAGCAAAAGGTTCAGATGCTTATTGGAATTATGAATCAACTATAATAGGTTCTTCTAATATGAATTGGCATAATCAAGATATGATTGATAGAGCTAAACAAGGTTTAGAAAAAGATTTAGTTCTAAATTTATTAGAAAATAATAAACAGGCTTTAATTCAAGATGAATCTGAATACGCTAATGTTGTAGCTATTGGTGGTAGAAGATTAGGTAAAACAGCTAAAAATCCATCTACAATAAATAAATTAGGTAGAAATTGGTATCAAGTTAAAAACAGTGATGGTATTTATGCGATAGTAGAAGATTTTTATAAAAGACCTGATACTGGACAATTAGATATGTCAAATGTATCTGGTGGTACAGGATGGGCTATTGCTTATGCTGCTGAAAAAATAGATGGTATTGAAAGATTAATATACGTTTATAATCAGAAAGATAGTAAATGGTATAAATATAATTACAATACTAATGTTTTTGAATTATATAATGATACTCCTATATTAACTAACAAGTATGCTGGAATTGGTACAAGAAAAATAGAGGCTAATGGTAAACAAGCTATTAAAGATGTTTATGAAAAAACATTTAAATCTCAACAACCTGAATCTCAGACTAAAATAACAATTAAAGATAGAATAGATATATTAGAAAATGAACTTAAAGAATTAGAAAATCTTAAAAAATATATATTAATTGGTACACCTGAAGTATTAATAGCAATTAATCTACCTAAGATAACACCAGATTCTGCTACAAAAGAAACAGGTGGAAAAATTGGTGTAAATAAAGATATTAATCCTAACTTAATAAGTAAAGATGGTGTTTCAGTAGAAAGAGCTGCTGAAGATATTAATAATGATTACCCTGATATGGATATACAAACTATAAGAAATTATATTATTGATATATTACAAACAGGAGTTGTAAATTTTGTAAATAGTTATACAAATCAAAACAGAATAGATTCTATTAAAAATGAAATAGCAGAATTAAAAAGAAACAAAAGTGGTCAATTAAATTTATTTGATGATTTTGATGATGGTACTCCATTTCCTGATAGTAAAGAATGTAAAAAACCAAATAAATGAATAAACTAATTCCAACTATGAGTAAACTACCTATGATGAAATCTGGAAGTAGTATTAAAATAGACCCTGCAAAAAGAGGTACATTTAAAACTCAAGCTACTAAAATGGGTATGGGTGTACAACAAGCTGCAAGTAAAATATTATCAGCTAAAGAAGGAACTTATTCTCCAGCTATGAGAAAAAAAGCTAACTTTGCTAAGAACTTTGCTAAATAAATAATATGAGTAACTGTAAGATATTTCGCAATAGAGATAAGAGTATTAATAAAGTAATGGATGAGTTTGGCAATGAAAGTCAACTGTATCAAGATACTTTATTTCATGTATCTACATTAGTAGATAATATACCATTAACTCCACCTATAAAACATTATTTAGATAAAGGTGATATAATGGATACTAGTATTCCTGAAGTAGCATTAGGATTATGGTCATACAGTTACTCAAAACATTTTAGAGATAAATACAATATTACTAAATCTAATTTAGAAGAAGTATCTGTAGATGATATTATTAGACATATAGAAGAATATTATCCTAAACCTGTTACTGCAACACCAATTGTAATCCCTGAAAAAATTGAATTAACATACAATCCTGAAACAAAATCTAAAACAGAATTACTAGATGAGTTTAATAGATTAATAGAAGTTAGTGAGAAGATGGGAACTAAATATCCCGATGATGCTATTAATAAAATAAAATCATTTCTTCAAGACTTAAATTTTAATCTATCAACTGTAGATGAAGTATTAGCTAAAAGAGGATTAAATGATAATCCTAAAGCTGTAATAGATTTTGCATATAATACTATTGCATTTGGTGATGGAGCTACAGTAGAAGATTTTGCTGAAGAAATAGGACATCTTATAGCGTTACATGCACCACAGAATAAAGATTTAGATAGAGCATTGGAAGCTATTAAAGATACACAAATATATAAAGACAATTATATTGAATATGTAAAGACTTATTCTAAACCAGGATTAGCATTAGAAATGAGTCCTCAAAGAAAAGCTGCATTAGAAGTACTTGGTAGATTCTATGGTAAACTGTTAACTGGAACATTAACAGAAAATGATATGAAAATATCTAAGCTATCAGTATTTAAAAGAATAATGAATGCTTTTAGAAGAATGATTAATAAAACTGATAACTTTAATCTTAGAAATTATCTTGAAAGTAATAGAGATAACTTCTTTCTTGAACCTGGAAAAGATATTAAATCAAAAGAGATATTCTATTCATTAGAACAAAGTGAAAATGTAGCATACAATAAAATGTTTAATGCTATAGATAACATGATTACTTCAATGAAGTCAAGAATGAGTAGAGAGATAAAAGATGTTTCAGCACCACTAGGAGAGTACAGTAAAAGAAAAGCTAATCTACAAACACAATTAGCATTGTTAAATCAAATGAAAGAAAATATAGCTTATGATTCTGCTATTGCTGATTTTCTTAAATCATTATATGTAGATAGTGCTAATATCTTTAAATTTTTAGAAAAGTATTTTGTTGTAAAAAAACAAACAGAAGAAATAACATTAAATGATATTAAATTTAATACAGAAGAAAAGATATTTGTAGGTGATGCTATTATTGAAAATAATAGTACTACTCTAACATTTGATATGTTTAGACTAGGAAGATTAAAGAAAGATGCTGATTTAAGTACACTACATTACTCACAATTATCAGAACTAAGAGAGTTTTTAATGCACTATAATAATTTTATAAAAGAATTAGGTATAGAAAATCTTAGTAATAATTTATTGAATGATAGTCAATTAGATGATTTAGCAGAATTACTTAATTATGTAAAAACTAGTTTGAGTTCAATAGAAGAAGCATTAAATATATTAAGTTCAAAGAAAATGCCTGAATCTATTGAGAATCTTATTGATGAAGCTGGTGTTGATATTAATGATATTCCTAAAGATATAGTTGATGCACTAAAAGATACTAATATAAAAGGTGATGTAGGTATGATGGAATACTTAATGGGAACTACAAGAGATTCTTCACAACCTATACTTAGATTATTTAATGCTACTGTAAAGAATATTATGCACATAGCAAAACGTAATACATTATCGTTTGCTGGAAAGTTCTTAGATAAATTAAATCATAGAATAGGACAATCAATGGATTGGGCTTATGAAAGATATAATGATAAGTTTACTGGATATTTAATATCTAAACATAATTATGGTAGATTTAAGAATGAAAGAGATACTTTCTTTAAAGATATAAATGCTAAATATGAATATCCTGTAGATTTTAATGCTAAAGAAGTTATGTTTAACCGTATTATTACTAGGTTTAATAATAATGATAAATATAAAGAAGAACTAAAAGCATTAAAAATAAAATTAAATAAAGAATTAGATGCTAATAAAAGAACTCAATACGAAGAACAGATTGATACATTAAATACTTTAATTGATAATGTAGAACTAGACCATAGAAAATTAAAATCATATCAAAATGAGATTAATAACTGGTTTAAAGATAATACAGTAGAATTAGAGAATGTAGAAGAAATTATACAGTCTGTTATTAATGACCCAGAATTATCATCAACAGAAAAAACAGTATGGTATAACAATAATGTTACTACTAATGAAGATGGTGATGTAATGGGTTATAAGAATGAGTTAGTAAGACCTTCTGATAAGTATTTAAATCCTGATTACAGTAAATTAAGTAGTGCAGATTTAGAAGACTTAAACTATATAAAACAAACTAAAGAAGAATTAGATAAATTTCTACCAACAAAGATAAATAGATTAGCACCACAGACTTATCAAAGTGCTATGGACACTTTAATAAAAACTCAACTTCCTGAATTAGTAGATAAACTTAAATTCTTAGGTAAAGATATAGGTACTAAAAAAGAAGATGATGAGATTGGTGAATTAGTTGGAGATAGAGTAAACTACGAAGATGAAACTAGAATCATAAAATATAATCCTACAAGATATACTAAGTTATTATTAGAACCTAATAATATTAGTACAGACTTATTAAGTAGTATGATAGGTTATGCTAAAATGGTATCAGAGTTTAAAGAAAAAGCAGAGAGAATAGAACAATTAGAATTTATAGCACAGAATATAAAAAATGGCTATACTGTAAATACTGATACTAATATGTCATCTCCATCTAATACAAGTAACTTAGTTAAACAGATGGAGAATTACTTGAGAGTACAGATAATGGGTATTACTTATCCTGATGTTACTATTCCAGTACTTAATGTTAAACCTACAAAGTTATTAAAGAACTTTGCTAAATTTGTAACATTGAAAAACTTAGGATTAAACTTTGCTACACAGTTTGTGGATTTTACTACATCTAAAATATGGTATCATGTTGAAAAAACAATGGGTGATACTGTTACTAGAAAATCTAGTGCATTAGGATTTGCAGCATTTAAAGAGTTAGCTCAAGATTCTATTAAAGAATCATCATCTACTATAAAGAATAACAAGTTATCTGCCATTCTTAGAACATTAGGATTATCAGATAATTTACATAGTGTGTTTAATGATTTAGATAAGAATATCTTAATGAGAGATGTTACTAATAAAGTATTATTTGCTGGTTATCGAGCTTCTAATTTTTATGTTTCAGGAAATGCAGCATTAGCAGGAATGTATAACTTTAGATTATACAATGGTAAATGGTACACAGAAAGAGAGTTTGGTAAGATAGAAAATCCTACAGAACAATTTGATTCATTACCATCAGCTTATGATAACATGAGAGTTGAGAATGGATTAATGAGTATTGATGGAATGAATACTAAAACATTAAACTTGTTTACTAGAAGAATGAATAATCTTATATCTAAAATAGATGGTAAATTACGTGAAGAAGATAAAACTTATGCACATAGTACATTAATAGGTATTGTTACATTAATACATAGAGATTGGATATTAGATGGTATATCAAGAAGATTAAAGAAAAGAGGATATAACTTTGATACTAATGCTGTTGATGAAGGTTATTGGTTAACTACTGCAAGATTTATGAAAGATTTCTTTGCCAATAAAGAAAAAACTAGAAATCTTAAATTCCTTGTAGATAACTATAATGCTTTAAATGACATGGAAAAAGAAGGAGTTAGAAGAACTATGAAAGAATTAATGATGGTTGTAGGTTCTATAGCAGTAGCTATAATTATGAATCTTGGAGACGATGATGATGATAGAGAATTAGATTATATAAGAGATATGGCTGCATATTTAGCTACTAGAAGTACAGTAGAAATAACAGCATTCTATAATCCATTTGAATATTTATATGCTGCAACAGATGTATTTGTAATAGGTAGAGATTTAAAAAGAATTATGACTTTTACAGAAATGTTTGATGCTAGAGAAATAGAATCTGGTAAATGGGAAGGTTGGACTAGGTCACAAAAGTATTTCTTACAGAATATTCCTGGTGTAAATGGTTCATTATCAATAGCTAGTCCTGAAGCATCTAATAGATATATTATTAATAACGTATTAGGATTTGTTGGAGGATTAGATAAATTAAAATATTATGATATACCATTAATAGGTACTCTTGATGACCAAGAATTATTAGAAATAGAACGTGATAAAAGATAAAAAAAAGAAGGGCTATTCAATTAAGAATAACCCTTCACAATACTCCCTCTCAGTTATTATTTACTCAAAATAACTTACTAAACTTAGATTCATTGCATGAATAATGTGTAAATAAATTCTTGATATTAGTTTTTCTAATTAGAAATATATCTCCAGTATTAAA
>Ga0247839_1003051_pt1 | contig 23727 bp, 19 predicted proteins | sample LaCruzMarch2015__6_FD_192405 | JGI IMG/M metagenome (GOLD analysis project Ga0247839, IMG submission 192405) | Freshwater microbial communities from meromictic Lake La Cruz, Castile-La Mancha, Spain - LaCruzMarch2015_16m | ecosystem: Environmental > Aquatic > Freshwater > Lake | place: Spain... | reverse complement strand
CGAGCGCGAGATCGAGCCCCAGCGAGCCGGTGGAGATCACCTCGATGTTGCGCGCGGCGCTGACATCGCCCATGCGCATGACCGACCCCTTACCGAACTGCTTCTCGATCTGGGTCAGGGCGGCGGCCAGGGCCTTCTTGCGGTTTTCGTCCATCGGGTCTCCATGGGTCCGGTCCGGGGCGCGCGCCCGGTCGGGCGTGCGGCATTTGGGGTTCCCGGGTTGCGATAACGCAAGATTATCGCACAGGCGATCGGCGCCGGACACCGGTTGCGCCGCGGCGGGTCGAATCGGGCCGCGGTGCTGATGCCGTAGGGTCCGCTGCGCGGACCGCCGACCGCGCGCTCAGGCAGATAGCCAAGTCCACGATCAACAGCTTAGAATCAGACCCAGCCCAACCCTCCCGAGGCACCGCAGGACCAGCACCATGTCCACCCAAACCCGCTATGCGCTGCAGGACGAGCGCCCGACCGAGGATCTGGAGGACCACATCATCCACCTCTCCGGCGTCTCCTGGGACGACTACGAGCGCCTGCTCGTGATGCGCGGGGACCACTCCGCGCCGCGGATTGCCTATCTGCACGGGGAGGTCGAGATCATGAGCCCAGCGCGGACCCACGAGGCGATCAAGTCAGTGATCGGCCGGCTGGTCGAGACCTGGTGCCTGGAGCGCGACATCCCCTTCTGCGCCGTCGGCGCTTGGACCCTCAAGTCCAAGCCCAAGTCTCGCGGGGCCGAACCGGACGAGAGCTACATCTTCGGCAACCCCGAAGCCGAGCGCCCGCACCTGGCGATCGAGGTCGTTTGGACCTCCGGGCGCATCGACAAGCTCGCCATCTACCGCAAGCTCGGCGTCGCCGAGGTCTGGTACTGGCGCCGCGGCCGCATCCAACCCTACGGCCTGCGCGGCGAGCGGTATGTACCGCTCACCACGAGCGAGGTGCTCCCCGGTCTGGATCTCGAGCTGCTCATGAGCTTTCTCGACCGGCCGACGACGTTTGAGGCGATCCGCGCCTATCGCGATGCGCTGCGTTACGCCCCCTGAGCGCCACGCACTGATCCCGTGGGAGCGGCTTTAGCCGCGACGGGTGACTGCACCCGCGACGCTGCGCACTGGCCGATGACGCCCAAACCGGAGGTCGAGGCTTCAGCCGGACGGGGCGCCGAAGGCGTTCTCTTCCCGCCCGCACTGTGTTAGCTTGCCGCCGAGCGAGAGTCCCGGATGCACCCAAGGAGCCAGCGCCGCCATGACCCAGGTCTTCCTCTCCCACGCGACCGCGGATGACGCGGTGGTGCGATCACTCCGGCAGGCCCTCGCCGACCTGGGCCAGGAGGTCTGGATCGACTCGCGCGAACTTCGCGGCGGCGACCCGCTGTGGCCGGTGGTCAGCCAGGCGATCGAGGCAGCGGCGGCCTATGCGGTGCTGGTCAGCCCGAACGCCTTGCAGTCGCGATGGGTCGGCAAGGAACTGCGCCACGCCTTGACCATCCAGGGACAGCGCGGCCGGGAGCGGTACCCGGTCATCCCCCTGTCGCTCGACGGCACCCAACTCGGCGTCCTGGAAGACTTCTTCGGCGAAAAACCCGCCTACGTCCCCATCAGCAGCGCCCCCGGCGGTCTCGACGCCGCCCTGCACGCCATCCTGGTCGCGCTCGGCAAGCGCCTGCCGGAGGACGTGCCGCCCCAGGCCCAACCCACCGCCGAGCCCATCGAAGACCTGGTCCTGGAACTGACGGATCTCCGCTTCCACGAGACCCCGGAGGGCATCCGCCGCCCCAGCGCCCGCGCCCGTCTGGTCCACGAATCCGCCGCCGCCAATCAACGCGAGGTCGCGAGCGAGCACAGTTGGCGCCTGATCGCCCCGCTCGGCCCGATCGAGGCCGACGACCTCCGCTGGTACCTGGAGGACTACGCCGTCTGGCCCGGCACACAGTTCCAGGCCCGCGCCCGGCGGGTCGAGGCGAGCCTCGTCAGTTGGGGCGAGGCGCTCCATCAGGCCGCCCTGCCCAAAGAGCACACCGCCAATGTGCTGCAAGCCTGGGCGCGCATCGACGCCCACGCCAGCCGCCGCTTCTCCGTCTATGTGGACCCGGAGGCGACGCTGGAGACCGACACCCCGGACGCCGAGCGCCAAACCGCCCGCGAGGCCGCCACCGCCCTGCTCGCCCTGCCCTGGGAACTGCTGCACGACGGCCAGGGCTACCTGTTCCAGGGCCGCCACCCCACCCGGGTGCGCCGCCGGCTGCCCAACACCCGGGTGCTGGACCTGCCGCTGCTCACGCCCCCGATCCGCATCCTGCTGGTCAGCCCGCGGCCGGAGGACCAGGCCTGCGGCTATATCGACCACCGGGTCAGCGCCCTGGCACTGGTCGCGGCGATCGAGGAACTGGGCAGCCTGGTCGAGCTGACCATTCTTAAGCCCCCGACCCTGCCGGCCCTGAGCGAGGCGTTGACTCGCGCGCAAGATGCGCGCACCCCATTCCATGTGGTCCACTTCGACGGCCACGGCGTCTATGACCACAGGGCTGGCCTGGGCGGGCTCTGTTTCGAGGACCCGCGCGACCTTGGGTCTTTGGAGCGGCGCCGACACCTCACCGTCTACACCGACCAGCTCGGCCCGCTGCTGCGTGACCACCGCATCCCGCTGGTGTTCCTGGAGGCCTGCCAGAGTGCGGCGGCCGAGCAGGCGTCGGAGTCGGTCGCCACCGAACTGCTCACGGTCGGGGTCGCCGCCGTCATCGCCATGAGCCACTCGGTGCTGGTCGAGACCGCCCGGCGCTTCGTCGCCGCCTTTTATGGACCGCTGGCCGCTGGCCGGCGCGTAGGAGAGGCGACCTTGGCCGCCCAGCGGGCACTGCACGAAGACAGCTTCCGCGGCCACTGCTTCGGCGCCGGTGAACTGCGCCTGCAGGACTGGTTCGTCCCGGTTCTCTATCAGGAGCGCGACGACCCCCAACTGTTCACCCAAACCCCGGCGGCCCGGACCGTCGCGGACCTGAAGACCGCGCTCCGGGCACGGCTCGGTGCCGTCCCTGCGCCGCCGGAGACTGGCTTCATCGGTCGCAGCCGAGACCTGTTGGCCCTGGAGCGGCTGTTGCAACCGGGCCAGGCCAAGGTCCCGCAGGAGAACCGCTGGGCGGTGATCCGCGGCCAGGGCGGCGAGGGCAAGACGGCGCTCGCCTGCGAACTCGGCCGCTGGCTGGTGCGCTCGCAGCAGATCGAGCGCGTCGCCTTCGTGTCGGTCGAGACCCACGCCCAGGCCGCCGCCGTGCTGGACGCCCTGGGCCGCCAACTGGTCGGCCCCGCCTACTCGGTCGCGGCCTACGGCGCACCCCTGGGAGCGCCGCACCCCAGTGCGGCGAGTGAGGCCGCGATGCTCCCAGTCGAGCGCGCCCTGACCGAACGCCCGACGCTCCTCATCATCGACAACCTGGAAAGCCTCCTGCTCCCGCCCTACCTGGCCGCCCAGACCCCGGCCGCGCTCGCCGAGGAGGCGCGCCAATCCCTGACCGAGGTCCTGGCCCTGTGCGAGCGACTGCTGCGCAGCGGCGAGACGCGCCTGGTCTTCACCAGCCGCGAAAGCCTGCCGCCGCCCTTCGACCGCACGGCCAACCGGCGCGAACTGGAACGGTTGGACCCGCCCGACGCGGTGCGCCTGGTGGAGCGGGTGCTGAACCTGGACGGCGCCGGCACCGATGCCCAGTCCAGTCGGGAGGACATCGAGTCACTGGTGGAGACCGTCCACGGCCACGCCCGCACCCTGGCCCTGCTCGCCCCCGCGCTGCGCGACCAAGGCCCGGCGCGCACCCGCGCGGACCTGGTGGCACTGATGGCCGAGATGCAGCAGCGCTACCCCGGCGACCGGGAGCGGTCGGTCTATGCCGGGGTCGAACTGTCGCTGCGCCGGCTCTCGCCCGCCAACCGGGAGCGTGTGCGAGCGCTGGGGGTCTTTCATGGGGCGGTCGACCTGGACGTGCTGCGGGTGATGATGGGCTGGGAGGCGTCCGACTGCGGCGCGCTGGGCGCGGATCTGATCGGCACCGGGCTCGCGACCGCGGACGACTATAACCACCTGACGCTCAATCCCGCACTCTGCCCCTTGCTGCGCGAGCAGTTGACGCCCGCGGATATCGCGGACCTGAGCGCCCGCTGGGTCGGGGCCATGGGTCAGTATGTCGGGTTCCTCTATCAGCAGCAGAGCCAACGGTCCGAGGTCGCCGCGACCCTGACGGTGCTGGGGCTGCCGAACCTCTTTGCCCTGCTGGACCTGGTGCAGGCGGCCGGGGAGTCCGAGGCGACCATTGACCTCGCGGCCAGACTCTACACCCTGTTGCAGATGCTCGGCCGGCCGCGCCTGCTCGCGCGTGTCGGGCAGGTGCGCGAGGCCGCGGCGCGGACGCTCGGGGAGGGCGCGGGCGAGGCTTGGGGCCATGTTCGGTTCCAGGCCCTTGACTCCAAGACCGACGACGACCTGGCGGGCGGGCGCCTGCGCGAGGCGCTCGCTGGCGCGCAGTCGCTCCTCCAACGCGCCCAGGCAGCGGGTGGAGCAGCCTATCCGGGTGCCGACTACGACTTGGCGATGGCCCACTTCAGCCTGGCCCGGGTCCTCAGGACCGCCGGCGCCGCCGGGTCGGCCCTGCCGCTGCTGGACGAGGCCAGGCAGGGCTTCGAGGCCGCCGAGCGGGACCAGCCGGGCCGGGGGGCGGAGCGGATGGCGTCCGTCTGCCTCGCGGAGCAGGCCGCGTGTCTGCTCTACCCGCCCTCGCCGAGTCCCCGGACCTGGACCACACCGAGTCCGCCGAGGTCCTGCTCCTGATCGAGACCCTGGCGGCCCCCTGACCCCGGCCGCCCCGCGCCCCCGGAGTCCAAGGCGTAAGCCTTAGAGGGGGCGCCAAGGCTGAAGCCTTGGACTCCAGGCGACCGCCCGGCAGCGCGCCGCGCCGCTCGCCCTGAAGGGCGACCGGCACCTGCCCGTGCGCTGCGCGACGGGGTCGCTCCGATACTCGGCGAACGTCAGGCCACCTGCGCCAGCGGCACCAGGATTTCCACCGATTCATAGGGTACCGAAATCGCACCCTCCGCGGTGCGCTCGATCAGCCCCAGTGCTTCCAGGCGCGCGATATCGGTATGCACATTGGAATAGTTGCGTCCCGCCGACTTGGCCAGTTGGTACACGCTGCACGACCCAAGGCCGCGCAGCGTGGCGAGCAGGTCAAGGCGCGCGGGCGTCAGCTCGGCAAACAGCGATTTGGCCGACTCGAAGCTCAGCCGGAAGTCTGGTGAGCGTCCGCCGCGGGACTCGGCGATTTGCTGCCGGGCGGCGGCAATCGCCGACCCGCGCCTTGCCACTTCGATGATTGCCTTCATGATCCACTCCAATGCGCAATATCGCGTTCAAAATCATCGAGCAGGCGATCAATCGAGGAGAATGCGTAGTCTTCTTCCCGGGCGCCGATATGCCGATGATCACCTTTGCCACGCTCATTGTCGTACCGAACGCGCGTCTCGCCGGCGGCCCCGAAGTACAGGCGGTACTTGTAAAGGTGCCGGCTCGGCGGAAGCGGGGCGGGAAGCTCCCAGACGACTACCTCGACAGTGGAGCCATCGTCACGTACTTCCTTCGATCGCGCGATGAGTGTGGCCTTCATATATTGCATGTTAGCAATACACTGGGGCCTGGTCTACTGCGTTAGATGCGCTAAGGCCGCTTGCGGGAAGCCGAAACTGCGCTCGCAGCGCAAAGTGCCTCGCTGGAGACCGAGCGGCAAGCGAAGGAGGCCACCCTCGCGGACGTTGCGCGTCTCACCGCCCCCCACGGACACCTGAGGCTCAGCCCAGACGCGACATGAGCCCGGCAGCGGAAGCCGATGAAGGGTTTCCAGCATTGCTCGTCGATGGCCATCGTCGAATCAAGGTATCCAACTGCCCATGCGTCCCATGGTCGAAACGGCTTCAGACCGGCTGGCGCTGCATGACCAGCATGTAATTCACCCCCATCCAAGGGGTAAAGGAGAAATGACGGTTGAACGGATTGACCCGCACCCCGGTGCGATGCAGGCAGCGAAAATCGGCACCCAAGCCGGCGGTGACCTCCGCGGGCCGCACCAGTTTGCGGTAGTGATGGGTGCCCCGCGGCAGCCAGCGCAGCAGGTATTCGGCCCCGAGGATCGCCGTCAGCCCCGCGGCCCAGGTCCGGTTGATGGTGGACACCACCATGACCCCGCCCGGGCGCACCAGGCGCGCGCACTGCTCCAGGAACAGCGGGCGTTGCTCCACATGCTCCACTACCTCCATGTTCAGCACCAGGTCGAACTGCTCGCCCGCCGCGGCCAGTTGCCCCGCCTCGGCCAGCCGGTAGTCGATCGCCAGTCCGCTCCCCTGCGCGTGCAGGCGGGCCACCCGAAGATTTTTCTCGGTCACGTCGATCCCGACCAGGGTGGCGCCCAGGCGCGCGACCGCTTCGCTCAAGAGGCCGCCGCCGCAGCCGATATCGAGCACCGCCAGGCCGGCGAACGGCAAGTCCGCCCGGGGGTCGCGCCCCAGCGCCGCGGACGCCTGGTCGCGCAGATAATCCAGGCGCAAGGCGTTGAGGCGATGCAGGGGCCAGAAGGGCCCCGCGGTGTCCCACCAGCGGTGGGCGAGGCGCTCGAAATAGGCGACTTCGGCCGGATCGATGCCGGTCCCGGTCAGGTGTTCGCGGTTCATCGTCGGCGCTCCCGAGTGTTTCGACCTGCCCATCAGTTCGGTCTGATGACGGGTATATCAACCGCCTAGTGCGGTTCTTCCCGCAGGGTCGACCGCACCAGGTCCTTGACCGCCGCGGTCGTGGCGTCCAACTCGGTACACCGCGCCGCCCGCTCCAGCAGACCTTGCAGGGACGGCGGAGCCGGGGCCTCCCGGCCGATCGCCGCACGGACCGCCTCGTTGAACTTGGCCGGATGGGCGGTGGCCAGGCAGATGGCGTCCCCCTGGTCCCGCGCGGCCCGCACCCCGGTGGCCGTGTGGGGGCAGAGGATATAGCCGCCGGCCTCGAAGGTCGCGCGGATCTGCTCCAGGGTTTCGGCATCGGTCACGGCGGCGGCATGGAAATCGGCCTGGACCTGGGCGAGCCGCGCCCCGTCGACCGCCAGGCGACCGTCGCGTTGCAGGTCTTCCAGGAGTCCGCGGACGGCCGCGGTGTCGCCGTCGTGCAGAAAATACAGATAGCGCTCGAAGTTGGAGGCGAGCTGGATGTCCATGGCTGGACTCAGGGTTTGGTAGACCGGGCCGGCCTCATAGACGCCGGTATGGACAAAGCGGCTGAGGATCGCGTTGCGGTTGGTCGCGATGATAAGTCGTTCGATGGGCAGGCCCATGCGGCCGGCGATGAAGCCGGCGCAGACATCGCCGAAGTTGCCGGTGGGTACCGAGAAGCTCACGCGGCGCTCGGGGTCGCCGCCGCTGACCCGGCCCCAGGCGTAGAAGTAGTAGACCATTTGGGCCAGGATGCGCGCCCAGTTGATGGAGTTGACCGCGCCCAGGTGGAACTCGGACTTGAAGGGCAGGTCGTTGAACAGGTCCTTGACGATGCGCTGGCCGTCGTCGAAGGTGCCGCGGATGGCGATGTTGTGGACATTGGCGTCCAGTACCGTGGTCATCTGCCGCTCCTGGATCGGCGAGACCCGGCCCTTGGGGTGGAGGATGAAGACGTGGATGCGCGCCTTGCCGCGGACCCCGTAGATGGCCGCCGAGCCGGTGTCGCCCGAGGTGGCGCCGACGATATTGAGGTGCCCGCCGTCGCGCGCGAGCAGGTACTCGAACAGGTTCCCCAGCAGTTGCAGGGCGACGTCCTTGAAGGCGGCCGTGGGTCCGTGGAAGAGTTCCAGGACGCGCAGCCCACCGGTCTGGATGAGCGGCGTCACCTGCGGGTGGGTGAAGGAGGCGTAGGAGCGCTCGATCAGGGCGCGCAGGTCCTCACGCGGGATTTCACCCTCCACGTAGAGGTCGAGCACCTCCAGGGCCAGGTCCTGGAAGCGCAGCCCGGACCAGGCGCGCAACTGTTCCGGCGTCACCCGCGGGATCAGGGCCGGCACCAGGAGGCCGCCGTCGGTGGCGAGCCCCATCATCACCGCCTGCGCGAAGCCGACCGGGGCGACGCGGCCGCGCGTGCTTACATATTGCATGTCTGTCGATCCCCAAAAGAAGCATCGGTGTACACTGATCGCTCTGAGCGGTCCGGCCAATGCGGCAGTGTAAGGGGGACCCGCGGGCTTGGCAAAACCCGGCCGCGCGCGGCGCGGGGGCAGGCAACCCGGGGTGTCCGTCCATCGGCCCGTGGGCATACTCAATCCTCAAAATCGAAAAAGTTCGTCGGGAGCGTTGACACGCCTTGCGGTAGGGCAACACAATCGGCCCGGCTTGCCGCCGTCTGCGGCCCCCGAGCGGATTCGCCCGGTTCGCGACGTCGGTTTCTTCGCACCCGCGCCCGTCGCGGGGGAGGCCCAACTGCGAGCGGGTCCGGCCGCGCGCGGGCCCTGATATGCTGCCCACGGGACGAGGAGGCATCGCCCGGGCGGGACACTGAGCAGGTAATCAACTTTTTTCCCCCACCATAAGGTACGCCCATGACAATCGAGTCGGTCGACGCCATAACCCGGCATCCGCTCTATGCGGAACTCGTGTCGAAGCGCAAACGCTTCGGCTGGACCCTGACCTTTCTGATGATGGTCATCTATTACGGCTTCATTCTGATCGTCGCCTTCAAGAAGGAGTGGCTGGCACAGCCGCTCTACGACGGTGCGATCACCACCGTCGGCATCCCGGTGGGCCTCGCGGTCATCATCTCCGCCTTCGCCCTCACCGGGATCTATGTCTACCGTGCCAACGGTGAGTTCGACGACCTGACCAAGGCGATCCGGGAGGACCTGCAATGAAGCGTTTCGCCTTCTCCCCCTGGCTCATCCTCGCCGCGCTGCTGGTGCCCTTCGCCATCGTCTCGGCCGACGCCCTGACCGGCGGCGTAACGAAGCAGCCGCTCAATATCACCGCGGTGGTCATGTTCGTGATCTTCGTCGGGGCAACGCTCGGCATCACCTACTGGGCCTCCCTGCGCACCCGCACCGCCAGCGATTTCTACACCGCGGGCGGCGGCATCACCGGTTTCCAGAACGGTCTGGCGATCGCCGGCGACTACATGTCCGCGGCCTCGTTCCTCGGTATCTCCGGCCTGGTGTTCGCGTCCGGCTATGACGGTCTGATCTACTCCATCGGCTGGCTGGTCGGCTGGCCCGTGATCATGTTCCTGATCGCCGAGCAGTTGCGCAACCTGGGCAAGTTCACCTTCGCCGACGTGGCCTCCTACCGCTTCAGTCAGGTGCCCATCCGCTCCATGGCGGCGGTCTCCTCCCTGGTCGTCGTCGCCTTCTATCTCATCGCACAGATGGTCGGTGCCGGCAAGCTGATCCAACTCCTGTTCGGCCTGGAGTATTGGATGGCGGTCGTGATCGTCGGCGTCCTGATGATGATCTATGTCATCTTCGGCGGCATGACGGCGACCACCTGGGTGCAGATCATCAAGGCTGGCCTGCTGCTCACCGGCGCCACCTTCATGGCCCTGGCCGCCCTGTACCACTTCGGGTTCTCCCCGGAGGAGATGTTCCGGCAGGCCACCACGCACAGCGCCAAGGGCCTGGAGATCATGGGCCCCGGCACCCTGATCAAGGACCCGATCAACGCCATCTCGCTGGGTCTGGCACTGATGTTCGGCACCGCGGGTCTGCCCCACATCCTGATGCGCTTCTTCACCGTGCCGAACGCCAAGGAGGCGCGCAAGTCGGTCTTCTTCGCCACCGGCTTCATCGGCTACTTCTACATCCTGACCTTCATCATCGGCTTCGCCGCCATCACCCTGCTGGCCCAGCACCCCGAGTTCTTCAAGGACGGTGCCCTGGTGGACGGCATCGTCAAGGACCCCAAGGGCCTGCTCGGCGGGACCAACATGGTCGCCATCAAGCTCGCGCAAGCGGTCGGCGGCAACCTGTTCCTGGGCTTCATCTCGGCCGTCGCCTTCGCCACCATCCTCGCGGTGGTGTCCGGTCTGACGCTGGCTGGCGCCTCGGCGATCTCCCATGACCTCTACGCCAGCGCCATCGCCCGCGGTCGGGTGAACGAGACTACCGAACTGAAGGTGGGCCGCTACGCGACCTTCGTCCTGGGCCTGGTGGCCATCGGGCTGGGGATCGCCTTCGAGCAGCAGAACGTCGCCTTCATGGTCGGACTCGCCTTCGCCATCGCGGCCAGCGCCAATTTCCCGGTGCTGGCGGCCTCCATCTTCTGGAAGGGGATGACGACGCGCGGGGCCTTCATCGGCGGCTTTGTCGGGCTGATCACCGCGGTGACCATGACCGTGATGACCAAGGCGGTGTGGGGCGAGACGCTCGGCCACACGGTCGCGGACGCCGCCGGCAAGATGGTGCCGGTGGGGCTGATCGGGCTGGACAACCCGGCGATCATCTCGATCCCGGTGGCCTTCATCTGCATCTGGCTGTTCTCCATCACCGACCGCTCCGATCGGGCCAAGATCGATCGGGCCGCCTTCGCGGCCCAGCGGGTCCGGTGCGAGACCGGGATCGGCGCCGAGGGCGCGTCCGGCCACTGATCGCAAGGAACGCGCCGCCGGGACAGGCAGATCCCGGTGCCTCACCGCGCAGGAGGCTGCCGCCGAGGCCCGAGGTCGCCCCGCGACCTCGGGCCTCGGCATTTGTGGACGGTGCGGCAGGAACAATTGACACGGCAAAGCGGGCGATCTAACAATGACCGGGTGCCGCTGGACGCAACTTCTCCGGCAGAGCAGGGGTCAACCCCGAGGTTCCTTGAGCCTGGAAAGAGGAGTTATCCACAGATGAACACAGATTATTTATTGGCTCACGCTTGGCTGGAGGCTCACCTTGCGGGTGATTGCGATAGTAGCGATAAGCGCATGACTATTAAAGAAATATCTGTGTTCATCTGTGTTCATCTGTGGATTTTAGGTTGAGCGGCGGAAACCTGTGCATTTCTTGCCGGCAGGCGTGGATTTGCGCTGTGGCGCGCCGCGCGATGGCGCGTTCGTCGGTAATACGAGAATGGAGCGATATCCCATGACACCCGAGCAGCGTACCGCCTACTGGCGGGCGAACCTGAACCTGTTGGCCGTACTGCTGGCGGTCTGGTTCCTGGTCTCCTTCGGTTTCGGCATCCTGTTGGTGGAGCCGCTCAACGGCATCCGGCTCGGCGGCTTCAAGCTGGGCTTCTGGTTCGCCCAGCAGGGGGCGATCTTTTGCTTTGTGCTGCTGATCTTCGTCTATGCCTGGGCGATGAATCGGCTCGATCGTAAGTTCGGTGTCCGCGAGGACTAAAGGAGACGGCCATGCTGTCGCTGCAATTCTGGCTCTGGGCCATCGTCGGGGGCAGTTGTGCCCTCTATATCGCCATCGCCTTCCGGGCGCGGGCGCGCTCGACCGCCGATTTTTATGTGGCCGACCGGCACATCGGCCCGATTGCCAACGGCATGGCAACCGCCGCGATCTGGATGTCCGCCGCCTCCTTCATCTCCGTGGCCGGGCTGCTGGCCCAGAACGGCTATGACGCCTCCGTCTACCTGATGGGATGGACCGGCGGCTATGTCCTGCTCGCGCTGCTGGTGGCCCCCTATCTGCGCCGCTTCGGCAAATACACGGTTCCTGAATTCATCGGCGACCGCTATTTCTCCGGCCTGGCCCGGCTGGTCGCAGTGCTGTGCCTGCTCATCATCTCGGTGACCTTTGTCATCGGCCAGATGCGCGGCGTCGGCATCGCCTTCTCCCGCTTCCTTGAGGTGGACTTCACGGTGGGGGTCGCCGCCGGCATGGGCATCGTCCTGGTCTACGCCGTCGTGGGCGGCATGAAGGGGATCACCTATACCCAGATCGTCCAATATGTCGTGCTGATCCTCGCCTACACCATCCCGGCGATCTTTATCTCACTGCAGCTCACCGACAGCCCCGTCCCCCAACTCGCCCTGGGCGGCGAGTATCTGCGCGATGGCGCAGCGAGCGGGGTCGCACTGCTGGATAAACTGGACCAGGTGATGACGGACCTGGGCTTCAGCGCCTATACGGCGCAGAAGGACGGGACGCTCAATCTGTTCCTGCTGGCGGCGACGCTCATGATCGGCACCGCCGGGCTGCCCCATATCATCGTGCGCTTTTTCAGCGTCCGCCGGGTGGCGCAGGCCCGCTCCTCGGTCGGCTGGACCCTGATCTTCATCGCCATTCTCTACACCACCGCCCCGGCGGTCGGGGCCATGGTCCGACTCAATCTCATCGAGAGCATCCAGACCGGACCGGTCGGAGTGCCGACGGCCAATGTGGCGATCGACACCTTGCCGGACTGGATGAACCGGTGGTCCAAGACCGGGCTGCTCGCCTGGGAGGATAAGAACGGCGATGGGCGGCTCCAGTATTACAACGACCAGAACCAGCGCTTTGCCGCGACGGCCGCGGGCTACGGCTGGAAGGGCAACGAGCTGACCCGCATCGACCACGACATCCTGACGCTGGCCAACCCGGAGCTCGCCCAGCTCCCCGCGTGGGTGATTGCCCTGGTGGTCGCGGGCGCCCTGGCCGCCGCGCTGGCCACCGCCGCGGCACTGCTGCTCACCATCGCCTCGGCCATCTCGCACGATCTGCTCAAGGGCCTGCTGCTGCCCCAGTTGTCGGAAGCGGGGGAACTGCTGGCCGGGCGCATCGCCATGGTGCCCGCGGCCCTCTTCGCCGCCTACCTGGCGCTCGATCCGCCCGGCGCCGCCGCGGAGGTGGTGGCACTGGCCTTCGGGGTGGCCGCCGCCACCCTCTTCCCGACGCTGATGCTGGGGATCTTCGACAAACGCGCGAATGGTCCCGGGGCCATCCTCGGCATGTTGTCCGGACTGCTGTTCACCGCCGCCTACATCGTCTGGTTCAAGGGCTGGTTCTACTTTCCGGGCACCGCGATGGCGCCCGACACCCCGGACAACTGGGTCTTGGGCATCGCCCCGGAGGCCATCGGCGCCCTGGGGGCCGTGATCAACTTCGCCGTGGCCTACCTGGTATCGCGCCTCACCGCCGCCCCGCCGGGGCCGATCCAGGAACTGGTGGAGGATATCCGCGTACCCAAGGGGACGGAGCCTGGCGTCGCGCGTTGACGCAAGACCCTAAGAAAGAGGATTGGTCCGCAAATGAACGCAAATGAACGCAAATAGGAGAGAATAGGAAGCCGCAACGACGCAGACGAATTGAGTTGGAAGCACCCTTGAGATATCGGCCCGCGGACCCTCAGCGCGGTAGTTGCCCGACCATCCACTTGGTCTTCTTATTTGCGTTCATTTGCGTTCATTTGCGGACAATCATTCTTTCTAAGTTAACAGCGCCTTCTCGTTGCCTCAGGGGAAAACTGCGTGGACGTCGAACTCGTTGAAATCCAGGAATTCCTGGCCAGCCACCCGCCCTTCGACAAACTGCCGCCGGAGACGCTGGAGCGCCTGCCCAAGCGGCTCTCGGTGCGTTATATCCGCCGCGGCAGCGTCTTTCCACCGCTGGACGCGGACCAGCCCTATCTCTATATCTTAAGGCGCGGGGCGGTGGAACTGCGCGACGCCCAGGGGGACTTGGTCGGCAAGCTGGCCGAGGGCGATCTCTGCGACATGGCCTGCCGTGCCGGCGAGAATGCCGTGCCGATGAAGGGCAGCACCGCCGAGGACACCCTGGTCTATTTGCTGCCCTGTACGGATCTGACGGCGCTGCGTGCACAACACGCCCACTTCGCGGAGCACTTCGATCAATCCGTCGCCCACCGGCTACGTCGGGCCCTGGACGCGGTGACCAATGCCCCGGCCTCCGGTGCCGGCCTGATGACCCTGCGGGTCGGCACCCTGATCAACCGGGCGCTGGTCACGGCCACCCCCGAGACCAGCATCCGCGAGGCGGCGCAGGTCATGGCCGAGCACAATATTTCTTCGCTCCTGATCATGGTGGGGGAGCGCCTGGCGGGCCTGATCACGGACCGGGACCTGCGCAAGCGGTGCCTGGCCGCGGGGCTGCCGAGCGATCGGCCGGTGCGCGAGATCATGACCGAGCGGCTGGAAACGGTGAACGTGGATACCCTGGGTTTTCAGGCCCTGATCACCATGACGCGGCTCAACGTACACCACTTGCCGGTGATGGCGGGCACCCGGGTGGTCGGCATCCTCTCGACCACGGACCTGACACGCTTCCAGAGTTCCAACTCGGTGTACCTGGTGGGCGACGTCCATCATGCGAAGGACCTGGATACACTGATCGACATCAGCTCCAAGGTCGGCGAGTTGCAGGTGCACATGGTCAACGGCGGGGCCACCGCGGACCAGGTGGGGCAGGCGATCAGCGCCATCACCGACGCCATCACCCGGCGCCTGCTGGAGATCGCCGAGGCGCAATTGGGGCCACCCCCGGTTCCCTATGCCTGGATGGTCGGCGGCTCCCAGGCGCGGCGCGAGCAGACCTCCTATTCGGATCAAGACAATGCGCTCTTGATCGCCGACCACATGAAGCCGGAGGACGACGCCTATTTCGCCGCGCTCGCAAGCATCGTCAACGACGGACTCAACGCCTGCGGCTATGTCTATTGTCCGGGCGACGTCATGGCCCGGAACCCCAAATGGCGCCAGACGCTGCGGATCTGGAAGAAATATTTCAACACCTGGATCCAGCGCCCCGAACCGATGGCCCTGATGCTCTCCAGCGTCTTCTTCGACCTGCGCCCGGTCCATGACCCCGAGGGCCTGTTCGAGGAGATCCACGACCAGGTGCTGAACCTCTCCAAGGACAATCGGATCTTCATCGCCTACATGGCCGCGAACGCCGTCAAGAATCGTCCGCCCCTGGGGTTCTTCCGCAATTTCGTCCTGATCCAGGGCGGTGAGCACGACCACACCTTCAATATCAAGCACCGGGGCATCGTGCCGATCATCGACCTGGCGCGGGTCTATGCCCTGTCCAGCGGCATCACCGAGACCAATACCCTGGAGCGCCTGCGCACCGCCGCCGGGATCAATGCCCTGAGCAAGGATGGCGCGGCCAATCTCAGCGACGCGGTGGAGTTCATCGGGACCTTGCGGGTACGCCACCAGGCGGGCCAGTTGCGGCGTGGGGAGAAGGCGGACAACTTCCTCTCCCCCGATGAGCTCTCGCCCCTGGAGCGTGGACACCTGAAGGATGCCTTCCTCCTGATCAACGCCATGCAGGAGTCGCTCGCCCAGCGCTACCAGACCGGACGGATTAACTAGACGGATCACCTGGACGGATCAACGAGACGGATCAGATAAGCGCGTGTTCTTCGTACCCTCCTTTCTCGACTGGCGCCGCCAATGGCAGCGCCTGCGCGCCCGGCCGGGGCCGCTGCGGGATTACCTGGCCCACCGCTTGCCGCGCACCGACCAGGATTGGCGCTCGGCCGATTATCTGGCCATCGATCTGGAGACCACCGGGCTCGACATCGACCGGGACCTGATCTTAAGCGTCGGCTATGTGGTGATGCACGGCAACCGGATCGATCTCGCGAGTGCCTGCCACCGGGTGGTGCGGATCGACCGCCGGATCCCGGAGGCGAGCGCGGTCATCCACCAGATCACCGACGACCAATCGGCCGGCGGTTTGGAACTGGCCGACGTGTTGGCGGAACTGCTGCCGGTGCTGGCGGGCAAGGTCATGATCGCCCATCACGCGACCATCGAGTGCGGCTTCATCGGCAATGCCTGTCGGCGCCTGTGGCGGGCCGGGCTGCCGGTACGGGTGGTCGACACCCAGGTGGTGGCGCACCGCACCTTCGAGCGGCGCCAGACCGCCTTCAAGGGCTCGGACCTGCGCCTGCACTCCCTGGGGGAGCGCTACAACCTGCCGCGCTACAGCGCCCACAACGCATTGAGCGACGCCCTGGCCGCCGCCGAACTCTTCCTCGCCCAGGCGGCCTACCGGGAGACGGGGGACTGGCTGCCGCTCAGGAAATTCCTGTGGTGAGGCAGCCGCGGCTTGACCTCATTTGTACCCTGGCCGCTCGCCTGGTTGTCATGTCGGCGCCCTTGGCGATCCTGAAAATGCTCGATCTATTGAGCTTATTCTCGAAATGTTGTTGCAGCCAAACGCGCTGCCGCAGGCATCCGCGGAGGAGATATTACGCGAAATGGATTTGCGATCTTATCCCGCTCGTCATTGGATTGGCTTCACTCGTCCAGCCAGCGCCGCGCCGCGGGCGATCCGCCATAGCGCGAGCAGCTTGACCGGTACCAGCCCCAGCGTCGGGAGCAGCAGCACCGTAAGCGCCGCTCCCGGCGGCAGTCCCGTGACCGCAGCCTCGATCCGGCGCATTACCGACAATCGGCGAAGCCGGATCAGCGCCCGCTGCAGCGGCTCCCAACCCCATTGCTCGAACAGAATCAGCAGCGCCAGCGAGCCAACCGCCCATCGGCCTCCCCTCGGGCAGTACGCGCCAAGCCGCTCAGCCGCAGGGACGCCGGTTAGCCGACACCCCGGCGCAATCCCGGGCGTGCAGTTTTCCCGTGTCCGGTGCCTCGGCTGTACTCACCGACCGGTTTTACCGTGCCGATGCGCCCACATCTTCCCCGCTACCGACCGACCACTGGCCCGGGCCCATGTACCGCCTCAGCACCCACAACGCTATCGACGAGCTCCCGGCCGCAGACTGGAACCGCCTTGCGGACCCCGACACGCCCTTCCTGCGCCATGAGTTTCTGAGCGCCATGGAGCGCCATGGCTGCGTGGGGGAGGCCCAGGGCTGGGTCCCGCGGCACCTGGCCCTGCGCGACGCGGCGGGCGCGCTGGTCGCGGCGGCCCCCTGCTATCTCAAGTTCAACTCTTACGGCGAGTTCGTCTTCGACTGGGCCTGGGCGGATGCCTACCGCCGCCACGGGCTGGCCTATTATCCGAAGCTGGTCCTGGGCTCACCCTATACCCCCGCGACCGGCCCGCGGCTGCTCATCGGGGACACCCCGGCGCGTGCTCAGTTCGCCCAGGCGCTGGCGGACGGGGCGCTACGGGTGGCGCAGCAGTTGGGGGTATCATCGCTGCACTGGCTCTTTACCACCGCCGCGGAGACGGATCTCTTGGAGGCACGGGGGCTGATGCGGCGGGTCGGCTGCCAGTTCCACTGGACCAATCCGGGCTACCGCTCCTTCGACGACTTCCTGGCGACCTTCACCGCACAGAAGCGTAAGAAGGTGAAGCGCGAGCGGCGCCGGGTGCAGGAGGCCGGGGTCAGCATCCGGCGGATCCCCGGGGATGAGGTCAGCGAGGCGCAGTGGGCGACCTTCCATCGCCTCTACCGGGATACCTTCGACAAGCACGGCGGTGTCCCGACCCTGACCCTGCCCTTCTTTCAGGAGATCGCGCGGACCATGGGGCGCAACCTGCTCCTGGTGTTCGCGCAACGGGGAGTCGAGGTCGTCGCCGCGGCCTTCAATCTGGTGGGCGAGCGCTCACTGTTCGGGCGCCACTGGGGCTGCTTCAAAGACTTTCACAGTCTGCATTTCGAGACTTGCTATTATCAGGGCCTGGAGCACTGCATCGCGACGGGGCTTACGCGTTTCGAGCCGGGCGCCCAGGGTGAACACAAGGTCAGCCGGGGCTTTCTGCCGACGCCGACCTGGTCCGCCCACTGGATCGCGGACTCACGTTTTCGGGAGGCCATCGGGCGCTTTCTCGCCCAGGAGACCCAGGGGATGAACGAGTACCACCAGGAGATGCACGCCCACAGCCCCTTTCGTGAGCCGCCGGCCACGGACGCCCGCCAGCCGCTGGCCGCCGTTGATTGAACTCATGATCGCGCTGCTCACGCCCGATGACCAGCGGCCCTTCCCGGACGTGCGGCGCGCCCTGCGTCACCCCAACGGGCTGCTCGCGGTCGGCGGGGACCTGAGCCCGGGGCGCCTCACCAGCGCCTACCGGCGCGGGGTCTTCCCCTGGTTCAGCGTCGGGGACCCGATCCTGTGGTGGTCCCCGGACCCGCGCACCGTGCTGCTGCCGGGGCACATCCACATCTCGCGCAGCCTGGGCAAGCGGCTGCGGCGCCGCCAGTTCGGGGTGACCATGGATCGCGACTTCGCAGCCGTCATCCGCGGCTGCGCGGGGGCGCGCCAACGTGGGGGGGACGGCGCGGACGACCGCTCGGACGGCACCTGGATCCTGCCGGAGATGATTGACGCCTATGAGAATCTGCACCGCCTCGGGATCAGCCACTCGGTGGAGGTGTGGGAGGGCGGGCTCCTGGTCGGGGGCCTGTATGGGGTGGCTATCGGTCGGGCGTTCTTCGGCGAGTCCATGTTCAGCCGCACCGCGGACGCCTCCAAGGTGGCCCTGGTCCATCTCTGCCAGGTCCTGGCCGGGCGCGGCTTCGGGCTGATCGACTGCCAACTGCGCACCGAGCACCTGATGAGCCTGGGGGCGCTGGAGTTGCCGCGCGCCGAGTTCGTCACCCGGCTGGGCCGCTACTGCGCCGCCCCCGGGGATATCGGGACCTGGGACGACGGGGCGCTGCACTTCCCCGTGGATCACCCGCCGGACGCTCCGCCGCGGCAGCGGCAGGAGCGGCCATGAACCAGGGGTTCGAGGGAAATCGCGAGCGGCAACTCGCGCTCTATCTGACCGCCGAGCACCCCTGCTCCTACCTGGATGGGCGGCGCGCCCGGACCCTCTTCGTCGACCCCTTGGCCCGCATCGACGTCGTGACCTACCAGGCCCTGGTCGACCAGGGGTTCCGCCGCAGCGGCGCCCACGTCTACCGCCCGGCCTGCCGGGGCTGCGCCCGCTGCGTGCCGGTGCGCCTGCCGGTCGGCGCCTTCCGGCCCAACCGCTCGCAACGGCGCAACTGGGCGCGCAATGCCCCGGAACTGGCCGTCGTCGAGACCCCGGCGGTCTTCGACCCGGGCCAGTTTGCCCTGTATCTGCGTTATCTCGCGCACCGGCATCCGGATGGGGGTATGGCCGACGACGCCAGCATCGAGAGCTACCGCCGGTTCCTGGTCGATCCCTGGGGCGGGGAAACCCGCTTTCTGGAGTTGCGCCTGGGCGAGCGGCTGGTCGGCATCGCCGTCACCGACCTGCTTCCCCACGGGCTGTCGGCGGTCTACACCTTCTTCGACCCCGAGCTGTCCGCACGGGGATTGGGAACCTTCGCGGTACTGGCCCAGATTGCAACCGCGCGGCGGCTCGGGCTGCCCTATGTCTACCTTGGCTACTGGATCGAGGCGTCACGGAAAATGGCCTACAAGGCGACATTCAAGCCGATGGAGGCCTGGGATGGGCGCGGCTGGACGGGTCTGGACGCCGCGCGCGACCCCGATCTCACCTGAGGCGGGGGCCGCACCGCCCGACCGTCGCGGCGCCGCGCCGGACATGGCCACCGAGCCGGGTGCGCGATGCGTACCCTACGGCTCCCGGACGTTCTCACGGACCGGGCGTCGTTGTCGTTGTCGTTGTCGTTGTCGTAATCGTGGTCGGATTATTCGATTACGACAACGACAACGACGGGGTACCCGGGATCTCGGTCACCACATCAGTTCTGATCGCACCCCACCGGGCCCGTAGGGGTGCCCTGTGCTATACTTCCGGCCCTTTACGACACCGGAACTGCTTTCCAGTACACATGAACTATGTCTAAAGACGACGTTATCCAGATGGAAGGGACGGTCACGGAGACCCTACCCAACACAGTGTTTCGAGTACAACTGGAGAACGGTCACGTCGTGACCGCCCACATCTCCGGCAAGATGCGCAAGCACTACATCCGAATCCTCACCGGCGACAAGGTGACGGTGGAACTCACGCCCTATGACCTGACCAAGGGCCGCATCGTCTATCGGGCGCGCTGAGCGGCCACTGCCGCCCGAGGACCGCGACCCTTGGGACCAGGCCCGGCGAAACCCCAGCGGCCAACGGGGCGGCGTTGCTCGCGGGAGCGGCGCGGCGCCGTAAGGATGGTTGCGCGTGTCGATCTGGCCCATTTAGACAAAAGATTTCGTAACCGGTGAGGGTCGCGGGCGGAACCATGATCCAGGCCCCGCGAAGGCTCGACCTGCGGTGATCAAGGGGACTCGACCGGAGGTCGACGCTTTAGCGGGCGGCGCCGCATCCGGCTGAAGTCTCGACCTCCGGTCTGTGGTATGGGCACAAAGTTATCCGGAATTCACCTTAGGCCAAGGCCTTGGCCGAATCGATGGCGAAGCCCAGTTCACCGTCCTCCACGTAGACCCGTACCGAGCCCCCGCCGACCAGCGATCCAAACAGGAGTTCGTTCGCCAGGGGCTTCTTGATGTGATTCTGGATCACCCGGGCCATCGGGCGCGCGCCCATGCGCGGGTCATAGCCCTTCTCGGCGATCCAGGCACGGGCGTCAGCATCCACGGCGAGAAAGACCTTCTTGTCCAGGAGTTGATGCTCCAGTTCAAAGATGAACTTGTCGACCACGCTCTTGATGGTCTCCGCACTCAAGGGACTGAACTGCACGACCGCGTCGAGCCGGTTGCGAAACTCGGGGGTGAAGTAGCGCTTGAGTGCCTCCAGACCGTCCGTCGAATGATCCTGCTCGGCAAAGCCCATGGAGCGGCGCGCGGTCTCCTCAGCACCGGCGTTGGTCGTCATCACCAACACCACATTGCGGAAGTCCGCCTTGCGGCCGTTGTTGTCGGTCAGGGTGCCGTGGTCCATCACCTGGAGCAGCAAGTTAAAAACGTCCGGGTGGGCCTTCTCGATCTCGTCCATCAGCAACACCGCATGGGGGTGTTTGTTGACCTCCTCGGTCAGGAGGCCGCCCTGGTCGAAACCGACATAGCCGGGCGGGGCGCCGATCAGGCGTGATACCGTGTGCCGCTCCATATACTCGGACATGTCGAAGCGGATCAGTTCCATCCCCAGGATGCGGGCGAGTTGGCGGGTGACCTCGGTCTTGCCCACCCCGGTAGGACCGGTGAACAGGAAGGAGCCGATCGGCTTCTCCTCGTGCCCCAGCCCGGAGCGATTCATGCGGATGGCCGAGGTCAGGGCGTCGATGGCCGCGGCTTGACCGTAGACCACCATCTTCAGGTCCCGGTCCAGATTACGCAGCGACTCGGTGTCCGACACCGAGACCTTTTTCGGCGGGATGCGGGCGATCTTTGCAACGATCGACTCGACGTCCGCCACGTCGATGCGCTTCTTGCGTTTCGCCGGGCTCATCAACTGGACATTAGCCCCGGCCTCGTCGATGACGTCGATGGCCTTGTCCGGCAGGTGCCGGTCATTGATGTAGCGGTTGGAGAGCTCCGCCGCGGCACGCAGGGCCGGGTTGGTGTAGGTGACCTGGTGATGGGCCTCGAAGCGGGATTTGAGCCCCTTCAGGATCTCGATGGTCTCCTCCACACTCGGTTCCTCGACGTCGATCTTCTGAAAGCGTCGGGCCAGCGCCCGGTCTTTTTCAAAGATGCCCCGATACTCCTGATAGGTCGTCGAGCCGATGCAGCGCAGATCGCCCGAGGCGAGGACCGGCTTGATCAGGTTGGAGGCGTCCATGACCCCGCCGGAGGCCGACCCGGCGCCGATGATGGTGTGGATCTCATCAATGAACAGGATGGCGCGCGGCAGGCGCTTGAGTTGGGCGAGGACGGCCTTCAGGCGCTTCTCGAAGTCGCCCCGGTATTTGGTGCCCGCCACCAGCCCACCTAAGTCGAGGGCATAGATCACGGCGTCCTTGAGCACCTCGGGGACCTCCCGATCCACGATCTTCTTGGCCAGACCCTCGGCGATGGCGGTCTTGCCGACCCCGGCCTCGCCCACGAAGAGCGGGTTGTTCTTGCGCCGACGACACAGGATCTGCACGGTGCGCTCGACCTCCGCCGCCCGTCCGATCAGGGGGTCGATCCGGCCCTGACGGGCCATCTCGTTAAGATTGGTGGCGAAGCTCTCCAGCGGACTGGCGCCCCCCTTCTCCTCCCCGCGCATGTCATCCGCGTCCCCGTGACCCTCGTCCTCCGCACTCTCACCCGGGACCTTCGAGATCCCGTGCGAGATGTAGTTGACGATGTCGAGCCGGGTGATGTCCTGCTGGTTCAACAGGTACACCGCCTGCGAGTCCTGCTCGCTGAACAGGGCGACCAGGACGTTGGCGCCCGCAACCTCCTTCTTGCCGGCGGACTGCACATGAAAGACGGCCCGCTGGAGCACCCGCTGGAAGCCCAGGGTCGGCTGGGTGTCGCGGTCTTCGTTGGCCGGGATCAGCGGCGTTGTTTCGTCGATGAAGGCCGTAATCTCCCGGCGCAGTCGCTCCGCGTCGGCACCGCAGGCGCGCAAAACCTTGGCCGCCGCCGGATTATCCAAGAGGGACAGGAGCATGTGTTCCACGGTCATGTACTCGTGGTGCTTCTCACGCGCCTCTTTGAACGCGCGGTTCAACGTGAACTCAAGCTCTTTACTCAGCATCGGACTCGTCCAAGCGGGGTTAAGGAAACCGATTCTATCTGCTTTGGCGCGCGCGCGGCGTTGCGTGTGGACCACTGCCGCGCGCGGTATCCCAGGGCATTCGCGCCGACAGCGCCGACCTGCTTCATGCCTCCTCCATCGTACACATCAGCGGGTGCTGATGACTGCGAGAAAAATCGTTGACCTGGATGACCTTGGTCTCGGCGATGTCCCGCGTGTAGACGCCGCACACACCCACGCCCCGCGTGTGCACATGCAGCATGATCTGGGTGGCCTTCTCCCGGGTCATCGCAAAAAAGGTCTCCAGTACCTGCACCACAAACTCCATCGGGGTGTAGTCGTCGTTCAACAGCATGACCTTGAACAGCGGCGGCCGACGCAGCTTGGGCCGCGCCTCCTGCACGGCCAGCCCGGACTCTCGCTCCTCATTGGGGATCTGATCACTCATGGTTCGGGATTCTAGACATATTTCGCCTGAGTGCGACTCGCGATGATCGCGCTGTTGCCGTCGGTCACCAGTGCCCGACCTCGCCGCCGCCGTCGGGGACCGGACTCACGGGCAAGGGCGCGACCGCGCGTGGCCTGGGACCGCGGCGCCTGGCCGGTTTGACCAGACAAATCAGCCCACTATACTAGCGACGTATGGCGCCGCTCGCCGGAATCAAGGTATGGCGCCGGACGACACGATAAAGACTACACCGAGCACACCTCGGAACCCCCGGAGGAGTATGCCCCAAATGATCACCGGTATTGTGAAGTGGTTCAACAACGCGAAGGGTTACGGGTTCGTCAAGCCCGACGGCCGCGAAGAAGACGTCTTCGTGCACTTCTCATCGATCGACATGGATGGATATAAAACCTTGAAAGAAGGGCAAAAAGTGGAATTTGAAGTGACCCAGGGGCCCAAGGGCCTGCACGCCGCCCAGGTCCACCGGGTGGGCTGAAGCGCCCAGCCGACGCGATTCGCGGCGCCGGGACCGACGCCGCACTACCGGGCGTGCCGACCGATCGGCACGCCCGTCTCGCCGCGAGCGGTCGGCGCGGGACCAACCGCGCCCCCTACATTTTCGCGATCATCGCCGCGCCAAAGGCCGAGCAACTCAGCTTGGTGGCCCCCGGCATCAGGCGCTCCAGGTCATAGGTCACGGTCTTGTCGGCGATCGCGCCCTCCACGCCCTTGATGATCAGGTCCGCCGCCTCGGTCCAGCCCATGTGCCGCAACATCATCTCGGCCGACAGGATCAGGGAACAGG
>Ga0247839_1003040_pt1 | contig 23765 bp, 24 predicted proteins | sample LaCruzMarch2015__6_FD_192405 | JGI IMG/M metagenome (GOLD analysis project Ga0247839, IMG submission 192405) | Freshwater microbial communities from meromictic Lake La Cruz, Castile-La Mancha, Spain - LaCruzMarch2015_16m | ecosystem: Environmental > Aquatic > Freshwater > Lake | place: Spain... | reverse complement strand
AGCCCTGCCCTCGCTCAGCAGCCGCGAAATCGCGTGCGGGATCTCCTCGATCTCCTGCCGCATGTGGGTAGCGTTCTCGATGCTCATGTACGCGCTCCTTCGCCGACACGGAGTTCAGCGACAAAATCATAGGTGTCGCCACGATAGACCGAACGCGTGAACTCCACGACACGGCCGGAAGCAAGGTAGCCGACGCGCTCGATATGGAGAGCAGCCGCGCCGGCGGAAATCTCGAGCAGCTTCGCATCCGCCTCGTTGAGATTGGCGGCGCGGATGCGCTGGATGGCACGAACCGGGCGGTTGCCGCTCCGGTCGAGTTGGGCATAAAGCGAATCCGCTACCAGCGCCGGATCCGGCAGCACATCCGTGGAGATGCTGGCGCGCTCGATGGCCAGCGGCGTGTCGCTCGAAATCCGAAGACGGGAAATCCGGGCGACCCGGTCGCCGGGCGACAGGCCCAGGGCCATCGTCTCTTCGGGCGAAGGATCATAGGTGCCGCGGTCGAGCAGCACCGAGCGCAGCGGGAGCCCGCGCCGCGCCATGTCCTCGGCGAAGCTGGTGAGTTGGCCGAGCGACTGCTCGACCCGCCTCGGCTGTGGCGCCACGAAGGTGCCCGAGCCATGTCGTTGCACCAGCACCCCGTCCTGCACCAGGTACTGAACCGCCTTGCGGACGGTGACACGGGAGACATCAACCTTGCTCGCAAGGTCGCGCTCGGACGGCAGGGCGTCGCCCGGCCTGATCGCGCCGCGCGCCACCGCATCCTCGATCCAGCGTTTCAGCTGGAGATAGAGCGGGCCGCCTTGCGGCAGGATCACGGGGTCGGGACCGAACAAGGCGGCCTGCGGGTCAGCCATCAGAGACCTTGGAAAACGTTACAGCCATAATACCAATAAAAGACCATTTGCCAAGAGCGCGGCGAATTCGGGGAAAAGTGGTATCTGGTTGGACTTTGTGCGGCGGGACGCTTTTTCGGCTGCTACAATCGTGCGCTGAAAATCGGGAGTGTTGTCATGGCAGTGCGCGTGCTGGTCGTTGGGCTCGGAAACATGGGGCGGAGCCACGCACTGGCCTATCACCGGCATCCCGGGTTCGAGATCGTCGGACTAGTCAACCGCAGGCCGCCGCAGTTGAGCGACGAACTGGCGGGTTACCCGGTGATGGCGGACTACGAGACGGCCCTGCGCGACCTGCGGCCGGACCTCGTTTCGATCAACACCTACTCCGACAGCCACGCCGACTACGCGGTGATGGCGATCGAACAGGGCGCGCACGTCTTCATCGAGAAGCCGCTGGCAACGACGGTGGCGGATGCGGAACGCGTGGTGGCGGCCGCGAAGGCCCATGGACGGAAGCTCATCGTCGGCTACATCCTCCGGCATCATCCGAGCTGGGTCCGGTTCATCGAAGAGGCCCGCAAGCTGGGCGGGCCGTATGCCTTCCGGCTCAATCTCAACCAGCAATCGAGCGGGCTCACCTGGGCAACGCACAAGCAGCTGATGCAGACCACGTCACCCATCGTTGATTGCGGCGTCCACTATGTGGATGTGATGTGCCAGATCACCGACTCCCTGCCGGTCGAAGTCCGCGGTATGGGCGTGCGGCTCAGCAACGAGGTGGCGCCCGACATGTACAATTACGGCGCCCTGCAGGTGCTGTTCGCCGATGGCTCCGTAGGCTGGTACGAGGCGGCATGGGGCCCGATGGTGTCGGACACGGCGTTTTTCGTGAAAGACGTGATGAGCCCGAACGGCTCGGTCTCGATCGTGATGGCGCCGGGCGCAAAGTCGGACGACCTCGACGTCCACACCCGCACCGACCAGATCAAGGTGCATCGTGCCGCCCTGGCACCCGACGGGGCGTTCGCGGCGCCGGACGAGTACGTCTCGATGGCGGGCGAGCCTGGGCATGACGCGCTCTGTGCCCGCGAGCAGGACTATGTCTATCGGGCAATTATCGAGGACATCGATCTCAGCCGGCACATGTCCGATGCCGTGCAATCGCTTCGGGTCTGCCTCGCAGCGGACGAGAGTGTACGTACGGGGATGCCGGTAAGGCTTTGAATCGATTGGCTGACCCGGCGGCCATAGATGTGGCGATGCGGCAACATGACGGTGACGAAGTGATGTCGGGGTGTTGTCGGATGCGTCAGGACAGCGATATTGACCTAAGTGTCAGACGACTTCCTGATTCTGTTTGGAGATTCATATGTTTCGCAAGCTCGCCCTTGCCACCGCAGCCATTGCGCTGACCGGTTCGGCCGCCATGGCCGCCGACCTCTACATCCCCGAGACCCCGATGCCGATCGTTGAGTCGGCCGGCGTTGGCTTTGAAGGCCTCTATGCCGGCGTGCAGCTGGGTGGCTACTACGAAGACGAAGATACGCAGCTGATGATCGGTGGCGTGATCGGCTACAACTTCGCTTCGGCACCGCTTCTGGCCGGCGTAGAGTTGCAGGGCAACTACTACTTCGAGGGTGACCTGGACGCGGCTGGCGAAATTCTCGCTCTCGCCAAGCTCGGCTTTGTCGTCACCGACAACGTCGCCATCTACGCCACTGGTGGTGTTGGCTACGTCTGGGAAGAGAACGATGACTACGCCGAGTTCGCCCTCGGCGTCGGCCCTGAGATCAAGGTCACCGAAGACATGTCCATTCGTGGCGACATCCTCGGCTTTGGCTACGACGATGGCGGCGACACCTTTGACGGTGCCCGCGCCACCGTCGGCGTGCTCTGGAGCTTCTGATCCGTTCATCCGGATCGCGTTTGTGAGAGGCGCCCTTCGGGGCGCCTCTTTTCGTTTGGGCTACCCCTGACGCCGCAAGGCCGCTAACATCGCAGCCGAGTGGACCCAAACGGCTGATTTTCATGCGCATTATCGATACGCACCTGCACCTGATCTACCAGGACCGGTTCGAGTACAAATGGCTCGCCGGCGAGCCGAAGATCAACCGCGACTGGCCGGTGGAGAGCTACTGGGCCGAGGCATTGCCGCTCGGCGTCGAGGCGGCGCTTCATATGGAAGTCGACGTCAGCGAACCGCAGATCGTCGAGGAGAGCCGCTTCGTGCTGGGGCTCGACCGGATCGTCGGCGCCATCGCCAATGCTCGCCCCGAGCACACTGATTTCGAGCGCCAGCTCGAGGCGCTGACGGCGCTGGGCGGGGTCAAGGGTATCCGCCGGCTGATCCAGGGTCAGCCCGCGGAGATGAGCCAGACCGAGACTTTCCGCGCCAACCTGCGGCTGCTGCCAAAATACGGCATGAGCTTCGACATCTGTGCCAAGAGCCATGAGCTGCCCATCGTCGAACCGCTGGTCGTGGCCTGCCCCGAGGTCCAGTTCATCCTCGACCACTGCGGCAATCCCAAGATTGGCGCCGGCGAGTGGGAGAGCTGGACGACGCGCATGGAGCGCATCGCCGCACTGCCCAACGTGGTGTGTAAGGTGTCGGGCATCCTCGCCAACGTCACCGAGGACTGGACCGTCGACCAGCTCCGCCCCTATGTCGAGTTCGTTATCGAGCGCTTCGGCTGGGATCGCGTGGTGTGGGGCAGCGACCACCCGGTGGTGACGCTGTTCGGCAACCTCACCAGCTGGGTCAACGCCAGCCGCGAGATCGTGGCGGGAGCAAGCACCGACGAACAGGAGAAGCTGTTCTTCCGCAACGCCGAGCGGGTCTACCGGATCGGCTGAACGGGAGAGCGCTTTGGCGCTCTACCTAGTCGGGTCAAGCCACCTGCTGCTTTGCCGCCGGACGTGCCCATTCGGGGATCCACGTTCCGTGGGCGAGCAGCAGGTCGTCGACCAGGTTCCAGATCTGCTCGAGGTCGAGTTCGGCCGCGGTGTGCGGATCGAGCATGGCCGCGTGGTAGAGATGCTCGCGGTTCTCCGTCATCAGCGCCGCGACCGTCAGTTCCTGCACGTTGATGTTGGTGCGCATCAGTGCCGTAAGCTGGGGCGGCAGCGCGCCGATATAGGTCGGCTGAATGCCTGAGGCATCGACAAGGCACGGCACTTCCACCGCCGCGTTGTTCGGCAGCGAAATGATGACGCTGTTGTTCCGCACGTTGCCGTAGATCACGCTTGGCTCGCCGGTCCACACCGAATTGACGATCTCGGAGGCGTATTCCTTGGATGCCTTCACGCTGATCCTGTCGGCTTTGCGGTACTTCTCGGACGTGACCTTCCAGTCCGCGATCTGCTCGATGCAGCGCTTGGGATACTCGTCGAGCGGAATGCCGAACTTCTCGATCAGGTCGGGACGCCCCTCCTTGATGAAGTAGGGCGTGTACTCGGCAAAATGCTCGGAGCTTTCCGTGACGAAGTAGCCAAGCCGGGTGAGCATCTCGTAGCGCACCCTGTTGGGGCAGCGCGGGTTCCAGGTCGGCTTGGGTGCCCTGCCCTCGCGGTAGCCGCGGACCAGATCGGGGTAGAGGTCGCGATAGCTGCCATCGGCCTGGCGGTGCTCGAACTTCAGGTAGAACGCCATGTGATTGATACCGGCAGCGCGGTAGCGGATTTCGTCGAAGGGAATGCCGAGGTCAATGGCGAGTTCGTGCGCCGTGCCCTGCACCGAGTGGCAGAGGCCGACCTGCCGGATTGTCGGGTACTTCTCGGCGATCGCCCAGGTGTTGATCGCCATCGGGTTGACGTATTGCAGCATGACCGCATCGGGGGCCACCTGCAGCATGTCCTCGCAGATCGACCACAGGTGCGGCACGGTGCGGAGGCCGCGCATGATCCCGCCGATACCAAGCGTATCGGCGATGGTCTGGCGCAGGTTGTATTTCTTCGGCACCTCGAAATCGACGACCGTCGAGGGCTCGTAGCCACCGATCTGGAAGCAGACGACGACGAAGTTCGCCCCCTCCAGCGCCTCCCGCTGGTTCGCAAACGCCTTCACCGTAGCGGGCACGCCAAGGGTGGCAACCAGCTTGGAGGCGATGATCTGGCTCTCCTCCAGCCGCTGCGGGTTGATGTCCATCAGCCGAATTTCGGCGCCTGCCAGCGCGGGGCGTTGCAGGATGTCGCCGACGATGTTCTTCATGAACACCGACGAGCCGGCACCGATGAAGGTGACTTTGGGGTTGGCCATCTGGGAGTCTCCGAGTCGGGCCGGATCGTAGTGCCTGCTGGATGAACGGCAATGCGGGGATCTCACGAAGTTCTTCCGGTTTCCTAAGGCTGCGCCGGTGGGACAGGTCTCGCACGGGCCAGACTCTGTCGACGCGACGATGACGCTTGAAGTGATGGCACCGACGAGGCGAGCCCGCTACCTCCGGTGAGCTACTGAGGGACAGGGCAGGCTTGCGCGCGGCAGGAAACCCGGGTTTGCTCCGTGCCATGATCGACCCTGTACTCTTTCTTTTCGCGACGCTGTCACTGCTCGCGGCGCCCGGGCCGACCAATGTGCTGCTGGCGACAGCCGGGGCGATGGCGGGCGTGCGCGCTTCGCTGGTGCTGCTGGCAGCGGCTTCGTGTGGCTACCTGCTCGCCGTGGCGGGCATCCGTCTGGCGCTAGGGACAGTGATCGAGACCTATCCGCTGATTGGGATTGCCCTCAAGGTCGCGGTTGCCGTGTACCTTGGAGTGGTCGCCGTGGCCCTCTGGCGTCGTAGCTCGGCCATGACCGGCCGCGGGTTGGTCAAGGCCCGCGACGTCTTCGTGGCGACGCTGCTCAACCCCAAATCGCTGGTGTTCGCATTCGGCATCATTCCGCAGGCAAGCCCGGCGCTCTGGGCCTATGTCGCGGTGTTTGCCGCAGCCGTGCCAGTGGTGGGCCTGGGGTGGATCCTGATCGGCAGAGCCATCGGTGCGGCCTCGGGCGAACGGCATGCGGGGACGGTCCGCAAGGTTGCTTCCGTGACGCTGGTCGGGTTCGCGGCGCTGATGGTCGGCTCGGCGTTCGGCTGACTGTTTCGCGGTCACACACCGGCGGAACGTTCGTTCCGTCTTGACGGTGTCATTCCGGCGTGGCGATTGTCGCGGCTCCCGCCTAACGGAGCCACCTCCCATGCTCATCGGTAACGCGCCCTGCTCCTGGGGCATCAACTACCCGACCGGCAACGCCATCGACTGGCGCACCTATCTCGATGAGGTGGCGGCCGCCGGCTACAGCGGCACGGAGCTTGGACCATTCGGCTTCCTGCCGAAGGACCAGGCGGTGCTGGGGCCGGAGCTGGCGAAGCGCGGGCTCACCTTGATCGGCGCGACGCATGTGCACCTGTTCGGCGAACGGGAGCGGGCGCCGGAGCTGATGGCGACACTGCGCGAACTGGCGCCGCTGCTGGCCGACCTCGGGGCTAAGCACCTGGTGATCATGGATGAGAGCGCATGGTATCCGCCGGGCAAGGAAGGCGTGCTCGAAGAGGCCGGCCGGGTCGGGCTACTGGCGACCGTGCGCGAAGCGCAGGCCGTGATCGAAGACGAGTTCGGTCTAAAGGCCAGCTTTCACCCGCATGTCGGGACGGCCGTGGAGTTCGAGTCGCAGATCGACCGGCTGCTCAAGGAGACCGACATCGATCTCTGCTTCGACACGGGGCACCACGCCTTCTGGGGCCAGGACCCGCTCGCCTATATGCAGAAGGTGTGGGGGCGGATCGCCTACATGCACCTCAAGAACGTCGATGCGGAAGTGCGCGAGCGGGTGCTGGCCAAGGAGTTGAGCATCGACGCCTCCTATGGCGCAGGGGTGATGGCGCCGTTGCCGGATGGTGCGGTGGATATCCAGGCGATCATGGCCTTCCTCGAAGACAGGGGGTTCGACGGTCCGGTGGTCGTCGAGCAGGACGTGGCGGAGAACGCCACCGAGACGCCGCTGCAGCTGGCGAAACGCAACCTCGAGTATGTGAGGGCCCTCGCATGAGCGCGCCGGTGAAGATTGGCCTGATCGGGCTCGGCGAGGTCGCCCAATTGATGCATCTGCCGCTGCTTGCGGACGATTTGCGCTACCAGATCGCCGCAGTGACGGATGTATCGAAGAGCCTCGCCGACTACGTGGCGAAGCGTTACTCCGTGCCCAGGATCCACAGTTCGGCGGCCGACCTCATCGCCGATCCCGAGCTCGATGCGGTGATGATCCTGACCCCGGACTTCCTCCACGCCCCGCTGCTCGAAGCAGCGATCAGGGCGGGCAAGCATGTGTTCATCGAAAAGCCCGCGGCGCTGACGGCGGCCGAGCTCGAGCCGATCGTCAAGCTCAACCAGACCAACCCCAAGGTGGTGTTCGTCGGCTACATGCGGCGGTTCGCGCCGGCGTTCACGGCGTTGAAGGCCCGCCTGCCGGAGCGCAGCGACATCCGCCATGTCCGCATCCGCGACCTGATCCGCGAGAGCCAGTTCTTCGTCGACCAGACGCGGCACATGTTCACACCCAACGATGTGCCCGAGGCGGCGATCCGCGAAGGCAAGGCGAAGACGCAGGCCCTGCTCCGCTCGGTGATGGGCGACTCGGCCACCACCGATCAGCTGCGCGCCTACCAGGTTCTGACCGGCCTTTCGTCGCACTCGTTCTCGGCGATGTGCGAACTGTTCGGGCCGCCGATCAAGGTCGCGGCGGCGCGGCAGCATCGGGGCGAGACCGTCATGGTGCTGTTCGACTACGGGCATTTCACCGCGCTTTACGAGGCGGTGATCCACGATGTCGCGCGATTCGATGCCGGCATCGAGGTGCTGACCATGAACCAGCACTTCCGCATCAACTACGATACCCCCTACATCCGCAACCTGCCGACGCGGCTCGAAATCACCACCTCCGATCGCAACACGACCGGCACCGAGGTCATCGGACCGTTCTACGAGGATGCTTTCCGGATCGAGCTCGATGCTTTCCACCGGGCCATCACCATCGGTGAAAAGCCCAAGACTACCCTTGAGGATTCTCTCGCCGACCTTCGGCTGTTTGCCGAGGTTGGGCGTCACTTCTTGTCTCCATAGGCCACAAACTTCTGCCAGTTGCCGGGCGCTTTCACCGTCACGCAGGTGTCATGCAAGTGCGGTTTATGCGCCCTGACGGCGCCCGGAACGATTCAGGTGATCGTCGTCACAATGGAATTTCTGTTCCATTTTTCGCTTGCCAGCGGCCCGGCTCGGACTAGTCTTGCCGCACGGTCGGCGCGAGAGACTGACCAGCCGCGGGAGATCCCGACGGCGAACCCAGGGAGACAACGATGAAACGTCGTGCGTTCATGCTTTCCGTCGGTGGCGCAGCCGCCGGCATGGTGCTTCTGCCGCGTATGGCCTTCGCGGCCCCCGGTGTGATCGACTGGTACACCGCGTCGGACACCAACATCCTCGACTTCTGGACCAATGTGGTGAAGCCGAAGTTCGAGGCCGCCAATCCTGGCGTCATGCTCAACCTCGTCGACGCAGGCGACAATGCCGGGCAATTGGCGATCGCCGATCGCGCCGTGGCCGCGATGCAGACCAGCACCGACCCGCAGGCCGACTATTTCGAGTCCGCTGATCCGCGGCTGCCGGCTGGCGCCATTGACGGCGGCCTTTATGTGAACCTGAAGGAAGCCGGGCTCTCGAACTGGTCGAAGATCAATCCGCTGGCGATCGACAGTGACTACTCCGTGCCCTATCGCGGCTCGCAGGTGCTGCTCGCCTACGACACTGCCAAGCTCGACCCGGCCAACGCGCCCAAGTCGTGGGCCGATCTTGTCGCCTGGATCAAGGCGAACCCGGGCCAGTTCATCTACAACCGCCCCGACAAGGGTGGTTCGGGTGGCAATTTCGTGCGTCGCGCCATCTATGAGGCGAACGGCAAGGATCCGGCCGCTTTCACGACCTCGAACTTCACCGCCGAAGCCGGTGAGAAGGCCCTGACTCCGGCCTGGGATATCCTCAAGGACCTCTCGTCGTCGCTGTTTGACGGTGGCGCCTATACCGGCGGCAACACCCCGTCGCTGCAGCTGCTCGGCCAGGGCGCCGTGACCATAATCCCGGCCTGGTCGGATCAGGCGATCTCGGCGATCAACACCGGCGTGCTGCCTGAGACCACCGGCCTCGTCCAGTTGCAGGACCTCGCCCTCCCCGGCGGCTTCTCGCGCTCGGTTGTGCTGGCCAATGGCGTCAACAAGGACGCCGCGATCAAGCTGGCGGACTTCATCCTCTCCGAGGAAATCCAGTCCGCCGTCCTCAGCGAACTCGGCGGCTTCCCGGGCGTTGCCTGGGACTACGTGAACCAGGACCTGCGCCAGAAGTATGCCGACGTGATCCCGACCACCATCCCGTCCTTCCCCGGCGGCGACTGGGAAAAGGCGATCAACGACGGCTGGTACCGCAACGTTGCCCCGAACGTGGACCGCAACGCGTGAGCCTGACGCCGGCGAGCGACATCGTCGGCAAGAAACCCGGCAGGGGGCTTTCGGGCCTCCTGCTGGTTGCTATTCCGGTATTCCTCGTGTGCTGGATGGTGATCTGGCCGATCCTCTCCGCCATCTGGCGCACCGTCTGGATCAGAAACGATGGCGGCACCGGCTCGAGCTTCTCGCTCGAAACCTACGTGTTCTTCTTTTCCGACCAGTACAGCCTCAACAATCTCTACGTGACGCTGTGGACGACGGCGGTCTGCGCGGCGCTGCTGCTGGTGATCTGCATTCCCATTGCGCTCTACCTCCGCTTTTCCACCGGCAAGCTCGCGGCCTACGTCCAGGGCCTCGCGATCTTCCCGATGTTCGTCCCCTCGATCATCCTAAGCTATGCGCTGATCCGCGTGCTCGGGCCAAACGGCACCGTCGACCTGCTGCTGAACGCGGTGAACCTGCCGAAAATCCGCTCGCCCTACCTGACCCCCTGGGGCCCCGTGATCGGGCTCGTATGGGACAACATCCCGCTGACGGTGCTGATCCTCGTTTCCGGCCTGGGCAGTGTTTCGAACCAGTCGATCGAGGCGGCGCGCGATGTCGGCGCCGGACGCCTCGCAACGTTCTGGTACATCATCCTGCCACGCATCTCGAACTCCATCCTCGTCGCCATCAGCTTCACCGTGCTCGGACTGTTCTCCGCCTTCACCCTGCCCTATGTGCTCGGCCCGGCCGCGCCGGAGATGATGGGCCCGTTCATGCAGCGCACCTTCCGCGACCTGAACGATCCCGTCATGGCCATCACCCAGGCGGTCATCGCCTTTGGCTTCTGCATCGTGTTCGGACTGTTCTACGTCCGCTCCGTCGCCAAGAACCGAGCACCGTGATGGCGCGCCTCCTCGTTGAAAAGCGGATCGACTGGGTGGGCATCGGCTTTGCGGCCGTGCTGTCGATCATCATCGTCTTCCCGCTGCTGGTGGTGTTCACCTGGTCGGTCACCAATGTGTGGCGCTACCCCTCGGTGATCCCGCAGGAGTTCGGCCTCAGGTTCTGGGGCGCCACCCTGGCGCGCGCCGATGTGTGGTCGTCGATCACCATGAGCCTGACGCTGGCGACGGTCGTCACGCTGCTGTCGGCGCTGATCTGCCTGCCCGCGGCCTACGCTTTCGCACGGCTCGACTTCCCCGGCCGCAGCATCCTGTTCTTCTCGTTCCTTGCCGGCCATGCCTTCCCGAAGTTCGGGCTGCTGGTCGCCATCGCGGCAATCTTCCTGCAGCTGAACCTCATTGGCACGTTCTGGGGCGTGGTGCTGATCCAACTCGTCGGCACCCTGCTGTTCATGATCTGGATTCCCGTCGCGGCGTTCCAGTCGGTCGATCGACGGATGGAAGAAGCGGCACGCGACGTTGGCGCTTCACCGGCCCGGGTATTCTGGTCGATCACCCTGCCCCAGGCCGGCCCTACCATCGCCGCGGCAGTGCTCCTGAGCTTCGTCGGCACGTTCTACGAAACCGAGGGGGCCTGGCTGATCGGCGCTCCGCAGATCCGCACCATGCCGGTGCTGATGATCAGCTTCATCAACAACCAGCCGGTGATCCAGTATGGCGCGGTGCTCTCCGTGCTGCTCTGGATACCGAGCTTCGTTGCCCTGTTGTTTGCGCGCCGCGTCATCTCGTCGGGCAGTTTTGCCCGCGGCTTCGGCGCCTGAGGAGTCCTTATGGCCGTTCTAGACATCAAGGACGTGAGCAAAGTGTTCTCGACCACCGTTGCGGTGGATCGCTTCAACCTGACGGTCGGCAACGGCGAACTCGTCTGCCTGCTGGGTCCGTCCGGCTCCGGCAAGTCGACGCTGCTGCGCATGGTCGGCGGCTTCGAAACCCCGAGCGCCGGCGTGGTCGCCATCGATGGCGAGGACGTCACCCGGGTGCAGCCCGAAAAGCGGCCGACCGGCATGGTGTTCCAGAGCCATGCGCTGTGGACGCACATGAACGTCTTCAAGAACCTCGCCTTTGGCCTGAAGCTGCGCCGGCTGCCCGCCGATGAGATCAAGCGCAAGGTCGAAGCCGTGCTCGAGCTCGTGGGCCTCGGCGGCTTCGGGCACCGCGCCACCAACCAGCTCTCCGGCGGCCAGCAGCAGCGCGTGGCGCTGGCGCGCTCGCTGGTGCTTGAACCAAAGATCCTGCTGCTCGACGAGCCCTTTGCTTCCCTCGACCAGCACCTGCGCGAACGGCTGCGCGAGGAGGTTCGCGACATCCAGCAGCGGCTCGGCATCACCACGCTGTTCGTGACCCACGGCCAGGACGAGGCGCTCTCCATGGCCGACCGCATCGTGGTGATGCGCGACGGCAAGATCGAGCAGGTCGCCGCCCCCGACATGCTCTACCGCGAGCCGCAGACGCCTTTTGTCGCCGGCTTCATCGGCACCATGAACCTGATCGAGGGCCAGGTTTCCGGCGGCCAGTTCACGCGTCCTGGCTTCCACCTGCCCCTGCCGATCGGCGATGGCCCCGCGACGGTGGCGGTGCGCCCCGAAGCCCTGACCATCACGCCCTCCGCCAATGCCGGCGACGCCCGCATCCATCGCGTCACCGACTACGGCGCGCATGCCATCGTGGACCTTGAACTGCCCGATGGCGTCCGCATCAAGGCAACGGTGCCCGACGCGCGCGAGTGGAGCCGCGTCCAGTTGGCGACCCTCGCCCCCCGGGCGTTCGCCGCCTACCGCGACAACACGGTCGCCTACCGGAGCTGACTTTTCCATGACCGACGCGCCGATCTCAGTGACCCGCAACGGTCACCGGACGTTCTTCAAGTGGCATCGCGGGCGCAAGCGCCGCAGCGACCCGGTGTTCACCGGCCGGCGGATTATCGAAGGCATGCAGGCGGGCGCCAGCATCGAGGTTGACCTGGTGGTGCACGCGGACAACGGCATGGCCGTGCTGCACAACCTGTCGCTCGAGGGCGAGACTGCGGGAACCGGGCTGGTGCGCGAGACCTCGGCTGCGGTGTTGCGCGGGCTCTGCCTGCGGGACAATAACGGCCAGCCGATTGCCGACCGGGTGATGCTGCTTGAAGACCTCGCCGCGCTGATCGCCCGCGACGGCGCCCATCCGGACGCGCTGCTGCAGCTGGACTACAAGGAAGACGCCACCGTCCTGACGCGGGAGGTGGTGAGGAGCTTCGCCGAGGCGCTCAGCCCGGTTGCCGGGCACTTCATCGTGTCTTCGGGCGATGCGGCCTCCGTGCAGATCCTCACGGAAGCCGTCCCCGGCATCCATGTCGGCTATGACCCGTGCCACGAGGGTGCGATTGAAAGGCTGATAGAGAGCCGGGACTATACCGGCTTCGTCGCCGAGGCCATCGCGGCTTCGCCCAAGGCAGAGATGATCTACCTCGCGTGGGAGCTGGTGATCGAGGCCGACAAGGACGGCTTCGACATTGTCGGTGCCTTCCACGCCCACGGCCGGCGGATCGATGCCTACACGATCAGGCAGGCAGACGCAGAAACCCTGCCCGCCCTCGAACGCCTGCTGGCGCTCAGGGTGGACCAGATCACCACCGACGACCCCGAAGGGATGAAGGCCGCGCTCAGCGACCGGCAATAACCCTTGCGTCTACAACAAAAGCAAATGCTGCCAGCGCCCGCGAAGTTCTAGGCTTTCCCTCATTGATTTGGGGATTCGTTTTGACACAGCGCGTATTCGGGCCCGACCAGCGGGACGGCAACTGGTATTTTTACGCCTACGTCGAGGGCCAGCAGATGGAGTGGGGCCCCTACCGCACGGAAGAGTTTGCCAAGGGCGCGCGCGATTCGATCGAGCGACGCCTGAGCGGCGGGCCTGTGGTGCGACCGGTGGCGGTCAGCGGCGGAGCCAGCGCGCGCGTTTGAGGTGGCTCCGGTTCGTCACGCGATACCCAGGAACACCGCCAGGTTGCGGCCTATGGAAATCATGGCCTGGTCGTCCAGTCGACCGATCGTTGGACCTGCCCTGGTTCGGGGCAAGGACATGGCGCGGTCTATCTGCACCTGGGAAACGATGCGAAGACCGTTTTCGGCGCTTGGCTGAACTGTGTGCCGAAAATACGGGGCGTCGAGCAGGTCACTGGTCAGCAACAACACAGTCACCGACGACGTGCCCATCGCCTCGTCTGACTGGATCACCAGCGCGGGACGTGGCTTTCCGCAATCACCGCTGAGCGCGACGGTGATGAGGTCCCCACGCCTCAAGTCTCACCGGACTTTTCATGCGCTGCATCGCCAGCCCACTCCTCGAAGGCTGCGTCAAGGAACGCCAATTCTTCCCTGTTGGCCCTGTCTGCGGCACCAACCAGAGCGCCCTGTCGCCGATACTCCTCGGCGAAACCGGGGGCACGAGTGTCAGGAACCCAGATCTGCACGGGCCGCAGGCCTTCGGCCCGAAGCGAGTCGCGGTGCTTCTGAACCCTCTTTGCAGATGATGACATCATGACACCTCGTTACATGTAACAGGTAGTCCTCCATGCCTGTATCGTCAACCTGCCCTATTTCGGGTCCTTCCGCGGTACGTCCTTGAGGTGCTCCAGCAGGTAGGCCTGGGTCGCCTCGTTGGCGATGATCAGGGTGCCGGTCTGCTCGTAGACCTCCGGCCCGCGGCCCCACCAGTCGGTCACCACCCCGCCTGCTTCCTGCACGCAGAGGATGCCGACGGCGGTGTCGGAAAAACCGGTCTCCTCGTAGTAGCCGGTGAGGCGGCCCATCGCGACATAGGCGGCCGAGTTGGCGGCGCTGCCGACGATGCGGATGGCGCCGATCGGGGCCCGGATAGCGTCGAGGCGCTGATAGGCGCCGGGATAAAGCTGGAGGTTCGGCGTCGGCAGGCCGGTGCCGATGGCGAACATGGCGACGTCCGCCTGCTGGCTAACCCGCAGCCGCTCGCCGTTCATGTAGGCGCCCTGCCCCGGAATGGCGGTGAACATCTCGTCCGACACCGGGTTGTAGAGCGCGCCCGCCACAGTCTGGTTGCCGCGGCGCAGGGCGATCGAGATGGTGTAGTGCTGGCCGTTGATGAAGTTGGTGGTGCCATCGATGGGGTCGACCAGCCAGCGATGCTCGGCGTCGCCGCGCTCGGCGGGGGGAAACTCCTCGCCGTAGAAGCTCCAGTCCGGCCAGCGGCCCATCAGGCGATCGCGGATCAGCAGTTCCGATTCCCGGTCAGCATCCGAAACGAAATCGGCGGGACCCTTGATGCCGATCTCAAGATCGCGGAAGCGCCTGAAGTGTTCCAGCGTCAGCGCCCCGGCCTCCCGGGCGGTGGCGACCATTTCATCGAGCACGGTGTCATACGAAAGCGGCATTTTCAGGTGATTCTCCTTGGCGCACCGATGCTTAGCGACGTTCCGAGACGGTAGAATAACGGGAACCGGCCTGGCATGCGCAACGTTTTGCGGCAGACGTGAGGGCCTGACGATCATGGCAGCGAAGATTCACATCGTGGTACGCCACAATGGTGCCGGATGGCAGGTACTGACCCTCGGCAAGCCGGCGACATCCGCCGACGCGGCTCGCCCCTACTCGAGCCGCGAGCAGGCCCTGTCCGATGCGCTGTTTTCCGCCCGCATGCTCGACGCGCTGGGCGAAGAGGTCGAAGTGCTGCTCGAGGGTAGCGATGGCGTCAAGCCGGTGACCGAAGAGACTCAGCGGGTCTGGCTCAGGCACTGATCACTCGGAACGCCCGGCAAAGGCCAGAGTCTTCTGGCTGTTCTTGTCGGTCTTGAGCAGCGCCATCCGCATCCTGGCGTGGAGGCGCTCGGCATGCTTCTGCGCCAGCGTGATGGCAAGGCGGCGACCGGGTTCGGCAAGGAATACCGAAAGCGGGGTTGCCATTCGCTTCAGCAGCGCCGGGGCGTCGGTCGCGAGCAGAGCGTCCTCGAGCGACAAGATGGCTTCGATATGGCCGGGCTCGCCCTGGCGGCCGGCGCGGCCGGCGAGCTGGTCGTCGATGCGACGCGCTTCATGCCGCTCGCTCATGATGACATGCAGCCCGCCCTTTTCGGCAGCGCCCGGTCCGAGCGGAATGTCCGTACCGCGGCCGGCCATCGAGGTCACCACGGTGATGCGGCCGAGTTCGCCGGCACGGCCGACGATGTCGGCCTCGCGGGCATCCTGCGCCGCGTTCAGCACTTCGTGCGGCAGGCCTGCAGCGATCAAGGCCGCGCTCGCCATCTCGGACTGCGCGACCGAGCCGGTGCCGATCAGCACCGGGGCGCCGCTCGCATGCAGTTCGGCCGTGCGCTCGACGATGCGCTGCCACTTCCGTTCGGCCGTCGGCAACACTGCATCGGCGCGGTAGACACGCTGCGACGGCTTGTGCGTGGGGATCGTCGCCACCGGCAACCGGTAGACGCGCCAGAGTTCGCCCGCGACGTGGCTGGCGGTACCAGTCATGCCGGCGAGCCGTCCGTAGCGGCGGAAGAACCGTTGGTAGGTCATGCGCGCGATGGTGATGCGCTGCTCGGAGAGTTCCAGCCCCTCCTTGGTCTCGATCATCTGGTGCAGGCCGTCCGACCACGAGCGGTCCTTGGAGCGGCGCCCGGTGGAGGGGTCGACGATCTGCACCTTGCCCTCGAAGATGATGTAGTCCTCGTCCCGGTGGAACAGGTACTCCGCCGACAGCGCCTGGCGCACCAGTTCCTCGCGCATGACGCGCGACTTCCACGGCCCCGGCCGTCCGGCAGAGCGTTCCTCAACTTCATCGCGGCCAATCTGGGTCAGGCCGACGCGCTTCTCGTCGGGCATGACGCGATAGTGCTTGTCCCGTTCCAGCGTCCGGGCCAGCTCCAGCGCGAACGCGATGGTGGCAACGTCGTTCTCCGCCTTGGCCTGGCCGGAGATCACCAACGGGGTCCGCGCTTCGTCGACCAGCACGCTGTCGGCTTCGTCGACCAGTGCGAAGTGCAGGCCGCGCAGGCGCAGCTCGCCCATGCGGCTCTTCGTCGACGCCAGTGCATCGAGGCGGAGCCGGAGGTCGCCGGATTTCTGGCCCAGCACCATGCGATCGCGCAGGTAATCGAAAGCCAGCTCCTTGTTGGTGCAGTAGGTGATGTCGCAATCGTAGGCCGCCTGCCGGTCGGCCAGTTCCATGCCCTCGACCACGACCCCCACCGTCAGGCCTACCGCCTTGTAGAGCGGCCCGATCAGCTCGGCGTCGCGCCGCGCCAGGTAGTCGTTGACGGTGACGATATGCACCGGCGTGCCGGCCAGCGCCACGGCAGCGGCCGCCAGCCCCGCCGTCAGGGTCTTGCCCTCGCCGGTGGCCATCTCGGCGATCATGCCGGAGAGGATCGACCAGGCGCCGACCAGCTGCACATCGTGGTGGCGCTTGCCACCGAGCGTCCGGCCCGACACCTCGCGCAGATGGGCGAAGCAGCGCGCAATGGCGGCGTTGTTCTTGAAGTCGGAGCGGCGGATCTCGATGGCTGCTTCGCGCGCACCCGCAACAAGCTCGGGCATCGGCATGTCGAGGAGGGTCGGCGCGATGGCGTGGACCATCGGGATCAGGCGGAACAGCTTCTGACCGCGATGCTTTGCCAGCGGCGCGACGACCTGCGCCTCGATGGCGCGGAGGGCGGCATCGAGCTTGCCTTCCTTCTTGTCCGGCCGTTCCGGATAAAGCTGCAGGGCCGGGGCGCGACGGCGGGCCTGCCCGCTCACGCCACCGGCTCCGGTTCGCGCATCGGGCTCAGGATGCCTTCCTCGTAGCCGAAGCGGTTGATGTAGGCGGTGTTGAGGCCGAGGCAGGCCTTGCTGGCGCACTGGTCGCGGTAGACGCACTGGTGGAAGCCGTTGCGCATGAATTCCGACCAGAAGGCAGGGTCGATGATCAGCTCCGGCTGGTCGTTCGTGAGGGCGTCGCCGTCGGGGCCGAGCAGGCAGTGGGGGAAGTTCTTCACCTCGACGTCGCGGCCGATGGCGCGGGCGGCGTGGATGGCGTCGCGGAGGTAGGGCAGCGACTCCGAGTGGCGGACGATGAGCTGCTTCTCGTCCGTCTCGGCCATCGGCCAGTAGACCCAGAACTCCATTTGAATCAGTTGCTTGAGGTAAGCTAGGCGGTCGACGACGGCGCGCAGGTGCTGGTAGCTCAGCGCCGTGACGACGGTGTTGGTGACGATGGTGACATGGTCGTAGCGGTCGAGATTATCGAACCCCTGCATCATCTTGTCGAAGGCGCCGGGGACGGCGGTGATCTGGTCGTGCAGTTCGGCGGTGGGGGCGGTGACGGAGACGAAATACTCGTCGATGCCGGCGTCGATCAGGCGATCGGTATAGGCGCGGTCGGCGAGGTGGACGCCGTGGGTCTGGATGCGGACGTGGCTGAAACCGTGGGCGCGGGCGCGTTTCGCCAGCTCCGGCAGGTCACGGCGCAGGGTGATCTCGGAGCCGGTGAGGATCAGGCCATCATATTGATTCGTTTCGGCATTCTGCCGGAGGATGCGGTCGAAGGCAGCGTCGGATTCGGGGCGCAGGCGGTCCATCGTGCCTTCGATCATGCAGTGCACGCAGCGCAGGTTGCACCGGAACTCCATGGTCATTTCGATGTAGCGGTCGTGCAGAAATCGCGTCACGCGCGGCACTCACAGCAGGCCATAAAAGGCCGATTTCAGTATCACGGCGCGGCCGTCTTCGACAGCATAGTCGATGCCGATATCGAACAGGAGATGGTCAAAACGACGTGCATATTGTGCGTATAGGCCACAAAGTTCGGCCGGCCAGCCGGCGCGCGCGAAGAACTGGGCGAGTTGGGCCGACCGGATGCGGGAAAAGTAGATGCCGTCGTGCCGGCGCTTGTTGGCGACGACGATGACGCCGCAATCGACCATCTCGGGCCAGAGGATCTGATCGAGGTCGAACGAGGCATCGAGGTGCGCGCTGGCGGCGACCTTGTCGGCGATGTGGCGCTGCTCGGAGCGGGCATCGAAGAAGAAGTAGAAGTTCTTGAGCTCCAGCCCCCCGGCGCGATGCGCGTAGCAGATGCCGGACGAGACCGTGCTGCCGGGATTGCCGAGATAGACGTCGATCTCGGCGAGCGGGGCCTGGCCGGTGACGATGGCGTCGTCGAGGTCGAGCGAGAACATGAAGTAGGGGCGCTGCTCGACCAGTGGCAGGTCGCATTGCACATAGGGACCGAGCGCGGCGAGCACCTTGGGGATCGACAGGTCGCGGTCGAGGCGGGCGTAGTCGTAGAAGTAGAATTCGAAGCTCAGACGGCCACCCTGGAGCTTGACGCCGTAGACGGTGCGGAACGGGCCGAGGACGCGGCGCAGTTCGCGGCAGGCGGCGGCGAGGTTGGGGTGGGCGCCGGCTGCGTCGAGCGCCGCCCAGAGCAGGCTCGACTGGCGCAGCTTGCCGCCGGTGGGGGCCGGTGGATCGTACGGCCACTGGCAGTAATCGGCGTAGTGGTCGCCGGGCTGGGTCGGCTCCATCCACGCGGCGTCGGCGATCATGCCCGCCCCCCGCCATAGTAGAGGGTGAGGAAGGGTTTTCCGTCGCGGCCGCGCCCGCCCGCGATGTGACCGAGCAGGGCTGCTGGCACGCGAAACCGTTCGAGCCCGAAATACGCGATCAGGCCGGGCATGGCCGGGCCGAGATCGGCGGTGGTGAACCCGGCGTCGTAGAGTTTCAGGTCGAAGGAGCGGCGCGGGCTCTGCTCCTCCTCGACTTCGAGGAACAGCCGGTCCTGCGCCGGAACGCGGCCGGCGGCGCGGTTGAAGAGACCGAGCGCGAGGTCTGCAGGCGCCCCCGGCCCCAGCAGGTCGCGGATACGAGCGCCGGTATCGGCGACGTTGCGCGCCGGGTTGGCCACATAGCGCGAGACGGCGGCGCGGGTGGCGTCGCGCGGGTCCCACTTGACGGCGCGGTGCACCAGCATCGGGTGGCCGGCGCGTCGGGCGATGTCCCAGCCGCGCTGGATCGGAAACTCGCAGTAGAGTTTTAGCGTGCCGCGCTCGCCTTCGCGCTCGAAGCCGAAATGCAGCGTGGTGGAGAGCGGCAGGTCGGCGGCGACGCGTTCCGCCGTCACCGGCTCGAGGCCGAGCGATACGGCGACGCGGACCAGTTCGGCCACCTGCTGCGCGGTGATACCCGACGCCGGAACCGAGAGCAGATAGCGGTCGGTCAGTGCCGCGCCCGGCACCAGCTTCACCGAGCTTTCGCCCAACACCGGCCGGCCGAGGCCTTCGGCAAAGCCGCGCAGAACCGCTTCGGGCGGCTCAGGCTTGCGGCGCGTGGATGGCATCGAGCAACTCCACATGCGTCGGCATGGATTGGGTGATGGCGGCGTTCTGGCGCTTCAGGTCGGCAAAGTATCGATCGAGCTCCGCCGGTGGCGCAAGCAGCGTGCGCGGGTGGGTGCGGCGCGGGTAGCGGCCGGCCCCGGCGAGAATGAAATAGTGGTTGGTGTCGGCGAACACCGAACTATCGACCGGCTCGATCTGTCCGAACTCGTCGTAGAGCGCCAGCAAATCCTCAAAGCTCGTGGGCAGCGGTACCGAGCGGGCATCGCGCCAGAACGGCTCGGTGCGCCGGTTGAAGTGGTAGTGGAGGAGAATGAAGTCGCGAATCTCGTCCCACAGCCTGGTCATGCGGCGGTTATAGGCCTCGCGCAGGGCCGGCAGCGTATCGGCGGTGGGCAGGTATTCGAACAGCAGTTCGACGCCGCGCAGCGTGGCGTGCAGCCCGGTGGATTCGATGGGCTCGACAAAGCCGCCCGAGAGCCCGATCGCGATGCAATTCTTCTTCCAGAATTCGGTGCGGTGGCCGATCCGCATCTTCAGCAGCCGCGGATCGGCCGTACGGCGGCGCTTGAGGCCGGCCTGGGCGATCAGCGTCTCGGTGGCCTTGTCGTCGTCGACATGGGCGCTCGAATAGACGTAACCCATGCCGGTGCGCGAGCTGAGCGCGATCTGCCACACCCAGCCGGCATCGGGCATGGCAGTGGCGTGGGTGTAGGGCGGCACGTCGTCGGACCGCGTCACCGGCATGGCGACGGCGCGATCGTTGAGCAGCTGGTGGTTCCAGTCGATCCACGGGTCCTTCAGTGCCTGCTCGGAGAGCACGCCGCGGAAGCCGGTGCAATCGACGAACAGGTCGGCGGTCAGCCGGCGGTCGCCGCCGATATCGATGGCGGCGATCGAACCATCAGGCGCCAGCTCGACATTGGCGACCTGCCCGAACAGGTGGGTGACGCCCTCGCCCGTGGCGATCTCGCGCAGGTAGAGGGCCAGTGCCCCGGCATCGAGGTGGTAGGCGTAGGTGCCCTGCTCGATGATGGGCGAAGAGCGATCGAGCGGACGTGGCGCCCGGTGCGCTGCCGCGAGGTGCTGCTGCACGGCGAGCCCGGCATAGTCGCCGACATCGAGCCCCGCCTGCTTGCGGGCGAACCAGTAGTGAAAGGCGTCATTGCCAGCCAGCCGTTGCCCGGCCATGCCGAAGGGGTGCCAGTACTCGTGCCCCGGCTCGATCCAGTCGGTGAAGCGGATGGCGAGCTTGTAGCTGCCCGAGACGCGGCGCATGAACTCGGTCTCGTCGAGGCCGGTGGCACGCACGAAGCGCACCATCGACGGGATGGTCGCCTCCCCCACCCCGATGGTGCCGATGTCGGGGCTTTCGACCAGCGTGATCTTCACCCGCTGCCGGCGCAGCATGCGGGCCAGATAGGTGGCGGCGATCCAGCCGGCCGAGCCGCCGCCGACGATGACGATGGAGCGGATGGGCTCGGTCATGGCGTCGGCTTCCCGGCGGCACGGCGGACGAGGAAGGCGACGGCCTGTTCGACGATGCTGGCGAGATCGACGTCGGCGGCCGGAATGACGAGATCGGCAAGCGGCAGGACGCGCTGGCGCTGGATGGCGATGGCCGGCCGGGTCACCGCCTCGTAGTTGCGCAGGTAGCGGTCGAGCCAGCCGAGGAAGCGGTTATGGCCACCCGGCCCGGGGTCGGCGAGGCTCTGGGCGACAAACTCGCGCACCTTGCGCGCCAGCGCGACGTCGGGTGGGGTATCGAGAAAGAGCGCCGTCTCGATCAGCGGCGCCATCGCCGGGTGGGCGCGGCCGAACGGCGTTTCGACGATGATGAGGGCGCGGGCGGTGAGCTCCTCGCCGGTGCGACGGTCGCGGATAGCGCCGCCATCGCGCAGCGTTTCGAGGTCGGCGACGAGTTCGGTCACATCGACCTCGCGGTAATCACCCCCGGCCGAGAGCCAGGCTGCGATATCCTCCGGCGAGCGTTCGGTGAGCGTATCGTAAGCGTCGTACTCGACCAGGGCGGCCGCGAGGCGCTCGGCCAGCGCGGCGGCGACGGTCGACTTGCCGCCACCGGGCGGCGCGGAAATGGCAACGATCCGCGCACTCACGGTTTGGTCCCTGCGATGACGTGGAAGGGCATCTCGATGTCGACGGTCTGCACGCTGATGTCCTCGAATCCCAGGTCGTCCAGCAGTTCAGCATAGGCCGAAGGCGGGCGGTAGAAGCGCGCGAACACAAGGTTGGCGGCTGCAGCGTAGGGCAGCGGCGCCGGCCCATGAGCGAAGGCGCCGCGTTCGACGACGAACAGGCGGCCGCCGGATGGCAGAGCGTCGCGGGCGCGGGTCACCAGCTGGCGCGCGTCGGGCTCGGGCCAGTCGTGCAGCACCGACTTGAAGCTGATGGCGTCGTAGCCGGGCGGCAGCGGGTCGCGCCGGGCGTCGGCGGTGATGAAGTCGATGCGCGCGGCCTCGGGTGTGCCGGCGAGGTAGCGGCGGCCGAGTTCGGTGACGGCGGGCAGGTCGAGGACGGTGGCGCGAAGGCCGGGGTTCGCGGCGCAGAGGGCGCGGACGAAGGCGCCGGAATTGCCCCCGATGTCGAGCAGTCGCGCTGTCGTTTCGAGCGCCATGAGCGGCCCCAGCAGCGGCGCCTCGTGCTCGGTGAGCGCCGTGGTGTAGTCGAGCCAGCGCCTGGTGGCGGCGAGGTCTTCGGGCGAAGTGGTGGCGGCGCGGTCGTAGCGGAACAGCTCGAACACCTTGCCGGCGCCGACATAGGCCGGGGTGTCGAACAGCATTTCGGGCAGGTGGTCGAGCACGTCGCGGGCGGCGAGATCGATGAAGGCCAGCTTGCTTTCGAGCGCGGCGCGGCGGGGCAGGATGGCAGTGAAGGCGGGGGTGAGGTTCAGGACACCGTCCTGCCGGGTGAGGACGCCGGCACTCTCGAGCAGGCCGGCGAGGAGGTCGACGCCCCGCGGGTCGAGCTTTGCTGTCGCGGCGAGGGCGGCAGCCTGCTGCGGCCCCTGCCCCAGCTTGTCCACAAGGCCGGAGCGCAGGGCGAGCGACAGCGCGGCGCTGCCGATGAAGCTGGTGAGGAAGGCGTCTTCGGGCGCGGGGGTCATGGTGACGGCGCTGCGGTTGACCATGCACTGCGGCCCACCGTCCCCCTTGCGGGGGAGGTGGTGAAGCTTGGCGCTTCACCGACTAGCGTAACCAGGAGGGGGGTGTTCGCCGAGGCCAGTTTCGGAGCTACTGCGTACCCCCTCCCTAGCTGCGCTAGGCGCAATGCGCCAAGCTTCGCTACCCTCCCCGAAAGGGGGAGGGTGAAGAAGGCGGCTGCGGGCGCGCGGCTCACTGCTCGACCGGCAGGTCGAAGGCCACGGTGCAGCGTTGGCCGGCTGGGAGGGCGCCATCGGGGTTCGCCAGGTCGAGGCGGACGCCGAAGGTGCCGCTGGCGGCGTCGAAGACGCGATCGACCACGCTGACAGTTGCCGGGTGCACGCCGGCCACCGGCTCATCCAGCGACACCTGCGCCACGGTGCCGGGCAGTACCTTCTGCCACAAGGAGACCGGCAGGAAGGTTTCGACGCGCAGCGGATCGAGCGCCACCAGCGTGACGATGGCGGCGTTCTGGTCGACATACTCGCCGGCGCTGAGGCCGCGGGCCGCAATATAGCCGGAGATGGGTGCCCGGATGGTGCGCCGCTCGAGCTGGGCCCTGGAGCGATCAAGCTCCAGCGCCGCCAGTTTGCGCTTTTGCACCTCGAGGTCGCGCTCACGCTCGGCGACCTGAACTTCGGCCGATTGCTGCTCGACCTGCTCGTTGGTGGAGACGCCCTTTTCGGCCAGCGCCTTGGTGCGCGCCAACCGGCTCTGGGCGAGTTCCAGCTTGGTTTGGGCGGAGTTCAGCTGTTCGGTGGATTCGGCCTGCAGCGCATCGAGCTCGACGGTCGCCGCGTCGATGCCGGATTCGAGCCGCGCCACCTCCTGCCCAGCGGTGACGTAGTCGCCTCGCTCGACCAGCACTTCGGCGAGCAGGCCCGAGACCGGGCTGCCGAGCTTGAGGGTCGCCGATGGATCGGTGACGCAGTCGAAGGAGTCCTGCGCGGCGGCAGGCGCGGCGAGCAGGATGAGGAGCGGCAGCAGAAGGCGCATGGTCACAACCCGAAACGGGAGAGGAAAATCTG
>Ga0247839_1003037_pt1 | contig 23797 bp, 1 predicted proteins | sample LaCruzMarch2015__6_FD_192405 | JGI IMG/M metagenome (GOLD analysis project Ga0247839, IMG submission 192405) | Freshwater microbial communities from meromictic Lake La Cruz, Castile-La Mancha, Spain - LaCruzMarch2015_16m | ecosystem: Environmental > Aquatic > Freshwater > Lake | place: Spain... | reverse complement strand
CACCGCGCGGGATGCCCGGACCGCGGACGACGAATGTCATGCGGATCCCCTCGTCGTAGAGGAACTGCTTGCCGCGCGCGTGGCTGATCCCGTTGTCACCCATGAAGATGATATATGTCTGATCGAGGATCCCCTCATCCTCCAGGCGCTTCAGGATCCGGCCGAGCTGCAGGTCGCAATACCGGATGCAATCGAGGTATTCCGCCCAATCCTTCAGCAGCACGGGATCGCGCGGATAGTAGGGCGGCAGCGTCACGCTATCGGGCGGGGTCAGCGTCCCGAGTTCTTTGGCGGCCACGTCGCGATGCCAGTTGGGGCTGTGGCGGTTCTTTCCGCCCCAGAGCTGGATCTGGGCGAAGAACGGCTGCCCCGGCTTGCATCCCGACCAGTCCCCGCCGTCATACATTTTCTCGTCCCACTCGAAGTTGTAATCGGATTTCCCAGGGCCTTTTCCCTTCGGCGGCTCGTCGACGTTGCAGGTGTAGTATCCGGCGCGTTGGAACAGCGCGGGCACCGGTTCGACTCCGGCCGGCAACGGGATTTTGTCCACGCCCGGACCGCGGCTGCTCCGGTGTTGGTGGGCTCCGATGCTGGTCTGATACATTCCGGTGATCATCGCCGAGCGGGACGGCGAGCAGACGGATGCCGTCAGAAAGGCCCGGTCGAACTTCGTGCCCTCGCGGACCAGGCGGTCGATATTGGGCGTCTGAATCGCCTTCTCCCCATAGCAGGGAAGCTCCGCGCCGATGTCGTCCATGTTGATCCAGAGAACATTGGGGCGGTCCGCGGCAAATGAGGCGCCGGCCGTCGCAAGTGCAATGGCCGCAAGGGTGGAAATCGGGGTCAGGAATCGGAACGGGGCCATCTTCATAATGCGGGGGTGTGATAGTATTGCGACATCGAAACGGGCGGAGTCGACGGACGGCTCGGCAAGCCATCCCTACCAATCCGTGGCAGGGCGGTTTTGTCGAAACCGCCGCGAGAATCCACCCATAACGCCGTGCGTTTGGTATGAGCACCGTTGCCGATGCTGCCGGTTATAGTCGCTTTTCCTGTTGGAATGTCTATCCTTGAAAGCATCCTGAATCCGGAAAATCGGGCGAATGAGGCTTCACTTCACAGGATCACTTCCTCTGTCCGTGCAACCAGAGGGAGACCTCGTCGTGAGTCATGACATCGTATGCGATCAGGTCTTTCCCGTCATGCACGAACACCACTCGCCACTGGAGGTGCACCCGGATCTCGTAGGAACGCCTTGCCAGTTTTCGCAGTCCCAGTCCGCGATGCCTATGCGGGTCGCCAAAGGCCGCCCCAATATCGGCGATGGCCTTCGAGGCTTTTTCCCGCACCCCGGTCGGCAGTCTGTCAGCCGTTTTCCTGATTCGCTCCGAAAGGAGAACCCGGATCATAGTTTGCCAGTGAAGGCTTTCAACCTGCGCGCTTTGCGCGAAGCCGCAATTTCGGCCAGTGCGGAGTCTTCCGAGATCGTTGCCCGGGCCAGCGTCACACCGTATTCATCCAATGCCGGAAAATTGCTCGGGCGAAATGGCAGGCCGCGCAGTTTCACCATTTGCGCAAAAAACATCGAAACCGCCGCCGTTGGAGTAATGCCGATTTCGCGGCATACCACATCCGCCTCATCCGCCAGATGGCTGTCAATTCGAAGCCTGATTTGCTCAGTCATGCATCAAATGTGCTTGGAAGCGGAATCCTGTCAAGAAGGGAATTTCTCACCTGATCCGGGCGGAACTTCCTTCATAAGCGCGAACTGCTTCACCGACTCCAGTTCCTTGCACGTCAGGCGTTGCGCCGGCGGCGGAGCAGTGCGAGACCACCGAGTGCGAAGGCAACGAGAACGAAGGTCGAGGGCTCGGGGATGGTGGCGAATTCGCTGTTGTGGTTGAGGACCGCCCAGACGGAGTGGCTGGCCGTATCCACCCCGTAGTAGCCGAGGTTGAAGTCGTTGGCCGCGTCATAGGCATGGTTTCCGGCAAAGAAGCCAAGGGGGCCAAAGCCTCCGATGTTGCCCTCGACCGCGTTCACCCACTCGTTGGTGTCGGGATTGAGCCAGCCGAGGAAGCTGTCCTCAGTGACGTTCCCGATCTGGAGTTGGAGCACGAACATGTCGGTCGCCCCGGTCACTTCATCGACCACCGGCACTCCGCTCAGGCTGAAAACGTCGCCCAGGCGCATCGCGTCGTTGGAAGCCGACGAAGCCGCGGCGAAGCTGCTGGTTATTGTGGCGGCGGACGACGAGGTGCCACCGAGGATTTCCGCTTCGGTGAACATTCCGCCGAGATCGCTGGCGGTGTTGATGGCACCCGCCAGGTTCGTGCCTGCACTGATCGTTTGCGCCAGGCTGCCGCCATTGAGCTGGATGCTGTTGGTAATGGTGGTCCCGGACTGAATGAGCAGTGTGCCCGCATTGATGGTGACGCTGCCTGTGCCGAGAGCGCTGTCGTTCGCGGCGACGAGTGTTCCCCCGCTGATGGTCGTGCCGCCGGTGTAGGTGTTCATACCGGAAAGCGTCAGCGTGCCGGTGCCGGCCTTGCTCAACGAGCCGCCCAAGCTTGTCAGGTCTGCGGCCCATGTGACCTTCTGCCTGCCGTCTGTTTCCACGTTATACTGCTGATTTGGTGCGATGCTGAAGCGGCCTGAATAGTCGTTCGCGTTCGCATACACCGGCGAGAAGCCAGACGGCGATGTCGCGTCCGGCTGCGTGCCCGTGGACAAACTCGTGTAAACCAACCAACCGCCATTGAGGACGATGGAGCCTGGGTTGTTCGCTGCCGATTGGCCCAGCGGCCCGGAGGTTCCCACCGTTTCCGCCCCTTCGAGAGCGAGCCTGCCGCTGCTGAGGGTCGTCGTACCGGTGTAGGTATTCACGCCAGAGAGGAACAGCGTGCCACTACCGGTCTTGATGAGGCTGCCGCTGCCGCTCAGGTCACCGGCATAGTTGGTGTGGGCATTATTGTTGCCGACAGTCAGCGCCGCGGCGTTGCCCGCGTTGTCTTGGAGGGCAATGTTTGCACTGGAAGAGGTCGCCACCAAGCCGCCGAGGGTGAAGGCGTGCCCGCTCACCGAGCTGTCGAATACCAAGTTGCCGCCGTTCATGTTCAGCGTGCTGTTCTCAAGCGCTTTCTGATTGGAAACGTTCAATGTGCCGGCGTTCACGTTCGTTACGCCGCTGTAGGTATTGCTGCCAGAGAGCACCAGGGTGTTGCCGCCGAGTTTTGCCAGGCCAACCGATCCGCCGCCTGCGCCCGTCGAGTCACTGATGTTGTTTGCTATGGTGAAGGTGCCGCCTGCGGCGTTCGTGGTATCGAAGCCGATGGAGGACCCGGCTTTCAGGCCGTTGTTGTTCACCGTGGAGAGGCCGGTCAGCAATGCACTGACATTCCCGGCGGTGAACTCATTCGTTCCGCCCACGTTGAAGGCCACGGTTGCCCCGCTGGCAATGTTGAGGTTTGCAGCCGTCCAGTTGGAGGTCGCTCCTCCATACAAGGCGCTCACCTTGCCAAATTGCAAGGTTCCCGCAGCGATTGCTGTCGCCCCGCTGTAGGTATTGCTACCAGAGAGCACCAAGGTATTGCCGCCGAGTTTTGCCAGGCCGACTGATCCGCCGCCAGCGCCCGCCGAGTCACTGATATTGTCCGCGATGGTGAACGTGCCGCCTGCCGCGTTTGTGGTATCAAAGCCAATCGAGGATCCGGCTTTCAGGCCGTTGTTGTTCACCGTGGAAAGGTTGGCCAGCAATGCGCTGACATCCCCGGCGGTGAACTCGTTGGTGTCGCCGACGTTGAAGGCCACGGTTGCGCCGCTGGCAACGCTGAGGTTTGCAGCCGTCCAATTCGAAGTCGCCGCATCGTAGAGCGCACTAGTCTTGGCAAATTGCAGGATGCCGGCATTGACCGTGGTCGGCCCGGTGTAGGTGTTGGTGCCGGAAAGCGTCAGGATCCCCGCGCCACTTTTGGCGAGGCTGCCTCCTGCGCTGGTCAGCCCCGAGGCCCAGATGACGGACTGGCCATTGGTATCGACGCTATACTGCTGGTTGGCAGCGGTGCTGAAGCGGCCCGAGTAGTCGAACTGATTTGCCGCCGAATACTGCAGAGTGCCGCCGTTGAAGGCGATGGAACCTTGCTGCCCCAATGGCCCATAACCTTCCGCCAATTCAGCGCTGCCGAGATTGATGGCACCGTTGTTGATGGTTACGCCACCATTAAACCCGTTTTGCCCCGAGAGAGTCAGCACACCTGCACCGTTCTTCGTGAGCGAACCACCATTGTTATACAGGGAGGCTGCCCAAGTCACGTTCCGGCCATTGGTGTCCACGTTAAACTGCTGGTTCGGATTATTGCTGAACCGGCCCGAGTAATCGTAGTTGTTCAACGCCGAATATTGCAGCCAGCCACCATTGAGAACGATGGAACCACCGTTACCCAGCGGCCCGGATGTTCCCGCGATTTCCGCCGCACCAAGGCTGAGCATTCCTGCATTGAGCGTTGTGATCCCGGTGTAGGTGTTCGCGGCAGCGAGGGTCAGAGTGCCATTGCCCTCTTTCCCCAAGCTCCCCGTGCCGCTCAGAATGCCAGCGTAGGTGGTGCTGGAATTATTTCTTCCCAAATTCAAGGTAATGCCATTGTGCGACCAAGAATCGTCCTGAAGCGCGATGTTGGAACTCCCCACCATCTCGTCAACCGTGAACGTCGGCACACCGGCGCCGAATCCCAAGCCGCCGCCATTCATCACCAGCGTGCCACTCCCTGACGCATTTTGGTTGGCCAGTTTTAAAGTGCCCCCGTTGACATTCATTGCACCGGTGTAGGTGTTCGAGCCGGAGAGGATCAGAAGGCCGCCGTTGACGCTGATCATGCCGGCCAAGTTGTTGTCACCGGAAAGGTTCAGCGTGCCCGCGTTAACGGTCGTCGTGCCGGCATAGGTGTTATTGCCGGAGAGTGTCATGTCAACCGACCCAACTTTAGTCAGACTGCCGGAACCGCTCAGGACGCCGGCATAGGTGGAATTCATCCTGTCCTGTCCGAATGTGAGCGCCACGGCATTGCCTGCGTTGTCCTGAAGCGCGATGTCATAACCCGCACCCGAGGTGGTCGAAGAAAGCCCGCCAATGGAGAAAGCGTGCCCGGCGACGGATTTGTCGAAAACAAGGCTGCCGCCTTTCATGGTCACCATGTTTGCTGCCAGCGCGGTCTGACTGGCCAGCTCGAGCGTGCCGCCATTGAGGTTCACGTTGCTGGCATTCGCACCGGAAATCAGCAATGTGCCTGCATTGACGTTCGTCCCGCCCGTGTAGGAATTGGCTCCCGAAAGCGTCAACATGCCGATACCCGTCTTGGTCAGCGATCCGTCTCCGCTCAGAACGCCCGCATAGGTGGTATTGGCGTTATTTCCACCCACACCCAGGCCAACCCCCTGGGACGCGTTGTCATTAAGGACAATGTCATAGCCCTCACCCGAGGCGCTGGCCGCAAGCCCGCCAAGAGTATAAAAGCTGCCCAGTGCTCCGTTGACGAATGTCAAGCGCCCGCCATTCATGATCACCGTGCTGTTGGCGAATCCGCCTCCACCGGACAAATTCAGCGAGCCCTCATTAATGCTCGTAGGACCAGCGTAGGTATTTGCTCCGTTGAGCGTCAGGGAACCGGTGCCGATCTTGGTCAGGCCGCCGCTGCCGCTCAGATCGCCCGAGTAGGTGGTATCAGCATTGTTGTTGCCCACTGTCAGCGCCACGGCATTGCCTGCGGTGTCTTGGAGTGTAACAGGAGCATAAGAGCTGCCTGCCAACCCGCCAAATGTGAACGCGCGACCGCTGACTGAACTGTCGAATTCCAGGAAACCGTCGTTCATGGTCACGGTACTGTTTTGGACCGCGTATTGGTTGGACAGGTGCAAGAACGCATGGTTGACGACCGTTGCGCCGGTGGAGGTGTTGCTGCCGGAGAGGACCAACGTGCCCCCGTTGAAGCCGCCGGTCACCGTTGTCGTTCCGGTGTAGCTATTGTTGCCGGAGAGCGTCATGGTCTCGTCACCGATCTTCGAGAGGCTGCCCGACCCACTCAGAACGCCCGCATAGATGTAGTTGCCGGTTATGTTGTTGCCCACGGTCAACGCCACCGCGTTGCCCGCGTTGTCTTCGATCGCAATGTCATACCCGGTGCCCGAGGCGTTCGCTTCAAGCCCGCTTACGGTGAATGCATGCGCGCTCACGGAGCTATCGAAGCCCAGGCTGCCTCCGTTCATGACCAGCGTATTGCTCACCGCGTTTTGATTGGCCAGGACCAGCGCGCCACCGTTGACGTATGTTTTGGTCCCGATATAAAAGGTATTGCTGCCAGAGAGGGCCAGCGTTCCGGCGTTGACGGAAGTGCTGCCGTAATACGTGTTGTCACCGGCAAGGTTCAGCGTGCCGGAGCCGGTTTTAACCAGGTTGCCAAAGCCGCTCAATATGCCTGCATAGGTGGTGTTCGCGTTATTGCCGCCGACCGTCAGTGTCGTTAAGTCGAAGCCGTTGGTGGATTGGAGTTCAATATCATACCCGGCACCCGAGGAAGCCGCCACAAGCCCGCCCAAGTTGAAGGCGCTTACCGAACTGTCAAAGCTCAGGCTGCCGCCATTCATGGTCACCGTGCTGTTGGCGACAGCGTCTTGAGTTGCCAAGTGCAAAGTGCCGCCGTTGACGTTTGTCGCACCATCGTAGGTGTTAGCGCTCGTGAGGATCAATGTGCCGGAACCCGACTTGGTCAAGGATCCGCCCTCGCTCGTCAGAGGAGTGGCCCATGTGACATACTGACCGTTGGTATCGACATTGTATTTCTGATTCGCAGCGGTGCTGAAGCGGCCGGAGTAGTCATAATTGTTCGGCATGAAGAACATCGGATCAAAAGGCGCATACTGGAGGAAGCCGCCGTTGAGGATGATGGCACCACCGTTGCCGAGAGGTCCGGACATTCCGGGGTTTTCAGTGCCACCGAGGCTGACCGTGCCGCTATTGAGGATCGTCGCACCGGTGTAGGTATTCGCGCCCTTGAGCGTCTGGGTGCCCGTGCCGCTGATGGTCAGGCTGCCGGGGCCGCTCAGGATACCGGCATAAGTGGCGTTGTTGTTGCCCACTGTGAGGGCCAGGGCATTGCCCGCGCTGTCCTCCAGGGCAAGATTTCCATTGCCAGCCAAGCCACCGAAGGTGAAGGCGTGCCCGCTCACGGAACTGTCGAACGTCAGGCTCCCGAACCCGCTCATGTTCATCGTGCTCTTCGCAAGCGCGTTTTGGCTGGCGAGGTTCAATATGCCCGAGTTGACCGTCGTGTTGCCACTGAAGGTGTTTTCGCCCGAGAGCGTCAGCGTGCCCATGCCATTCTTGGTCAGGGAACCGCCCGGGCTTGCCAGCGCCCCCGCCCATATGATCGATTGGTTATTGGTATCGACGTTATACTGCTGGTTTGCGGCTGTGCTGAAGCGTGCGGAGTAGTCGAACCGGTTCGCTGCCGAGTATTGCAAACGGCCCCCATTGAACACGATGGTGCCGCCATTGCCCATCGGCCCGGATGTTCCGAGGGTTTCATCGACGCCAAGGTTGAGGGCTCCGGCACTGAGGGTCGTCGCGCCGGTGTAGATGTTGGCCCCGGTCAGCGTTGTCGTTCCGCTGCCGATCTTCGTCAGGCCGCCGGACCCGCTCAGGACACCTGCTGAAGTCGTGCTTCCCGCGCTGCCGATGTTCAGAGTCACAGCGTTGCCTTCATTGTCGTTGAGCCCGACGGTGCCTCCGGCAAGCCCGATCACGTTGAACGCGTGGCCGCTGACCAAGCTGTCAAAAACCAGGGTGCCGCCATTCAGGGTCAGATTGGTGCTGGCAAGCGCGAGCTGGTTTGACAGGCGCAGCGTGCCGGAGTTCACCGTCGTTGCACCGGTGTAGGAGTTGCTGCCCGATAGAGTCAGCGTGCCGGTGCCATTCTTGGTCAAGGTGGTTGAGGAGCCAGTCAGCGAAGAAGCCCAAGTGACATTCTGGCCGTTGGTATCAACGTTGTATTTGTAATTAAAACCTGAGGCAAAGCGACCGGAGTAGTCATACTTGTTCTCTGCCGAGTATTGGAGCCAGCCACCGTTGAGGAAGATGGTGCCACCCGCACCCAGCGGCCCAGCGACACCCCCATATTCCGCCCCGCCGAGATTGATCGTGCCGCTATTGAGCGTCGTCGAGCCGGTGTAGATGCTAGGGCCGGCGAGGGTCAGCGTGCCGGTGCCATTCTTGGTCAAGCTACCGCCGCCGCTCAGGACGCCGGCGTAGGTGGTGCTGGCATTGTTGACACCGACCGTCAGTGCCACGGGAGTCGCGTTGTCCTTGAGCAATATATCGTATCCGACCCCGGAAGAGCTCGCCGCAAGCCCGCCCAAGGTGAAGGCATGCTTGGCCGTGTTATTGAAGGTCAGTTTGCCTCCATTCATCGTCACCGTGCTGTTTTGCAACGAATTCTGGTTGTATAGGGCCAGTGTGCCGCCGTTGATTGTCGTCGCACCGTTGAAGGTGTTTGCGACGGCCAGGGTCAACAGGCCAGCGCCATTCTTGGTCAAACTGCCGCCAGCGCTATTGAGTGCGGACTGCCACATGACAGACTGGCCGTTGGTATCCACATTATACTTCTGGTTCGCAGCGGTGCTGAAACGTGAGGAAACGTCGCTTAAATACGCAGAGGAATACTGGAGGAATCCGCCGTTGAGGATAACCGACCCGGAGCCCCCATTACCCAGCGGGTTTCCGCCGCCGAGACTGATTGTGCCACTGTTGAGGACTGTCTGGCCAGTATAGGTGTTTTGCCCGCTCAGCGTCAGCGTGCCGGTGCCATCCTTGACCAGGCTGCCTCCGCCGCTCAACACACCGGCGTAGGTGGTGTTGAAATCATTGCCGCCAACACTCAGTGTCAAGGCATTGCCGAGATCGTTCTGGAGCGCGATGTCGTAACCGGCACCCGAGAAACCCGCCGCAAGCCCGCCGAGCGTGAAGGCATTCCCGGCCACCGAGGGGTTGAATACCACTGCGCCGACGCCGGTCATTGTCAGAGTGCTCTTCTGGAGCGCATTTTGATGGGCCACATCCAATGTGCCGGAGTTAACGCTCGTCGCGCCACTGAAGGTATTAGCGCCCGCGAGCGTCAGCGTGCCCGTGCCATTTTGGAACAGCGCACCCGTGCCGCTGATCGGGCTGGTAACAACCACATCATCCGTCCGGTTAAAGGCGAGCACCGCGTTGTCTGTCACGCTCCCCATGCCCAACGAACCGGTCGTGCCACCGTTGCCGACCTGCAGGGTGCCCGAAGAGATAACCGTCGAGCCGGTGTAGGTATTTGAACCCGTGAGGATCAGCGTGCCCTCGCCATTCTTGGCCAGGGAACCGCCAGAGCTCGTCAGTGCCGAAGACCAGGTGGCGTTCTGCCCATTGGTATCGACATTGTATTGCTGGTTGTCGGCAGTGCTGAAGCGGCCCGAGTAGTCGAACTGGTTAGCAGCAGAGTATTGTAAAGCGCCACCGTTGAGGACGATGGATCCGCCATTTCCAAGCGGGCCGGAAGTTCCTGCGGTTTCGGCCACGCCGAGGTTGACAGCGCCGCTGTTAAGAATCGTCGAGCCGGTGTAGGTGTTTGAGGCCGTGAGGATCAGGGTGCCCGTGCCATTTTGCACCAACGAGCCCGTGCCAGTGATCCCCTGGTAGGATGCCATCACCGAATCCGAGCGGTTGAAAGCGAGCGTCGCGTTGTTCGTCACAGCCCACAAGCCGAGTGAGCCGGTCGTGCCGCCGTCACCCACTTGCAGAGTGCCTTCGGAGATCGTCGTGGAGAAGGTGCAGTAATCATTGAAGCCGGTGAGCTTCAGGGTGCCCGCACCTGTCTTGTTTAAGTAGCTGTAATCGCTGATCAGAGCCGAAGCCCAGGTGACATCCTGGCCGTTGGTATCCACGTTGAACTGCTGAGCGTCGGCGGTGCTGAAGCGGCCCGAGTAGTCGAACTGGTTGTCAGCAGAGTATTGCAGGTAACCGCCGCGGAAAACAATGGAACCGGGGTTATTGGCCGCGGATTTTCCCAGCGGCCCGGAGATTCCCTCGATTTCCGCCACTCCGAGGTTGACCGTGCCGCCATCGAGCGTCGTCACACCGGTGTAGGTGTTCGCGCCGGTGAATGTTTGCGTGTCCGTGATGGCAGAAGAGGAACGGAATCCGATCGTCAGGCTGCCGGGACCGCTCAGGCTGCCGGCATAAGTGGAATTCTTGTTGTCATTTCGAAGAGTCAGGGCCACGGCGTTGCCTGCGTTGTCCTGAAGCGCGATATCATGTCCTGCGCCCGAGGCAGTCGATGCAAGCCCGCCAAGCGTGAAGGCATGCCCGCCCACCGAACTGTCGAAGGCCAGGATGCCGCCGTTCATCGTCAGCGTACTGCTGGCAACGGCGTTTTGATCAGCCAGGTTTAATGTGCCTGCGTTGACCGTTGTCCCACCGGTGTGGTCGTTTGATCTGGTGAGAGTCAGCACGCCGGTGCCGGCCTTGGTCAGGCTGCCTATGCCGCTCAGGCAACCGATATAGGTGTTGTTGGCGTTATTGGCACCAACCGTCAAGGCCACAGCGTCGCCCGCACTGTTCTGCAGGAAGATGTTATCCCAGGCGTGGCTCGCCTGAAGCCCTCCGAGAGTGTAAGCGTGGCTGGCCACCGAGCTGTCGAAGACCAAGTTGCCGCTGGCTATGGTCAGCGTGCTCCTGGCAAGCGCATTTTCGCTGGCCAGATTCAGTGTGCCCCAAGCGGTTGTCGTTGTGCCATCGAAGGTGCTATTGCCGGAAAGTGTCAGCGTGCCGGAGCCCACCTTGATGAGGCTGCCATGGCCCGAGAGAGAGCCGGCGAATGTCGAGTCGCTGTTATTGTTGCCGATGCTCAGGGCGACGGCGTTGCCCGCATCGTCCTGAAGCGCAACATTGCCGCTGCCAATCAGCCCGCCGACCGTGAACGACTTCCCGCTGACGGATTGATCGAAAGCCAGGATGCCCTGGCCATCCGTGGTCACGGTGCTGCCGGCAAGCGCATTCTGATTCGCCAAGTTCAACGTGCCCGCATCGACGGTTGTCAAGCCGGTGAAGGCGTTGGAACCTCCAAGCGTCAGCGTTCCGGTGCCGATCTTTGTCAGGCTGCCGTCGTCGATCAGAGAACCGGCAAAGGTGGTATCGGCGTTGTTGTTGCCGACCATCAGCGTCACGGCATTCCCCGCAGAGTCGCTGAGTTGCACCGAACCGGAGACTCCCGCCAGTCCCCCAAAGGTAAACGCATGCGCGCTGACCGAACTGTCGAAAACCAGGCTGCCGCTGTTCACATTCACCGTGCTGCTCTCAAGCGCGTTCTGATTGGCCAGCTTCAATACGCCCCCATTGATCGTCGTTGCTCCATCGTAGGTATTCCCCCCGGAGATCGTCAAAGTGCCGTCGCCAGCCTTGGTCAAAGAACCGCCCGCACTGTTCAACGCCGTGGCCCAGGTGACATCCTGGCCGTTGGTATCGACGTTATAGCGCTGGTTGTCGGCAGTGCTGAAACGTCCGGAGTAGTCGTTCGAGTTCATCCACGAATGCTGCAGGTAGCCACCGTTGAGGACGATGGAGCCAACGGCTGTCGCTGTGCCCAGCGGGCCGGATACTCCCGCGTTTTCCGCCACGCCGAGGTTGAGCGCCCCGCCGCTGAGCGTGGTCGTGCCGGTGTAGGTGTTTGCTCCGGTGAGCGTCAGCGTGCCATCACCCATCTTGTTCAAGCTTCCGGAGCCGCTCAGGACGCCGGTATAGGTGGTGTCGGCATTGTTGTTGCCGACGCTCAACGCCACGGCATTGCCCGCGTTGTCCTGAAGAGCCAGCGACGCATTGACAAGGTATGGTGAGCCCCCGAGTCCGCCGAAGGTGAAGGCATGTCCGCTGACCGAACTGTCGAAAACCAAATTGAAGGAATATTGGCCCCCGCTCATCGTCATCGTGCTGTTCTGAACCGCGTTCTGACTGCCCAAAACAAGGGTGCCGGCCTGGACGCTTGTGAGACCGCTGTATGTGTTGCTTCCGGAGAGCACCAAGGTGTTACTGCCAAGTTTGGTGAGCCCGATCGCCCCGCCGCCGAGGCCGGTCGAGTCGCCGATGCTGGCCCCGAAGGTGAAGGTGCCGCCTGACGCGTTGGCTGTATCGAAGGCGACGGAGGATCCGGCTTTCAGGCCGTTGTTGTTTACCGTGGAAAGGCCGGCCAGCAAGGCACTGACGCTCCCGGAGGTGAACTCGTTGGTTCCACCCACGTTGAAGGCCACGGTTGCGCCGCTGGCAACGCTGAGGTTTTCAGCCGTCCAGTTGGAGGTCACTCCACCGTAGATCGCATTGGAGTTGGCAAATTGCAGGGTGCCAGCATTGACCGTGGTCGGCCCGGTGTAGGTGTTGGTGCCGGTGAGTGTCAACTTGCCATCACCCAGCTTGTTCAAGCTGCCGCCGGCGCTTAAGGCGCCATGAAATGTGGTGTTTTCGCCATTGCCGCCGACCGTCAGGGCCACGGCGTTGCCCGCGTTGTCCTGAAGGGCCAGCGCATTGAGAGGGGAGCCTGCCAGCCCGCCGAAGGTGAAGGCATGCCCGCTGACCGAACTGTCGAAGACCACACTGCCAAGGGCACCGTTTGTGGAACCCAAGTTCACCGTGCTGTTCTGAACTGCGTTCTGATTGAGCAAAACCAGCGCGCCTGCGGTAACGCTTGTCGTGCCACTGTAGGTGTTGGCGGTGCTGAGCATCAGCGTGCCGTTTCCAGCTTTGGTCAAAGAACCGCCCGAACTCGTCAGCGCCGTGGCCCAGGTGACATCCTGACCGTTGGTATCCACGTTATACCGCTGGTTCGCGGCGGTGCTGAAGCGGCTGGAGTAGTCGAACTTGTTCGCGGACGAGTGCTGGAGGAAACCGCCGTTGAGGATGGTGGATCCGACGGCTGTCGCTGTGCCCAGCGGACCGGCCACTCCTGGGGTTTCCGCTGATCCGAGGTTGACCGTGCCGCTATTGAGGATCGTCGAGCCGGTGTAGGTATTCGCGCCGGTGAGAGTCTGGGTGCCCGTGCCGTCTATGGTCAGGCTGCCCGCCCCGCTCAGGATACCGGTATAAGTGGCGTTGTTGTTGCCCACTGTGAGGGCCAGGACATTGCCCCCGCTGTCCTCCAGGGCAAGATTTCCATTGCCAGCCAAGCCGCCGAAGGTGAAGGCGTGCCCGCTCACGGAAGTGTCGAACGTCAGGCTCCCGAACCCGCTCATGTTCATCGTGCTCTTTGCAAGTGCGTTCTGATTGGCGAGGTTCAATATGCCGGAGTTGACCGTCGTGGTGCCACTGAAGGTATTATCGCCCGAGAGCGTCAGCGTGCCTGTGCCATTTTGGACCAACGCGCCCGTGCCGCCGATCTCGTTTGAAACCACCACATCATCCGTCCGGTTGAAAGCGATCTGGCCGTAGATCTGGCCGTAGACTGACACCTTCCCCAAGCCCAATGAACCGGTCGTGCCTCCGTTGCCAACCTGGAGGATGCCATCAATGATCATCGTCTCACCGGTGTAGGTGTTTGAATTCGTGAGCGTCAGCCTGCCTCCGCTCTTGATGAGGCTGCCATTACCGCTCAAGACGCCGGCATACGTGGTGCTATAGGTATCGCCACCAACGTTCAACGCCACGGCATTGCCGGCGTTGTCACGCAGGGCAATATCATAACCCGTGCCTGAGAATGCAGACGCTAGCGCGCCGATGGTGAAGGAGTGGCTGCTCACGGCACTGTCAAAGCTCAGGTTGCCACCGTTCATGGTCAGCGTGCTACTATAAAGCGCGTATTGATTGGCCAGGTTCAATGTGCCGGAGTTGATCACCGTCGCGCCGGCATAGTAGTTCTCCCTGGCAAGCGTCGTCGTTCCATTGCCGATCTTCGTCAGACCGCCGAGACCGCCGAGGTTACAGGCTACCGTCGTGCTTCCCTCGCTACCAATGTTCAGGGTCACGGGGTTGCGTTCCTCGTCGTTGAGCGTGACGATGCTGCCGGCAAGTCCGGCCACGTTGAACGTGTGCCCGCTGACCAGTCTGTCAAAAACCAGCGCCCCGCCATTCAGGTTCAGACTGGTGCCGGCCAGCGCGAACTGGTTCGCCAGGCGCAGCGTGCCGGAGTTGACCGTGGTTGATCCGCTGTAGGAGTTGCTGCCGGCGAGGGTCAGGGTGCCGGTGCCGGTTTTCACCAGGCTGCCGATGCCGCTCAGCCCCCCGGCGTAGGTGGTGGCACCATTATTTTTGCCGAGGATCATGGTGACGGCATTGCCCGCGTTGTCCTGAAGCGCAATGTCGGAACCACCTCCCGATGGACCCGTCGCAAGCCCGCCAAAGTTGAAGGAATGTCCGCTTACCGAACTATCGAAGAGCAGGCTGCCGCCGTTCAGAGTCACCGTGCTCTTCGCAACAGCGTTCTGGTTGGCGAGGTTCAACATGCCCGCGTTGAGGGTCGCGCCGCCATCAAAAGTATTGCTGGCAGAGAGCGTCAGCACCCCATTGCCGTTCTTGGTCAGGGAACCGCCTGAGCTGTTCAACGCGGTGGCCCAGATCACATTCTGGCCGTTGGTATCCACGTTATACTTTTGGTTCACGTCGGTGCTGAAGCGAGCGGAGTAGTCGAACTTGTTCGCCGCCGAGTATTGCAGGTAACCGCCGTTGAGGACGATGGAGCCAGGGTTGGTGGATTTGCCCAGCGGCCCGGAGATGCCCGCGTTTTCTGCCACGCCGAGGTTGACCGCGCCCCCGTTGAGCGTCGTCACCCCGGTGTAGGTGTTTGCACCGGCAAGTGTCAGAATGCCTTCGCCGATCTTGGTCAGGCTTCCGCCCGCGCTGGTCAACGAAGCAGCCCATGTGACATTCTGCCCGTTGGTATCGACGTGATATTTCTGGTCAGCAGCGGTGCTGAAGCGGCCCGAGTAGTCGTGCTGGTTCGCAGCCGAGTATTGCAAACGGCCTCCATTGAGGCCGATGGATCCGCCATTGCCCAGCGGGCCAGAAGTTCCCGCGATTTCAGCAACCCCGATGTTGAGCACGCCCCCATTGAGGGTCGTCACTCCGGTGTAGGTGTTCGCGCCGGCAAGCGCCATTGTGCCGTTGCCGGTTTTGGTCAGGCTGCCGCTGCCGCTGAGGACACCGGCGTAGGTGGTGCTGGCGTTGTTGCCGCCCACGGTAAGATCCACACTCCCGCCCGCATTGGTTTGAAGCGCAAGATCGGAAGTCCCGGCAAGCCCATGGAAGGTCACGGAGTTTGTGCTCATCGAGCTGTCAAAGAGCAAGCTCCCGCCGTTCAGAGTCACCATCGCGCTATTTTGGAGTGCGAGCTCATTTGCCATGCGCAATGTGCCGGCGTCGAGATTCGTCGCGCCCTCGAAGGTGTTTGCGCCGGAGAGCGTCAGGGTTCCGACCCCGACCTTGGTCAAGCCGCCGGAGCCGCTCAAAACACCGGTATAAGTGGTGTCGGCATCGTTGCTCCCGATGATCAGATTCACCGCACCGATCGACTGAAGGAGATGATAGTCGATCATGTTGGTGCTTTCGAGCAAAAGATTGGACGTGCCCGCAAGTCCGCCGAACGTGAAGTCGCATTCGCCGTGAAAAGGGGTTTGTGCATCCCAGTAATAGACCCGATTTCCGCCCGCCTTGCCGTCGAAGATCACGGTTCCACCGTTCATCGTGACCGTGCTGGACTGAAGCGCGTAGTCATTGCCCAGCCACAGGGTGCCGGAGTTGACCATGGTCGCGCCGGTGTGCATATTTGAGCCGGAGAGCGTCAGCGTGCCGGTGCCGGTCTTGATCAGGCTGCCTGCGCCGCTCAGGACGCCGGCATAGGTGCTGTCGGCATTGTTGCCTCCAACGCTCAGAGCCACAGGATTGTTCTTCTCGTTCATGAGCCGCAGCGGCCCCCCCCCTGCAAGCCCAGAGACGGTGAAGGCATTTTCAGCAACCGAACTGTCGAAGGCCAGGGTGCCGCCATTGATGTTCACCGTGTGGAATTGAAGCGCGTTCTGGTTGGCCAGGTTCAACGTGCCCATGTTGACGCTTGTCCAGCCTGTGAGGGTATTCGCACCGCTGAGCGTCTGAGTGCCAAAACCGACTTTGCCCAGGGAGGAGATGTGAAGATCGCCGCCATAGGAGGCATCAGCATTGTTGTTTCCGACGGTAAGAGACCCCTCAAGGGCATTCCAGCCGGAGGATTGCCCCGAAAGCCCGCCCAGAATAGCATAATGAGTAAAAAGGCGGCCGCCATTCATTACCACCGTGCTGTTCTGAAGCGCATAGGGATTGTCTATGGCCAATTCGCCGGCATTGATGGTTGTCGGGCCGTCAAAGGTGTTTGCGCCCGTGAGCGTCAGCGTGCCTGTGCCATTCTTGGTCATGTTGCCACCCACGCTCGTCAGCGCCGTGGCCCAAGTGATATTCTCGCCGTTGGTATCCACGTTGTATTGCTGGCCGGCGGCTGTGCTGAAGCGGGAGGACAAGTCAGGGAAGGTAGATAGAAACCAATTATCGGCGGAAGCAAAACTCAGAAAGCCGCCATTGAGAACGATGGTTCCGCCGTTGCCCAGCGGCGTGGCCACATCCTCCTTGATAAGCACTCTGCCATCCTTGAGGGTCGTCACGCCGGTATAAGTGCTGTTGGCGGTGAGCGTCAGCGAGCCGGTGCCGGACTTGGTCAAGCCACCGCTTCCGCTCAGGACACCCGAGTAGGTGGTGTCGGCATTGTTCCCGCCGACATCCATGGTCACGGAGTTGCTCGCAGTGTCCTGGAGCGCAATACCGCCACTGCCAGTGAGCCCGCCAATGGTGAACTCAGGCACGGAGCTGTCGAAGCTCAAGCTGCCGCCGTTCATGGCCAGCGTGCTGTTCTTAAGCGCGTGCTGATGGGCAAGTTTCAAGGTCCCGCTATCGAGATCTGTCGGGCCAGTAAAGGTGTTCGAACCCTTGAGTGTCAGCGTGCCCTCGCCGCCCTTGTCCATGGATCCTCCCTCGCTGCTCAAATTCGCGGCCCAAGTCACATTCTGGCCATTGGTATTCACGTTATACCGCTGGTTGGCATCCTTGCTGAAGCGGCCGGAGTAGTCGAACTGGTTGCCATACTGAACCCCATTCATTTCGACATCGGGCGTGTATCGCAGGTAACCGCCGTTGAGGACGATGGATTCGCGATTTGCCAACGATTTGCCCATGGGCCCGGAGACCCCGACAATTTCCTGCGCGCCGAGAACGAGAGTGCCACCATTGAGGGTCGTCACGCCGGTGTAGGTGCTGGCACCATAGAGTCCAAGAGTGCCCTTAAAGAGTGACACACCGACCGCTCCGCCTACATTGTTATTGTCTTTGCTGGAGTCGCAAATTACGGAAAAGATGTCGGTGGGGCTTTGTACGAAAAAGCCGATGGCCGACCCATCTCTCAGGCCGGGGGGGGTTACGGTTCTATTCCCTTTGCCGTCGTCGGAGATGTTTTCCGACGTAAGGTTGTTCACCAGAGTGGTAATATCACTGCCTGTGAACAAGCCTCCGCCCATGGCGAAAGCAATGGTAGCCCCGCTGTTCACGGTGATATAGTCCCGCGTCCAAAACTCGGTCTTCCCGGCATAGAGTGCCCCGCGATTGGCGTATGCCAACACGCCCCCAATTACGTCCGTGTTGCCATTGAATGTATTGTCTGCGCCACCGAGCGTCAGCGTTCCGGCGCCTGCCTTGGCCACCGAGCCTCCCGAACTTTTCAGATTCGCGCCCCATGAGACATTCTGGCCGTTGGTATCAACGTAATACTTCTGATTATCGGCGGTGCTGGTCCGGTAGGAGTAGTCGTGCTGGTTCACCGCCGAGTATTGCAGCCAGCCGCCGTTCATCTCGATTTTTGCTTCGTCTCCTCCTGCGCCCAGCGGGCCACTGCTGGTACCGCTCTGGGCTATACCGAGGTTGATCGTGCCCGCGTTGAGTGTCGTCTTGCCGGCGTAGTTGTTGGCACCAGTGAGGGTCAGCGTGCCGTTGCCGGTCTTGGTGATTCCGCCCAAGCCGCTCAGAACGCCCGCATAGGTGGTATGTTCATTGTTGTAACCGAGATACAGGAACACTGCACTGAGCGGATCGTTGCCATTTCTGGTGGCGAGCACAACGGGGGCATTGCCCGCCAGGCCACCGATGTGGTAGGTGTCGTCACCATACCAAATCCTAAAAGACATGGTCCCGCCTTTCATCTCTACCGAGCTGTTTCGAAGCGTGTTATTCCATATGCTCAGCGTGCCGGCATTAACGGTCACATGGCCGGTGTAATTGTTTCCAGACATACTCAACGTACCTTCGTTGAGGATCGTCGGGCCGGTGTATCTTGCGTCGCTAACCAACAGTGAGCCGGCCCCGTTCTTCGTCAAAGAGCCGCCCACACTGGTCAGCGTGGAGCCCCACTTCACACTCCGCCCGTTGGTATCGACCAAATACTGCTGATTATCGGCGTTACTGAAGCGGCGTGAATAATCCCAGGGATTGACAGACGAATTAGACGAATACTGCAGGCCGCCGCCGTTGAAGAAGATGGTGCTCGGGTTGGCTTCGGTATAGTAGCCCAGCGGCCCGAACCAAAGATGAGGCATACCATATTCGTCCTCCCCCCCACCACTTTCGGCTATACCGGGGTTGACCCACCCCCCGTTGAGGGTCACCGTGCCGGTGTATTTATTCAGGGCCGTGAGCGTCAGAGTGCCGTTACCGTTTTTGGTCAGGCTGCCGCCCGCGCTCGACAGCTCCGTGGCCCAGGTGACGTTTTGGCCGTTGGTGTCGATGTTATACTGCTGGTTTGCGGCGGTGCTGAAGCGGCCGGAGTAGTCAAACTTGTTTACTGCCGAGTGCTGGAGGAAACCACCATTGAGGTTAATGGAGCCGACGGCAGTCGCTCTGCCGAGCGGTCCCGACACGCCCGGGTTCTCGGCTACGCCGAGGTTGACCGCGCCCGCAGTGAGGGTCGTGCCGCCGGAGTAGGTATTGTTGCCGGAGAGCTTCAGCGTGCCGGTGCCGATCTTGTTCAGGCTGCCGGTGCCGCGGAGAATGGCACCATAAGTGGTGTCTTCGTTGTTCTTGCCGACGCTCAGAGCCACGGGGTTGGCGGCATTGTCCTGAAGCGCAAGATCACCACTGCCAGTAAGCCCGCCAATCGTGAACGCATGTCCGCCGACCGAGCTGTCGAAGACCAGGCTGCCGCCGTTCATGATCAACGTGCTGTTCTGAATCGCGTTCTGATTCGAGAGCTTCAACGTGCCAGCGGTGAGATCCGTCCAGCCGGAGTAGGTATTCGCGCCGGAAAGCACCTGCGTATAGGAGCCGGCCTTCAGCAACGCGACTTGGTTGTTGCCGCCCTGCCCGCCAATGACACCCGAGAACGTGCTGGTGCCGGCCAGGTTCATATTATTGTAGCCAAGAGAAAGCGTGCTGGGGATGCCGTTTGTGCCGCTATTGATGACGGTGCCGCTGCCGGTGAGATCGCGGAGATAGACACTTAAGTTCTGATCGAGCCCATTGAGGTTCAACGTCTCGCCGCCCCGGATGTCGAACACGGCGCCACTGGCGATATTCATGGAATTACCACGCTGCCAGGTTGTGCTGGCTCCGTTGACGAGAGTGCCTCCCTGGAGGTCAATCAATCCACCTCCATCGCCGTTCATGTCGACATTCACCCGATTGCCCAAGGCGAGGACATCCGAGCTGCCGCCATTGATCTGCCATGTGCCGACACCCGAAATGGTGACGTCGTGGCTGCCGGTGCGGCTGCCGCTCAGCGTCGCTGCTGAGTCGATGCCACCGAGCCCCGTGACGTCGGTCTTGAAGACGGCTCCCGCAGCGATGACGGTGCTCGATGCGTAGGTTTCGAACGTGTCGGGGTTTCCCTGGAGAGCCAGGGTGCCGGCATTGATCGCGATATCCTTGGTGCTGGTGTTTGTGCCGGTGAGAGTCAGCAGGCCCCCGTTGACAGTTGTCGTGCCGGTATAGGTGTTGTTGCCGGCGAGGGTCATCGAGCCAACTCCGGTCTTGACCAGGCTGCCGTTGCCGCTCAGGACGCCGGCATAGATGCTGCTGGTATCATTGTTTCCGACCGTGATGGTGACGGCATTGTTTGCCGTATCCCGAAGCGCAATATCGAAACCCACGCCCGAAGACGTTGATGCGAGCAAACCGAAATTGAAGGCATGCCCGGCCACCGAGCTGTCAAACGACAATCTGCCGCCGTCCATGGTCAGGATGCTGTTCAGAACCGCGTTCTGGTCGGCCAGGTTCAATGTGCCGCCGTTGATCGTGGTCGCCCCATTGAAAGTGTTTGCCCCAGCGAGCGTGAGCGTGCCGTTGCCAATCTTGCTCAACGAGCCGCCCGCGCTCGTCAGGGCCGTGGCCCAGGTGACATCCCGTCCGTTGGTGTCCACGTTATACTGCTGGTTCGCGGCGGTGCTGAAGCGGTTGGAGTAGTCGTTCTGGTTCACCGCAGAGTGTTGCAGGTAGCCGCCGTTGAGAATGATCGAGCCCGCAGCGTTGGATTTGCCCAAAGGTCCGGAGGTGCCCGCGTTTTCCGCGATGCCGAGGTTGACCTTGCCCGCGTTGAGGGTCGTCACGCCGGTGTAGGTGTTCGCGGCGGCAAGCGTGAGCGTGCCATCACCGTCCTTGGTCAGCGAACCGCCCGCACTTGTCAGCGCCGTGGCCCATGTGACATTCCGGCCGTTGGTGTCCACATTATACTGCTGGCTTGCGGCGTTACTGAAGCGGCCCGAGTAGTCGCTCGCGTTCGCAGCCGAGTGTTGCAGGAAGCCGCCATTGAAGACGATGGAGCCGCCGTTGCCGAGCGGCCCGGAGGTGCCCGCGTTTTCCGCGATGCCGAGGTTGACCTTGCCCGCGTTGAGAGTCGTCCCGCCGGTGTAGGTGTTCGCGCCGGCAAGCGTCAGCGTGCCGGTGCCGACCTTGGTCAGGCTGCCGCCGCCGCTCAGGATGCCGGAATAAGTCGTGTCGGCAGTGTTGCCGCCGACAGTCAAGGCGACGAGGTTGGTGGCATTGTCCTGGAGGGCAACATCGGAAGTTCCCGCAAGCCCGCCCAGGTTGAACGCATGTCCGCTCACGGAACTGTCGAAGCCCAGGCTGCCGCCATTCATCGTCAGCGTGCTGTTCTGAACCGCGTTCTGATTTGCGAGGTTCAAAGTGCCGGAGTTGAGCGAGGTCGCGCCGGTGAAGGTGTTGCTTGCGGTGAGAGTCAGCGTGCCTGCGCCGATCTTGCTCAGCGAGCCGCCCGCACTTGTCAGCGCCGTGGCCCACTTGACATCCCGTCCGTTGGTATCCACATTATACTGCTGGTTCGCAGCGGTGCTGAAGCGGTTCGAGTAGTCGTTCGCGTTCGCGGCCGAGTGTTGCAGGTATCCGCCGTTGAGGAGGATCGAGCCCGCATTGTTGGATTTGCCCAGCGGTCCGGAGGTGCCCGCGTTTTCCGCGACGCCGAGGTTGACGGTGCCGCCGTTGAGGGTCGTCAGCCCGGAGTAGGTATTCGGGCCGGTCAGCGTGAGCGTGCCGGTGCCGAGTTTTGTCAGCCCCAACGTGCCGCCACCGGTGCCGGTGGAATCGGTGATCGTATCCGCGATGGTGAAGTTGCCCGAGGCGTTGGTGGTGTCGAAGCCGATGGTCGAACCGGCCTTCAGGCCTGCGTTGCTTCCCTTGATGAGATTAACCAAGAGGGTGGTGACGTTGGCGGTAGTGAACTCGTTGGTCCCGCCCACATTGAACGCCATGGTTGCGCCGTTGTTGACCGCGATTTTTACAGGAGTCCAGCTTGAGTCGGCTCCATTATACAGCGAGGCCCGTCGGGCGAACTGCAGCATCCCCTCGTTGATCGTGGTCGTGCCGGTATAGGTGTTGTTGCCGGAGAGCTTCAATGTTCCGGAACCGGTCTTGGTCAGGCTGCCGCTGCCGGTCAGGGCCGCTGTGTAAGACGTGGTGTCGTCGTTGTCGCCAACGGTCAGGGCCACCGCGTTGAGCCCGCTGTCGCGGAGGTCAATATCGTATCCCCCGGCAAGCCCGCCGAAGGTGAAGGCACGCGAGACCACCGAGCTGCTGAAGATCAGATTGCCGCCGTTCTTGTTGATCGTGCTTTTCTGTGCAGCGCTTTCGCTGGCAAGGTTCAGCGCACCGCTGGCGTTGACCATGGTCGTGCCGCTTCCCAGCGTTCCAGAATTCGCAACAACCGTGATGGTTTTCCCCGATGCACCGCCAATGACGGTGCCGCCCGAGTAGCTGTTCCCGGCATTGGTCAGGGTGAATGAGGCTGACTGCGACGAATTGGCATTCACGAAACTCAATGCTCCTTCACCGCTGATGAGGCTCGCGAGAGTGATGCTGTTGCCGTTTGCATCCAGGGTGCCGCCGTTGGTGCCCAGCGGGTTGAAAAGCCCGGAGACGTCCTCGGCGTTGCCTGTCGCCCACTGCAAACCACCGCCGTCGAGCGTGATGTTGTGCGAGTTGAAGACCGAGTTGTTCGAGAAGCTGATGAAACCCCCGGTGATCTGCGTCTCGCTCTGAGTGGTCTTTTTGTCCAGCACCCATGTGCCGCTGCCTTGTTTGACCAACTTCCCCGCAAACTGCGTCGAGCCGGTCACCACGTTGGAATAGTTGTTGGCCACCAGGTTGTCGCCATCGAGGACGAGCGACGAATTGGTGTTCGTCCCGATGGTGAGATTGCCGGTGATTCTCGATCCGGCGAAAAGCTGCACCTTGTTTGCAGACTGATCCAGCACGACATCGCCCGTGATGACACCCGTCGCCCTGTTCGTGATCTGCGTGCTGCCAGTGGCAAATATCGATCTCGCCAGAGCGGTGCCGCCCGTCGCCGAAGCGGTGATGCGCCCGCTGTTGTCGAGGGTGTTCACGCCCGATCCGCTCGACGCGAGGTAAACGCCGTAAGCCGTGGATTTGCTGCCACTGCCCTCCGAAGCCTTCGCCGTCGCTGTAATATTGCCGGTGTTGATGACAACATTGTTCCCGTCCCTGCCGCTTAAATTCATGCCGTAGGCTGTCGCGCTTGCGCTGCCGATGCTGCCCGCAGAGCCGCGTGCGCCTCCAGCAGCTCCAGCCGCTCCTCCGGTCGCATTGGAGGTCACGGAAATGGCTCCGCCATTGGTCGCGCTGTTCAGTCCGCTTCCGCCATTCGTCAGCAATACGCCATAGCCAACGGCCACTGCGTTCCCGCCATTGCCCCCGCTGCTGGCATAGAGATTGCCCGAAACACTTCCCGGACTTCCATCAGACCCGCTCCACCCCCCAATGCCCTTGGATCCAGGACTTCCGGAAGGGCCCACAGCTCCACCCGCTCCTCCAGCCCCACCGGTGGCCGTCGTCACCACGTTCAAGGTGTTGTTGATGGCGGCTACATTCGAGCCGCCGTCGCTATTTGCCAGCGACAATCCGTGGCCGGTTGCCGTGGCGTTGCCGCCGGTGCCACCAGTTCCGCCATTTCCCCCGCCTACGCCATTCCCGCCGTCGCCACCATCGCCAGCCGCGAGGCCGCCACCGCCGCTGCCGCCGCTGCCGCCGTTGCCGCCCTTGCCGCCCATTGCGCCAGCGCCACCGGCACCGCCCGAAGCGGTCGTGGTGACAGTCATGCTGGCAGAGGTTGCAGTATTCGAGCCGCCGCCGCTGTTGGTGAGTAAAATGCCGTGGCCGGTCGCGCTGGCATTTCCGCCCATGCCGCCGTAGCCGCCATTACCG
>Ga0247839_1003028_pt1 | contig 23853 bp, 22 predicted proteins | sample LaCruzMarch2015__6_FD_192405 | JGI IMG/M metagenome (GOLD analysis project Ga0247839, IMG submission 192405) | Freshwater microbial communities from meromictic Lake La Cruz, Castile-La Mancha, Spain - LaCruzMarch2015_16m | ecosystem: Environmental > Aquatic > Freshwater > Lake | place: Spain... | reverse complement strand
CGGATCCAGAGCGGTTTCTTTCCCTCAGGTGCAAGCAGGGCTTTCCTCAGGTGTATTTTACATTTCTCGCAAACGTGTGCCATGCCGGGCTCCAGGATTTCATTGTCCCTTTCCCGCTTCACTCCTCTTCTGCCGCTCTTTGGCTGATGATGCATGGAGTTCTTGCAGACATGATCTATGTCGATGATGCCAGCCATGAGGAGGAGGATGTCTACCAGGACCTGCTTGACTACTACGAGCTGGTGAGACCAAAAGGAGTTCTCTTTGGGGACGACTGGAGCTGGACGGGTGTTCGCTCCGCCGTGACCCGCTTTGCCGCTGAGAGGAAGGTTCAGATCAATCATCTTGATGATAAGTGGGTGATCAGAAAGAATGGATGAGTCCGTTTTCTTCCACGAGATGTCACATTCCATCAAAAAAACGATCATACACGAACTTGACTCCTTTTCTTGAAAATTCTCATCACTGGCATCTGCGGTTTTGCGGGGTCCACCATAGCTCGCGCACTGGTTGAAAAGAACGCGGGTGTCTCCCTCGCCGGCTTTGACAACCTCAGTCGTAAAGGCAGTGAGACAAACGTTGAACCACTCAGAGCGCTGGGAATTGATGTTCGGATCGGCGATGTGCGGGACCGCGCGTTTCTTGATGCACTTCCGGGAGCCGACTGGATTCTTGACTGCGCCGCAAACCCGAGCGTCCTTGCGGGGGTGGATGGGTCCGGGTCTCGCGATCTGGTGGACCAGAACCTCTACGGTACGGTCAACCTGCTCGAACTTTGCAAGACCTGGACAGCTGGCTTCACGCTCCTGAGCACCAGCCGGGTCTATTCGATTGCGCCCCTCGCCAGCCTCCCCCTCCGCGAAACCCACACCCGCTTCGAACCGGACATGGACGAGGGAATTGATAATTGTTCATTGTTAATTGCTAATTCGGCGCACCAATCAACTTGCAGCGGATCCAGGGAAACTGGAACGACCGGGCTTTCCATCGGAAATCAGCAATCAGCAATTTCCGCCTTCGGCGTCTCCGAATCCTTCTCCACCTTGCCCCCGGTCAGCCTCTATGGGTCGACCAAGCTTTGCTCGGAGTGGCTGGCACTCGAATACGGGGCCGCCTTCGGCTTTCCCGTTTGGATCAATCGCTGCGGCGTCCTCGCGGGAGCGGGTCAATTTGGGAAGGCGGACCAGGGGATCTTTTCATACTGGATCCATTCATGGAAGACCGGGCGGCCACTTCGCTACATCGGATTTGGCGGAAGCGGCAAGCAAGTCCGGGACTGCCTTCACCCTCGCGACATTGCCCCGCTTCTTCTCAAACAATTCAATTCCGCTTTCAGCTTTCCAGTTTCAGCTTTTCCAAAAATCGTCAACCTCTCCGGCGGAGCCCGCAATTCCATGTCCCTGCTCGAACTCTCCGCATGGTGCCAGGCCCGCTTCCCGGATAAGTCGGAGAATTGTTCACTGCTCGGGAATCATCCCAATCAGCAATCGGCTACGCCGAGCCGCCCCTACGATATTCCCTGGATGGTCCTCGACCCCTCGCTTGCGGAAGAAACCTGGGATTGGCACCCCGCCACGCCGATCCACGATGTCCTTGAAGAAATTTCCCTCCATGCCGAAGCCAACCCGAATTGGCTCGACCTGGTGATCTGAAATCGCCACAAGAACGCCGACCAAAGAACGCCCCTCTGCTCCTTGCTCCTGTGAATTGTGCGCCTCTTGTGGCTAAATCCCATCGGAATTGAACATCAATAATCCAGAATCCAAAATCGCTCCACCCGGGAGTCGCTTGAAGCTGCTCTCCATCGTCATTCCCGCTCGTGATGAGGAAGGTTGCATTGCTTCGACCATCGAGCACCTCCATCTGGAGTTGAATCTTCGAGGTGTTCCCCACGAAATCATTGTCGTGGATGACGGCTCCACCGACCGCACCTGGGAAATCCTCCAATCCGAAGCCACCAGGCTCAACGCCCCAGCCGATTTGCCACAAAAAGCACAAGAAACACAAGAAACACAAAGTATAGAGAGCCAAGATCCAACACTGTGCCCTCCTGTGCCTCCAGTGGCAAAATCTCCCTGCTCTGATCCCTTGTGTCCGCCTGTGCCTCCTGTGGCTAGTGGCCCGGCTTCATCCTTCATACCTCATCCTTCATCCTTGGTTTTGCGTCCCATCAAAAGCCCCGGTCCTCACGGGTTCGGGCGCGCGATCGCCCGAGGACTCGATGCCATGACTGGTGACGCGGTGGTCATCATGATGGCCGACGAGTCCGACGACAGCCGGGATGCCGTCCGGTATTGGGAGAAACTCAACGAAGGCTACGATTGTGTTTTTGGAAGCCGGTTCATGAAGGGGGGCGGAACAATCGATTACCCGCCGATCAAACTTTTTATGAACCGGGCCGCCAACGCATTTGTGAGAATGATGTTCCAACACGGCCTCAACGACACCACAAACGCCTTCAAGGCCTACCGGAAATCCGTCATCGACGGCATTCGCCCGATTCTCTCGCCCCACTTCAATATCACGGTCGAGCTACCCCTCAAGGCTATCGTTCGGGGCTACACCTTCACCACCATCCCCATCACCTGGCGGAACCGCCGCCACGGCGTCGCCAAGCTCAAACTCAAAGAGATGGGCAGCCGCTACCTCTTCATCTGTCTCTACGTCTGGCTTGAGAAGTATTTCTCGCGTGGGGACTATCGGAAAAGCGATGGGAATTCCTGATTGACCATTGAAAATTGCTGTCCCGTTCACCCTTAACCTATCTTCCATCTTCGATCTCCCATCTTCCATCCCCGCCTCGCCACTCTTTACCCGCCACCAGTAACTTATTCTTCCCATGCTCCCACACAACGAAACTGACCTCAGCCGGATTTACGCCCAGCGATTCCAAGCCAACCTGGAATATCGCAAGAAAGTTTGGCGGATGTTAATTGATTCGTTCTTCGCACGATGGATTCCCGGTGACTCAACCGTCCTTGATTTGGGCTGTGGTTACGGTGAATTTATCAACCAGGTGTCGGCCAAAAAGAGGTTTGCGATGGATCTCAACCCGGATGCGCCCAAATACTTGGCTGCAAATGTGGAATTTCTACACCAAGACTGCTCACAGCCATGGACTCTTGACGAAAGTTCACTCGATGTGGTTTTTACCAGCAACTTTTTCGAGCATCTTCCCGACAAACCAGCCTTGGCGCGAACTCTGGATCAGGTAAATCGCTGTTTAAAACCGGGGGGGCTGCTCATTGCGATGGGACCAAATATCAAATGTGTGCCCGGAGCTTATTGGGACTTTTGGGACCACTACCTTCCTCTTACCGAACTGTCCCTCAAAGAAGCATTGGAGAACCGTGGTTTTCGTGTCGATACCTGTATTGAGCGGTTTCTACCATATACCATGGCAGGAAAGCGTTCTGCGCCTCTGCTGTTTGTCCGACTTTATCTGGGATTTCCAATTATATGGAAGCTTACCGGCAAGCAGTTTTTGGTTGTTGCAAGAAAACCAAACAAATAAACCCTTATCGCGATGCTCTCGGAAACTTTACTACAAAAACCCAAACTTGCCTTCGCTGGGTTTTGTCTGGTGTGGGTCATCGTTGCATTTCTTCATCTTCGCTTTTGGAGCATGCCATGGATGGATACGTATTGCTATGCCTCACCCGCCGCTGCAGCCAGTCACCCTTTTGCATTACACCTTCCTTTCCTGGGATCCTTTATGGGAGCGGACCATGCTTGGGGGCTTCACTGGCCCGGTGGACCTCTTTTCCTTTCTCTGCTTTTACCCCAAGCTTTCAGCGCAGCCTGGCTTATTGCCGTTTATGTTTTTCTCTGGCTCTTGTGTGGTTTGGCATGCGCCCTTCTTGCCTTTCAGTTGAGCCGGTCCTATTGGGTGGCATTCATATCCTTAGCAGTTATATTACTGGATCGCTCAGCTCTCGGTATTGCGGGCGGCGGACGCCATGAGTTTCTTACCGCAATTTTTACGATACTGCCTCTCATCTGTGTTTTAAGCGAGGATAGGAAAACCTCAGTGCCAGCCCGCACATTCTTGGCACTGTCGCTATTTCTGTTGCCGCTCCTCCATCCCATGGGCGTTGGAATTGGAGTTGTGTATGTGTTGTCTGCCATTCTCATGCTGCCTGATAAATTAAGAAACTCGACTGATAACAAAAAGCAATACCTTCTATTTCTTATCTGTTTTCCATACGTGTTAGGCCTAAGTATACTTGTGGGTTGGTTCGCATTGCAGCCCGATGTGTGGCGTCAGTTCCAAGCTCACGCTAAGGAGGCTTCCGGCGGAGTAAAACCTTTTGAAATTTATTGGAAGGCAGCGACACAATTTTATTACCCGTTCTCTACAGGCACTTTGATTTATGTGATCGCTCTAGTCTCCTCTTTCGGGGTGTTTCTCCAATGCGCGAAAGCTTTGTTTCTTAAAATGCATTTTCCTTTACTGAAAATATGGTTTCCGCACATGGTTTTCCTTATGACATTTGGGGGAATGTCCTTCATGGCGAATGCATATTATCTTTTTATTTCTCTGCCCGTAGCTACAGCGCTATCAGTAGCTTTTGTTGCAAACTTCCTTAGCACCCATTCGCATCTCATCTCTGCCCGTGTAGTCGCATTGACTGCGCTGCTGTTTCTACTTTTTCATGGCGCATTTCTCGTATCTCGAAGCATTAAAGTCGCTTCTGCGGGTTTCCCTGACCTTCGCAATGAGGCGCGGCAATTTTATGACTCGCTGCCTTCAACTCATTTGAAACTTATTCCCATATCGTTGTGGGAGGTTGCGTTGGAAAATCGGGACCAAGCGATGTTGAATACGCAGGGATTTGCAGCCAATGACATCAACCGAATTGATTATGAAAGCTACGCGTGGGGCGAACTCCAACATCCTGATGACATTGTGATCATCGACCATCTTCAGACAGTTCAAGTGTCTCCTATTCGCGTGCCATCCATTGATGAAGGATGGGAGATGATTGCCGAAAAAAAATCTATAATGCCTAGCTCAAAGCCATGGGGCTTTCACTATCAAGCGTGGAGGAGGAAGCCTGACGCTCATTAATTTTTGTGGCGCCTCCCTTCCGGCTTTTGTCAAGCTTGCCCAGTCTAAGGGATACCGCCTTGTGGGGTGTAACCGATACGGCCTTAATGCGTTTTTTATTCGCAACGATCTCGTTGGGCAGCTCTTGCCAGCAATCGCCATCAACGAGTGCTTTAGCCATCCTAAAGTCGTGTTAGGAATGAAGAGCCGTTGGCCGACCGTAAAAGACCTCCCTTGGGTCGAAGTGTAAACTAATGCTCCAGGAATTCGGGAAGCCCAATGTGACCCACCTTTTAGAAAACCCCCGCCCTTTGACAACCATGAATATCCACGATTTTTACAAACACATTTTCCAAATCTGGCGCGTCAGGCGTTTCAAAATGTTTGTCGAACTCCTGAGACCCTCTTGTCGGATGCGCGTGCTGGACGTAGGCGGATACCCCTCCACATGGACTGCACACCACCCCGTTGTTGGCTCAATCACCTGCCTGAACATTCATCCCGTCAAGTGGGATTCAATGTCCGCCCCAAACCACCACATCCAGACCGTTGTCGGCGATGGTTGCAAGCTGGGTTTCCCCGACGGCAGTTTCGACATCGTTTTCTCGAATAGCGTGATCGAACATGTTGGCTCCTTTGAGAACCAGCAGGCTTTTGCTCGGGAGCTCCGGCGCGTGGGAAAACATCTCTGGATTCAGACACCCGCGCGAGAGTGTCCAATCGAGCCCCACTATTTGGCCCCGTTTGTTCACTGGCTTCCGCCAATACTTCAAAAAAAACTCATTCGCCACTTTACGCCACGGGGGTTGATACAAAAACCCACGCCAGCTGCCGTGGACGAGATGGTTTCTACCACACGTCTGCTTTCCTATAAGGAACTGACAGGTCTTTTTCCTGACTGTGAAGTTCTAACTGAAAAGCTGGCCGGGATTCTTCCAAAATCCTATGTTGCAATGCGCAGGCACGACGATAAAGAGACCCCATGAAAACACCAAATCCTATCATCTTTTGTGCCGTAGGCGCTCTCGCTCTACACATCGAGTGGCAAATTGGCAGCGGGCCAGAGTCTCCCGATGTTCTGCGGAGTGAAGATTGCTGCCCCCGATGGTTTCACCCTAGACTATAAAACAATATACAAATAATCGGTTGGCAATTTTGTATCGCAGTTAACCATTTTAATGAGCAGGCGGGACATACTATTGAAAATGCATGATCGGCGAGACATCTTTCGGCAGAAGCAGCCCAAATGTCTGGGCTGACTATGTTAGGGCCTGTCCGGAAGGGGGAAACCAAGGCAGGCAAAGGCAGAGCGGGTAAAAAAGTTCGGGCATGAGCAGCGAAAAACGCTGCCATGCCCGAAATCGAGTGGTTATAATTTTGTCGCCAAACAAAAACTCAACACCTCGATGAACAAAACCATACTGATTCAAGGCCACCTTCGTCCAGCCCTTCCCACGGTATTGGGATGCCGGGATTATCAGGAGCAGGAACAACTTCTGGTGCGAGCAGATCGGATTTTGAGATTGAGCGGGGTGGAGCGGCGTTTTGTGGAGCTGAGTTTGGAGCACTACCAGGCTGCGGCGGCAGAGCCGCTGGGGACGGGAGACCTTGTCCGGCAAAGCGAGCGAAGCGAGAAGGCGCTGAGGTGCACGGTTCTCAAAGGCATTCTGGGAGAAGATTATCGGGGGATGAGCGTGCGGTTGGCGCAGTGCGAGTTGTTCCGGTGGTTTTGCAAGCTGCCGGAACTGGAGGCGGTGAGGGTCCCTGGGAAAAGCACGTTGCAGGAGTATGCGAACTGGCTTCCGCACGAGGAAATGGGAAAGGTGTTGGCGCAGTTGCGGGAGGCAATGGCCGATGAAGAACGCGCCAGGGAGATTGGCTTGGAGGCGGAACTGGATATGGATGTGGCGTGGGTGGACACGACCTGCTTGAAAGCCAAGATCCACTTTCCGGCGGACTGGGTTCTGCTGCGGGATGCGGTGCGCACGCTGATCAAAGCCGTCCTGACGATCCGTCGGCATGGGCTGAAGGTGCGGATGCCGGAGCCGGGAGATTTTATGGCAGCAATGAACGCGCAGGCCATGGCAATGAGCGCAGCGGCCCGGCGCAAGCCCGGCAGCAAGAAGGCGCGCAAGCAGGTGCTGAGGGCGATGAAGAAGATCTGCCGGACGGTGAGGGAGCACGCACAGCGATACGAGCGGGTGCTGGAGGAGCGGTGGAGCGAGAGCGACCTCACGCGCAAGGAGGCCGAAGTGATCCTTCGGCGCATGAAGCAGGTGCTCGACCAGTTGCCCGAGGCGATGCGGCAGGCGCACGAGCGCATCATTGGCGAGCGTCCGGTGGCCAACGCCGACAAGATCCTGAGCCTTTACGAGGGTGACATCCATGTGATCGTGCGCGGGAAAGCCGGAGCGGAGGTGGAGTTTGGCAACAGCCTTTTTGTGGCCGAGACGGTGAGCGGATTTATCCTCGATCACGAGCTGCGGCGGGACACCTCGCCCGGAGATGCCAAGTGGCTGCAGGAGCGCTACCCGAAAATGAAAGAAGCCAGCGGGGATCGGCTCTGCGCAGCCGTGGGAGACCGGGGCTTCGATAGTGCCGGTTCCCGCAAAATGCTCGATGAGCAGGAGTCATTCAATGGCCTGTGTCCTCGCGATAGCCGGGAAATGCAACGGAGGCTGCGCGAGGACGATGCGTTCGTTGGTGCGCAGAAAAGGCGGGCACAGACGGAAGGACGCATTGGGATTTTGAAAAATGTCTTCCTCCAGGGTGTGCCCCGCTCAAAAGGCTTCAAGAACCGCGAGCTTCAGGTGGATTGGGCCGTGCTGGCCCACAACCTTTGGGTCGTTGCCCGGTGCGCATGGGCTTGCGAAGAGCAGGCAGCCGCAGAGGCGGCCTGACCACAAACACTCCGCGCCACCGCTCCAATCAGCAACCACAAGAGCAATACGCTCTGACGTGCGCATTTTATTGGTAAGTCGTTGAAAAATCGGGATGCATAAAAAATTGCGTTCAAATTTCGTCTATATGTTGGGGTGCAAGGGGGGCAAAAATGGCGCTTTTTTCAGCCGATCAAAAAATTGGGAGCTTTCCGGACAGGCCCTATGTTATCACCGAGCTTCGATCAGATCAACTGACTGTGGCATTTGAATGGGGAAGCCCTTTGGGCTACCAAGTGCTTTTGAACAAATTGGCTTCAACCGAAAAAACCTACTGGCATTCTTCTACCCAGTCTGCTTTTTTGAGTCCCTTGGCGGGAACCCGCTTTAAGTTGATTCTCGACCAGTGGAGTAAAATCACAGGTCAGAATGAACCACAGGATGCCAGTGAGTTCCGAGCCGTATTGCAGAAGCCGGGGTTCTTTGAAGCTGCAGATTTCTTGTCCCGGCCGAATATGATTGAAAAATGATTCGCCGCCACATCTCAAATGCAAGCTGGAACACTATAGCCTTCATTGTGCAAATGGCGTTGCTTGTGGCCGCAACGCCAGTTTTTATCCATGGGATCGGAATGGATGGATACGGAATTTGGATGCTGGTGAGCACGCTTGTGGGATTCAACGGCTTGGCTTCGCTTGGCCTTACAGATGCGACTGTCAAGTTTTTGTCGCAGTATCGGGCGGAGGGGAACTTAAAAGGCATTTGTGAAACCATTGGGAATACATTCGCAATTTATTTACTATTAGGGGTTTCCTTCTCAGTTTTAATTGCATTTTTTAGCCCGCTGATCATGGGCCGGGCTTTTAATGTTGGCTCGGTGCCTGTTCAGACTGCGATTCAGGCGCTGCAAATCGGTGCTATTGCTTTCACATTACGGCTTCTTGACTCCTTCTTTTCATCAATCATCCAAGCATATGAACATTATGATTGGCTCTCACAAATTGACGTTGTCATTTCTGTTGCACTTGTTCTCAGTCAAATGGGATTGGTGCAGCGGGAATACGGGCTCAACGCCCTGCTTGTTGCAGGTGTGGTCGCGAATCTGGTTAGTGCGATTATAAAGTTATTACTTGTAAAACAGTTTCTGAAACTTCCGGGTGTCTTCACGCCGAGATTTTCTGGAGGCAAGTTTCTTGAGGTGCTGGATTTTGGATTTTTCACCTGGTTACAATCGCTCAACAGCCTGCTTTTTGGTCAGGCCGACAGGCTGTTGATTGCGGCGATGATGGACGCGAAGATTCTCGGATACTATTCAGTATGCTTGCGCATTGCCTCGCTCGTTCAAGCAATTCCTGCTCGCACCTCATCATTTATTTTCCCTCTCGCCTCTTACCAGAATGCCCTTGGCGATATTGGCAAATTGAGGACAACATATTTCACATGTCAAAACCTGACGATCGCCCTCTCAATATCGTTGGGCATACCTGTTTTTGTATTCTCTGAAGCCTTGCTAAGCCTTTGGATCAGTCCAGAGTTTGCCCGAGATTCCTCTTTGTTGTTGCGGATACTTATAGTGACTTATGCCTTCCTTTCAACCACCATTCTTCCATTTTATTACCTGAATGGCGCAGGCTTTCCGCGTCTGAACGCCGCGTTCGGTTGGGCTGGATCCGCCCTGACTCTCGGCAGTATGGTTGTTCTTGTACCCCCACTCGGAGCTATCGGAGCGGCTGTTTCAAAACTTGTTGCGCACACGCTCTCCTTTATTTGCTATCCGATACTTCACCGTCGGGTTTTTTCCGACTGTCGATGGTATGTTGGTATTCTGGTTGTTCTTCCGATTGTAATTGCATTTTCAGCCGCTACCATATTGTGCATCATCCTGCCCCAGCCACCAACCTTGTTTCTTTTTATTCTTGAAAGCGGGGTGCTCGGATTATTTTCTATTGTCGCGTCAATTCCTATAACCTTTTTTGTCAACCCTGCACCCGGGATTCCTTTGGCGAGGCTTTTAAGATCTCTGGTTAATTCGACATTTATCACACGCAAACTATTTACATGATATGACCAATCCTTCAGAAGTCGCCCCCCCACACCGACTACACGCTGGCATGCAGAATATTTGGGTTTACCCCCCATTAACGGACCCTGATTTCCTGCATCGCACAGGGTTGCGTGATAAAATCAAGCAATTTGCTGAGATGGTCCCTGCCGGATCGACAATTCTTGACGTCGGCTGTGGATGGATGCCATACAAGGCCTGGTTCGATTCAAAGGCCGCGCGCTATATTCCATCGGATGTCACCCCATATCCTGACCCGAGATTTCGTTTAATAGAAAACGGCAGGTTGCCAGCCCCAGACCACTCCATCGATGTTGTTCTCTGTTGGCAAGTTCTTGAGCACGTCGCCGAGCTTGCACCATTCTTTGATGAGCTCCGCCGTGTTATGAAACCGGGGGCCACCGCATGCTTCACAACCCACGGTCTCTTTCGCATCCATGATGTGGAGGATTTTTGGCGCTGGACACCTGCCGGATTAGATCGGCTTCTTCTGGATAACTCATTTTCAATGTGCAGCATTGAATCCTGCGATTCCACATTCTCAATTATTGCGTTGCTTACGAATAATATGATTGTTAAAGCATTCCAATCTAGGCATCGCAATCGTGATCGCTTGGTCTTCAGGCCAATCCGGCGATTGTTTGCAGCCGGTGTGAACGTGCTAGCGCTGTGCCTTGACTGCATAGGAAGCGCAATTGGCGGAGCAGTGCATCGAGCCGAGGTCTCGACGTATTTTATTAAAGCGAAGCTTCTTTCTCAACAGGCAGAGGTTCCTGCTATACCTGCGAAAATCCCAGCAACGAGTCCTGAGAAGACATTTATATCTGTGGCTATTTGCACGAGGAATCGGGCGAGTGACCTGCCCAGGCTATTCAAAAGCCTGGCAGATCTGGAATATCCAGCAGACCGTTTTGAGGTTTTAGTTGTCGATAATGGATCCCAGGATGCTACTCGCGAAGTAGCCGAAGCATGGCTTTCTCGGTTGCCGAATATTCGCTACTTTTATGAGGGACAACCAGGCTTGCCATATGCCAGAAATACTGCGTGGAAGAACGCCCGGGGAGATCTCATTGCCTATATTGACGACGATGCGAAAGCCTCGCCTGGCTGGCTTACCGCTTTGGGCTCCGCTTTTGCTCGATATAGAGATGACTTTCCAATTCTTGCTGTTGGAGGACCGGTGCGCCTCGCCTGGGATGCACCTTTTTCATTTCCAGGATGGTGGCCTAAGCATTTTAATTCTTGGCTCAGCGAACTTGACTTTGGGCCGGATTGCTTCATTCTCGATAAAAATTCGCTTTGCTTGGTCGGAGCAAATTTTGCAATCACAAAAACAGCACTCAACGCCATTGGGGGGTTCTGTGAAGGTGGGCTGAGTTATGGTGATGAACGTTACGTGGAGGCCATGATCCGCTCGACTGGGGGAGCTCTCGTCTATACTGGTGACGCCCATATCACCCACCACGTCTCACCATCTCGGGTGGATAGGAAATGGCTTCGCAAACGCTTTTTTACCGAAGGGGTATCTGTTTCGAAACTTCGGTTTGCACTGCACGGTCGAAATTTAAAATCGCTGGCGTTCTTGGTTAACCGAAGCCTAAAATCCTCAATAGACGGGAGTATTGGAACGGTTCAATTCATGTTTGCACCGAGTCCAGAAAGATTTGCCAGATCACTCAGTCTTTATTACTCCGTAGGAGTGATGCTCGGAATAGCCAGATGAAGAATCTCAACCAAATTCAGAAATTCCAAGATCACCTTTACATTTGAACTTAAAGCATTGGCTTCAGACTCGACTTTCGACATGGAAGAAACGTCTTGCGCGTCTTCGATTCAAGTTTGGGATATTTCTTGCACTCCATGTGCCTGCGCCTAGAAAGTCTGGGCAGAATCGTTGGGTTATTTATAAACCGGACGCGCTTGGTGACTTCGTGCTGGCAACTAGTGCTATTTCAGAATTTTTGCGATTGGTTGATTGCCGTGCTGTGCTGATAACATCAACTACGGTTTTTCCGTTTGCAAAAGGTCAGTTTCCACAGGTGGAAGTGGTGGCCTTGGACGCGGCGACCAGTATTAGTCCAGGAGGTTGGCTGCGTTCTTTGAAGTCTGGATGGCTGCTGGCAAGTCGATATGCAGGTTGTAATCTCATAAGCCTGCGGCATGGCCTTTCCGACGTCGATAACATTGTTTTGCAATGGCTACAACCACGCGAGAGCCATGGTATTCCGTCCCCCCTCATTGCGCCGCCACGTATTTCAAGAAGGTGCCCATTTACGTTTTCGTTCGCTCTGGATTACCCTTTATTGGACAGTCATTTACCGGGGGAGATCCTCGCCCATCGGGAGGTCGTCAATTCTGCGGCAAGAATGAGGATTCCCGGTGCCAACTTTTTTCCAAAGCTTCCCCGCCTTCCGCAAAACTTTAAGAAGACCGACTACTTGCTTGTATTTCCTGTAACCCGTTCTTCCCTACGAAACTATCCACTCCATTTATTGGCGGAAAGTATCTCTACTGTTTCAAGGCAAGATGGTATTCGGATCAGGCTCTGCGGCAATGAAGCGGAGAAGGAGCATTTGTTGGAGCTAAAAAACATGTTGGCTCCAGAAATTGACGCAGATATTCAGAGGCCATCTTCAGTGGATGATCTTTGCCGCCTCATTCTTGAGTCTCGATGTGTTCTTTCTATGGAATCGGCTCCAGCGCATCTTGCAATATGCATGGGAGTTCCAGGGGTATTTATTCTTGGGGGTGGTCATTATGGACATTTTGCCCCCTGGGGTGACGAAAAAACACACATTTGGATTGCTCACCCACTTCCATGTTTCAACTGCAACTGGCAGTGCCGGTTTCCTGAGCCGCAGTGCATCACGAGAATTCAACCATTGGCGATTAGCAAAGCACTTTTGGAATTGCTTGCCCTGAAGGGATGACGAACGGTTATTAATATGCATCCCGTTTCTGGCTTTCGATTTTAACATTTGTAATGTCGTTTTGTAACCACTCCCTCACTCAAGCCTATCGCTCACGTACTCCTTATGAACATCATCCCAATCATCATTTTGATCATCGGCTGTATTGGTGCCCTTATTCTTGGGCAACTCGTTGCAGACAAGCCAGTCTTGGCTCTAGGTGGAACGGTGGCTTTGTGGCTCGGTCTGGTTCTGTTTTTCTCTCCTGCATTCACAACTTTGGTTGCGGTAACATTTTGCCTGCTTCCGGCGCGTTCGGGGGTATCGCCGCTTGGCTATTACGAGCTATTTGCTGTGGCTGTGGTTGGTACGGCGATGGTCAGGATTGCCTTTACAAAGGCCCGTGGGCAATATCAGCTATCCTTTGCTCCAACGGTTTCCATACTCCTTTTCCTTGCGCCGCTTATCATTCATGGAGCTTTGGAATTATTGTCAAAAACCCAAGGCTCGCAAGGCAAACGACTTTTGCTGCTTGCCTTGCTGACGGGGGTACTTTCCATCGGCTTAATGACAAAGATCCTAGATACATCAAAGATGCAATTTCTTCCAATCGGAGGCCTTCTAGTGGGTCTGGCATATGCAGTTTTTGAACTTGTAAGCTTTTATATTCCAGCACTTAGGCCTCTTGTTTATTATATCTATTCAGACCAAAACTTTGAATCGACTATAAATTTATCAACTGGCCTGGCGCAAGATATCAGGCTGGCCGGCTTGAGGGAGCTCGGGTTGTATCTAGGCGTCGGGGTGCTTTGCCTATTTGCACTGAAGAAAAAACTGACACTTTTCTTTATTGTTTTTACAGGCGTTGTTCTCTCTTTGTCTTTTGCAATGATACTATTTGCGGGCTACAGGGGTTACTTTGCTGCTTTGGGGCTCGCTGTCATAATGGCCCTGGTATTTCGTGGGGTTCGATGGTTTCTGCTAGGTAGCCTTGCGGTTGCTTTGGGAACTATGGGCCTGATCTACTGGCATCACTCAGTGATGCCGCTCCCTTGGAGCATCCAACGCACATTGACCATTTTTCCGGGCGACTGGGACAGCAGTGTCAGAGACTCTGCGATCGGTGGGTTCGACTGGCGCGAAAACCTTCGCGAGGCCTACTTTAAAAAATATTTCCCCCAGAATTGGGTGATCGGACGTGGCCAGGTGGTGGACATAAATTCTTATAGCGACATTCTTTACCGCTCAGAAAATCTCGACATTTCCTGGACATTTGAAGCGAAACAACTTTGGCATTCAGGTATCGCAAGCACCCTTGACTTTACGGGCGTGGTCGGGTTTCTGGGGCTTGTTTGTGGTATGCTTTATGGTATTTATTGCTTTTTCACCATCTATAGAAATAAGGCGAACGCTCGCCCATGGCATGTTTGGGTCGGTCTCGCTCTGTTTTCTACTGCCCCCTCGTTTTGGTATACCGGTTTTTTCGAACGCAGCTTCCCATTTTTTGCAATCGCGATCAGCTTGTTGGAAATAGGAAGAAGGGAGGTCTTAGAGGCTTGCGAGTCTGCTTATCCAGCAACAATCCAACCGAAAGCTTCAACGCCTACAGAAATCCTTTCCTCGTCCACTGAAAATATGGCGAATCACTGAGATTATTATGTATTATACACAGCGTCATAAATAAATGCGCATGTTACACTTTGCAAAGCCTTCGAAGAACATCGGCTTTATCCGTCCAGTTGCTAAACAAATCTTCGACCGTTGCCATGACGTTGCCCAGTTCTGGAAAATAGCGATTATGCAGGCGCAGGCGACGAACCAACTTCCAGACCCTCTCGATAGGGTTCAGGTCAGGACTGTATGGCGGCAGGAACAAAAGCTGGAACCCCGGTTCCTTGGCGAGCCTCCATTCTTTGTGCATGGAGGCGTGGTGGTATCTGGCGTTGTCAATAATGACAGCCACTCGGCGGCCCGCTCTGATGCTGGCGGCGTGCAGGCGTCGAAGGAACGCCCAAGTCGTAACCGCATTAAACTTCCCTTCCTCCCTGGAAAAGCAAAATTTACCATCGCGCAGGCGGACCGCGCCGAAGTATCCCACGCTTTTTCGGGTGGGGTGATGGAGAAGAACAGGATCTTTCATTTCAGGGGGAACCCACATGATGCACCGGGAGCCATGCTGTTGGAAATGGACTTCATCAATTGCCCAAATGTCATAGCCCGCGCGAACGAGCCTTTGCAGTTTTTTTATATGCCCTCTGGGCCTCGGGGTCGGCATGGGCGATCAGAGGCCTCGGCTTTCGCCTGCGAAACCCGAGTTGGCGGAACAGCCTCTGGCATTGCCGCACTTTCAGGTCCACGCCGAATCGGCTCTTCACAAAACTGGAGAGCGTCTTGCCGTCCCAGACACCTTCTCCTCCCGCTTCTGTTTCCTTCGGGCTCTTACGCAGGGCAGATCCGATTTCGGCCAGTTGCTGTTGATCCAGCCGCCTTGGTCGCCCTGGGCGATCACCGTCCGTCAAGCCGGCGAACCCGTCGTCCTCAAAACGGCGAACCCAATTCTCCACGGTTCTCGGCGCGTCGCCGAGCGCGGCAGCAACCTGCGGGCATGTCATGCCATGGGCGACAAGAAGAACTCCGTGCAGGCGATGGTCATACCGGCTCTGGTCAGAGCGGCGAATTTCATCGTGGAGAGCAGGGATCATGGATTCTGGGTCGGAGATGTTTAACGCCTTCATGCCGCCAATATAGCAGCTTGAAGATTATGCGCAATTATTTATGACGCTGTGTATAATATGGGGTCTGTTCGGCTATCCTCTTGTGGGCTACAACGCGGCGTTACTTCAGGACCTTCAAAAGCCTAAAATCAGGTGGCCGTATTGAATAAATGTTTTTTTAGTGAGATCTGGAGAGATTGGTAGACCCTTTATAACAAACCTGTTGTAATAAAGTTTGGATTCCCATATGCATTCTACTTGGGTCATTATTCCAGTCCATAACCGCCGTGAGATCACGCTCCGATGTCTTAAACAATTGCAGGACACCGGAATTCTTGATTGGGCAACAGTCCTCGTTGTGGATGATGGTTCAACGGACGAAACAACCAAGGCCGTTGAATCTTCATTCCCGGATGTTCACGTGAAGATCGGAAGTGGCAACCTCTGGTGGACAGGGACCACAAAACTGGGAATGGAATACGCAATGGCGAATGGAGCTGAAACCATCATCTGGCTGAATGACGATACTCATCCTAAAGCGGGCACATTAATGCGGATTGCTGCCTACTCTCAAACACATAACTGCATCACCTCTGCACGCTGTCGCTACATGCTTAAGGATCCTCCAGAGCCGGTCCAAGGGATCTATAAAACAACCTACTCTCTTCAATTGGACATGAAGGCTATCGGTGTCGACGGCTCAATGGATGTGCATGCGCTTCGCGGCAATTGCCTTTCTATTCCAACCGATATCGTTCGCGCAATCGGATATCCAGATGCCAAAAACCTGCCTCACTACCACGGTGACTCCGATTATACACTTCGCGCCACTGAATATGGATTCCGTTGTGTCATGCTTATGGACGCTTGGGCCGACGAGATTTCCGACCGAGGTGACCGGGATGCCTCTTGGTTACGTGGCGGAATCCCGCTCGGAACACTTTGGAAAAGGTTTTTGTTCGTAGGTAGTTCATATTATTGGAAAGCAAATCTCATTTACTCGTTTCGCCACTTCGGACTACTCGGCGGTTCAATTAGATTTCTAAAGCCTCTGGCAGTTATGTTATTGGTCACCATTTTGAGAGTATTTCTGCCACGACGCCGAATTCGAATCTGAACTTCAAAGCATATGACAAACAGTTTACGACGAATAAAACAGATTTTAAAGAATTCTCTCTTCGAGACCCTCAAGTTGGGTGCTGAGATTCCCATCGATACCATTTCATTGCCTTCGGCAGAGAGCACATGGCTAATATCTCCGAGTGCTCTTTCTCGCTACCCAATCGTCTATTCGTTCGGGCTCGGAGACGACATTGGTTTCGAATTGGCGATGGTCAATCAATTTGGGGCTACTGTATACGGCTTCGATCCAACTCCCCGCTCAGAAGCTTGGATGAGTAAACAAAATCTTCCTGAAAACTTTGTGTATACAAAGCTGGGCATCGCCGGTCAGGACGGTGTCCTCGTACTGCGCGAGCCGAATGATCCTGGGCAAGTATCTTACGCCCCTGCGGGATCGCATGCCTCTGGCCCGGAGATCGAGATTCCCGTTCGGCGATTGACTGAAATTGCGCGTGAGAATGGCCATAAGCACATCGATATTTTGAAGTTGGATGTCGAGGGAGCGGAGTTCGGGGTAATCGATGATTTTATTTCATCCAACTTGGAAATCGGGCAGATTCTCATCGAATTTCACTACCGCTTTCATGGTCACGGAATCATGGAGACCGCAGCCTATATCAACCGCTTGCGGCAACATGGCTACTACTTATTTTATCGCAGCCCTTGGTGCGAGGAGTTCGGATTCATCAAATCGAACACTATTCCAGGCTAGCACCCTTTCGGATATTTGAATTTCCTTCTCGCGGCGACAACTGAGAATTTGGCCACGAATTGTGTCAAAAAAAGTTATTATCATTGAGCAGTCATTCGGCTGCGGAAATCCCGGGTTGAAGAGCCTTGTGGCGGCACTTCCCTATCTGCTGGAATCTGGTCTAAGCATCGAAGTCTGGACTGAGGCTATTGATGAAGAGCTATTGCCATTGGTCACGTGGCGGCGCCTCAGGTATCTTCAATTGCCCGGTAGTTTCGGAGCAATGAGCTTTTGGTTGAGCGCTCAAATTATCGCTTCTTGGCGCAGGAACAGGATCAAACAAGAAAATGTAATTTATCTCACAACCGGTGGCAAATATTGGTTTGCTGATCTATCGATGTTTCAATTTTACAATCCGACATGGTGGCAAATTCAGGGCGGGAAGATTTATAGAGGTAATGAATCACGACTTCGGCGAATTTTGACACTTTGGGGAATTTTTGAAGATCTGGGTGTTGTGCGTCTTCCGTATTGCAAAAGAATTCTTGCGGCTTCGCGTGCGATACAAGCGGACATCGAGCGGGACAAGAAACGATCAAATCTTACGGTCTCGGTTCTTCCGAATGCCGTTGATACCTCCACATTTGCGGCGCCTTCGAAGGATTCGCGGCTGGAACGGCGGAGGCAACTCGGATTTGCCGACTCTCACACTGTGCTTCTCTTCGTCTCTATGGGCCATTATGTGCGCAAGGGCTTTTGGCGGGCTTTGGCCTGCCTGGAAAATCTCCGCAAACAGGGGCATCGGGATTTTCGATTTCTCATGGTTGGGGGATACCCTCGCAAGCTAAAAGTGATCAAAGGGTGGCTCGACCGGCATCACTCGGGCTGGCAGGAATGGATCGTTTTTACAGGAATGACCGACGATGTTCCAACAATGATGGCCGCAGCAGATGCTTTATTTTTTCCCTCATATTTCGAGGCATTCTCCCTTGTCGAGATTGAGGCAGCTGCGCTGGGACTTCCTTTGCTTCTCACCCGGCATCATGGATCAGAGATGATTCTCCGTGAAGATAGGAATGGAATCTTCCTTCCTGATGATATTTCCGGAATGGGCGAAGCTTTGCTTAAATTTCGGAAACAGGGGCTGATAGACCCTTGCCGGGATCTTGGGGAAGCCCTGGCTCCAGAAGAATGGGCGTATCAGTTCGAGAATGAAATGCATCTCATTTTTGATTTCAAAACCTGTTTAAACCTATGAACATGTCGATAGTATGTTGATCCGCATATTAAACCAATTCTCCGGTGCGGCGGATACGCTCTGTTTTTCAAATTGTTTTGAACTTCTTTCTCAGCGCATCTTTTTTCGTCGGAATCCGATTACTGTTTACGAATGGAAGAAGCGATTTCATCTTGTATGCGATCGCCGGCATCTTGATGCAGGGTCTCCAAAAGAGGTTCTCGCAAGAGGCGTCTATAATCAAGCAATCCTAAAAAGCTTTGGATTCCATGGATTTCACTATGTGAACGTCGGAGCCAACGTCGGAGCATTTGACATTGCCGTTTCAGCACTAATCCGCTCCGTTAGTTCTGGATTGCTTTTTGAGTTGAATCCCGAGACTTCTGCTCGCTTGCATTTTAATCTGGCAATCAATGGGTTGCGCCACCTTGATGTGTTTACCCATGGAGTCGGAGGAGAGGCCAGGGTGATCGATATTCCCGAGACCGGCTGTGCCCACAGCTTTGGCCTTTATAATGCATCTGGCTTCCCAGGGCGCAGAACTTTGCGTTGCCGCGTCGAGACAATGGAGACTAGCCTTGCCCTTCATCCGTCCCCTCCGGAAGAGTGGGATCTCCTCAAGCTTGATTGTGAAGGTGCCGAATTCGAGATCATTCGAATGTCATCGAGACATACTTTACGGCGTTTTCGGAATATAGTCATGGAGCTCCACCCGCCTCCGCAGGGTGAGGATGCTTCCTCCCTTTTAGCCAAACTGGCGGAATCGGGATTTGTCGAAACTCCGATTGTCTCGAACAGGAATGGGATCCGGTTTTTTCAGAGAACGGAATGAAGATTCTTATTTTTAAAGTCAATCAACTGGGTGATAATATTGTTTTCAAGCCGGTGGTGGATTATTTGACGAGCCAACCGGGAAGCAATCAAGTCTTTCTTTTTACGAGCCCGACCGCGAAGGCATTGTATGAGGAGCAAATCCCCTCGGAGCGACTTTATGCTTTTCCCACGCGGCGGTTCAACAGTGCCTGGAAAACACCATTTTTTTTCGCTCAACTCTTAGCGCTCGTTCGTCGCATCGGACCCGATATCTGCCTGCTCGCTGAGGACCAGGGCAATGTGGCTCACTTTCTTTCTTCAATTACCGGCGCTTCGTGTCGTGTTGGCTCATTGGCACCGTTTTTAAGATGGCGCTGGGGACTTACCGTTGACGTCCAGCCAGGAGAGGGCACTAATCACGCGTTGTGGGGGTGGAAAATTCTGAAAGCCTTTGTCAATTCTACTCAAGGAGAGCCCGTTCCTGATGAACCACCCCCGCCAGTTTTGTCTCACTTGAGCCGAAGCACACAGTCTTTTGATTTTTTGATTCATGCGGGTGCCAGCTTGGAGTGCAAACAATGGCTTCCCTGTCGTTTCGTCGAGTTAGCCAACCGTCTCGCATCGAGACACCGGGTTGGCTGGGTGAATGCCGGTTTGCCCGGCGCTGCTGGGTTGAGCCATCAGGTTCATCGGCTTGACACGCCGAATCTAGCGCACTTGGTTTCCGCAATCGCAAATGCTCGTGTATTCGTAGGCAATAATTCCGGACCGATGAATATCGCACAAGCGCTGGGAACGCCTTCCATGATATTCTGTGGACCGAGCAGCATAAATTGGGACCCGTATTGGCACTCGGATCGAATGATCATCCTTCGTGATACAAGCCTACTGTGTATAAGTTGCGATAAACCAAACGCTCCCGCTCAATTCTGCCGTAATCTGAAAAAACCTATGGCTTGTATGCAGGTATGGTCCGTCGATAAAGCTGAGACAATTTCCCAAAACTTGCTACTGAAGTTACAGAGCATTTCCAGCGAATAATAAAGCTAAATAGTTCTACTACGTTTCACCTTAAGCTTCTCGCCAGTAAAGATTTTAAAGATCAGATATATATGTAGCTGGTCATCAGTAAATAGCGCTATAAATATTCAAAAGCCGACGTATTCCCATGAGCTCCCTGCGCGCCCTTCTCCTGACCGTTGGATTCGGGATCCTTTTCCTTCTGGCCGACAGCCTGCTTGGGGACGTGGTGATCACGCCTTTGCTTGGGCTGTGCTGGCTGATGATTGCCGCAACGCGGGTCGCATGGAAGACGGTGGCGTGGCAGACGGCAGTTCTCTGCGTGTTCGTCGTGGTGAGCCTTGCGGACGAGGGGGTGGCGAAGCTGCTCGTCCGCACGACGAGTTTCTTGCTCGGGGGAGGGCTGGCAATCGCATTCAGCCACGCGAGGGAGAGACAGATCCAAGCATTGGAATCGGCTCAAGCGATCCTCCGGGGGCTGCCGTTTCCGCTGGTCGCGGCGGATGTCACGGGGCAGATTCTGGTAGTGAGCGATGAGGCGCTGCAGATGATCCCTGCTTCCCTGCATCCGGTTCTCGGGCATTCGTTTTCCGACGTGTTTATGGGAAATCTTCCACCGGGCCATGCGATGAAGATCTATTTTGATTGGTTTAACAGGGAGGGAGGCCACTCGGAGGCGCTTTTTTTCGTCGACCGGCCGGGCGAGCCGCTAGGTGCCAAGCTGCTCGCGACGGGGAAGGCGACCGCCCGGCTCCTGGTCGTGACGTTCAAACCCTACAGCCCGAAAACTCTCCATGAGAGTCTTGCAGATCTTTAACAGATATCTCGACCGGGGTGGAGAGGAGGCTTCCGTTGAGAGGATTTCCGATGTGCTTTCTACCCGTCATAGTATCTTCCACTGCTTTTTCGACTCCCGGCAGTTGGGGAATTTGACGAGCACGGCGGACCGGCTCAGCGCGGCAGCCAGGATGGCATGGAACCCGAACTCTGCGGCCCGCCTCAGCAGCCACTGTGCGGCCGTCAAGCCAGACGTCCTCCTCTGCCATAACCTTTTCCCGGCGGGAACGGCCTCCCTGCTCGCGGAGGCCAGCCGGCTCCGGCTCCCTGTGGTCAACTACATCCACAACTTCCGTCCTTACTCCGTAAATGGCTACCTGTGGGCGAACGACCGGATCGAGCCTGCCGGGCTCAAAAAAAATTTCTTTCCCGAAATTTTTGCGGGCTCCTGGCAGGGCTCGCGGGCCAGGACCGCATTTTACGCGGCCATCCTGACTGCCATGCACGCTGCGGGCATGTTCCGGCGCATTGCCGCGTGGGTTGCGATCTCGGAGTTCGTGGGGCAGAAGTTTATCGAGGCCGGTGTGCCCGCCGCCAAAGTCCACACCATCCCGCACTCTTGGGAGCCCCTGCCAGCCTGCCCGCCCCCGCAGGACGGCGGCTACTACCTTTTTCTGGGACGCCTGATTTCGGCCAAGGGCGTGCGGGCCCTCCTCGATGCATGGGAGCGGATCGAGGCGCAGCTCGGCGACAAGGCTCCCCGCCTGCTCATCGGCGGAGAAGGCCCGCTGGCTCCAGAAGTGGCCGGGCGCGCGAACCGCTCGCGTGCGGTCCAATATCTTGGCCTTGTCGGGGGAACCGACAAGGCCGCCCTCGTCCAAGGATGCCGCGCCATGCTGGCCCCCTCGCTCTGGTGGGAGGGCCTCGGCCTCGTCACTTACGAGGCCTACGACTACGGCAAACCGATGCTCGCCGCACGATCCGGAGGGCTCACCGAGACCGTCCGGCATGGCATCACCGGCCTGCTCCACGAACCGGGAAACAGCGCCGAACTCGCCTCTCACGTCCTCGAAATTGACTCCAGCCCCGAGCGCCGGGCCGAAATGGGCAGGCAGGGCCGCCAGTGGCTCCTCGACAATACCGGATCCGACCAATGGCTCGACCGGTTCGATTCCGTTCTCGCCTCGGTCGTCAGGCACGAGCCCGGATCCGTCAATCGGTAATTTCTTATGGCTCTGTTTCTTCTGATTTGAGAGGTTTGATGAGCTTTGAGTTTCTACCATGAAAAATACAATCCTTGTTACCGGTTCCTCGGGTCTGATTGGCTCGGAGGTTTCCCTCTATTTCTCCCGCATGGGCTGCCTGATCCACGGCATTGACAACAATCAGCGGGCTGTCTTTTTCGGTCCCCAGGGCGACACACGCTGGAATCAAGCCCGCTTGGTTGACGAGATTTCCGGCTACACTCACCACGAAATTGATATCCGGGATCGCGCTGGGATCGCCGGGCTGGTTAAAGAAATCCGACCGGCTGCCATCATCCATACGGCTGCACAACCCTCACACGACCGGGCGGCAGCAATCCCATTTGACGACTTCGACACCAATGCCGTTGGCACGCTCAACCTGCTGGAAGCGACGCGCCAAGCCTGCCCGGAGTCGCCATTTATCCACATGTCGACGAACAAGGTTTATGGAGACCGTCCCAACTCCATTGCCATGGCTGAAATGGAGACTCGCTGGGACTATGCCGACCCCGCCTATGAAGACGGAATTAGTGAAAGCTTTTCCATAGACCAATCCAAACACTCACTTTTCGGAGCTTCCAAAGTAGCTGCTGACGTGATGGTGCAGGAATACGGCCGGTATTTTGGAATCCCAACCTGCTGCCTTCGGGGCGGCTGCCTGACAGGGCCGAACCATAGCGGCGTCGAATTGCACGGATTTCTCAGCTACCTTGTGAAATGCAATCTCGAAGGTCGCGAATACCGGGTCTTCGGCTACAAGGGCAAACAGGTCCGCGACAACATCCACAGCGAGGATGTCGCACGCTTTATGTGGGAGTTCCTCCAGGCCCCTCGTGTTGCAGAGGTTTATAATGTCGGCGGCGGGAAAGCGAATTCCTGCTCGATTCTGGAGGCGTTTGCAATCACTGAAGAATTTAGCGGAAATAAACAGAGATACACCTACATCGGGGAAAATCGGATCGGAGACCACATCTGCTATTATAGTGATCTGCGCAAGATGAAGGACCATTACCCAAGCTGGGATATTACGATCGGCCTTCGCGAAACAATCCGTCAAATAGTCGACTCTTGGAGGCAACGCAAATACCTGTGAAAGGTGCCATGAAAACACTGCCAGTTCTTGGAACCCCCCTGGCAATAACAGCGTATTCGGCGCTCGGAGCCTTCCTCTTGGAGCGCGCCGACCAGCCGGGGCCATTTGCGGTGGATTTTTCCAACACCCACATCGTGACCATGCGCCGGCATGATCCCGCGTTTCGAAGGATGACCGAATCCATGGACCTCTTCGTTCCTGATGGAATGCCCCTCATCTGGGTGCTGAACCGAATGGGA
>Ga0247839_1003024_pt1 | contig 23876 bp, 23 predicted proteins | sample LaCruzMarch2015__6_FD_192405 | JGI IMG/M metagenome (GOLD analysis project Ga0247839, IMG submission 192405) | Freshwater microbial communities from meromictic Lake La Cruz, Castile-La Mancha, Spain - LaCruzMarch2015_16m | ecosystem: Environmental > Aquatic > Freshwater > Lake | place: Spain... | reverse complement strand
CTCGAGCAGGGGCTCTCGTGGGATGATGTCCTTAGAATTCGGCAGCCCAGCCTATGAAAATACGAAAAAAAACATTAGGTTAGTGAGGAACCAAACTGAACCAGTGCCCACCCCGTGGATACCGAAGGATTGCAACAGCGCCCTGCTGAAGGTCGCGTTGCCAAGGGTATTGCGACCCTGCGCCACAAGCAGCATGGCCGAGCGCGGCACGCCAAGGTCGGCAAGCCGATCCGCCATGGCCGCCGTTTCAGACCCGCGGTAGGCGGCGAGGACGAGCGCGCTGGAACTGACCGCGACCACCGGCGCACAGCCGGCACGATAAAGCCGCACCACCTCCAGTAGCCGGTCCGAGCCGCGATGGAGCCGAGGATACTGATCGCCTTGGGGCTGAATGGCACCGCCCAGCACCACGATGGCGTCAGCCGACTCGCAGTCTGCCGACATCCGTGGCGGATAGCCCGCCTCCAGCCTCGCCATCAAGGACTCGCCCACCGCCGATAGCGAGCACACCCCAATCAGGCCGAAATCGCAGCCCATCGCCAACACCCCGAACCACCACCGCACCCGCCAGACCAACGCCAACCCGGCCGCCCCGAGCACCAGCCCCAGAGACAGCGGCATCGCCAAAGCGGTCGCCAACCGCTGCACGTCGAGCGAATCCACCAAACGATACCGCCTACATGTGAATTCTTGTGGTGTCACCCGATCATCGTTCCGGTCGGATCCGAGCCAACGCCCGTAGGGTGCGCCGTGCGCACCAGGTAACCTCCGAACTGCGCGGGCGTTACAGGTGCACGCAGCGCGCCCGATGCGTTCGTTGGCCGGAGCGACGATCAAGGCCGTTTTCTCGACCCCCACGAATTGCCCAACCAACTTCAACCTGAAACCTATAACCGCGCCTTCCCACCCCTCTCCCCTAAACGCTGGCCTTCCGGTAGGACATCGACCCCCAAAACCCGCCAGATCGCCTCCACCACATCGCACCCCGAAGCCGCCATATACCGCCGCACCTCCGCCACCTTGGCATCCACCAGATACCGGTACCAGAACCCCTGCAGAAAGTGAAAGGCCGTCCCCGCCTGCCCGTCCAGGAACCCCAGCCGAATCACATAGCGATAGAAGAAATAGGTCAACGCCCGAAAGCCGCCCGGCAGCCGCGCATAGACCGCCTCCTTTACCCAGCGCTTCACCCCTGCCTGCCCCCCGCCCAGGTTTGCCACCGTATCATGCGGCATGAAGCCATAGGCCAGATTCAGCAAATCCACCGCCTCGCGGCTGGCGTAGTGGTTGTGCTTATCCGTCCACCAGGTCAGCGGCTGCAGATTGTCGTCGATCAACTCGCCCGGCACCGCTATCGTCGGCCCGGCCACCTTGATATGCTCATCCATCCAGCGGTTCTCGCATTCCCCGCGTCCGTAGCGGAACACCCTCAGCACCTGCACCGGGAAGACCCCGCCCCAGCGGATCAGCCGCCCCTGAAAGGTCATCCGCCGCCCAAAAGTTACTCCGTCGATCTCCGGCCCCAGCACCGGCAACCGCGCCCGCAGCGCCGCCGCCAGCTCCGGCGTCAGCACCTCATCGGCATCGATGCGCAACACCCAGGCCGTCCCCGCATCCAGTTGCGTCAAGGCCCAGTTGAATTGCGTCGCGTGATTGACCCACGCCCGCTGCACCACCCGCGCCCCATGCGCCCGGGCGATGGCCCGGGTCGCATCGGTGGAGAAGCAATCGGCCACCACGATGACATCCACCAGGCCCGCCAGGCTCTCGATACAGCGGGCCAGATGCTTTTCTTCGTTGAAGGTCAGGATGATGGCGGTGAGGGTCATGGGTCTTTGGGCTTCCTTGCCATCGCGATCATAGATTTAGCTAATATCGGCACCCGGCCAACACGATCAAACTGGATATCGACAAAGCCCGCCTCAGCCAATAGCACAGTAAGGGTCTTGATCGACCAAAACTTGATATGCCCATGGTCCCAGAGCGCCGTAAAGTGGTTGTCCAGCTTATCGCCCAGAGCCATTACTAGATTCTTCCAGTACCCATGATAGGGCGTGGAAATGATGACCGTACCGCCCGGTTCCAGCAGATCAAACAGCGTCGCCGCATAGCGGCGTGGGTAATAGACATGTTCCACCACTTCCAGGCTAGTCACTACCGGGAACCGGCCATACCGCGCCGCGAGATCGTCATAAGCCGATCCCTCGTACAGTTTGAGTGCCGGATGATGCGCCCGCACCTGAGCGATACCCTCGACGGAGGGGTCGACCCCCGTCACGTCCCAGTCCAGATCCGTCAGCACTTGGGCCACACTACCATTGCCGCAGCCCAGATCAAATAATCGCCCCCCACCGCCCGCAGGAAGGCCTGCGCGCAGCCGCGCCAAGGCCGGGAGCACGGTAGGCAGCAGGAAGCTATGGCTATGGTTCAGTGCGGCATTCGTCCAGTGATAGCCGGAAATTTTGGATGAATCGTTCATGCTTTACTCAAAAACCTGGGCCTGACCGGCGCCGCCGGGTTGCCCCGCGCCACCGTCCAGGCCGGTATATCGTTAAACACGCTTGACCGTGCGGTAATTACCGCGCCATCGCCGATAGTCACGCCTGGCCCAACAAAGACATCCGTCGTGATCCAAACCCATTCACCGATGCTGATAGGCGCGGACACCAGCGGCATGGTGGCCTGTGTGTAATCGTGGCTTGCGGTGCAGAGGAAGCTGTATTGGCTCACGGTGGAATGCGCGCCGATGCGAATAGTATCCACGCAGTAACAATCCACCCCCTCACTCAAACAGGCATGGTCGCCCATCGCCAGGTTCCAAGGCGCCCAGATGCGGGCCGAAGGATAGAGATGCACCGCCTTGCCCAGCTTCGCTCCGAACACCCACAACAAAAAAGCCCGCCACCGGTGCAGCAACCGGGGTGTGGGCCGGTATAAGAGCAGCCACACCACCTGCCAGAGGCTACGGGCCAGTTTATTGCCCAGCGTCAATTGCCGGGAGCGAAAAACAGGTTTCATGGTGTCATGATCTGAACAAGCGCATCACTCCGGGCAATGCTGATGCGTTTAATCCATTCTGACGCAATCTGGCCTCTCCCCCCGCCCCAGCACCCAGCGATACACCGCCGCCATGTCCTCGGCAATCGCCGCCCAGTCATAGCGGCGGACATAGGCCAAGCCCCGGGCGCCCATGTCAGCGCGGTCGGTATCGCTCAGGGCCATGGCCGCGCGCAGCGCTTCGGCCAGGGGCGCGACGCCAATGGGTATCCACCAGCCGCAGTCATGAACCGGCAGATCCGCCCAGGGTGCACCGTGCGTGGTGATGACCGGCAACCCATGGGCCAGCGCCTCGGCCACCACCACACCGAAGTTCTCGGAAAAGGTCGGGAGCACGAAGAGAGCCGCGCTGCGGTAAAGCGCCGCTTTTTCCGGTCCGTCGATAGGGCCGACGAATGTGAACTGCTCAGTCAACCCATTGGCACTCAACCGCGCCTCGACCACCGCCCGATGCCCGCCTTCGTCCGGCCCGGCGATGACCATCCGCCAACCGGCGGGACGGACGATACCCCATGCATCGACAAGCGCCAGCAGGCCCTTGACCGGATGAATTCGACCCAGGAAGAGCGCGGTGCGGCGAGCGGATGCGACATCCACAGCGATCTGCCCCGACCTGCTGACTTGTGCCGTTTCGGTCAACTCCGGTAACTCGACCCCATTCGGGATCACCGCAATGGGTTGCCGCAGCCCGTGACGGCGCAGGCTTTCAGCCTCGTGCGGAGCGGTCGCATGCAGCACCCGGGCAGTCCTGAGATCGCACTGCTGATAGAACCGCCAGGCCAGTTGCTTCTTCCATGCGCGATGATTCAATGCCCAGGGTTCAAGCATTCCGTGTGTGCTGATGATCAGCGGAATGCCGAGTTTGCGTGCAACGACTGCGGCCGAATGGTTGGTCGGCAGCCAGAGACCATTGTCATGGATCAAGCGGGACTGCTCGTGCTCACAGCGCTTATGCAGCACCGCCCGGAACGAGCGCGACCAAGACTTACCGACCAATGGCAACCGATAGGCCGACACCAGCGTCGTCGTCACCAGATCGGCCGGCGGCAACAGATAGTTGTCCGCGGCCGACCCCGTGACAAACTGGCTTATCAGTTCCACCTGGATACCCAGCCGCCCGAGCTCACGGCACAGGGCGGTTACCGTTCGGCTCGGTCCGCCACCGCCCCTGCGGAGTGAGGCGATCGTCTGTACCACGCGCAGCGGCGATGTCAAAGAAGGCCGGTCAACCCCGTTAGGCATTGGCATTCAGCCAGGCACCCAGCACACCCAAGGTCCATACCCGCGACCAGGTAGGTCCGGTCCTGTCACCCAGGAAGTCTTGCCAAAGTACGCCTACAGCAGCCGCATTCAACAGACCGGACCCGGCGACCTGATCGATCAGATGCTCGAATCGCGGACGCAGCGGTCCGGCCATCCAGGCAGCCTGCGGCAGGCTAAAGCCGCGCTTCGGCAAGCCTTGGAGCTGTGGACTCAAACAGCCTGCCATGGTATCTGCGAGTAGCGGCTTGTTTTGGTTGCCCCGCCGCCTCCGCCAAGCCCCCGGCAGGGCGTATACCTTATCCAATAGGGCTCGATCCAATAGGGGCACACGGATCTCCAAGCCGTACGCCATACCGAAGACATCCGTGTCTCGGAGCAGCATGTTACCCATGTAGAAGCGGCTCTCCAGCACGCTGATGGCGGCCTGCGGATCAAGCTGCATGATGCCGTCGTCGGGCAGGCTCTCGGGCGGCAGGTAGTTCCCATCCAAGCCAAGTTGCTCGGCCGAGAGACCGAAGACCGCCAGTTCCAGATCCGAAAACAGGCGGCGGCGACGAAAATACAGATGTCGGATCGTTGGCGTCGTCGTCGCCAGCTCACGCGCCTTCTGGCGCTGTGCCTTGGAGCGCCCGAGAAAGACCAACCCAGCCGCCTGTCGGCGCAGAACCGACGGAATCAGCGCGGCACGCGACAACCAGCGGACCAAGTCGGGCACCTGAGCAAAGGACGGATAACCGCCGAACAACTCGTCCCCCCCCAGCCCGGACAGTGCCACCTTGATACCCTGCGCTCGGACGGCACCGGCGATGATGTAGGTGTTCAAGCCATCCAGGGTCGGTTGGTCGACGGCGTCGAGATAGCGCTGTGTCTGGGTCAATACCCCCAGATCTTCTAGCGTGATCGCATGATGCTCGACGCCAAGCAGTCGTGCCGACTCGACGGCGATCGGGCTCTCGTCGATCGATTCGTGTTCAGCGAAACCGACGGTGAAGGTCCGGACGCCAGCGGTCGCACCTGCTGCGAGCGTAGCAAGTGTGTTGCTGTCCAGCCCACTGGACAGAAAGACACCGAGCGGTACGTCGCTCATGAGATGCGAACGCACGGCATCGGTCAGCAGACCGCGCAGGACCTCCAAGGTCTCCTGGTAATCGGTCGCGGTTTGTGTTGATGGAAAGCGCCAGAAACGCCGCGCTGGCGGCAGTGCCGCAGACCCGGCCGGTTGGGTCAGGGCCAGGGCAGTCCAGGTCCCTGGCTCCAGTAAATGGGCATCGCGAAACAGCGTCAGGGGCTGCTGGACAGCGCCATAGGCCAAGAGGCCAGCCAGGGCGCGACGATCGACGGTGCGCTCGATCAGCCCGCTAGCCATCAGGGCACTTAGCTCCGAGGCAAATGCAAAGCCCTGCGCCACCTTGGCGCAATAGAGCGGCTTGATCCCCACGGGATCGCGGACCAGGATGAGACGTTGACGCGCGCTGTCGTTAATCCCGATGGCAAACATGCCATGCAGGCGGTCGAAACAGTCCGTGCCCCAGCGTGCATAGGCATGCAGGATCACCTCAGTATCACAGCGACTGCGAAACCGCGCCCCGCCCGCCTCGAGCTCGTGGCGCAGTTGCGGGTAGTTGTAAATCTCACCGTTGAAGACGATCCAGTCGCCGGCTTCTGGATGCTGCATCGGCTGATAGCCGGCGGCAGAGAGGTCCAGGATAGACAGCCTGCGCTGGCCGAGCGCAAGCACACCACCGATCACCGCGAAGGTCTCGATGCCTTCGTCATCTGGTCCACGATGAACCATCGACCGGGTCATGGCGGTGATCGACTTTTCCACGGAGGACCGATCCGCAAATACCCCAGCGATTCCGCACATTTCAACAGTCTTCCTGCATCGCTGGCCCGGCTGAGGACAAAACGTCGCTACAGGCTTGGTGAACATGATCGACCGAGATACGCATCAGACAGGCCATGTCCCGCTCAATACAGGCGATCAGTCGGCAGCCGGCACAGTCAATCTCGGTACGCAACACATGATGGCATCCGCCATAGGGGTCCCAGCGACCGGGCGGCGCGCGTGACGAAAAAATGGCCACACAGGGAATGGCCGCCGCGGCGGCGAGATGCATGGTACCTGTATCGTTGCCAACATAAAGTCGGCAGTGTCCCAGGCCGCCCGCCGAGACGCGTACCCCGAGCGCCCCGGCCGCCACATGCCCGCGCCCCCAGGACCGCACCAAGCGTTCACCGAGTGCGGCATCCTCTGGCCCGCCAAAGACGACCGGCCATATATCGAACTCATCGATCAAACGCTGGACCAGCACCTGAAAGCGCTCGCTCGGCCAGACCTTGGCGGGCATCTTGGAGCCGGGACCGATCCCAACCCAGGGCCGGCCGCCGTCAGGGGGCAAGGCGCTTCGCCATTCCTCGAAGATCGCGAGTTCCTCCGGCTGCAGATTCAAGTCCAACACACCATGACCCGTCGATGGGATAGGGATGCCGGACGCCGCCAGCCGGTTCAAGAGCTCGTCGGCACGGTTGGTAACCCGTTCGATGCGAAGGCCCTGTGATAGGGGGCGTCGCTCCAGACCGTCCATACCGATGAAACGTCGGATACCCGCCAACCGGAAAAAGCGCCGGTCGCGCTCGACCCTACGATCGCCTTGATAGGCTTCGACGCAATACGCCAGGGTATCGAAGCCACCGCGGCGCAGGGTGGCCAACAGGGACAGCTTGCGAATCAGGTTGAAGATCCACCCCCCCCTCCCTGAGCGGATAACATAGGTGATACTACGATTTACCAAGCCCCCTGACGCCAGGATGTCCTTCGCCAACACATAGTTCGACCCCGCCTGCACATCGCACAAAAGAACAAGTTCAGCCGTGGGAAAATGCTCCCGCAACACGCGCACCGCCGGCACCACCAGCAAGGTATCGCCGAGCGACCCGGTGCTGAAGATCAGTAATCTGCGTGGCATCCGGCGATCTGCTTCGTGGTCCACAGCCACTGTGGTGGTCATCGTGCCACGACCTCGGCCCAAAGTCGCTCCAGGGTATCCACAGTCGCCCTGTAGTCGTAGCGCGCGATCCGTTCCTTGATGGCCGAGGTCGGAACGGGATGTTCGGCGAGGTGACGAATGGATGCGGCAAGCGCAGCCACATCGCCACATGGATAGGTCAGGCGGGGGTCCAACGGCACCACCAAATCCTCGGCACAACCGCAGGCCGCGCTTACCACACAAGGCAGACCACTGGCCATCGCCTCATTGACAACCAGGCCCCAGGTTTCCGCCACATCACTAGGCAGCACCAACACATCTGCCGCCACATAAGCCTTCGATATCTCGGTCTGATTTAGAAAACCCGTAAAAGAGGCACTTGGAGCACTGGAGTCCACCGACACCGCCGTCGTCCCTGATTCCGCATCATAAACGACACAAGTTTGGCGCCGAACCTCATCCCCGAGCTGGCCGGAGCCAACGAACAACAGGTGATATGCACGAGACATATCACTTCCAACCAAGCTTCGAGCGGCGGTCACGAGGTCCAAGGGACGCTTCTTTTTAATGAACTTACCGACATACAAAAGACAAAAAGCGCCGTCGGGAACACCCCAGGCCCGCCGCACCGTATCGCGTTCCGGCAGGTATCGGCGGGCTTGGGCCTTGAAACGATCGTTATCGACACCGTGCAGCCCGGAAACCAAGCGCTCCTCACGCACCCCGTAGCGTCGATAAAGCCGCCGATTCGCCTCCCCTACGCAAAGGAATCGATCGACCCTGCCCAGTAAACCACCCAGCAGCCAACGCTTCACCAAGCCTTTAGCTCCCCGATCAATCTTGAGGTCGTTACTGTCTCCCCGCATCCAAACCTTGACACGCTCATGATGAGCGATCCAAACCGCTTCCCAACAGGCCCGCACATTCCAACCATGAACCAAAATCGCCTTGACGCCACCGCCCACCAAACGCTTGCGGAAGTCAGCACCGAGCCTGACATCCCAGAACCCGCCCAGTTGCTCTGCCACGGGCTCAGGTGGAAACCGATAGGGATAACCACCGAGCAGGTCGATATCCCATCGAACGACTTGCCCGAACTGAGCATCCAGACTCGGCTGAACACCGTGTTTGGTAAGATACCAGATTTCAAAGGGAGACCTATCACGTCTCGCCAACTCCTTCCAGAGTGGAATCTGGTATTGAATAGGGTGAGTCGCCAGTACCGCAAACATACGAAATCATTTCCCGCCTGCTATTTACACATATTTATGGTCTGACTGGTGACGCGACAAGAACAACTGTTACCTGACTCTTGCGGATCGGCCATGAGAAAGCCGGAGATTGATCGGTGTACCGCGAAAAGTCTTGAATTTATTGAGCAGCTTCGCAATAACCAAAATAACTAATAAATCTCTAGTTAAGGTAGTCACCAAAACCAAAGCGCTTGACGTTACCATATTATAAACTAATGGGGAAAAAAGAACCCAGAAAGACAAGCGGAAATTCGCACTCTCATTGCGAAATGCAAAATCTAATTTGCGAAGCAGCATACCGAAAACAAAAAGCACTATGACGATTCCTAACCAGCCCGCCCTACTATAGAGATCTCCGAAAAGCATAACTGGAGATGACCCCCCCCCGTAAATCCCGTATTGAACTACGACCGCCGCCCCATCTTGGAAATTTATCAGATCATTTTTCGGTCTTAGGAATCCCGGAACACCGATCTGCCACCACGTATCCACCCACTCAAGTCCTCGGTAAGGTATTAACCGTGGTGTCCAGTCGATAACCCTTCCAACCGCTCGAAAATCAGAAAGCCTAGCCACAAAATTTACTAAAGACCCATCGCCGTCCGCGACAGACTGTTGAGCTGACACGGTATTAGCATAGGTAGAAAACGCCTGACCCATGGTTTTACTTCCCCCCGTAGCATTCGCGCCTCGAAATAATTGTCCAGCCACGATAACCGAGATTATTAAGGCGAACATCACAGCACCGAATAAAGCGCGCTTTGCTGGCTTTCTTTCAAAATGCCAATAAGCCAATACCAGCAACGGTAAAAAGCCGATTGCCCCTGTTCTCCCGCCGCTTGGTAAATTTATCCCGACCGCAACCACAAGAAACGCAAAAAACAGAAAAAAATCACGGCGAGATTCACTCATGATGAATCTTACCATTTGAAAGTAAAGTCCGATATGACCAACCTCAATCAACCAACGCAACGCGTTGTTATATCCAGCATTATCGAACCGATAGACACCAGCGGAGCCATGAAAATAAGTGCCGAGCCCGAGCTTGATGAACGCTACTAAAACAATCAAGCTTACCAGCATTCCGTTCATCCATGGCGACGGAACCTTCAACGCATCAATAAAAGGAAGCATCGACTCCTGAGATCTCAGTCGAGAGATTTTCGAGGTGGTTACCAATTTTTTATAACAAAATAGCCCAATAACCAAACTTGCAATGCCTGCGGCAGCACCCATTTGTGCCAAGTCAGCAGTCAGCCAAAGATCATCGTCAATAGCAGGAAATGGCAACGCCAAGTTGGCGAGCGCCGCAACAGGAAAATACAAAACAACTGAAAGAGCAAAAATGGATACGAATGACGTCATATTGAACTTCACGGACTGGATCACCACAAACGTTGCCAGCAGAGTCAGCAGCGCCCAGGATGCCACTGAATACTCATGACTGGCATCTAATGCAAAAGAAATAGACGCAACGATAAGCAACATACCAATCACTGCAACCGAATGCGCTTTCATTAAAACGACCGTGCCTGCGCGATATCGCGCTAATCTACAACCTGTGTCAGCATTTGGCACAACCTCGATCGATAGTCATAGCCTGAACGCAAACAACGCTCACGGCCAGCACGAGCGATCACCTCACGCGCCCGATCATTGGCAAGATAAAAGTTGACTTTTTCGATCAGCTCATCATCCGAGTCAAAAAACTCAGCTTCCTTACCCTCCTCAAACAGCATCAAATGCTCTTCCGTCCGCTCCGCCATCAAAAGAGTCCCGCATGCGGGGATCTCGATGCTGCGACTAGTATGTTGATCCCTGTTTGCCTTACGCAGGAAGCCGAGTGCAATCTTGAAGCTACCGATCGCTTTTGCATATTGCTCCGCTTGAACGCGGAAGGGTGCACGCAAAAAATTCGGGTGCCAATGCTGTTCAGGCCAATCGGCCATGAGGCGAATCCTAATGCCACTCTTAGCCAAACGTTGAAGGGACTCAGAGCGCTGCCTTTCGTAAGCGCCCAAAAAACCGACTTCACATGCAAATTTGTGCCTGAGGTCGTTGTCATCTCCGAAAGGCCGATGGACCGCTGGGTCGAATCCTCGTGTCGGAATATTGTGGTATACGTGCGCTGCCCCGCAAGCAGCGTATTCTGCAACATTTTCACGTCGCGGAACAAAATGAACATCGTAAGCCGGGATCGCCTTTATGAAGGTGCGCCATCCCCGTTTTCCCGTTTTTCCAAACGGGTCATCGGGATTATAGTGCACAAGCCGCAGCCTAGGGATTTGATGGCGCAGTAACCTCAAGGTCTCACGCCTTACGTAAACGCCTTTGTCGATCCAGATGATATCAGGTTCAAAAGCACATCCAATCTCGATTAGCCGAGAGTTCACTCTTGACAAATCAAGAGGCCACCCCAAACGCCATGAAATTCGAAAAAATTGCCGCAGAGCAAAACCGGGCAGAAGCTCCTGATTGACATCGATAGGTTTCACATGATGGCCGAGCATTTCAAGATTCGACATACGCATTTTGGCAGTCGATCCATAACTCAGGTCGCTCACAAACAGAATCTTCATACCGGCTTAACTACTTTGGCGACAAACACCCGCGTCCATATTCCTGAACCTGTGGTACCAGTTTCCACGAGATTAAAAATAGCCAGCATTAAGCGCAAAATATGCCAAAGGAAGCTACGGACGCCACTCTTTAATCCGTGGAAACAAGGGCGGCACTCACACGCTTCAAAGCCGGCGAAGCCAGCGACCGCCATGATTCGTTGCAGGCTTTCCGGAGTAAATGCGATTTCGTGTGTAAAATCGCCATGTCCGACTATCCCGAAAAACGGGCTGCCCGCATTCGGGGTCTGGACAATCAAGCGACCACCCGGCTGAAGGGCCTGGTACAATGCATCAACGAAGTCGAATACCTCGTTTTTGTCGAAATGCTCGATGATATCGATCGCGGTGATCAGATCAAAGCGCTTGGGGTGTTTGCCCAGGTAGTTAATGGCGTCGTCGTGCACAACAGCGCTCAAGATATGAGCGGCAACACTGACCTGTTGCTCGCTGGTATCGACACCGTGGAGATTGGTGTAACCAGCCTCTTTGAGCGCCAATAGCAGAGTTCCGGTGCCACATGCAACATCCAGACATGCTGCATCCTTTCGCTCTGGGAGCCATGGCTTAAAGCGACTTAACAGTAGTTTCGTCGCCTTTTTAGTCGGTTGCCATTCGGGCGATGTCGCTTCAGGGGTGTGAAGCGCTGTATAGGCCGGGTAAATCCTTTCCCGGTAACGATGCGAATGGTTCATACGATGGGTTGATCTCAGCTATGAGGTCTTGTGACAAAATCGGTGACTTCAGTCATGCCTTGACGGACCCGATATGCTTTTTCGCCATGTTAAGCGAGTCACGTTGCAGTGCCGTAGGCATTCAGTGATTACCACTATGAACCAGGTCAAGCCGATGGGTTTTCATTTATTGGTAATATCGGACTATGAGTGGGTCACAATTATCAGCATTGCAGTAATACCGTAGTTGTCCCTTTTATATGGCGGATAGCTGGATAACTTTTCTTTAATTCACGGATAGTACGCGTTACACCAGACCAACTGGCTGTTTGATGGTAGTCGTGCCAGCCAATCCAGCCACCAGGCTTCACGAGTTTAAAGGCATTTTGAGTATCTGATTTGACAAATGGGTAGTCATGATTCCCGTCAATCCAAACAAAATCGCACGAGCCATGGTAGCATGAAAAATCGAAAGCTTTACTATCGCCGAATAATTGTTGTATTTTTACGGAATCTATAATCCCTTTGAAGTCTCTCCCGATTTGATGTCGGACATGATCCTGCGGAAGATCCAGGGTGAAAATTTTGGCATCTCCCTGGGCATTTTGCGCAAATAATCTTGTGGTACGCCCAACAAACGTGCCAATTTCAAAAATAGTAGGTGCCGAAAAAGTCCGGACAAGGTAAGCGAGCGCGGAAAGTTCTAGCAGGTTACGAGTGTCACTAGATTCGTTCAAATAATAAGGGGCAGTGATCAATATTTCGTCACCCCCCACCTGTAGCGGGGTCTTGATAATTTCCGTTATTGATGAACTCCCAATGACTAGATCACATCGACTCACATCGATTGCGTCCAGCGTGCGATGAATGAAATGCTGCGATTTTCTGGGATCAATAACAAGGGAAAGAGTCATGCTATACATAACATGAGGCGCCGCAGCCAAATAACTGCGAAACAAGTGCTTTACGCCTTCCACTTTTGTCTTTAACATTTGATGTTAAGCTCTACCTTAAAACGAGAAACCTTTGCTAGCAGTGCTCTACTAGCATTATATGAAGTTAACGGCCAAGCCAATTTAGATAGGTGTTTACTCCTTCTTTTACCGTTTGCATAGTTTTGGTGAAGCCCGCGTCTTGAGCCACACTCATATCCGCCTTAGTGATACTCTGGTACCGCCCCTGTAGATGTTCAGGGAAGGGGATATATTCGATTTCGCCGTGCCCATGCCAATCAATGACCGCACACGCCACCTCGTTAAAGGTCTGGGCACGGCCAGTCCCGAGATTGTAGATTCCGGATAGATTTGATCGCTCCATGAACCACAGGTTCGCGGCGACCACATCGCCGACGTAGATGAAGTCGCGCCGCTGCTCGCCGTCGGCATAGCCCTCGGTGCCTTGGAATAGCCGAACGCGGCCGGTATCGAGAAGCTGATTGTTGAAGTGGTAGGCTACGCTGGCCATAGCGCCCTTATGCTGCTCACGGGGGCCGTAGACGTTGAAGTAACGGAAGCCCACGATCTGGCTCTGGGCGGTTGGCAGCATACGCCGCACATACTGGTCAAACAGCAGCTTGGAGTAGCCATAGACATTGAGCGGGGCCTCATGGAGCGGGTCCTCGCGGAACACCTGACTGCCACCGTAGACCGAGGCACTGGAGGCATACAGGAAGGGCAGCCGACGATCCTGACACCAATGCAGCAGCACCTTCGAATACTCGAAATTATTGCGCATCATGTAGCGCCCGTCCCACTCAGTGGTGGTGGAGCAGGCGCCCTCGTGAAAGACGGCGTCGATTGCATCGGCGAAGTCCTTGTTATCTCGAAGGTGCGCGAGGAAATCGTCCTTGTCCAAATAGTCAGCAATCCGGCAGTCGGCCAGGTTGACGAATTTTTCGCCCTTCGCGAGGTTGTCGATCACGAGGATGTCGTCGCGACCGCGTTCATTGAGGGCCTTGACGAGGTTGCTGCCGATGAAGCCGGCGCCGCCGGTGACGATGATCATTGAATTAGTTTTCAGTTTTGAGTCTTAAGGTATTGGTGGTTGCTTCGGCGGCCTGGATGGCTTCTATAGTCGCGGTGCTGGAGCAGCCGTCGAGGAAGGGGAGGATAGCGACGCGGCCGCCGGTGCTTTCGATGCAGCCGCGACCGGCAACTTGGTCGGGGCGGCAGTCGCCGCCTTTGACGAGGACATGCGGACGGACGGCGCAGATAAGTCGCTCGGGGGTGTCTTCGGCGAAGGGGACGACCCAATCGACGGCGCTTAGCGCCGCTAGAACCGCCATTCGGCGCTCGACTGGGTTGATCGGACGGCCGTTGCCTCTGAGTCGACGGACCGAGTCGTCGTCGTTGACGGCGACGATGAGCCGGTCGCCCAAGGCGCGGGCTTGCTCCAGGTATCGCACATGACCGGCGTGCAGCACGTCGAAACAGCCGTTAGTCATGACGATGCGCTGGCCGGCGGCGCCCGCGGTCTTCGCGGCGGCGAGAAGTCGGGTCTCGTTCATCTGACCACGCTCGAGTCGCCAACCGCCTTGAGTTGCCTGCTGCAACTCTGCAATACCGACCACGGCGGTTCCCAACTTGCCGACGACGATTCCGGCGGCCAGGTTGGCCAAGGCGACCGCGGAGGGCAGCGGTTCGCCAGCCGCGAGCGCCGCCGCCAGCGTGGCGACAACCGTGTCGCCGGCGCCGGTGACGTCGTAGACCTCGCGGGCCTGTGCAGGCAGATTGATCTCCGGCTCAGCTGGCCGCACCAGGGTCATGCCCTGCTCGCCGCGCGTAATCAGGAGGGCCAGCAGATCATGCCGATCGATCAGCGCCAGGGCGCGCTCGACCAGGGTTCGCTCGTCCGGGCAATGGCCGACGGCCGCCTCGAACTCGGCTTGGTTGGGGGTGATGAGGGTGGCCCCCCGATAGATGGAAAAGTCTCGACTCTTGGGGTCTACGATCACCGGCACCCCGGCCGCCCGTGCCAGAGCGATCAACTCAACACTCGCCGCCAGCGCGCCCTTGCCATAGTCCGACAGGACCATAGCGCCGACCCCCGGTAATTGCTGGACGACCTGTGCCTTGAGCAGGTCGTGTTTGAAACCGGCGAAACCGCCCTCGAAGTCCAATCGGATGAGTTGCTGATGACGACTGATGACGCGTAGCTTGATGACGGTCGGTACGCCGGGGACGCGCTGGAAGTGGCATTTGACCCCGGCGGCGGTGAGGCGCGTCTCCAGCGTATCGGCCGCTGCATCGTCGCCCGTCGCGGCCAGCAGTGTGGATTGCGCGCCCAGCGCAACGAGATTGAGCGCGACGTTGCCGGCACCGCCCGGACGATCTTCCTCGTGGTTGACGTGCACTACCGGTACTGGGGCCTCAGGCGAGATGCGCGAGGTGCCGCCGTGCCAATAGCGATCCAGCATGACGTCGCCGACGATCAGGACGCAGGCGTGGGAGAACTCGGGGAGCGCGTGGTTCATATACGCGACTGGTCCGTTCGGAAGGCGTCGTCGACCAGCGCGCAAAGCAAATGGCCAATGGTGACTTGGCGTGCGAAGACGCGATCATAGCCCAAGTCGTTGGCGATGGACGTGACCGCTGACGAATCCGTGCTCAGGGCCAGCGCTGACAGTGCACGACGGTCTTTGACCTCGTAACGGCCCGTCAGGTCGGCGGCGACATGCTGTGCATCCGCCGCGGAGCCCCCATTGCCACAGAAGATAACCTTGTGGCCAGAACTGAAAGCGGCGATCAGCAAGTGACCGGCCTGCTCGACCGTGAGCTCAAGTGTCTCGGATACGGTTACCGCCAAGGCGAGATGCCGGGCAAAATGCTGCTGGAATAGATCGTGAGGGCTAGCTGAAGGGGGTGCCCCAGGCGTCATTGAACTGGTCCTAAATGGTTGGTCGTGTCGATGGGATCGGCACCGGGTGCGGAGGCTGCGGGTTCGACGATCCAACCCTTTCTCCCGTCCCAGACGCAAGCGCCCCGCATGCGCGGCACGTCCCCTGGCATAAGGATCGAGCCGCCATGCGGACGCCCCAGCCACGCGGCCCACCAACTGAACGTACTATTGGCCATGATGAGATGCCGGCATTGAGCCATGAGCCAAAAATCGAAAATGGCACCCTCTTCGCCGCGATTGTCGACCACCGGGGTGAAGCGGTCCGCCGGCAGTGCCAATGTTGTGATCGCTGCCGCGACATCGTCCGAGAATACGAAATAGTGCGGCGACCCCAGATCTGCCTCGATCTTTTCAATGGCCTGTCGATAGTAGAGGGCGCCGACATTCCGCCCGCTGCGGATAGCCGCCGGCGACTCGAACCAACGCATATGCAGCGCAACCGACTGGCAGGATGAGATATGCCGCGCAATGGCCGCGTTCGCCGGGTCAGGCGACAGTTTCAGGCGCAAATCGGAACGAAGCGTGTCCGCGATGTCCGCAAAATACCGCTCATCCTGCCACAAGCCGTCAAGATAGAGTGATTGGCGAGGCTTTAGGTACAACAGGCGCGGATCGAACCCAGGCCCTTCCTGTTCAACATAGGCACGGGCGTCGAAAGAACGCTTCCGCGCAACCCATTTCGCGATGGCACGCCGGCCACGTTCTAACGGCGCCATGCGCTCCCAAGCCGTTGTCTTGCGACAAGGGATAGTGAAGGGAGCCAGCCCATAGCGCCGTTGATAGGTCCGATCGCGGGCGAAGCCTGTTACGTCGTCGATGACCAGCTCAAGATCGTTCGCCAAGGCCAAGCGCCGCGCTGCGGCATAACAAAAGAGTTGGTTACCAAGTCCACCTTTGATGCGCGCAATGAGCGTGGGGCAGGAGCGCCTTACAGCCCTCTCTTGGAAAACAAATGGATTTCTCATCGCCTGTCAGCTCTCATCATCCAATTCACCGCAAGCGTTGCCAACCTTCGTCCTAATCGGTGCATTGAATGGGCAGGATACCGAATGGCTTGGTTGCGAAACACGACGGTTCGTCATCACGGTCCGCTTCATGGCATTCATGGCATGAAACATTGAGATCAGTTGGTGCCGCTATCCACCGGCTTGACGAATACGAAGATCCCAAGGTTGTAGGGCTCTCCGACCAATGCGGCGATCTCTTCTTTACATTCCGCCATGTTGATGTCGCGTAAGCCCGATCGCGGATTGAAAATCGCCAACCGCTCCAATCGCAGGCCAAGGGTGTCGGCACAGCGCAGAATGGTTCGCGGATCGAACACCCAGTTGGCGTTGAACTCCACACGTTCATGTCCGACCGGCGTTGACAGATAGAAATATCCGCCAGGTTTGAGCAGGCCGACCAAATTCGCGAAGCCCACCTCGTATCCTCGTGGGTCAATGGGATCGCCGTACCGACCCAGCCCAAAATGCTCCAGTACGTGCAGGCAGGAGAGCGAGTCGCAATATCCCCCCTCCGCGTACCAGTGCCCCATCATGCTGCGGTCCATGAGATCGGCCTGACGAAAGATCACGCCGGGTATCGATGTCGTAATCTGTCTCACGTCGAATACCTCGATCTCGCGGAAGCTCGCTACGTGGGCGACGAAGCCGTCGATTCGCGAGCCGACATCAACACACTTTTCGGGGCGGGGGTCAGCGTCATGGATCCAGCGGGCAACCAGCAAGTCTTGCCAAAAGTATTCGCTCTTGGTCGCGCCGGCTTCATTGAAACGGTCATGCAGGCAGGGCATCAAGGCCATTGTCCCGCTATAATCCCGGCGGAACCGCCACCAGTCACGTCCGTACCCGGGAAGCCCGCGCAGGCTACGCAGCAGCCGGAGCGGGTCCAGGCCAAACTGGCCCATGAGAAACAAAGACTTTAATAATAGCGATTTAAGCAAGGGAGGCATAAATATGGATAATCCAATCAATCAGCATAAGTGGAATCTGCGGCACACGCCTTGGCATTCCTGCCGCAGCACGGGCGATAAGCTCAACAATCCCAGGGCATAGCTGACTGTCATTGCCCGGACGACTGCCGTGAAATCCCACCACTGGTTCGGTTCAGTCCGTTGGCTGGAGACCCCTGTGGTTATTAGAGTCGCCCCGCGGACACGGATGGCGTCACTTAAGTAGGCCCAAATGTCGCGGCAACCGTCTGTAACAGGCGGATAAAGACGCGGGGATCACTATTTCCTAGCCCCATAGAGCCACGGCGCGGTTGCTATCACAAGCCATTTTGCCGACTGAATAACTGGTACCCGCCCGAGTGAGCCAAAGATAGTCCTAAATTTACCAAGCAACGTAGACCTGAAAAAATCGACGTGACATTGTGCGTAGTACCGATGCGGGCTCATCGCGAGTCGCAACCACGTCTCATCATCCGCCGATAGCATTGTTAGCTGTGCCGCATGATCAACATCGCGCTCGAATTGCTCGAAAACAGCAAGCCTTGCAATCCAATATCGCCGCATCTTCATCAAGCGATCCCGATAGCTGAGGTAGCTGATACGACTTATGGTTCCCCGGTGGATTCTGTACTTAACTAGCGGCTCCGAAATAAAACATATACTTCCGAGCAAGCACGACCTTAATGGGATAATAAGATCTTCCTGCAGGATACGCTCGTCATAGGCACCGAAAATAGTAGCCACATCCCTTGTCCACGCGTGACTGCACCCGTAAACGCCAGAAAAAATTTCGGAGTTTCTATCGCTGAGCCGAATGCATGATGAGTCCTTGCCGCCAACTGTGGGAATAGTCCGGCCGAGATCATCTATTATTATAGCTGAAGAATAAATGGAACCGCTTGAGAAATTTCGTTTCCGCCATTCTTTTACGAGAGCCTCCACGCGCTGCGGCAACGAGAAATCATCGCCGGCCGCAACCACAATCAATTGCCCTTCGGAAATCTGCATAACGTGATTGATATGATATGCCAACCCAAGATTTCGCTCATTCCTATTTAACTGGATTGTATGCGGCCCGGCGTAGGTTAGTGCCATCTGTTGCATAACCTCGAACGTTCGGTCCGTCGAGCAGTCATCCGACAGAATCACCTGCAACGGCGAATAGGTCTGCGCCAGCGCGCCTTCCACGGCTTCACGGATAAAGCGTTCCTGGTTATAGGCGAGCAGCGCAAAGCTCACCAACGGGCGGTCTTGCTCGGTCATTCTACAATCCGACAAATAAGTGGAGCGCGACCAAGCGCATCGCGGTCGAACGGTCTATAAACCACAGGCTAGCCACCCACCGGCGGGAATCGGGAACAGATCCTGAGGTATGCCCAGGAACCCTCACATAAAAGCAAAAATTAAGCCCTTGAACAGCATCACGGGACTCACGCGAGCAGTTCCAAGCGCCGAGTCTATTCATTGCCGTTTCTCGCTAGTCCTCGAGGCTTCTCATGAGTCAAGCTCACGCCAGCAGCGCCCTGTCGGCATCCGCAACCCCCTGGACCACCCAAGCGGCATCCTCCACCGCCAGATGCGGCCCCAGCGGCAAGCTCAGTACCTCGTCTGCCAGGCGCGCGGCCAGCGGGAAGGTCCCGGCGCGATGGCCTGCCGCGGCATAAGCCGGCTGCCGATGCGGCGGAATCGGGTAGTGGACGAGGGTGCCGATGCCGCCCGCGGTCAGGCGCCGCTGGAGGTCGTCGCGCTGGGGATGTCGGATGACGAACAGATGCCACACGGGCTCGGCCCAGTTGGGGACCTGGGGGAGCGTGAGGGGTGAGGCGTGAGGCGTAAGGCGTGAGCCGTCAGGGGTGAGGCGTGAAGTGTACTCTGTTGCAAGGGCCTTGCGCCGGGCGTTCCAGTCGTCCAGGTGGCGCAACTTCACGCGCAGGATGGCGGCCTGCACCGGGTCGAGCCGGCTGTTAAAGCCCTGGACATCATTGATGTACTTGCTCCGCGAGCCGTAGTTGCGCAGCACGCGTACACGCTCGGCTAGCCCGGGGTCGTTGGTGGTCACGGCCCCCCCGTCGCCGAGGGCACCCAGGTTCTTGCCCGGATAAAAGCTCCAGGCGACGGCGTCCCCGTGGCTGCCGATCCGTCGCCCCCGATAGCGGGCGCCGTGCGCCTGCGCGGCATCTTCCAGGACCTTGAGGTCGTGGCGGCGTGCGATGGCCAGGATGGGGTCCAAATCGGCAGGCTGGCCGTAGAGGTGGACGGGCAGGATGACCTTGGTACGCGGGGTGATGGCCGCGGCAATACGGCGCGGGTCCAGATTGAAGGTCCGCTCGTCCGGCTCCACCGGCACCGGCGTGGCACCGCAATGGCTCACGGCCAGCCAGGTGGCGATATAGGTATGGGACGGTACTATCACCTCGTCGCCCGGCCCAACGCCTAAGGCCCGCAGGGTCAGGTGCAAGGCGTCCAGACCATTGGCGACGCCGATACAATGCCGCGCCTCGCAATAGGCGGCGTACTCCTCCTCGAAGGCCTTCACCTCCTCGCCGAGAATATACCGACCAGAGGCCAGCACCCGCGCCACCGCCGCGTCGATCTCGGGCTGCAGCTCGCGGTAGGCCGCACCCAGGTCGAGAAAGGGGACGATCACGCGCCCCACCGGGCCCGCATGAAGGCAGCGTAATCGCGGTAGTAGTCGTCCTCCGCATAGCGATTCGAGGCCAGCACCATGCACACCGAGCCAGAGGAGAAGTTATCCAACTCCCGCCAAATCATCGGGCAGATGTAGAGCCCGCTATAGGAGCGATTGAGGTGGACGCGCTTTTTGTCCTTGCCGTCGTCCAGGACCACGTCGAAGCTGCCGGACATTGCGATGATGAGTTGGTGCAGTTCCTTGTGGGCATGACCGCCCCGCTCCGCCCCGCCCGGCACGTCGTAGAGGTAATAGACACGTTGAATATCGAAGGGGATGTGATTGCCGCCCTCGATAAAGGTCAGATTACCGCGCGGGTCTTGGATCTTGGGGAGGTCGATGATTTGGCACTGGTCCAGGCTGGATGGCATAGCCATTCTCATTCAGGCCTTCTTTATGATTCGGGCAGGGTTGCCCACCACGACCACGGCAGGCGGTACATCTCTGGTGACAACGGAACCGGCACCCACCAAAGCCCCGGCACCGATGCGCAGCCCAGGCAAGATGACCGCGCCACCCCCAATGCTGGCGCCGTCCTCGATCCAGGTTTGCAGGCACAGGAAATCGGCATTGCGGCTCTTGGGGTACCTGTCGTTGGTGAAGGTGACATTGGGGCCGATATGCACGTCGTTACCCACCCGCAGCCCATCCCATAATTGCACACCGCACTTGACCGTGACCCGATCACAGACAATGACGTCATTCTCGACGAAGACCTGCTCGCAAATGTTGCAGTTCGCGCCGATGCGAGCACCGGCGAGGATGTGCGTAAAGCCCCAGACGCGTGTATGGGCGCCGATGGTGGCGCCGGGGTCGACCAGCGCTTTGGGATCGATGAAAGCGGTGGGGTGAATGGACATCACAAATGGGCAGGATCAGTGGATTCTTAGCAGATGACAACTAATCGAATATCAGGAACAGGGGTCACATAAATCCAGGCCACCCAATGCGATTGGCGAGGTTACGCATAGCCGCGCCCAACCACCATCGAAACTCCCAGCCCCTTTCAAGCAAAACTCTTTACAGCGATTGCGCCAGTCCTCTCTTCCTTCAAGCAATTTCTCGATAGCTCTCGGGATATCGACCGGATGACGGACTTGGAATCCGAGTCCATAGTTTTCAACAAATGCGAGTGATTCCTGATGAGATGCAATAACTGGTGTCCCGCAAGCGAGGCTGCGCATGAGCTTGCCGGAGCTCATGCCGATCAGATCAAGGTTCGGGCCCGTACTCCGATACAGAGCAAAGCACCCGTCAACGTAAGCGACCAAGGAGTTGAACTCATCGTCAGCAAGGATTTCGCTGCTCCAGAAGACCGGGAATCCCTGGGTAAGATGTGAAAACTGGTTCTGGACCGCACTGAGCGATGTGCCGGTGTGAGAGTGCAACAGCAAAGCCGCACCTCTCGGCCAATGAGGAACACTGGAAAGTATCTCAGGGACTTGCATTGCATCGCACAGAGTACCGGCATACAGCAGGATTTTCATTCCTGATGGAATACCCAACCGCGCATGCCAATCATAGTTTGTATCGATGACGCGTCCGATTAAGGGCGTATTCGGGATATCGACGTGGAAAGTCCCTGGCGGGAGTCCCAACTCCCGTGCCAACTCAGGGTAACGCAGACCGTCTTCCTGATCAGGCATCACGATCAGATCAGCACGCCTCGCTGCCCAGCCTTCAAGTCTGGTACGGAGCCCCTGACCCCAGAAGCTTGGGAACTCATCATTCAGGTACACCAAGGGACAGCGTGATGAATGGGCTACTAATGCGCCAAGGAAAGCAGCGGTCTGACCAGCGGTAAACACACACCGGTAGCCACGTCGGATTGCAAAACGGAGTATCAGGAACAGCGATTCAAGCCTCCTTCCCATTATCCCGGTATTGGTCTTCTGGACATAGAACAGTCGGATTTTGTTGGAGCTACAAAAGCTCTCGATATGCGGGAGCTGCTGTTCGGCCAGAAATAAGTCGACACGCCAGCCGGATTCAGCGAGTCGCTTGACCACATTGAACGCAAAAGGCCTGGCTTCTATCCAGCATGTAGCCCCATATGGATAATGGATGAATGCGATCCGGCCGGGCACTCCCCCGTTCGCCACGTTACCCTTCATCCTTGCAATCCCCTGATGGCATCGATAACACCATCTTGCTGTTCCACGGTAAGGGCGAGTCCGCTTGGAATGTAAAAGCCCCGCGCATAGAGCCTTTCCGCCATTTGGTAATGTTCATCGGTGAAAAGCCCCACACGGCGGAGGACCGGCTGCTCGTGCAGGGGGTAAAACAGCGGTCTTGTAGCAACGCCGTGTCCTGCCAGCCCGTAGCTGTGCGGACCGAGGACCGCGCGGTTAGCAGGGTGGCCGGGGTGATGATCGAGGCCGTCGCGTTGCCGTTTGCATGGGGGTCAATCATGGTTCGCCACATAAAACGCTGTGTCAAGGGTTGCGGCTCAGCGCGTCCGACACCGGGTAATAGGTCTTGTCCAGCAAGTGTTCAGGCGTATAAGGGCAGTCACTGGGGAAGGTATCCAGTACCAGACCGGTTTCATCGCTGGCCAATTGCGTCGCGTCGGCATAGGCCGCGGTGATTGCCTCTGGCAGTAACGTCTTGAGACTAGGTGACTGTTTCAACAGCTTGGCCAGACGGGTGCGCTGTTCGATAATTGTGGTTCGCCAACTGCGGCCATCGAATTCGCGCCAACGGTCGCTTAACATCGGGTATTGATATTCCCATTTCAGCAAGTGAGCGAGCAGAATCAGGAGCCGGCTTTCCAGCTCACGGCGGTCGCTCTTGCTCATGTCGCTGAGTTCTTCCAATAAATGTTCGAGATCCAGTTCGGCGTAGCGGCCGGCGCGCAGGAGTTCGGCATGCCGCTCGGCCCAGGCTGAATAATCGGTCTGATATAGTGTGCTGAGTTCACTCATGTCATCGTCCTCGCCCGTAGGGGTGCCTTGGCCTCAATCATCGTTCCGGCCACTTCGGTCACGACGAGGTCGCTGGTCCGCACAGCGGACCCTAGGGGCGCAGCGCCTTCCCGTAGGGTCCGCTGTGCGGACCGACAGCCTCCCGGACAGCGAAGTGGCCGGGATTATTATCAAAGCCTTATCGGGCCTTGGTCATCATATCGGCTGCCTTGTTCTGCCGGTGTGAGTTGCCCTAAAGGGCGATCTACACCGGCCCGTGGCCGGAACGATGATTGAGGCCATCTCCTCTTGGGTGTGGGTTAGTGGAGGACCTCGTCGAGAGTCTGGGCGGTCAGGATGCGGTCGGACCACTCCACCAGGGTTTCGGGGTCGGCGCGCTCGATCCGTTCGCGCACCGTCTCGGTGGGCAGACCGAATTTGCGGGCGATCAGGCGCAAGAGCATGGCGGCTTCGCCCTCTTGGCGGCCCTCCTGGCGGCCTTTCTGAATCCCGATGCGCTCGGCAGTGGTGACGTATTGCATGTGCTCGGCTTCCTCTATCGCTTGGATACAACGATG
>Ga0247839_1003023_pt1 | contig 23878 bp, 20 predicted proteins | sample LaCruzMarch2015__6_FD_192405 | JGI IMG/M metagenome (GOLD analysis project Ga0247839, IMG submission 192405) | Freshwater microbial communities from meromictic Lake La Cruz, Castile-La Mancha, Spain - LaCruzMarch2015_16m | ecosystem: Environmental > Aquatic > Freshwater > Lake | place: Spain... | reverse complement strand
ATTTTTGTTTTTGATATTATGGGCTAAAGCCTCATAATAAATTTTCCGCGCAAAGTCTGAATCAGGATTTGCAGGATTATAGGATTTGCAGGATTATTCCGCACTTTGTTTTGAACAAGATTACTGGATTTTAGGATTTGCAGGATTAGGATACAAGTGCCAACATTTAATAACATTTGCCCGCGGATTACGCGGATTATCGCAGATTTTTCCGCACTTTTATCTGAATCAGGATTACTGGATTTTAGAATTTGCAGGATTATTCCGCACTTTGTTTTGAAAAGGATTACTGGATTTTAGGATTTGCAGGATTAGGATATTAACCTAATGCAATAGTAATGCTGTAAGCATCTCCTTTTATTGTAATCAATTTTGCCCGCGGATTACGCGGATTATCGCAGATTTTTCCGCACTTTTTGCCCGCAGATTTCGCAGATTACGCAGATGTTTCTGAATCTTTTAAAGTTCCTTCATGCCTCAGGATGACGGCTTCCGCACTTTGTCTGAATCAGGATTTGCAGGATTATAGTATTTGCAGGATTAGGATATTAACCTAATGCAATAGTAATGCTGGAAGCATCTCCTTTTATTGTAATCAATTTTGCCCGCGGATTACGCGGATTATCGCAGATTTTCCGCACTTTTTGCCCGCAGATTTTGCCCGCAGATTACGCGGATGTTTCTGAATCGTTTAAAGTTCCTTCGTGCCTCAGGATGACGGCTTCCGCACTTTGTCTGAATCAGGATTTGCAGGATTATAGAATTTGCAGGATTATGGTATTAACCTAATGCAATAGTAATGCTGGAAGCATCTTCTTTCAATTACGAGTTACAAATTACGAATTACGATAAATTAAAAAAAAACAAAACAAACGTCACGCTGTAAGCATCTTCTTTCAATTACGAGTTACAAATTACGAATTACGATAAATTAAAAAAAACCAAAACAAACGTCATGCTGGAAGCATCTTCTTTCAATTACGAATTACAAATTACGAATTACGATAAATTAAAAAAAACCAAAACAAACGTCATGCTGGAAGCATCTTCCTTGATATTAAACCAATATTGCCCGTAGATTTCGCAGATTACGCGGATGTTTCTGAATCTTTTAAAGTTCCTTCATGCCTCAGGATGACGGCTTCCGCACCGATATATCTTGAAAATTCTAATCTTGATTCAGAGAATATACGGAAAAACTGCAAGTATCTTTGTAATCTGTGGGCAAAAAATGTTGTTGGTGTCGCTACGCTAAAACACCAACAACTGCAAGTTTATTAGTTTATTAGTACTTAGTAGTTAGTTTTTAATAATTAGTTTTTTTGTAGCAATTGTTTTGTTGTCTTCTAATATTCGAACAAAATAGAGTCCTTGTGGAAGATTTTCAAAACTAAAAACTGCAGTTTTACCATTTATATTTTTCATTTGTGATACCGTTTGCCCAAAACAGTTTTCTACCAAAAGAGTTGCCTGTTTCAAAACAACAGTAGTTTCGAATGTAAATTGGGAAGAAGTAGGGTTGGGATAAATTTTTAAATCATTTTGAAACGATGTTTCTAAAATATTTGATAGTGAAGTGGTAATAATATTAGAGGTATCAGAAATACAATTTAAGGAAGTAACAATGCAATAATAAGTGCCGTTAGTATTAATGGTATAAGTAGGATTATTGGCTCCTGCAATTTTTCCACTTGAATTATACCATTGATTACCTGATGCTGCATTAGAAGTTAAAACATTACCATTGATAGTAATTATTGGTTTAGTTGGTTTAGGAATTATATTGATACCAATTGAAGAAAAACCACCAGGGCCATAATTATTAATTCCGGTAACTTTAAGATTTCCAGAAATAGCTCCTACTCCAAAATTTATGGTAATAGAATTGGAATTACTAGAACCTGTTGCCCCTGAAGGAAGACTCCATGAATAGGAATTTGCTTTGGGAATAGGAGGAATGCTGTAAGTAACTGAATTTGTTCCACTACAAACAGTTACTGGGCCATTTATGACTCCACTGCAACCAGGAATATGGTTTTTTACAGCTCGGTATAATAAAAATAATACTCCATCCATTCCTGCAGGAAAAGAATTTGAAAGTCCTGCAACTGCTATATTTAAACAACTGTCGTACATCATTTTGCTTTTATATCCCCAAGTTGATCCACCGTGGCCCCAATAAGGATATCCTTGAGTTACTTCGCTACTTAAACCAAGTCCGTATTTATAACTAGGGCTTGATGTAGCAATAAAAGTTGTAAGTTCATTCAAGGAAGTCTGCTTAATTACTTTACCGCTAAATAAAGCATGATACCATTGTGCCATTTCGGAACTTGTAGAAAAAATAGATCCAGCATAACCTACTGCCGAATTCAAACCTACTCGTGATGTATCATGATAATCAATTGTATTCCACCAACGATGAGCAATTATTCCATTTTCTTTTTCTTCTATATCAATAAATGTGCTATCCATATTTAGAGGGTTAAGAATACTGTCTCTAATTAATTTTGCTAAACTAAAACCAGTAGCACTTTGTGCAATCATTCCAATTAATACATAATTAGTGTTTGAATAACCATAACTGGTTCCTTTGGCAAACAGCGGATTACCTACCCAATTCAAAACTTCGCTAGGCGTAAATATTCGTTTAGGGTTGGCATTAATGGTATCGAACCAAGGTGCTGCAAAAAATGGGTCTGAAATACCGCTACTATGATTCAACAATTGTCGAATGGTAATATTTGGGTTGATGTTTGAATTTGAAACGGTAATCCAATCCTTAATAGAATCTTCTAAACTAATTATTTTGTTTTCGGCCAATTTTAGCATCATTACTGAAGCAAAAAGTTTTGAATTGCTGGCAATACCAAATCTCATATCACTAGTTATTGGCTTTCCAGCATGTGAATTACGAATTACTCCAGTCCACACTCCTTGGCCAGGAATATAAACACTGGCAGCCATTCCTTTTATGTTTGAAATTTGAGACACATAAGTATTCAATGTATCTTGCAGCATTGCTCCTAAAAGTGCATTAAATGTTTGTGCTTTTAATGCAAAAACTGCATAGGTGAAACAAGTAATAAGTATTATTTTTTTCATTTTGGTTTTGCGGTGATTATTGTGCTGCTCCACACATTATTAATTGGTTTGTTTTCTGACGAAATTTACTTTTAAAAGTTGTAATTATACATTTATTTTTTGGTTTAAAGCTGAGTGCAAACCATGCATTTTTTAAAACTTAACATCTTTTTTTTTAAATTTATAATAAGCATAAGTTATACATACCGAGGCTAATAATGCTATTCCTCCATCTAAAGGCACATCTTGTGGTTCATTGTCAAAACCATTAGTTGTACTGCCCGGTTGAGCGCTGGTAGGGTTATATAAACAGAGCAATAGCATGATTAATAAAGGGTGTTTTAAATATTTCATTTGATTATTTTTTTTATGGTGGATGTGGCTGATTTGTTGTTGGTAATTTTTATAAAATAAACACCATTTGGTAAAATAGCTGTGTATATTTAAGTTTCATTTTGAGTAATATTTCCTTTTAAAATAATACTGCCAGTACTGTTAAATAATTGGTAACTAAAACCAGTATTTGTTTTTTTAAACTGAGGAATAGTAATGTTTAAAACATGGTTTATTGGGTTTGGGAAAATGCTAATTTGTGGTTCGCTTGAATTGCTTTCTGTTAAATTGGTAGTGGTGTTTTTAAACAATAATATAAACCTATTATTGCCTATGGAATTAGCATTGGAGGTAACAATAAAACTATAATTTGGATATTGATTAATAAGTACTTTTTTGTTTAAAAAATCATCTATTAACCAAATTTGTTTTGCAGCTATAAAATTATCGAAATTGCTAAAATTTAAACTTAAGTTTCCTTCATTTTTACAGGAAATATTTAGCTTTATTTCTTCGTTTTCTGTTGGTTCAGGAACACAATTAAGCGATATGTTATTTCCTAATTCATCAATAGCCGATAAGTTAATGTCGGGATTTTCTATTTTTAAAATATCAAAAGCATCTAAGTTTTTGTGTGCTTCAGTTATTGATTTTAAAATAAAATCATCGTAGTTCGAAGAATCAAGTTTTAGTTGAATATGAAGCTCGTTTATTGCACTAGTTTTTAGCGTTGCACTAACTGGACTTAAAGCTATTTTTTGGACTTCGTTAAATGTTAAAGAAGGTGAAGCAGCATAGGCTTTAATAAAAAAAGCTTGTCCACTTTCAATAACTCCATTGGTTAAAGTTCTTGCATTTACCGCATCAAAAACACCTTTTAAAGTAGTGTGTGTTGTATTTAAAGTTCCTCCCGAAGTAGTTACGTTTATGTTCTGAGCAAACGATTTTTTTTGAATTAATAAAATAAAGAAAAGGAACAAAAATATAGAAGGCTTAATTGTAAATAATTTCATAAATGGCTAAAAGTTTTATTCAAAACTAGTGGCTTGATTATTTTTACTGTTCTTAAAATTTACTTTAGCATGTAATGGTTTTACTGTTGGTAAACTTAAACGAACAAGTGAAATTTAGTAGGATAAAAAAAAAGAAATCGAGCTAATAAACAGATTGGGTTTAAGTTTAAAGCTATGATTTTACCGCGAGTAAAATCAAAATTACCAAGTGTTCATTTTTTCTTGATTTATAAAATAGAAAACTAATATTTACATTTTTAAATACCGAAAATTGCAATTTTAAAATGAACTTTATTTGTAAAAAAGCAAATAAACACCAAACTTGCAATTGCTTATATTATACAAATATAGATTTACAAACAAATGAAATCAGTTAAATACATAGCTCCAAAACTGCTTTTGTTGGTTTTATATTTTATATTTATTCACCTAACTTATGCTCAACAAACTAAATTAACTTTTCAGCATCTTTCCATTGAAAACGGCTTGTCGAGTAACCATATTAATTGCTTGCTTCAAGACGATCAAGGTTTTGTTTGGATAGGCACTAATATTGGGCTTAACAAGTTTGATGGTTATAAAGTAAAATCGTTTTATCATCACGAAAACGATAGTAATTCATTGGCTTCAAATTTTATTACAAGAGGTTTTAAAGACAATAAAAACAGGCTTTGGTTTGCTGGCGATTTTTTGATTATGTGCAAACCTGCAGAAGAAAAACTAGTAAGTTTTAAGCACAACGATAGCTTTCAAAATTCGTTTTGTAAATATGATCCAACTGATATAACACAAGATGAAAATGGTACAATTTGGATTGGAACCCGAAAAGGAATTTATAAGTACAATGAAAACACCAATGATTTCAATTATTATTTAAATGATTCGGCTGCTGGAAAACTTTTTTTGAGTGAAAGAAATTTTATAAATGATATTTTACCTGATTTTAAAGGAAACATTTGGGTTGGTACCAATAATGGATTGTATAAATTTTCAATCAAATCAAAAATTTTTACTCCGGTAAATAGCATATTAGGTACTCCAACAAATGCTGTTTTTTCATTGGTTTTTGATAAAAAAGGTTTGCTATGGATGTCGACTATTGATGCTGGATTGTTTGTAATTGATACACTTAACAAAAAATGCAATAAAATAAATAGCGATAATTATAGCGCAAGAGATGCTTCTAGTTTTGTTGAAAATGTGAGTTGCGATAAAGATGGAAATATTTGGTTAGCCACTGGATTTAACGGCATAAGTATTTATAACCCTAAAACCAATGAATGGAAAAAATATAAGCACGATATTTTTGACAATAAAAGCCTAGCTGACGATAAAACACAAGTAATATTACAAGATAAATCTGGGCTGTTTTGGATTGGTACCGACCGACATGGAGTAGATAGAGTTAGCGCTATTTCCGATAAGTTTGTTTCTTATATTCAACAGCCCGGAAAACCAAATTCTTTATGCGAAAACGACATAGGCGTTAGCGTTGAAAATAAGCAGGGAAACATTTGGTTAGGCTGTAAAAATGGTTTGATATTTTTTGACAGAAAAAACAATTCTTTTAATTGCTTTAAACAAGGAGCTGCAAACACAAATTCTATTTCAAGCAATATAGTTTTTAGTGTAGCTTTAGATTTAACCGATAACTTATGGGTAGCAACCGAAAATGGTTTGAATTATTTAAACACTAAAACTGAAAAGTGGACTAATTTTTTCAACAATAAAGCCGATTCAAATTCATTGCCAAGCAATTTAGTTTTTGATGTTTTTGTTAAAAAAAATGGAGAAATATGGGGCGGAGCTAATGGAAGTGTTTTTAGATTTAACCCCAAAAGTGGAATATTTGAAAGTAAATACAATAACGCTAAAATTAAAAAACTGGAAAGTGATTATTACTTAACGGTATTTGAAGATAAGGACAAAAACATGTGGCTTTCCAAAAGCCGGAATGGTATTTTGCATGTTGACAATGAGTTTAATTTAATTAGAAAGTTTTGCAGATCAGGTGGGTTTAACGCTTCTTTGGTCCATCAATTTGCTGAAGATAGTATTGGAAATGTTTGGATGGCCACAAACCGTGGATTGTATAGATGGAACAAAAAAAGTGAATCATTTTCTGAGTTTAATAACCCAATTTATCATTTAAATGGCCATGTAAATTCGATAGTGATTGAAAATAATAAAACAGTTTGGGTTTCTACACCAAAAGGATTGAAACAAATAGTTTTTAAAAACCCAAACGAAATAGATTATGTAAAAAGCTTTGATATTTCGGATGGATTGCAAAGCAATGCATTCAATAATGGTGCTGCTTTTACTTTAACAACCAATGAATTTTTTTTTGGTGGTATCAATGGATTTAACATTTTTAAGCCACAATTATTTACCTACAATAAATTTATTGCGCCTATTCAAATATCAAACTTTAAAGTGTTTGATAATGAAATTCCTATCATTTATAACGATGGTGTTATTGATGAAATTATATTGGATTATAAACAAAATTTTTTCTCGTTTCAAATGTTGGCTATGAGTTTTGATCATCCTGAAAAAAACCAATTTGCTTATCAATTAATAGGTTTTGATAACGCCATGATTTACTGTGGAATCAAAAACGAAGTTTCATATACCAATGTTCCTCCTGGAGAATATATTTTACAAATTTTAGCAGCAAATAACGATGGATTATGGAACAATGAAGGCATAAAAATTAAGGTAAAAATTATTCCTCCTTTTTGGAAAACGCTTTGGTTTAAAACTAGTTCTTTCATAATAATTTGTTTAGTAATTTTTTTGTTTATTGATTTAAAAAACAAAAAAAATAAGCAAGAATCCTTACAGCAAAATGAAATTAACAAACAAATAGCCGAAGCAAAACTTTCGGCTTTAAGAGCGCAAATGAATCCTCATTTTATTTTCAATTCGTTAAATTCCATTCAGCATTTTATATCTGAATCAGATAAAGGTGAAGCGTTAAAATATTTATCTAAATTTTCAAAACTAATAAGATTGGTGCTTCAAAATGCAATAAGAAATACTAATTCCATAGAAGATGAATTGAAAATGCTAGGTTTTTACTTAGAACTAGAATCATTGAGGTTTTCGAGCAAGTTTGCTTACCGGTTTATTATTGACGAAAAAATAATAAAAGACAGCACTTTTATCCCAACAATGCTAATTCAACCATATGTTGAAAATGCAGTAATCCATGGTTTACTAAACAAACAATCTAAAGGTGATTTAACCATTGAAATGATCAGTTTTGATGACAAGATTATTTGTAAAATTACAGACAATGGAATAGGAAGAGTGGCATCGGAATTAATTCAAGAAAAAAAGTTTTCAAACCACCACTCGTTAGGCATGAAAGTTACAGAGGAACGAATGAATATTTTGGAACAAATTACTAAAAAAAGCGCAAAAGTGAAGGTAATAGATTTGGTAGATTTGGATGGAAATGCTTCGGGAACAAGTGTAGAAATAGAAATTAATATTGAAAATTAACTGATGATAAAAGCCATTATTATAGAAGACGAAATAAGAAGTATTAAACTTCTCGAAAATTTATTGAAAGAATATTGTCCCGAAGTGGAATTAATAGGAACTGCTTCCAATGTTACTAAAGCTTTTGAGTTAATTAATAGCCAAAAACCAGATTTGATTTTTTTAGACATAGAAATGCAAAAAGAAACTGGATTTAATTTATTGGAAAAATTTGACGAAATAAATTTTGAAATTATTTTTACCACTGCATATGAAAACTATGCCATAAAAGCCATAAAACTAAGTGCTATAGATTATTTATTGAAACCAATAGATGTAGATGAATTAAAAGAAGCAGTTGAAAAAGTAAAAGTCAATTTTGAGGCACAAAACACAAACAAAAAATTTGAGGCTTTGATTCAAAATTTGGGTAACAAAAACCTCGATCAATTTCAAATTGCTTTGCCTTCGTTGGAAGGTATTTCATTTGTTAAGCTTAATGAAATATTGTACTTAAAATCGGATAGGCAATACACTTTTTTTTATTTGAAAAATGGTGAAAAAATAATGACTTCTAAAAACATTGGTAATTACGAAAAAATGTTAACAGAGCACAACTATTACAGAGTTCATCATTCGTCAATTATAAATTTATCGGAAGTAAAAAAGTATGTTCATTCCGAAGGTGGACACGTAATAATGAGCAATGGTGATCAAATTGATATTTCGAAGCGGAAAAAGGAAGACTTTTTGAAAGCCATTTCACAAAAATAATTGCTTTAAGTAACCAATTGTAAATTTATACATTCCATTTGTAAAACTCAAATGCTAAATGTTTAATATTTAGTAGTTTTGATAAACAAAAATAGTATTAACTATGAATAGAAAACTACAACTACTAAACTTTTTACAAAAACAATAAGCTCTTTTATCAAATCATATATCTAAAAAAACCTTTTACAAGCACACACTTAAAAAATATTTGCAATTATCACAACACAAAAAAACGAAAGCCAATCCTTATATTTATTTATAAAAATAAACAACAATGAAAGTAATTACTAACCAATTTTATTTGTCGCTTACTTTAGTTTTTACAGCGTTTTGTACTTCAATTTATGCACAACAAACTGCTCAATACTCAATTGGAACCATTAATAGACCAACTCCAAAATTTGGGTTTAATGGCACAGGAATTATACCTCCAAAACCAAACCCAAATACCTCTTTAAATTTAATTGGAGCTAATTGGCCTCAAAAAGCATTTATTGACAGTGTAGCTATGTTAGTACCAGAAATTATAAGGTTTCCTGGCGGGTTAAATTCTATATCATTGGGATTGGAAAACTGGATGGTAATATATTCCCATCCTTAAGGTAGCTGCAAAACTTTATGCGTCATGCAAGTAATTGTAATAGAAAAGAGTAGGTAAAAAATAAATGTATAAAAAAACAATTGAAATGGAAATTAGAACAAAAATCAGAAAAATATATTCAAATTTAAATACACTTGCAGTATTTACCACAACCCTATTTGCAAATATTTGCAATGCACAAGTGGCAACCATTACTGTAAACAATGTAAACACAAATGTAATGACAAACACTAAATTGTTGTTTGGATTAACATTTGATTCAAGAACAAGTTTAATGGGCAATACTACCACTGGTTTAATTGGCTATTATGACTCAAGTGGTGTTGTAATTCCACAAGTAGATTCTATTTTTAAAGATTTTCCCATGAGTACACTGCGTTATCCGGGAAATGGTATAGGGGTAGGATTTAATTGGAAAAAATCTATTGGCCCTGTTAATCTAAGACCCAATCAAAGCTTAATGGGAACACAAGGTGCTCCACAGCCTGTTAAATTTGGGTTTGATGAATTTATGGCAATGACTAACGCAAAGGGAGTGCCTCCTTCTGAAATACAAATAATGGTTCCTATTTATAACTCTTCATCGCTAGGACTTTTAATAGCACAATCAAGAGCAGCAGTACCAAATGTTATAAATCATAATGCAGATTGGGTTGAATACTGCAATTCTCCAAGTGATGGTGGTGCTACAAACCCTGGTGGTGGAACTGACTGGGCTGAAGTAAGAGCAGCCAATGGTCATCCTGCTCCTTACAATATAAAAATATGGAATATTGGTAATGAACCATGGAGTGCTTTAGAATATGGAGGATCAGCTGCTGGGTGTAATGCTTATTTAGCCATTGCAACACCAATAATTGATGCCATGTTAGCAATAGACTCAACTATAAAAATAACGATGCCTACCAACGGAAATCCCACAGCAGGAAATTGGTCGTATGCGCTTATTAACTCTACACTGGCCCAACAAGGAAAAATATACTCCCTTTCGCAACACTTTTTTGGCGATGAAAACCCAACAACACCTTCACCAAGCATTTTAGCATTAAACACGCAACTTAATAGCTTAATTACTGCGGCTGCAGCAAAAAACATAAAAGTTTTTATTGGGGATTATGCACATCGAATTCCTGATAATCCAAACACAGCTCAAAAAGATTCAGCCATGCAATGGTTAGGAGCAAATCTTGAAGCTGACTTTTTGGTTATGCTTTCGCAAAAATCAACAATTGAAAGAGCTAATTTTTGGGTTTATGGAAATGCTACTGCAACTTGGCATCCAATTCGCAAAAATACAACAGGAAATTATAGTATACTGCCCGCGGCAGAAATATATAAACTTTTATTCCCTGCATTTTTAGATAACTCAGTTCAGGTAACAAGCACATCTCCTGTTGCAAGTGATAGTATTATAGGAAGTTATTCTGTACGTTCAAATGCATTCATATCTAATGACTTAAATTATTTAAATATTGTTGCAGTAAATAGAGATAGAAACAACACAGTGCCTTTACAAACGATTGGTTTAAATGGTTATACATTGAAAAATCAAAGACTACTTACTGCCACCTCAAATACTTCGGAAACAATAATTGAAACAACTGCTTCAACTGATGTTTCAGGTAATTTTGTTATGCCACCTATGAGTGTTTTAATTTTGGAATATACTAAAGCTACAGTTGGAATGAATACAATAGATTTTAATAGTACAACTATCAAATTATATCCAAATCCAACAGACAATGTGTTGAGATTCTCGGAAACACTTGAAAATATAGAGGTGTATAATTCGTATGGGAAATTAGTGCTAAATAAAATTGAAAGTACCAACATTATTTCAGTTTCCCATCTAACCCCAGGTATATATTTTATAAAGTCAGATAAGGGTATTTTGAAATTTATACTAAAAGATTAATTCAAAAAAAAATATAGATAGCACTTTGGCCATCAAATGTTTTATATAGATACGACTTTTACTAACTAAGGAAAAAAAACTAGCTAAATAAAACAAATGCTATGAAATTAAAAAACACATATTTGAATGTTTTTTCAAACCAATTGATTTGATTTCAACGTTAAGTTTTTGCTTTCAGCAGTTTCATTATTACAGTTATTCCAAAGCTGGTAACCTCCTGATAAATTTAAAGTGTTGAAGCCGTTTTGTTCTAAAATTTGTTGAGCTAAATATCCTCTTTGTCCGCCAAGGCAATAAATATAAATTTGTTGGTTTTTATCCAATTCATTTATTCTTTCTCTTATTGAATCTAATGGAATGTTTATGGCATTTGGAATACTTCCAGCTTCAAATTCCGATTGTGTTCTTACATCTAACAAAATATTGTTTTCAGTAATATTTTCTAAATTGTTCCAACTAAATATTTTATGCTTTTTAAGCAATATGTTTTGTGCTACAAAAGCAGCAATATTTACTGGATCCTTAGCAGAAGAAAATGGTGGCGCATAGGCATGTTCAAACTCCAATAATTCGTAAATAGAACTCTTGCGTTTTATAACCGATGAAAGGATGTCAATGCGTTTATCTACACCATCATATCCAGCTATTTGCGCGCTTAATAACTGACCATTAATTGGTGAAAAAGCAATTTGAATACTCATTTGTTTTGCACCAGGATAATACCCAGCATGTGAACCATTATGAGTGGTAGAAACGATGTGTTCAATTTTAGCATTGGTTAATTGTTTGGATGCAGTTCCAGCAGTAGCTACTGTCATATCAAAAACTTTTACTATTGCAGTATTGATGGCTCCGTTGTATTTTTGTTTGTTACCCAAAACAATATTATCGGCACACAATCTACCTTGTTTATTGGCAGGACCAGCCAAATAGGTATTCATTGATTGGTTAGTAATAGGATTGGTAAATTCTATGGCATCGCCTACTGCATATATATCAGGATTTGAAGTTTGCAAATATTCATTTACCCAAATACCTTTTGCTGCTCCTAAATTTAAACCAGCCTGAACCGCCAAACGTGTATCGGGCTTAACACCAATAGACATAATAACTACATCGGCATATAAAGCTTCGCCCGATTTTAGCAATACTTTTAGCTGATTATTTTGTTTTTCGAAACCAGTTACAGCAGAACTCAATAACAAATTCACCCCTTTTTGGCGAATATGTTGTTGAACAATGGCTGCTATTGGAAAATCTAAAGGTGCTAAAATTTGATTTCCCATTTCAATTATAGAAACATCTAAACCTAAATCGTGCAAGTTTTCGGCCATTTCCAAACCAATAAATCCAGCTCCAATTACCACTGCTTTTTTTACTTGTTTTTGGTTTACAAAAGCTTTTATATAATCTGTATCGGCTACATTTCTAAGTGTAAAAATTCCTTCGTTTGTTACTCCTGGTAATGGCGGACGAATGGGTTCTGCACCTGGCGATAAAACTAATTTGTCGTAAGTTTCTTCGTAAGTTTTTCCAGTAGTTTGGTTAAAAGCAGTAATAGTTTTGGTTTCGGCATTAATGGCCACTACTTCGGTTAAAGTCCTTACATCAATATTGAAACGTTGATTGAAGGCAGATGCTGTTTGAACAAATAAAGCATTCCTATCTTTAATTACATTTCCTATATAATATGGCAATCCACAGTTTGCATACGAAATGTATTCACCTTTTTCAAAAATAACTATTTCGGCATGTTCGTCTAATCTTCTCAACCTTGCAGCAGTACTAGCACCACCAGCTACAGCACCTATTATTACGTATTTCATTTATTGTTTTTTGTTTATAATTTACAATGCAAAAGTATGCTCAACAATTGATGTGCTTAGCAACAATTGTTACATTTTAGAATGAGAATAGTAATCCCAAAATACGCATTAGAAAATCTATTACTAGTCAAATCTACTTCAAATCAGTGTTTCCTTAAATTTGAAAAACGAATCACTGTTTTGATTTTAAAATTTAAGGAACTGATTTATTGTATATTTAACTTTCATAACGAAGTTCTAACATGCAATCTGGAATAATTTATTGAGCAAAAAAAAAGTCAGACATAAGCCTGACTTTTTTTAAATAAAGTGAAAAAAATTATTTCTTCTCGTCTTCTTTCTTAGCTGGATTTACGGCTTGAGTAGCTTCCAAACTTACAGCACTTTTGTTAATTCTTAACTTTGTACCTTCGCTTTCAATAATTAAATAATTATCGTTTACCTCAGTAACTTTAGCCTGAATTCCACCTAAAGTAACAATTTTATCGCCTTTGGCAATAGAATCAATTAACTTTTTTTGATCTTTTTGTTTCTTCATTTGAGGGCGAATCATAAAGAAGTAAAAAATAGCAATCATTGGAACAAAAAATATTAATTGGCTCCATCCTCCGCCATTAGCTGCGGCTGCTTGTAATAAAGTAAAATTCATGTTTGTGTTTATTTTGTTTTGTGTGTTTTGTTTTAAATAAATTAGTGTGCTGTTGGTGTTGTTGGCGAAGCATTAGCTGGAGTAACTTCTCCTTTTATTAAAAGCATGGTATTGGTAGGTGTGGTATTAGCTACAACCGTCACCGATTTTTCAGCATGATTTGGTTTGCCTTCGCTGTTAAATGTAACATCTATTTCTCCACCTTGTCCAGGAGCAATTGGTTCTTTTGGCCAATTAGGAACTGTGCAACCACAGCTAGCAGAAGCATTGGTAATTAACAAAGGGTTTTTCCCTGTATTTTTAAATTTAAATTTATGGTTCACCAATTCGCCTTCTTTAATGGTACCAAAGTCAAACATGTTTTCATCAAAGGTAATTTCTGTAGCATTGATGTTTTCAGCATTTGGGTTTTCAGCCGTTGCTGGATTGGTTACAATTTCTGTTCCTGCTTGGTTTCCTGTATTGTTACTGCAAGCAATTGAAGTTAATATTAAAGTTGAAATAAGTATTCTTTTCATCAGTATTTATTGATTGTTTTATGGTTCAATTTTAGTGAAAATAATTGTTTTTTACTCCATTAATCCTCTTCCCGTTTTGTTTATTTTATCTTCTTTGCGCAAATCTAACTGCACTTTATCTAACACACCATTCATAAAAGTATGGCTATTTGGACTGCTGTAAATTTTTGCTATTTCTAAATATTCATTGATACTTACTTTTACAGGAATTTGGCTAAACATGGTAATTTCGCACATGGCCATTTTCATTAAAAGCATATCCACAGTTGCAATTCTTTCAGCATCCCAGTTTTGAGTTTTAGAACTAATTAATTCAGTTAAATAATCTTCGTGTTCTAATGTTTTAAAAAATAAATCCGAAACAAAATTAGTGTCTTCAAATTTATCGTTATAAAAACCATTCAAAATTTCGGGCTGTTTATTCTGTTTAATGGTAGAAAGTGTTTTTTGAAAAGCCATTAAAGCCATTACATCATCGTCTTCCCAATTAATAAAATGTTGTTCCATGTAATCGTTAAACACTTCACTGTCGGCTACTAAACTTTCAACTATTTCTAGCAATATTTGTTTTTCGGCAAAAATGGAATAATCTCCATCTTTAGTAGCAGCAACTAAAGTGTCTAATTCTTTTATTTCGGTAAATATTTGACGGAAAAAATCAGCACTTTTACTCCAATCAATTTTATTAGCTTTTATTTTTTCTTGTAAATTGATGTCTTTTTCAAACATGGCAATAGCGCCATTTTCATAAATTGCTTTAATAAACGCTAACTGTTCTGGTTGTGGAATGTATTTGTTTTCTTGAATTTCAATTTCTTTACCTAAAAAGAATTTGAATTCTAAAACAAAAGATAGCAAAAAAATGTAAACATCGTAAGCTTTATCGAGTGATTTAACAAGATTTTTTTGAGCAATTGCTCTGCTAATACTTTGATCTTGTTTGTAAGCATATAATGCTTGAAAAGTTTTGATTCTTAAAAAACGTCTGAATAGCATAGCTATTTTTTGTGTTTGTATGCTAATTGATTTAAAAAATTCACTAGGTTTAGCAATACAATTTTTTAAATTTACCTAAAGAACAATTTGTTGTATTAAAAAGTTAAGTTTAGTAAAATTACTAAACTTAACTGTATTATTTTTTTTAGTAAGTTGAACCAACTCGCATCATATCGTGAATGCGTTTTTCAGCTAATTCAGTAGCAGCTTTTTGAGTATGCACTTTGTCTTTTGCCGATTTTTGGAAAATAGCTAAAGTAGTATCATATATTTTTTCGGTATTACTAAATGCAGTTTCGCGGTTGTAACCAATATGTTCTTGGTAAACGTTTATTAAACCACCTGCGTTAATTAAAAAATCGGGTGCATAAGCAATTCCTTTTTCCATTAACATTGGACCATGAATATTTTCATCGGCTAGTTGGTTATTGGCAGCGCCAGCAATTACTTTGCATTTTAGTTTATTGATATTTACAGAATCTAATATTGCACCCATTGCACATGGTGCAAAAATATCCACATCTAATCCGTAAATTTCTTCACCTGTAACTACTGTAGCGTTAAAGTCTTTGCTATATTTACTAAGCATTTCGTCATTTATATCTGTAATAAATAACTTAGCACCTTCTTTGTGTAAATACTCAATTAAATGTCCTCCTACTTTACCAACACCTTGAACAGCCACTTTTTTGCCTGATAAACTTTCATTCCCAAAAGCATGTTTAGCAGCAGCTTTCATTCCCACAAAAACACCATAAGCTGTAACCGGACTTGGATCTCCTCCACCGCCCATGCTTTCGGGTAAACCTACTACGTGATCAGTTTCCATGTTCACATATTCCATATCGCGAGTAGTTGTGTTTACATCTTCTGCAGTTATGTATTTACCATTTAAATTTTCAACAAAACGACCAAACTTACGCATTAAAGCTTCGGTTTTAAGTGTTTTGGCATCACCAATAATAACTGCTTTAGCACCACCTAGGTTTAAACCTGAAATAGACGCTTTATAAGTCATTCCTCTACTTAAACGCAAAACATCGTTTACAGCATCGGCTTCACTTGTGTAATTCCATACTCGTGTACCTCCTAAACCTGGTCCTAAAACTGTATTATGAATAGCAATAATTGCTTTTAATCCAGTGTACTCATCTTGGCAAAATACTATTTGCTCATGATCGTGTTGTTGCAATTGAGAGAAAATATCTGACATGTTTGATTTGTTTTAAAGGCTGCAAAACTATGTTTATTTTTCACATTTCATAGCTGAAAAAAGATAGAAAAAAATGTAGTTTTTTATACTTCATTATTCATAGTTCTTTTAGTAATCAGAAATATAATTATCTTCGTACTTTAAATAAAAATGGATAATTATTCAATCATTACAATAAGCATTTTATTTTCTGCTTTTTTTGCAGGTACTGAAATTGCTTTTATTTCATCGAACAAGTTGCTTATAGAGTTAAAAAGCAAGCAAGGTAGCGTAACAGCCAATATACTTTCCAATTTTGTAAATAACCCTTCTAAGTTTATAAGTACAACGCTTGTAGGAAACAATATTGGTTTGGTAATTTATGGTATTTATATGGCAAAAGTATTAGATCCAATTCTTACTAATTTGTCTCCTTATTTTGAAACACACCATTTTTTATTACTTTTTTCTCAAACTATTATCTCCACCTTAATAGTTTTGTTTACTGCTGAGTTTATTCCTAAAGTACTTTTTCGCATCAATCCTGATTTGGTTTTAAATATACTAGCATTACCTTTTTTAATTTTTTATTACATTTTTTGGCCCATTGTACATGTTATTATTTGGCTTTCGAAAGTTATTTTAAATGGGCTTCTAAAAATAAAATACGTAGAATCAAATCCTGTTTTTACCAAAATAGATTTAGATGATTACATCAATCAGGTGAGTGATAATGATAGAGATGATGATGTAGAAGTAGATACCGAAATGTTTAAAAATGCTTTAGATTTTTCGAAATTGAAAGTGCGTGATTGCATGACTCCTAGAACCGATTTAGAAATAATAGATATAACTGAAACACCTGAAGCTTTATACGAAAAATTTGTTCAAACCGGTCTATCTAAAATATTAGTTTATGGTGGAACTCCCGATAATATTATAGGTTATGTTCATCAAAAAGAAGTTTTTAAAAAGGTAAATACTATTAAAGAAATTGTATTTCCAATAGAAATTGTGCCTGCTACTACTTCGGTTATGGATGTGTTAAACAGATTTAGCAAAACACGAAAAAGCATTGCATTAGTGGTAAACGAATTGGGCGGAACTGCTGGAATTGTTACCATTGAAGATGTAATGGAAGAAATTTTTGGAGAAATAGACGATGAACATGATACTGATTCATTGACAGAAAAAGTATTGGGTGAAAATGAGTATTTGTTTTCTGCTAGACTCGAAATTTATACATTAAATACTAAATACGACCTTGAAATTCCAGAAGGTGAATACAATACTTTGGGTGGTTTTATAACTGCAAATCATGAAGATATTCCGCAAAAAGGGGAAAGGATTTTGATAAATAACTTAGAGTTTATTATTCAAAAATCGAGCGGTGCTAAAATAGAAGAGTTAATTTTAAAAGTACTTCCAACTATATAGTATTTTGTTTTTGTAAATTGCTTTAAAACAAAATTTCCAATTACATCTTAAACACTTTTATAAACAAAAAAAAACAGACCCAATGAGTCTGTTTTTTTTGTTTTAGTGAATAACTATAAAGAACGCATATAAGTTACTACTTTCCATCTTTCACTATCACTTAGTTTTTCTTTGTACGATGGCATTGGTTTTCTGCCTTCAGTAGTTTTCCAATAATTTTCACCGTCAGTTTTCTTTTTGTATTCTGCTGTAGTAAAATCATTGCAAGAAATATCTATTTTCTCTGCTTTTGAACCATCGCCTTTTCCTTTGGTACCATGGCACGATTTACAATGTTGAACATAAAGGTCTTTACCTTCTTTCAAAGTTCCTTCATCTGCTTTTACAGGATTTTTCTTTGAAACTGCTGCATCTGGTGCATTCCAAGGTTTACCTGCTGGCTTTTGAGCCATTGCTGAATTGCTGATTAGCATTGTACTTGTAAACAAGAATAATCCTGCTCCAAATAATTTGATTTTTTTCATAATTGAGATTTGATTTGTTAAGTGTTTAATTTAGTTGCGCTTTTCTTTATTTTAAATACCAAAAATATAACATAAACTATTGCACCCCATATACCTGCAAATACAACTAAAGAGGCTACAATAAAATATATAGGAGCATTAGCCCCAGCTATTGATCTTTCTTTTTTATCTATTATTACTTTTTCTTTTGCTATACCAATTTTAGTTTGGATTTCAGTTTCTAAGCTGCCATAGTTTTCATCATCTTCAACTTTTGCTAAAACTAATAATTTACCATCTGAATTTAAAGGTAAATCTGAAGGAAATTCAAAAGAGGCAACACCTGATTCATCTGTTGTAGTTTCTTTTCCTATTTGCAATAAGCCAAATAAACGTTTTACATAAAGTTTTACAGCTACGTCTGCTACAGGTTTGTTTTCCGACATAATGAGTACATTACATAAATTGTTTGATTCAGCTTTTTCAAATTTTAAAGTCATTTTTGCTTCTTTTTCTTGCGCTTTTATTGTTAAGCTTAAAAATATTCCGAAGCATATTGCTAAAATATGTTTATAGATTTTCATGTTGTTTATTATTTATAGTTAATAATCTTGTCTTTACCTTCTAATTTTCCCTCTGCTACTTCCCAAACCGAAATAATAGGAAAGAATCTAGTAAACAGTGTTACAATCAATAACATTCCTGCAAAGGTTGCAGCTATCAATGTTAATTCTACTGCACTTGGTGAGTAATGTGTCCATGATGGTGGCACATCTTGAATAGGTAAATAAGTATGCAATTGACCAGGAATAACTATTAGGTATCTTTTAAACCAATGAGCAACAACTGCAACTAAAGCAATTATAAACAAAGGAACTGGTTTTCTTAAAGCTGGAAACAAAGGGAGTAATGCTGGTAAAAATATTCCAAAAACCACTACCATCCAATACATCAAAGCTTCGTCACCAACAAACATTTCAAGTAAATGATTAGCATGCATACTACTCATTTTATAAGCAGGAACTAAATATTCGTTTATGTTAAAAAACAAATAGATACTAGCCATCAAAACCATTGCTTGTCCTAACTTATCGAAGTGATATTCGGTTAAATATTTTTCAAGTTTATAAACTTTACGGAACACAAATGTTGCTACAATCATTGCTGCAGTTGCAAGTAAAAATGCTCCCGAAATAAAGTATCCACTAAAGTTTGTACTGTCCCATTCAGGACGTAAAGTAGTAGCAAAAAGCCAAGCATCTACACTTTGAATAGCAACCCCTAAAGGTATAATCATTATAGATAAAATTCTTACTCCTTTTCTAAGTATTTTCCATTGTTCAGGATTTCCTTCCCAACCAAATGAAAGAAACTTGTACATATTCATTTGCCATTTTGGTTTGTTTGATAAATGGTTTCTACAAGTTGATAGCGAAGGAATCATTGGAATATATAAAAGCACTAAACTAGCTGCTACATAGGTTATCACAACTATAATATCCCATGTAATTGGCGACTGCAGTCGAGCATGTATAAATAAATAATGTAAACGGTCTGGTCGTCCCATGGCTACAACTATACTAATACCAGCCAAACAAATGGCAGCTAAAGCAACTACTTCAGCAATTCTTGATAATGGTCTGTACCATTCAAAATTAGCTAATTTAAGTACAGCCGACATTAACACACCAATCATACTTAATGCTATAAAAAATACAAAGTTAGAAATATAAACACCCCACATGGTGTAATCACGTAAACCAACTGTTACATACTTGCTTTTGGTTTCTTGTAAATAGTATGCATAAACTCCTGCTAAACATACAGTAATAAGAAAACCTATCCAAACTTTTCCCCACACTCCAATGTGTTGTATTGGTTTAAGCAGGTCATGCTTCATTTCCATATACTCATCTTGTGTGAAAGTTTCGTTTTGAGTGCGTTCTGGATGAAAATCTTTGTCAATCATAATTTTTCTCCTTTATTTTATTCTTTAGTGTTAACAGTTCCTTCAGCTTCTTCAAACGGAAACTGTCTATCAACTGGTGGTAAATAATATACTCTTGGTTTGGTACCAAGTTCTTCAAACTGTCTGTACCCAGCACGTTTTTTCAATAATTCACTTAGTCTAAATGTTTCTTCTCCATTGGTAACAGCATCTTCTAGTTCATCTCCATGGAATATTGCTCCATTTGGACATTCAACAACACATGCAGGTAATAAGCCTTTAGCCGCTCTATCTGGACAAAAATCGCATTTTGAAACTGTACCTTCTCCACCATAAGGAATATTACAATGATTAGGATCAGAATCATCCATGCCGTGTTCTTCTGTATATTTTACTTGTTCTGGTCTTCCAAAGTTAAAGGTACGAGCCGAATAAGGGCAAGCAGCCATACAGAATTTACATCCTATACATCTGTCATTATCTATTGCTACAATTCCATCGGTGCGTTTAAAAGTTGCATCTACTGGGCAAACTTTTGTACAAGGAGGATTATCGCAATGATAGCACATGGTTGGAAACCAATAAGGTGATTCAGTTGGAGAATTTTGCATTCTTTTCACCTTAATATACTCAACTGGAGCTAAGTAATTATGCGCTTTCTGACATCCTTCTATACATTTTCTTTCATTTGCACAACGCGATAAGTCAATTACTCTAATAAACTTTTTTCCTTCTACACCCTGACGAATTTCTTCAGGGCTATATTCAGAATTTGATGCATGATGTTCAACATGAGAGCTATCAATTGTTACTAATTTCCCATCGGCTGTCAATACTTTTACCATTTCGCCTGTTTTCTTAGGCTCTTCATCGGCCAGCGCTTTTACTATACTAGCTCCTGCTAGTACAGCCCCGCCAGAAAGTAAGCCGAATTTCAGGAAATTCCTCCTACTTGATTCTTCGTTTTCGTTTTTCATAATCAAAATATGTTTGTTGATTAATTTTTTAGATTTACCTGGTTAAATAACTTTTTATCAAAATTGTTATTTTGCCTTACAAAGATGTTTGGTGAATGGTTTTTCAAAAATGATTGGAGGCACAGCCTTATGTGACAGTTTTCACATAAGGCAATGACGATGGTCATTAAATGATTTTTAGTTAGTAAAGTCTACTGTAATTCAGAATTTATTACTCTTATGTTCAACTTTAGTGGTTGTAGTTTATTCCCTTGGAACTATTCATTCATATTTCCTATTGGAATTTATTTATTTCTTACTGAAAATTTCAGAAAAACAATTAGGATAATCTCAAAAAAACTAATAACCTACAATAAATTGATGCAATTTAACAACTTGTTCAATCAATGAAGTTTGTTCATCGTTTTTTATTTCAAAATCAGCTTTAGCTAACTTTTCTTCTTGGGTAAATTGGTTGTTCATTCTCAATAAAACTTGCTCTTTTGAAATAACATCTCTCTGCATAGTTCTGCTTATTCTTAAATCAAAAGGAGCAGTTACAACTATAAATTTATCTAGTTTTTTATAGCTATCGGTTTCAAACATGAGAGCAGCTTCTTTTATAATATATTGGTGTTTTAGCTTTTCTTTTTCAACCAACCAATTATCAAAATCGTTAAAAACTATTGGATGAACAGTTTTGTTTAATTCGGCTAATAAATCTTTGTTATTAAATGCAATATTTGAAATATGTTTTCGGTTTAAGTCACCATTTTCAGTATAACTTTCATTTCCAAAAAGCAGTTTTACTTTTTCAATAATTTCGTGGTTCAAAATCATTAATAATTTTGCTTTATCATCGGCATTATAAATAGGCACACCAAGCTGTTCAAATATTTTACACACCAAACTTTTGCCCGAACCAATACAACCTGTAACACCTATTTTTTGCATATTTATAGCTAACTAAAATGTTTGATTAAATAATAAAATAACATGGCAATTTTATTCATTTATTATTTTTGAAACCAAAGTATAAAAGTAATTTCCATCGTTAGTTTTATAAGAACAATGGTTACTAATAGAGCCATTGGCTTCGCATTTACAAGCCACTACTTTGTTGTTTTCTGTAAAAAAATCACAGTAGTTACAAGCACCATTACTACAAGTTTTCATTTCTGAATTTGCGTTTAAATGAATCGTATTATTTACTATTGAAATGCTAATGGCCGATTTACTTTTTACATTTATTTTAGAGCCTAATAAAATCAAATATTTAACTTGACCTATTTTATCAATAAAAACAGAATCAAGTTTCCTACCATCAATAAACGAACGCAAATAAGCAATTTTTATAGCCCGTTTACTTTTTTCGTTTAGCTCCAATTGATTGTTATTGTTTATTGTGCCAATGGCAATTTGTTGGCAAAAAGTAATTTTAAAAACAAACAAAAACAAAAAAATAAGCAATAATTTTAAATGCATATTAAACAATTAAATGGGCAATAAAATAAGCACTTGCGGCAGCAGCAGCACCAATTCCTAATACTTTAAATGCACCCCAAATAGGTGGTTGTCCAATAATTTTGGTTTTAAAATAACCAAACACAAAAAGGCTAATAGCAGTAATAATACAACTATAAATTAGCGCCATATTTGTACTTAACCCAAATATAGGAAAATAGGCAGAAAGTGGAATAATACCACCAACTATATAAGCAATTCCAATGGCCGCAGCACTATCTCTGGCCGCATTCAAATTAGGTTTTTCAAGCCCTAATTCAAACTTCATCATAAAATCAACCCAACGGTCTTTATCCTTCGAAATATCGTCAACAATGATGTTTTGATGTTCAATACTTAAACCATAATCTGCAAAAACTTCTGCTACTTCTTGTCTTTCTCTTTCTGGATAATGATCTACTTCAAAATACTCGCGTTCTAACTCGCTTTTATAATGATCAATTTCTGTTTTTCCAGCCAAATAACCTCCTAATCCCATTGCAATGCTACCTGCAACTATTTCAGCAATGCCAGCAGTTACAATTACATTATTTCCAACTATAGCAGCACCACTTAAACCTGCGGCTAACGCAAAAGGAACAGTTAAACCATCGCTCATACCTATAACAATATCGCGAACTAATTGGCTACCTTCAAAATGTTTTTCTTCGTGCATATTATTTATGTTTAAAATAAAGTTGGTTGATCAGGTTTTGTATTAATTTTTTTCTTCACTTTTGAAACCGTTGGTTTTTCTTCATCTTCATCATCTTCCAATAATTTCTTCACCAATTCTTGCTCTTCTTTTATAAATTCATCGTTGAATAATTCAGCTTGAACTATTGCATCTTCCGTGTTTTCTTCAACTTTTATTTCTTCTTCTATTTCGTCTTCAGCTTCAACTAAATTAATACTTAATATTTCTGTTCCGCCTAATTTATTTCCAATGGCTTTCCAACCTTTTACATCAATAAATTCAGCTAAGTTGATAGTTTGTTCAGTTGAATCTTTCTTAGTTTTTCCAGATAATAAAGTTATTTCTGGAAGCTTTAAATCGGTTGCAACCAAACAAGTATTTTTATCGCCTTCGGTAATAAATAAAAACTTAGAGTTGATGGTTTTGGTTTCAATTAAAAAACGT